>Ga0307487_1001169_pt1 | contig 19108 bp, 10 predicted proteins | sample CBIW12metaG_FD_203665 | JGI IMG/M metagenome (GOLD analysis project Ga0307487, IMG submission 203665) | Sea-ice brine microbial communities from Beaufort Sea near Barrow, Alaska, United States - CBIW 1.2 | ecosystem: Environmental > Aquatic > Marine > Coastal | place: USA: Alaska | collected... | reverse complement strand
ACAAGCTTTCTTAAAGTAACTTTTTCGTCGCTACAGGTAGTCTGCTCACTGCCAAGCTGCCTTACCGTTTTCTAGTCGTAGATTTTTAGACGCAATTGTTTATCAAAAAACCACAAGAAAAGTTAGCTTTTGAGAGTGCAAAATTAGCGCTCAGAAAACGACCGTTTATTGAACGGATAAATTTGAAGCGCCAATGAGGAACAACACAGGTTTTTAAATTTGGTGCCAAAACGATAAAGGGAATGATGGATAATGCCAACAACTGTAGACTTTTACTACAATAAAGCGGTGCCTGGAAGGTCTTGAACTACGGTTTTTAAACCAATCCAATCGCAAACATGGTGAGCTTGTATGGAAATTTCAAAATCGATATCAATTAGGTCCACAACTCGTCAAGGTTTAGTGGTGGCAGATCAAAATTAACTTGACGACCTAACAATGTCTTAAAATTTTCGCAGCGACAGAGAGCTTTACAACATGAACAGTATTAGTTGCCCAAAATGCGGCAGTCATGACTGGAAAAGCGCCAAGCTGATTGTGCTGGAAGGGACCACACAAACGGTTGGAGATATAGGCGGAAGAGGATCGACTCCCAGCACTTTTTCCGGTGGGTTAAAAAACTTCCTGTTGGCCGATGCCTGGTTTAGCCGAGATTTTCCTTTGCAGTTCGATGTTGGGTTGACAACAACCACGGCCCTCGTTGAAGAAATCAAAGCGTTCATGACCGCTCAGGCTGTAACGATTCCCGAGCCGGTGGAACCGACTTCTCCTGAAAACCTGTCGTTTTGGGCAAAGATAGCGCCGGTCAAAGGAAAGGCGAAAAAAGAAAAAATTTCAAAAAAACCAGAACCACCGAGTAAGCCTTTAGCACCGAAAATGCAAAAGCCGCCGTTTGATCTAGATAAAAATGTATCGGTAGCGTCTACTGCGAAAGGAATTTTTTTTAATCAACTCCTTTTAGTTTCCCTAGCATTTATAATTAGTGGATTCATATTTGTTAAGTATATCATGGAGTTCTTTGAAGGGGGATACATGTACTCGATCAAGAGCTTCGAGGATTTCTATGGTTTACCTAATGTAGTATCGGCTTATGTGGATAATGTTCATCTTTACATCGTTTGCGTTTTCTTGATAGCTATCCTTTGTTTTCCGTTAGCTATCATTATTAAACCTGTGAATGAGCGGTATAGAGCAGAAGAAAAAGAACGCGAGAAGACGCGAAAGGCCAAATTTGATAAGGAATATAGTCAGTACCAGGACGACTTAAAGAGCCATGAAAAGACGGTTAATCAATTTAATGAAACAACACTGCGTGATTATGAAATAGAGCTAGAAGCAATCAAAGAGCGCGAGATAAACGAGGAAAAACGACTGGAATATGAGTACCAGAAAGCCCTTCTCGATCATAGAGAAAAGCTGGAACATGAGGAAGCCCAGAAGCGAAATTACGATAGAAAGATGGAAGACTACGTGGTCGCCTATCGGCATTATGAGAATCAAAGATTAGCGTTATGGGAACGCGCGGCCGTTTGTATGAGGTGTGGCCTTGCCTTTTCAAAAAGCGAAGGCTAACGACCAGGCTGGGAGATTGAGCCATTTGTGAGCAATTGTGTGGTTATCTCGGAGGGAGCCTTTCTTCCAGAAGAAGATTCAAAACCCAAGCGCATTCTGACCAGCGGCACACCCCTGCTGTGCCGCTTTCAGGAACCGGCTGGCTACATGAGCATAATCATGCGTAACAAACACCAGCCATCGGCTTCAATTTACGCATTCTTTCCAGTGGTCAAAACTCTTCCTATTAACCATGTCGTCAGTTACTAAATTTGACTGCCCACTGTTTCCACCAATACTCAGCGCTACGGCATATTCCATAACCCTGTCGTAATTTTCTTGCGCAATATCTAACGTCAACGCCTTTAAAATCACAGACTCCCCACTCGGTTTAACAGCAAAAGCGGCAAAGCCCGTATAGCCGCCGCTTCTGTTTTTGGCGTTGACTTCTCCACAAAGTCCTTTGTCTCCGGCAAGCAATGTGAGTTTCCTGAACTTCGCTGATTCCGGATCAATGAGGCGATCAACCACCTTTGATTTAAGAGCTTCTATTTGGGCTTCTTCTGCCGTTTCGCATCCCGTCAGCGCTAAGTAAAGAAGCGCAACAGTTAAAACTGAAAACCGTCTGCGATATTTCGTGCGGTGGTTAGAAAAAGTATTCAATGTTCTCTCCATCATTAAGCCTGCTTTTCAACATCTTTTTGTTCAGATTGGAGGTCGGAATGTTCTTTCTATCCGAGTTTGAGAGGATTACATCGATTGATGACCGAGCGTACTTATCGCCATTGTCTTTCACGATGTGCATTTTCTCTATCCAATTCCTAAGATCTCCGACTGTAAACGGCTCAATTAAATGACCAGCCTTGGTTGCGTCGTATATTTTCTGAATTAATGACATGTAAGTCTCTTTTGGTCGCAGGTCACATCCTTGCGTCGCTCCCTGATCGCTTACAAGGTAGTGATTCGTTTGTACGTTTAGCCTATTATATCCGCTAAACACTAAATATTGAAGCTGATGCTTAAGCGCGCCCACACCGCTGCGGGTGACGGTTGTGGCAAGAGATAATGCACATCAACTATAAATTCGCCCGCATTAAACTACAAAAAGTCCTGTTCAAGTCAGCCATTAGCTGACTCTACTTTACGGCATAAAGGTGATTATCCTGACTGCCGAAATAGACCACACCTCCAACGATGGCAGGAGAGGACATTACGTCACCTTCCGTTTTGAACTTCCACTGCTCTTGGCCAGTTTTGATATCGACCGCATAGAGATGGTCGTCCGCACTGCCAAAATATAATGTTCTGCCTGAGATAGACGGGGACGATTCGATACGCCCTTTTGTTTTGAACTTCCACTGTTCCTGGCCGGTTTTAAGGTTATGAGACTGATGATTTTAGAACACTTATATTGTTCTAAAAAGCCTAAAATTGTAATAAATCGTACAGTTATCTATAATTCGGTATGAATTTTCTGCTGGACGAGATATCAATTAATGACAACCTATGTCCGACAAGATTGGCACGGAAAACCAAACAGCAACGCCCCAGAAACGACCGCAAGGCTACCTCGCCCGAAATACGATGTCCTTCTGACTTGGGCTGAAACACATCGTAACGAAGAGATCCTCGAAGCTGTTGCGCTGACGTTTGGGTTCACCGAAAAGCTCACCATCTTGGGTAATCTTGTTCAAGAGCTTGCCCACCCTGAGTCACTTAAAATCCTTCAAGCCTGGAGCTCAAACCCTTATGTAGCGCATCTATCAAAATTGCGTGGCTCATACGGCGATGACTCTACTATTCAGGCTCGTTACCCACCGCTGGCTCATGACGGCAAAGCCGCACAAACCAAGTCTATGCTCCGTCAGCTAGGCGCAAAAATCGAAAAGCGGCATTTTTTGTTATGCATGATCGTCAACCCTCTTGCTGGCAATTGCTCTGCGGAGAAATACAGCCTGCGCAGAAGTTTCCGAATTTGGCTAATAATCCAGGCACTTGAGCACGCCGCTCAGCACCATTGTTTTAGTGATATCCAAATACAAAAGTTAACCAGTTTTCTGACTCAAGATACCAACCATGAGAACTGGGCAATCATCGATAAAGCTCTTGAGCGAGCGCAGCACCTGATCGCACACCAACCTTTCACGCTTGATCGTTTTACCCTGGCACTTGGGAACGCAGCCTCCGAACTCAAAGTTCAGTCAAGCAGCAAAGGATCCACCCTATTTTTAAATTCGTTACTCCGTGTCGCCCGAGGCCAATGTGAACAACACGAATTTGAGATTGACGTTCCCGTGGCCTTCAAGGGATTTTCTGCATTGCCGGGTGGTAATCGGCTGCCGCAGGTAAGCCATTTTTCTGATGTTGCCTATCAGCATTTCGATTTGCCGCCGGAGCAGGAACTAGATGAAGATGAAGATGAAGATGAAGAGCCTGAATCTGCCGTGCTTTACTCAGTCGATCCTGATGAAACGCCAGAAAGGCAGAGGCTTACCGGCCAAAGCATCCTGATTCAAACCGCTGAGTCATCTCACTATTTACCGTGGAGTTGGAACAAGGCCTTGCCCCCAGAGATATTGGACTTGGAGACGTGGCTAAATAATCAGCTGGCCTCTGCCAATGACCACGATCGACTTGGTGCTGCTGTGGTTTGGCTCGCCACTCGCCTGTCTCGCTCCTTACCTTTTGTGCTGGAGCTCTCGATTTCCGAAATATCAGAGGAGGAGTGGTGTTTAACTCCGGATTTTGCGCTCGCTCATCGCAAGCCTCCCAGGCGCCATAATTCCTGGATACCAGGGAAAGACGCAGATCCCTTTATTGAGATGTACCAGACGAACCTTGCTTTAGAGATACCGGCCGCGGTGCAAGAGATCCTTAAATCGAACTCCTCTCATTCGGGCGTGCCTGCTGATTCCGTTCATCATCTTTGGTATCACCTATTTAAAGAAAGACCTGAAATCTGGTTCAACACTCAGGCGAGAGGACACTTTCCGAGGCTAACCAGCGCTATGCTTGCAAACATTCAGCCTCAAGCGCTCTTCAGTAGAACCGGCGACCATTCACTTGCCCGGCTTATTTCAGCTCATCCTCGAGCTGCTCTACCGGCCGCCTGCGGTTACGCGAATTGGGATATCAAAGCTGTTGAAAGCGGTTTCAAGCTCCCCCTCAGCACAACCTCTGAACAGTCTGAAACAAGGGTGAATCTACTTGGCAGTCTGCTGTCCCCCATCGACTCGATGATCAAAGAGCACATCGGCAAAGCATCCGAGATGTTAGAAAGGGCTCATACTCATGATCTCATTACCTTTCACAACACGCTGGTGCGTTACACCGTTATGGCACTTTATGCCGCCACAGGGTGTCGGCATTTATCTGACCCCTTTGAATCAATCAATCAATCATTTCTGTGCAGATCCGCCCTCAGTCTTTATTAACGATAAATCGGATGACGCCCTCCACAGCGGACGTCTTGTTCCCCTACCCCAAGCAGTATGGAGGTTAATTACCCTATACAAATCGCATCTAAAGAACCTGGCTAAAACTGTTTCACCAATTCGCGCTGAACTCGCGGCCGACATTGCACAAATACATGAACGTCGATCGGGCAAGCTACCGCTGTTCTTCCTTCTCGACGAAGCTGCCAAATGGCATTCATTATCAGATCCTGACATACCCGGGCAGGATCTTTTTGATTGGCCACTTCCGCACAACCTGTTTCGCCATCGATACGCACAGCAACTGGCCCGCAATGGTGTCGATATTGAAGTCATCGATGGCTGGATGGGCCACGCAGAGCGAGGGGTGGGAAGCTATGGCGATCGGTCGACACGCTGCTGGCTAAATGATTATCGGACTTATCAACGAGCCATCAACGAAGCGTTTGATCGTCTTGGATTCACGGTGCCAGCCCCAAAAACACAGCTGCCTCCTATGACATGGGTCGTTGGCGTTCAAGATTTCGGCTATCAGGAGCCCCGATATTTTGGCGAGAAGAAACGCCAAAAGAACCGCCAGGCTGTACTGAAAAAAGCCCGGCGAACGGTGAACGAGGATCTGGATCTTTTTCTGGGCGGCAGACCGATTGAGCAGCTAGATGACGATCAGATCCAAAAACTGAGCAATCTTATGCTGCTTAGGGAGGACGGACTACCTCACCCTCAGTCAGTCCTCCGATATGCCGTTATGATTGACCGGATCGAAGGTCTGAGCGATTCCCACAAGACTCAGGTTCGTCGTCGAATGACGGTCCCTGAGACCGAACGCTCGTTGGTTACGGATCGATGCCCCGCGTCACTTGACGTGATCCCCAAGCTCGAACAGTGGATGCAGAAAACGAAAAAAAGCATTGATAGAGCGAACGTGTCGAAAGCAGAGGCTTTGTTTCTTGCCGCCACCTTTCTATGCATTGGAAAACGCCTGGCGTACCCAACGCTGCTTGAAGACGTGGTTAAAGGAGCAAACTACCGCCTCATTCAGAATAGAAAACGGCAATATCTGGAATATAACGAGAACCTCATCGACAACGATTTTTCACAGCCCATTCAGAGGCATGAAATCGATTATAAAACCGCCACCCTGCTCGATTATGGATACCGCATTAAATCTTCGGTTAATTGGGACAAAACTCCATCATCCGCCAGTTTATGTGGCCTGACGTCCATTCTCCAGACAGCCACCCTATCTGTTAGCCCTGAAACAGAAATGGGATCTCTGAGATGGATACTGGATGAGCTGATTATTCATATTAACCAAGTAAATATCATTCAGTTCCCCGGTGTTGTGCCGGCTGCCCTCAGCGGCCGTCAGATAGCGACAAGCCTCAGCCTTACTGACTATTTCCGACTCAGTGAGGGCGTGCAGTACCAGCTGCCGGGAAATCTCGACGCAAAATCGCCCTCCCCAGACACCGGTCCGTTCTCAAACATTGTTCTTAACGCTGCGGATCAAGACATCCTTTATAGCAACGCCAGAATTTTCTTTAAAGGGCTGCACAACCTGCTTAACGACTATTCAAAAAGCAGTGCTCTTGAGATGGCCAACCGTATCGACCGCTACTCATCCCAAAAGAAAACCGAGGTGAGTTCTGCTGTTCTGTCTGTTGGCTATTGGCTGGCAGCTCGAATTCGACAGGGAAAAGGACGCAAAACGTCACGCCACAAACCCTATGCAGCGTCCACTGCGGAAACGTATCTCAGCGCATTGACCGAAGCGTTTCAGGGCCTGGCTTATGACGTCGACCTCAGAGCTCTCGACGAAGAGGACATCACCAACCTATGCGCCGACATGATTTCTCTCAGGCTAAGCAACAACAATGAGTTGGATTATTTTGGGGCTCGCCTCCAGGAGTTCTTCCAATGGGCCAGCGGACGAGGTGTTGCAGAACCTATTTGGGAAGATCTGGACTTTGGCCACAAACGGCGTTCCGTCAGGCCGGGCCTGTTTTCAGAACAGGAGTATCAGAGCTGCTTAAGAAGCATTGTGAACAGCTCATCGTCGAACCCCGATCACGCGCAGCTCATCGCGTTCGTTCTTATTCTTGCGTTCCGATTCGGTTTGCGGGCGCAGGAGGCAATCGGTCTGAAGCGGGCCGATTGGTGTAAATCGGGAGAACTGACCTGGGTTTTGGTAAGAAACAACAAATATAGGGAACTCAAAAGGCAGAGTAGCCGGCGAGCGGTGCCTTTGATGTTTTGGTTATCAGACTTGGAGGTTTCCGTTATCCAGCGTGTTCTCGATCGTCACGAAAGCCTCTCCATGCAAGAACCAAGTGCGCCCATCCTGTGTGAAATCGTCGATGGCGCGCTCGATCTCACGCCGCTGGGCCGTTATCACATCGCCAGCGCCATCTCTCAATCTCTTAAACGAGTGACAGGAAATCCGTTCATATCGCTTCACCATGCCAGACATAGTTTTTACAACACGCTGGCGCCCGTCTTGTTCGGCTTCGACACTCCTCTTACCCAGACACTGACCCACCAACTTGAGCCGTCGGTCATCCGAAAAATAATACTAGGACAGGATCATCTACCAACGCGTCGCTCAGCCATGGCACTGGCAAGAATCATGGGTCATTCGGCACCAAACACAGGATTCAAAAGCTACAATCGTTTGGCGACAGAGTGGGCGGATGCCCTAACACCGGTTCGCAGTGGACGGGTTCGTCAAATACCCAACGCCATTCAAGTCAATGGCTGGTCCGTCCAAGACAAAGCAATACCAAACAATGATGTCCCACTGCTTTCAGATAAACTGGCTACACCCCGCAATATTGCACAAGCATTGCGCCTCAAAGCTTTGGGTTATCAACGTGATCGGATCGAAGCATCAATGCAGCTCAAGCCAGGCTGCTTAGCGCCGCTAGATTGGCTCGTAAACAAGGTAAACAGCAGGCTGCGGTTTAAAGTTTTTGACGTTAGCCAGCAAAAGTCTGCCCTGGACTATGGCGAGAACCACCCAGATCTGCTGATAAAAAAGATCGCCTCAGAGGCGTGGATTCGACTGATTGATCAGGCTGGGAAGATCTCACTCGATACCGCTCTGGAGAGGGTCGGGGCACTTCCGGAAATCAAACACGTCCCAGCTCTGATCGGGCGCAATGGCCATCTTTTAATGAACCAGCCAGAGCATTGTCGACTTATTAAGATTGTTCTTGAGTTATTCCAGCTGCCTGAAAATAGCTACGGCGTTTTCGCCAGGGACAATCAACCGCAGATGACGCAGCGACTGATTGAGCACGGATTTCAAGTTTCAAAAATAGATGATGTCAATCGCGGCGGAAAACCTCGTTTGGACACGTTCAGTTTCGACGATGCAGATTCGCGAAAACTGGAACAGCTTTACGGCGGTGTTATATTTAGCAAAGGTTTTGCAGGGTGTGTCCGGAACAGCCATGAACTAATAGTCGCAATGATCGTGGTCACTGCGTCGTGCTGTTCCGAACAAATCGAGGTCTCGATGCAAAAACCTTAAACGGTTTTTAGGCATCGCTTCTATTCAGGAGCATTAAGTGAGCTCGAAAACCCCTTCGTCGTTATCCGCCATTAGTTCTAACGACACCAAACTCCAAACCTCTTTCTTAGAGGATGGCTTCTTCTCGCGTCGAACAACATAACGAAGATTTGCGCGCAAGAGATAGGCGTTTGCAATCAGCTCGAAATGATCCTGATGCTGGCATTGAACGATGGTTTTTTTAGAGCTCAGCTGTCCATCGCTCTGTAGATATAGAAACAGTTTATTATCTGCAATTGAAAAACCATCGGGTCGTGCGATTCCTTCGACAGTCTCATCAACCGCTTCGTCATCATTCACAGGCGCGTAAAAACCCTCGAAGAGCATTTCCCGGCTATCCCCAAAACCGATCTGCACATAAAACGCTTTGTTGATCCGTTTATCAGAGTTTTTGCAACGAAATTGCCATGCTGCATGCTTTAAAAACTCCTCATCCTTTTGCGAAAGTATGTCGACAGGATCCTGAGCATTGAACAACGAAGCCTGACCGCGGAGCTCGGCGCACAGGAACGAAAGCGCAGCTTTGAAATAAATAATTGTCTTATCCGGGATATCGGTACCCTCTAACCTCAAGGCCGTGAAGTACGGGTATCCCGAAGACTCAGTCGGATCAACATAGAAGGTTGCAGCAGCGACACAGCTCTGCCAAAAGCCACAATTCTCGATAAGAGTATTCAGCGTATTTTGGAAAAAGTTTTCAATTACATCCTGATCAGCATTGTTGATATCCGATCGATTCAATTCCATCAAGGCGCCAAATGAGCGTGCTCGAGGACTAGAAGCGCTTCGAATAAAACCAATAACCAATTGCTGTTGAGCCATAAAAGATTCTGTACTTTCGCCCATATCAAAAACCTCGTCTGATGCAACACTCGTTTTTGTAAAAAAACTGGCTGGTTAAATACCCACCAAGTTCTAAAACCATTCAGGACACCCGGCTGAGTCCACCAATATGTTCCTTACTTTTCCGACTAACTACTCTTGAACAAGTTTCGAGTTGATATCAGGATTCGACGGAATAAAGCTCAGTTAATCTCGCCAGGCCGATTGCTCGTCGATAGGTTGTGAATTCTCAAGTCAGCCAACTCCTTCTCCGAAGGAAAAACCCCATTAATGTTCTGCGGAACAAGTTAAAAAGCAGAACAATCGGAACAACTACTGTTTATTGATATTTGCATGTTAGTCCTTACTGATCAACTTGTCTGGAATCGATTATTGTTTTATTTTCAGCATCTTATGAAAATAATAATAGTAAAGTACTGGTTCGTCTCTATTTTAATTTATAAGCAAAATCAGAGTAATAGGCTATTAAAGGGGCCCCTAATACTTTGCAGCCAACCCCCTTTTTTTGCATTACAGAACGTTACAAATAAAAGTGTCAACGCCAATTTTAGACGTCAATATTCTTCGTGTTCGGAGTTTTTCTGAGCATTCCAGACGAGAGGTGCTAGTGTTTCTGGGTGAGGCTTTCCAGCGCTCCCACGGCCAAGCTGCCACTCCAAGGGATAGGCCCGCTCGTTAAACAGTGGCTGAACGAGCAAACGTGATTCCCTTAAAGCCTGGCGCAGCTTGCTGGAAGAACCCAATAAGTAGATTGAATCGCCCCTAGTTTCATAGACACCTCTAGGCCTTATAATCAAGGCACCCAGGAGGTCCAATGAGCAACCCACGCTACACCGAAGAATTCAAAATTGAAGCCGTCAAGCAGGTGGCTGACCGAGGTCATTCCGTTGCCGAGGTCGCTGCTCGATTAGGCGTGTCAGGGCACAGTCTTTATCAGTGGATCAAACGCTATTCCAAGCCCGCCGATCAGCGTCAGCATGACGATGAGCTTCAGGCTGAAAATCGTCGATTAAAGGCCGAGCTGAAACGCGTATCGGAAGAGCGAGATATATTAAAAAAGGCCACCGCGTACTTCGCCAGAGAGTCCGGTTGAGGTACGCGTTTATTCAGAGCCAAGTGGACCAGTACCCGGTGCGACGACTGTGCGAAATGATGTCCGTGCACCCCAGCGGTTATTATGCATGGTGCGGCAACAAGCTATCTGATCGGGCCCGGGAAGATCAACGTTTGCTGGGTCAGATTAAACACTCATGGCTTGAGAGCGGGGGTGTGTATGGCTATCGCAAAATTCACCTAGATCTTCGTGAAGCCGGCGAGGCTTGCGGTAAGCACAGAGTGGCCCGCCTTATGCGCAGCGAGGGACTGCGTTCACAGACTGGTTATCGCCGCCGCCCCGGCCATTACAGTGGCAAGCCAGCGGTGGTCTCACCCAATCACTTGGATCGGCAGTTTGAAGTGTCGGCGCCCAATGTTGCCTGGGTGACTGATATAACTTACATCCGCACCTACGAAGGCTGGCTGTATTTGTCCGTGGTTATCGACCTGTTCTCTCGCCAGGTCGTCGGCTGGTCTATGAAGCCGCGCATGACCTCTGACTTGGCGCTGGACGCATTGTTAGCTGCGGTCTGGCGGCGCAAGCCGCAAGGGAATGTCATGGTTCATTCGGACCAAGGCAGTCAGTTTAGTAGTGGTGATTGGCAGAGCTTCCTGAAAGCGAATCATCTGGTGGGCAGCATGAGTCGCCGCGGTAACTGTCATGACAATGCAGTCGCCGAAAGCTTCTTCCAACTACTGAAAAGAGAAAGGATTAAACGGCAGATCTACCCAACACGCGAAGCTGCGAGGCAGGACGTGTTCAATTATATTGAAATGTTTTATAACCCACGGCGCCGGCATGGCACAAGTGGTGACCTGTCACCGGTCGAGTTCGAAAGGCGTCACTACCAGAGTCTGGCGAGTGTCTAGAATACTCGGGGCGATTCATAGCGCATCTTCAGGGCGATCCAATTCGTAGTAAGTTCGCGCCAAATCATTCATGGTAGATGCATAAGCCGCCTTCCAACGTTCACGATTCAACTCATAGCCTTCACGCTGGATAGAGAGGGCTTCGTTAAAATGAGACAAAGCTTCGGCCGATAAACCAAGTTGCCCAAGCGTGTCAGCCAGACCGCTCAGGGTGCTGGCGTAATCCTCCTTCCACTGGTCAGGGTCTAAATCATATCCGTCACGCTGGATACCGAGGGCTTCGTTAAAATGAAGCAACGCTTCGTCCAAGCGCCCCAGATTGTTAAGGATCGCGGCCTGGTTAGAGAGGTTTTGCGCATATGTCGCAGCCCAACGCTTGGGGGCCTGTCCGTATCGCTCTCGCCCGATAGCCAGGGCTTTTGTATACCTCGGTAACGCCTCCTCCGAGCGGCCCAGACCTCGGAGGTTTACAGCCAGGTGTTCCAAGCTAATAGCGTAGTCTTCTGCCCACCCCTCCGGGGCCAAGCTATACATCTCCTGGCAGACAGACACAGCTTGCTCAATTTGCGGCAGCGCGTCTTCTAGGCGGCCAAGTTGCCGTAAGATGCCTGCCAGAGTGTTTAGGATGTGGACATAATCTTTCGCCCAGCCTTTCCGATCCAAATCGTAGCCTTGTTTCCCGATAGCGAGTGCTCCCTCGGCGAAGGGCTGCGCATCCGCCGGGCGCCCTAAACTGCAATAGCAAGCTGCCAGGTTGTTTAAGCTGTGCGCATAAGCCTCCGCAAAGCGCCCCGGTGCTACCTCATCGACCGCAAGCCAGGTAATAATCGCCCCCTCGAGCACAGGCAGCGCCTCTTCGGGACGCCCCAGGCTGCTAAGCGCGGCGGCATAATTATTGAGGCTAAGTGCATAGGCTTCATCCCACTCCCCACTCTCAGAGCCCCGTTCCCACATCACCTGACACCAATGGCGGTTAAGCGCAACCAAAAACCCACAATGCTCTTTATCGACGGTCTCTCCGCAGACAACGGGATTAAGATCCTCTTCGAACTGATCTGCAAACCACCGAGTCGCACTGGCCTTGATTTGGCCCACTAATTCCGACATCGCATTTTCAAAAGATTCGGACGAGGATATGCCCCTTCCCAGTATCTGAGTGAGCTGGCCCAACAAAAATTGCTGCAGCAGACTGTGCTGGTGGACGTATTTCAAGGTATTACCTTCCAGCTTGCGAATAACCTCATAAGCCTGCTCCAGAAGCTCAAAACACGCCGGATCTAAGTTACACATGACATCAATCCTCAGCTGCTTCAGGAAAGAAGCCAAACTCGAACAATCTTCTGGCGATAACTGCTTCAAATCTTCAAGAACATTGCGCACTAAAGGGCTCTGAAACGGACTGCCGATGAGGGCCGAGAGCAGCAGACTATAGCGGACTGAACCACCGTTCTCCCCGAAATAAAGTTCAATCAGGTGCAGTCGCTCCTTCAGCACGGCGTGCGAAGCGAGATTAAAGCGCTCTCCCTTGGTGCTCTGTCCAGACTCAATCAGGTAACTGGCCTGATAGGTTTCCATCAGATTCGCGAAAATCCGATCCAGAGCCCCTGTCAGTTTCATGCTCTCAGGTTCCGTGAAACGGTAACGATTCGTGCCCGGAAGCGACTCGATCAGCCGGGGTAATTCAGGATTGCGACGATAAAATTGTGAATCACTGATCACGTTGAGGGCTTCAATAGCAAAAAGAGTAACAACCTCTGAAGCGTTGTTTGCCCCGGAAAGGTTTTTCATAACACCGACCGCAAACTGTTCAGCCTGTTCCTCCGTGATGGCGGCGTAGGTCAGCTTTATCAGATTAACCAGCATGGGCAGTTCAATGCCCTTTAGCTCCAAACGGCTGACTAATGGCAGGTATCTTTTCTGTTCCCCTTCTTTCTCCTTTTCCTCGCCACAGTCTCGTTCCACACCGACTGTTCCGGTCTCGATAAGCCGCAGCTCAGAAAACAGTCGGTTCCGGTGGCGGTTCAACGCTTGATGCGTGTTGGATTCTCCGGTGGTGGTGAAACTGTCCGAACCGCGGCCAGTGGCGAGGATGTAAACCGGAACTTCGGCGGGCCATTCGTTCAGCAGGAACTCGGCGGTAAAGTCATCTACCCACTGCAAATCGTCGATCAAGAGAAGCAACGGAGGCGTATTTCCTGTGGTTTGACTCTCTCGGTCGGTGGTGCATTTGTCAGTCAGTTTGCGAATCTCCAAAAGAGCTGCCCGCAACAACTCAAACTGCTCTTCCTTGTGATTGGCCTGCGATGATTGACCGAATTCCTCCTTGCGCATGCTGCGCATTTCATCCTGTTTACTCCAGTTTTTTACACTGCCCGCAATCCCCATGGCGGCATCCACGCCTAAAAGCTTAGAGACCAGTTTTCCAACGCGTCCTTGCATCCGCTTTTTGGCTTCGGGGTCATCGGATGTGGCATCGTCTTTCCAGCTTTGAACCCCTTCGGTGATCTGATGACCTGATCTGGCGAATAAGCCAACATTTTCCCGGTAGACTAAAACGAGTCGGCGAAGCTCGTCCGCCATCGAGTTCTTTAACGATGCCAGGCCTGTTGCCTGGGTGCTGTGCCCGGTTTGGTTAAGCATCCTCAGGGATGGAATACTCAGTCTGAACCTTACGTGATAACGGGGGTCGGATCGGATCTGCTGGATGAACCGGTTGGCCAGAGCGGTTTTACCGGTGCCCGATTCGCCCTTAATCAGGCACCAGGTTTGTTTTGGAGTGGTGTCTGGCTGTTCGCAGAGACTGTCCCAGTGCTGCTGAAGGCTTTTAAGCTCCTGATCACGGCCCACGAAGGTACTGGCTCGGACCGCCGGCACAGGAATATCCGAATCCAACCGCTCCAGCAGGCTGTAGCGGGACGCCATCATTCGCAGACGGGAGATGGCTTGTTGCTTCTCGGCAATGCCTTTGTTCTCGACTGTGTCGTTGGGCTGCGAGCCGGTAAAGGTGAGCACTACGCTGATGCCGGCAGTCTGTGCCCTGTCCTGTTCCGAGTCGTCCGCATGCTTCACTTGGCGCAAGTCTTTTTCCAGGGAAACCAGCATGGCCATCAAAGCAAGGGAGGCGTCGTCCAGGCGGAAGGGGTCTTTCACTACAATGACTTTCGGGGCGTCCAGAGCCGTGACCAACAGCATTTCCAGAGCCAACTGCAAGGTTTCGTGACTCGTGGCTTTATCGCTCAAGCGAGGTGCAAGTTCTTTCAGTCGCTTTCGAGCCGCACGGGATAGATAAACGCTGTCCTCTGAGGAGAACTCTCCTGCTATTGCTTCCGCGCCGATTCCACCAATATCGCCCACAATTTCGCCACTTTCATCAGCCAAGCTTTCGACACCCGCCTCAACAGCTGGTGTCAGGAAATCGGGCGCGCTACCGTTCCATTCGGCCAAGTACTCCATCATTTGCCCGGCGCCGACGCACAGGCTATCGCCTACCGCTTCACCAACCACGCCACCCAGGACCTGATTCAGACCGAAGCCCGTCAACCTTCTTAGTATTTCGCGCTTGTGCAGGTCGTCGAATTCATTATCGAGGCTGCCGAGCAGGCTACCGAAAATGGACAATGATTCCGTGCCCTCGGCCTCATTCACCACCAAGACATTGGTCTTGCCCTTCTTCACACCCACATCATAAACCGCCGCACTGGCATCGCAGACTGTCCTGAAAGCATCGGGACTTTGATCAACCCAGAAATCCAGATCACTTCGCAGAACTTCGATCAGCAGAGCCTGCTGTTTGGCTTTTGTGAGGTCCTTATCAAGATTGGACAGGCGGGGGTCTGACATGGGCGCGCTCCGGCGTCGGGGGTTTTAAGAGTTGAAAGGGGCCATCGGAGAGTTACTAAGTCCGAAGCGGAACATCATGTATGTTCAAAACGGGAATGTTTTCAATAGTCGTCCCAGCCGCTCCATAGCAGGCACTTCTCCAGTGACCAAAGATACATTTTAACGCATTGAAAATGTAATGTTTTTTTAAAAATAACTGGAATTTTGCACCTTTTGACAGAGCGTAGCGCTGTCGCAATGCGTGGCCTCAATGTGTATCTATCCTCGGAATACTATTCTGAGTCAGTTCGAAACAAATGAACCCAATGGCCTAATCATTGGTGAAACCACTCTCGAACAAAATCGCTGTTACCATCTTCAGAAGACGTTTCATGTTTAACCCATGCTGGTCTGCATACGACAGGCAGAAAACTCTAATTAGGGTGCTGACCAGAATAGCGATATTTGCAATCACAATCGGACAATTTGTCCGATTGTGGACAATCCAAACCAGACAAAACTAAGTGCATTGCGCAACGCAGAATGAGTGAGTAATCTTGAAGAACATGGACATCAAGCAGAGGTCAAACAGGTGATTCTCGGACAAAAGCAACCAGACATCACTGTGCCCAGAATCGGCTGCAATCGTTTAAATAACGGTTTTAATAGGGGTTTTCTGAAGAACTGACTAAGCACCCAAATGCCTGAGAACCCGGACATTAACCCGATTCACACCACGCTAAGCCAAGCCCAAACAGTGCCCTCCGAAGGTAGTGGTCACAGGTTCGAATTCTGTCATCTCAACTCACGTAGTGCGTGATGTCACGCCGCCTGCTCGGCCCCGGCACTCGAAAGAGTCTGGACGAGCGTAAGCTGGGAGCTGAAAATCTCGAAGCCAGTGCACTGAGCCAAAGTAAAACACTCGTTCGGGTACACCACATAGGTCTTTAGTTATAGCAACGTCCCATATCGCGGCCTGGAGAAAAATAACAGTCCACTGCACTTGCTGGCTGCTTTCAGTAACCTATTAATCAGTGAAAAATGCCTGCGGGCACAAGACAAGTGCGCACGAATTCCGCCAAAATAGCGCTAAACTGGCAGGAAATGAACAGATTAAAGCCGGGGAAGGGAGCGTAATGACACTCGGGTCCAAGTTGGATGGCTTTGTTTCGAGTTGAAAAGCAATGCGGCAAAAAACTGAGTGTTAGTAAGGAAATCCCTAGATAGGTGCCTGGAATCCTTGATTCACCACAACGGACATCAGTTATGCATTAGTATTTTATATGAAATAATCGCGTCAGTTCCTGTAGCTCCCGCGAAGGTCCCGCCAATACTTGGTGGCCATTTTCTAAAACATATGCGCGATCACTAATCTGCAAAACTTGCTTAACATTCTGTTCGACTAGAAGAACTGGCATGCCAGTATCGGTAACGCGCCGGATTGCTGCTATAACGCCTTTCACCATCAATGGAGAGAGGCCCAAGCTAGACTCATCCAATAACAGCATTTTTGGGTTCAACATTAAACCGCGAGCGATGGTAACCCTTTGCTGCTGTCCGCCTGAGAGCTGTGCCGCTTTATCTTTAGCGTATTTTTTCAAGTCGGGAAACAGTGTGTGCACCTTTTCCAGGTTATCCTCTCTCGCATTTTTCGCGACTCTGGCAAAAAAGCCCCAAGAAGCAAGTTTTCATGGACGGTGAGATTGCCGAACAGTTGGCGTCCCATAGGAATATGGGCAAGGCCAGGCCGTGTCATCTCGTGGGGACGTTTTCCAGACACTTCATTGCCATCGAAATGAATCGTGCCTGACCACGGTTTTATCATTCCAGAAACGGATCGCAAAATCGTCGATTTTCCGCTTCCGCTAATCAAACCAACGAGGGCACCACAACGCTGTTCGCGGCACTTGATATAGCGACCAGGGAAGTGATTGGCAGGCTTCATCGCCGACACCGAGCAACGGAGTTCTTGGCCTTTTTAAAAGAGATTGATCGCGCGGAACCGCGCGATGTGGACGTTCATCTAGTCATGGACAATTACGGGACGCACAAAACGGCAAAGGTGCGCGCCTGGTTTGCCGCGAGGCCGCGCTATCACGTGCATTTCACGCCGACTTCAGCGTCCTGGATCAATCAAGTCGAGCGGTTCTTTGGGCTGATTTCAGAGCGCTGAGTTAAACGAAATTCACATCGCAGCACACGAGAGCTTGAGAGCTCGATCAAAGACTATCTGAAGATTTACAATGAAGACCCTAAACCCTTTGAATGGCATAAATCTGCAGATCAGATTTTGAGTCAATCGCCAGATTATCAGACAAACTCAATAAACCAACGGACTTCTGTTAAGGAACAATAAATTATTGGGTTTGTCGCCGCTGAAAATCGTCCATTCCGACGATGTTCCCATACCAAAAGATTGTTGTAATGTTTGCTAAATAGACAGAAGCCCTAAAACCACCCGGCAACGGCTACAGTCCTTGATTGAACCACTGACCGCGAGCTGCCAGACAACAACAAACAAGGTTTTTAGTAATGCGTCCTGATACACCAACGTTCTCCAGCAACGACGATACCCAAGCAGACTTTGATGTGCCTTGTTTTCTGGAGTATGTGGCCACAAAGCTGCCACACCTTGCCAGTGCTATCGCCGTCGGGAGGGTGTCCCTGAAGCGTATTGCTGGCGGCCAGTCCAATCCCACCTTCTTCATCACCATCGGCGGCAACGAATATGTCCTACGCAAGGCACCCAACGGAACCAGGCTGCCGGGCGCCCATGCCGTCGATCGGGAATACCGGATCATGGATGCACTTTACGGTCGCGGCGTGCCGGTGCCGAAAATGGTTTTGCTGGAGAATGATCCTGATGTTCTGGGAGCGCGCTTCTACTTGATGGAGCGGCTCGACGGCGAGGTGGTGCACACCAGCCTGTTGCCGGACCACTCCCCGGAGCAGCGCGGGGCCATCTATGCCGACAAAGCAAAGGTGCTGGCTAACCTCCACCAGGTGGATCTGAAAGCGGCGGGCCTGACCGACTACGGCCGCCAAGGCCCCTTCTTCACCCGCCAGATCTATCGCTGGACCAAACAGTGGGAGCTATCGAAAACTCGGGAACTGCCGGAAATCGACGAGGTCGCCCAGTGGCTAAAGGAAAACGATAAAGGGGACGAAACCAGCACCATCGTTCACGGCGACTATCGTATCGGCAATCTGATGCTGCACCGTGATGAGCCGCGGATTATTGGGGTTCTGGACTGGGAACTGTCGACCATCGGACATCCTCTAGCAGATCTGGCCCACGCGGTCTGCATGTGGCACATCACCCCAGAGGAATATGGCGGCCTGCTGGGCGCCGATCTGGCCCAGCTCGGCATCCCCGGCCGTGCACAATTTGAAGAAACCTACATGACGGCGGCGGGCCTGAGCAAGGGCCTGACGACCTTCCATCATGCCTTTGCTCTGTTCCGGATGGCGGTAATTTTCGAGGGCATTGCCGCTCGTGCCTTGGCCGGCACGGCGTCATCCGACAATGCCCATACTGTCGGGGCGCTGTCCGCCGTTCTGGCGCGCCGCGCTGCCGAGATAATCGCGAGTGACAGGGCTTTGGCCTGAACTCATTACCGGAAAGAAACAGATCCGCCCTTGTGTGCCAACAGAGTCTGATAATAAATATAACAATGGAGGCTTGACTGAAATGTTGTCAAGCTTACAAGTACTGGATTTAAGCACGGTCAAAGGTGTCGAGTTAGAACGAAGCTAAGAGAGCAAAAAAAGCGCTGGCCAACGCATTGAAGAAGACGGTGACAGACCTTCCCGTCGAACTTTGGCGATCTTTGACCTGGGATCGAGGGAAGGAGCTATCGGATCACGTTCGATTTACCATTGAATCCGGAGTGAAGGTTTTCTTTGCTGACCCGCATAGCCC
>Ga0307487_1001167_pt1 | contig 19126 bp, 15 predicted proteins | sample CBIW12metaG_FD_203665 | JGI IMG/M metagenome (GOLD analysis project Ga0307487, IMG submission 203665) | Sea-ice brine microbial communities from Beaufort Sea near Barrow, Alaska, United States - CBIW 1.2 | ecosystem: Environmental > Aquatic > Marine > Coastal | place: USA: Alaska | collected... | reverse complement strand
GGCAGATGCGTCAGAGAATGGGTTGCCGCACGAAACCAGTTCGCTATCCTATACCCAGAACGGTTCAATAAATGACCCGTCGAAACCGCATGGGCTAAGCCTCATACACAGAGTTTCGGATACTCCCGTCCAGATCGTCGACCAAGACAACGAGCCTGTCGATGTCCGCGACCTCGAGTAGTGCTTCGAACTCTTGGCGGAACTCATGCATCTGTTGCGATGTGCTCTCGACCTCGGCGTCTTTGATATACGTACCGGCGCTGTCGACAATACTTTGCAAGCTGTCCGCCGATATGGCTTCCGCCTCGGTTTTGACGACTGATGTCGCAGCCGCGTATAGATCTGACAGGATATCAGGGTGTGGTACGCCGGTCGCAACGGTCATACCGTAAGCGCCAGCCTTCCGCGCCATCTTCATCCATTTGATGCGGCGAAACAGCTTCTTCCCTTGGTCGATAACTTTCTGTGAGCCCGAACGGCTCTTCATCAACTCCTCGACAATTGTCTCGATTAATACTGTCTTCGCGTCGTCGAATCCTTGGAACAGCCATCCGTTAAAGCGAATGCAAAGAACGCGTTCGTCGTCTTTGAACGATTTTTCAACCATCATCAGGATACTGGATTTGCCAGCCCCCCAGTCACCGTGGACGCCGACGCTGAGCGGTTCATCTGACTTTTCAGACACGACGCGTACTACCGTCTTCGCGACCGCTTCGTAATAGAGCAGGTCGACCGCTGTCTCATTGTCGGCGACGATCATGTCGGGTTCCAGCCTCCAGTTTATGTATTTGTCATTTTAAGTACCATAGGTTATCTAATATAGACAAGATCAAACCAATCCCATGTTTACAAAAGGCTCAACTGACAAACCATGAGTATGCAACGAGGTCAAAAGCTAAACTCGCTCCAATACTTGCTTCCTGAAGGTTTGGTGGTTAGCGCCGCTTGGCTCGAGGACAGGGGCTACTCCAGTGCCTTACGCGGAAAGTATGTCGCCAACGGCTGGCTGAAACAGCCTGCGCGCGGAATTTACGCGCGTCCGGGTGCAGAAACGAGATGGCAGCATCTGGTCATATCTATGCAATCGCTGATGCGTCAGCCCGTCGCGGTAGGTGGCTTGTCCGCACTCGAACTACAGGGGTACGGTCATTACGTCCGTTTGGGCACCGGGCAGCGTGTCTATCTCTATACCGAGACACGACTTGCAAAATGGGTCCACGAAGTCGATCCGAAGATCCACTTTGAGCAACGAAATGCAAACAGGCTTTTTAAGGAAGCCGATATTGAACACGTGGTCAGGGAACTTCCTGATCTCATGGTTCCTACTGACCATACTGAAACATCGCATGCATCAGGTGGGTTAAGAAGATTTGCATGGGGTGATCGGGAATGGCCGATAATCGTTTCCAGCCCTGAGAGAGCGACCCTGGAATTCTTAGATGATATCCCCGGCAGACAATCCTTTGAACACGCAGCTGACCTGTTCACCGGCTTGGCGAATCTCAGCCCGCGACGGTTGCAAAAACTTCTCGAACGCTGCGACAGCGTGAAGGTAACACGTCTCTTCCTCTGGTTCGCCGAGCGATATGAGCATGCGTGGCTGAAACATCTAGACGTGGCAGCAATCAATATCGGGAGTGGAAAGAGGGTTATAGCTAAGTCTGGGCGCTTAGACTCAAAATATCAGATTACGGTGCCGGAGAATTTTGATGGCCATTGACGAGCGCTATCGCCAGCAGGTTGACCTATTGGTGAAAACACTGCCTTCGATTGCGGCTGAGGATGTGTTCGCATTGAAGGGTGGAACCGCGATCAATCTGTTCGTGCGCGATCTGCCACGCCTGTCGGTCGATATCGACCTCACGTACTTGCCGGTCAAACCGCGTATTGAATCATTGTCAGACATAGAAGAAACGCTGCAGCGGATCGGTAAATCCATCTCTGAAAGCATCCCAGACGTTAAAGTCCTTCCGAGCCGACTGGCCAAGGAGAAAACCCTCAACCGGCTTATCATAAGGTCGCCACAGGCCCAGATTAAGATCGAGGTGACCCCGGTCACGCGAGGATGTGTTTTCGAGCCCACGGTATTGTCTGTGTCTGGGAAGGTTGAAGAACAGTTCAGCTTCGCCGAGACGTCGGTCGTGTCATTTGATGATCTATATGCAGGCAAACTTGTCGCCGCGCTGGACAGGCAGCACCCGCGCGACCTTTTCGATGTACGGGACCTCCTCGCAAACGAGGGCATAAGCGACAAGCTACGGCAAGCATTCCTCGTCTACATCGTGAGCCACAATCGCCCCGCCGCCGAGGAGTTGGCACCTCGACGGAAAGATATAGAGCAAGAGTTCCAGAATAATTTCATAGGTATGACGACCGCACCAGTGCGTATCGAGGACTTGATAGCTACACGCGAAGAGATGATCGAGATCGTCGTCGGCCAGATGCCTCAGGATCATCGGGAATTCTTGATTGGGGTCGAGCGGGGGGACGTGCGATGGCAGCTTGCAGACCTTCAGGAGGTCGCTGAACTGCCCGCGATCCGATGGAAACTATCAAATCTAGACAAGGTCAGACCTGACCTTCGCGAAAGGTTTGCCGCCAACCTCGCGGCAATTTGGGAGTAGAAATCCGATGCAGAGACCAGCTAGAATAAAAGAAACCGACCAAACGCGCTTACGTGCATTGCCAAGCGGAATCCGTTGTTTTTCATTAGACAAACGGTACTGACAAACTTGGGATCGCAGATGTTTTCACCTGATTCATAGGCGTCGCAAACCATAGGGTGTAGCTCGATGGCTGAAATATGCACAAACAAGGTTTAACCGCATTGAATGAGATCGAAAGAGAAGCCATAATTCTGAATGCCGTGTGTCATCTCATCGATGACATGTTGAACCGTGCCATGGTCGTGGAGGAGTGGTCGCCCGATTGGAGCAACATAATGTTCCGAACCGGCGCTCATGCGAGATTGTTCAACATCCTGCTGGGTGACTTTTTATCGATCCCCAATCCCAAGAAGGGTGGCCTGCTACCGTTCGGCCTCTCGCCGCCCTCCAACGAAGGTGATGGTTCGCATCGAACATATCTTCATTTCTTGAAATTGGTTTGCGATAATCCAAAAATGGCTCCCGGGTGTTCTCATTTCAACAACGCAGTCGAGGACTTCGCGAACTGGCTAGAAGGGTATACTGTTATTGAGAAGGTTTGGTTCTCGTCCATGGACCTTGAGCTGGATATGACGGTCCAGCGCATCAGGGCTCTGAAGATGACCGGGGATATCGGGAAGCATAATTTCACTCGGCTGGAGGGTGTGGTGAAGAGTTTCCAATCAACACTGGAAGCAAACGGCCATGTCAGAACGATGGAGGAATGCTATTTGGCATTACCAGAGTTCCAAGAGTGGTTCTACGAGCACGCATTCGTTTATCAGTCCAGTCAAATCGCCGAATTCCTAAGTGCCATAATCTGGGAGATACATCACTATCTCACGCCAGAATATGATCGCTCAACGGCTTTTTGGTTCGATAAGAAAATGAATATGCAAATGTACAAATTCGATCCGCCAGCTGAACTAGGTCAGTCATTGGCAAAAGCTATGCACTGGGATCTCATGAATATGGTGAGGCGCCGACCGCACCTACCTCGCTTCATTGCAGGCGAAAACATGAAGTCTGAGCTTTGCTAACGAACAGGTGTTTTGAATGAGAACATTGACAAGGGGTGGCAGATACCCGGCGAAGTTTCTCATGAAAGGGATATCTACGATATCCACGGATGATCAGACCGAAAAGGAAAAGCCATTTCACCGAAGCACCGATTTTGAGAATGATTAAAGATTAGGGTCGGCGCAAGGCGTTAGCGGTATGCGGCTGGCTATGCTGTGTACTCAGCTAGCTGCAATAATAGACCAAAGTCTGGGGTCGTGGGTTTATATTACATAATTCTCATTAGGGTCTATCAGCATAAAGGTACCGAAAGTCCCACAGGAATTTTGGCATTGATTTGATGTGGCTGGGTTTTCTGCCTTTCCTGCGCCTCCGTTTTTGCTGTCATTTTAGGCGGCTTTTTTCGGAGGTAGTATACCGAGAGTGTCGCGGAGCTTTTCCTCTGAGAAGTCGTATTCGCCCAGCATGTTGATGTGAGCCCAAGACATGGGTGAGTGGGTGGCTATCAGGCGCAGCAGGTTTTCTTTGGCTGCCGTATCTGCGGTTTTTTCGATTTGGCGTGCCAGGTAGAGATAGTTCCAGCAGATGATGCTGTTTTTGATCAAGCGGTTGCAGGCCTCTGCGATCTCCTGTTCTTCCTTTTCGGTTTGCGAGAACTCGCGAGGATTGCCGACGGCAACGGCGCGCGTGAAGCGGTTGGCCAGTTCCACCTTGTTGAGCTGTTTTTCGATGGCCTGGCACAACGCCAGGTCGTCGATGTAGCGCAGGATGAAGAGGGATTTTATGATTTGCCCGAAGGCTTTCAGCGTCTGGTAGAGAGCATGCTGGCGCGAGTAGGAATTGAGCCTCCGGAGGATATCAGAGGCGGTATTTTCCTTGAGTTTGATGGTGGCAACCAAACGCAGCAGGTCATCCCAGTTCTCTCGAATGACCGTCTCGTTGATGGTTTTGTCAGGTTTGACGGCCCAGGCATCACCAGCCTGGTTTTTCGGTTTGAAGATATAGAGGGTTTGTTTGCCGATGCTCTTGATGCGCGGGGCGAAGGAAAATCCCAGCATATGCGTGAGGCCAAAAACCGCCTCGGTGTAGCCGTGCGTGTCTGTCGAATGGATATTACTTTTAACGACATCGTTGTGCATCAGCCCGTCAATGACATAGGCACTTTCGCGATCAGCTGCGCTTATCATCAGCGAATGCCAGAGGAAGTTGCGCTCATCAACAAAGGTATAGGCGCTGACACCCTGGCCCTGCCCAAAATACTTGAACGACCGGCTGGCGTGGAGGCTGTCGCCGCGCACCTCAAATTTTTGTCCATCGCTGGCAGTGTGAAGTTGATCTTGTCTTTGGCGATAGAGGTTGGGGAGCTCCATCGCATCCATGGTTTTGACCACGGCGGCGTTGGCGGTGCGGATGTTATCGAGCGAGAAGCGCCAGTTGACGGTGTGATCCAGCTCGCTTTCCGTGATGCTTGAAGAGATCCGCGCCATCTTGCGCACTCCTATTGCGCAGCCCAGCCCCATGATCCCAGCGAGCAAGACCGGGTGGGGTGTTGTTTGTCGAACATGGGTTTGCTGCCAATGCTCAAAGGCTGTCAGCATGCCACTATGATTGCCCACGGTTTCCAAAACCTGCGCGAGCGGCACATCGTGTCGCTGAGGGAACAAGTCACCGAGCGGGTCGGCCTCGTTGGCAATGGCCGCAGGAGTGGCGATGTGGAACGTCCGACCTTTGCGGAGCTTCAGGTGCGGATTGGTCGCCGCGTGGTCATCAGTCACCTGATACTGGGCGGACAGCGCGGAATTCAGTTTGGCCCCATGGATCGCCGGGATCGGACCGCTCTCGACGATCGCCACAAGCGCTTGGCGTTGGGCATCATTGAGCTTGGGCCGCTTGCCGGGCGCCTTGCCATCAATCAGCCCATCCGGCCCGCGAGCATTGAACCGCACGACCCAGTCGCGCACAATCTGCAGACCCACCCCACCGATCCGCGCAGAATCGCTGCGGCTGCCGCCATCGTAGATCTCAGCCAGCGCCAGAAGCCTTCGGCTCTGGTTCGCGTTCGTCGTTTTCCGTGCCAGGCGTCTCAATGCCGCCCCGTCAAAATCCGCCCGCAATCCTATCGCTGCACCCATGGCCACGTCCTCCCAGACATGCCGCCATAGATTCAGACTTTTGACGCTTTGGAAATCCCCACGTGAGTCAGCCTTCACGCCACTTGGTATAAGGGCCGAATTCTTGCAGCCGAGATCCATGCCCAGCAGCCCCGATACGGGATCGACAGCTTTCTCGGCGCCTTCCATTTTTCGCCCGGAGAAGCGTACCTTCTTCGTTCATTGGCGGCCAAGGTGTCACTGGTCTGACAACTCCGAACGAGATTTCCACTCAGGTTTCCACGGTTCGTGCCACTCACATACCCATGCTTGTCTTCTAAAAAGAGAGGGTGGAGAGACGTTGCCGCTCACCGGCTGCGTGAGGCCCCATTCAAACGTAAAAGGGAATGCATCATGGGAAATACAATCGAAATCAGGCGCTTTGAGACCCCCGATAGTTCGCTCGACATGAAAGAGCGCGGTGGAATCGCCATCATCAACATGGCCGATGGCACAACTGGCATGCGCGCGACTTTCGAGCCCGGATGGACATGGGAAGAAGACGAGAAGCCGCTTTTGGGCTCGCCAGAATCGTGCCCGATGCGCCACACCGGCTATTGTATCGGAGGCAAGCTCGTAGTCCGCATGATCGATACAGGTAAAGAAACGTCCATCAAAAAGGGGGATTTCTTTGAAATACCGCCTGGCCATGATGCTTATGTCGATGGGGAAGAACGGGTCGACTTGATCCTTTTCGGAGCCCCGGAGCACCAGCACTGAATTTCAAGCTGGCGGGTTTTGAAACTGCCGGGAGGTCCTCGAGGGGCGGGGCCGTTGGCGATAGCGGCCAGCGTTGCAACATTTTCTTGGCAAAAGATGTTCTGCGTTGCCTTGCGCGCATTTCTTTAAGCAGCTTCTTCCGCTCAATCTTGACATCTTCCTCAGCCTCTTCTCCGGAGAAACTTTCTGGATGTGTTGCGTCGATCAGGCTCAGAACGCTGCTTATTAGCGACTTATACTGGTCTTCACACGAGCTTGGGTCACCTGTGCTCAGCTGCCCAGCGGAGCGAAGAGATCCTGCAGTGTCGCTTCGTCCAGCAGGTTGTCCGAGGCGACGCCGCTGTCGTCGAAGAGCGCATCGGCCAGCGCCTGTTTGCGCGCCTGCATGTCGAGGATCCTTTCCTCGACCGTGCCTGCGGCCACAAGACGGTAAACGAATACCGGCTTGTCCTGGCCGATCCGGTGGGTGCGGTCCATTGCCTGACGCTCGACCGCCGGGTTCCACCATGGATCGTAGAGGACCACCGTGTCGGCCTCTGTCAGGGTCAGCCCGACACCTCCTGCCTTGAGGCTGAGCAGGAACACCGACGCATTGCCCTGCGCGAAGCTGTCGAGGACCGCCGCGCGGTTCTGTGTCTGCCCCGTCAGGGTCAAGTGAGAAATGCCTGCCTCGGTCAGATCGGCTTGGATCAGGCGCAGCATCTCGACGAATTGCGAGAAAACCAGCACGCGCCGCCCTTCGGCGACCAGCTCGCCCAGAAGGTCGCGCAACCGCGTGCGCTTGGCGCTGTCGGTGACGGATCGCGCAGCTTCCGTCTTGACGAGGGCCGGGTCGCAACAGACCTGCCGCAGCTTGAGCAATGCGTCGAGCACTGTAATCCGCGCTGCCGCCAGCCCGCGCGTGGCGATCGCTTCGCGAACGCGGGCGTCCATGGCGCTGCGCACCGTCTCGTAGAGCGCCTGTTGTGGTTTCGGCAGATCAACCCGTTCGAGAATCTCTGTCTTGGACGGCAGTTCGGCAGCGACCTCCTCCTTGGTTCGACGCAGCAGGAATGGGCGTAAGCGGCGGTTCAGTCGGGTCTGCGCGGCTGTGTCGCCGTGTTTTTCGATGGGGGTGCGGAACAGCGTCTGAAACCCCTTGCGATCCCCCAGCAAGCCTGGATTGATCCAGTCGATCAACGTCCAAATGTCCTGCAGCGAATTTTCCAGCGGCGTGCCGGTCAGCGCCAGCCGTCCTTTGGCGGGAATTTCGCGCAGTGTCTTGGCCATCTGCGAGGCAGGGTTTTTGAGCGTCTGCGCCTCGTCGAGGATCACCAGCGGCCAGTCCTGTGCCGCCAGCCAATCACGGTCGCGTGTCAGCAGCGGATAGGTGGTCACCACGAGATCCGCCTGTAGCGCGGCCTCTCGCCGGGCGGCGCGGCCCGTGCCGTGAAGTACTACAAGCCGCAGATCGGGCGTGAACTGCGCGGCCTGCGTCTGCCAGCTATGCAGCAGGCTGGTCGGCACGATCAGCAGCGCCGGTCCGGGCGCGTCGTCCTCGCGACGCGCCTGCAAGAGGGCCAGCGTCTGCACCGTCTTGCCCAGCCCCATGTCATCGGCCAGCACACCTCCGAACCCGGCCTCCAGCAGGCTTCCCATCCAGGCTGCACCATAGGCTTGATAGTCGCGCAGCTGCGCGCACAACCCCACGGGTGGCACAAAGCTGTCGGCCGCGGCCAGCGCCTTCAGGCTGCGCGCCAGTGGCAGGATGCCGGCATTGTCGGCAAAACGAATGGAACTGCCCGCCAGCGCTTCTTCGGCCAGCCGCGCGACATCGGCATCGGAGGGATGCAGCGCACCCAGTTCGGCATGATGGGTAAAAAAGAGATGCAGCAGTGGCGCCAGCGGGCCAAGATTCACCGCGACGTAGCCGGTCTTGCCCCGGTCCAGATAGACAGGTCGCCCTGCCAGATGCTGCGCCAGCGTCTCTGCATCAGGCAGATCCTCCCATTCTTCGCGGACCTGTTCCAGAAATGCGGCCACAACGGGCGCCACATCCACCGGCTTGCCGCCGATCTCCACCTGAAACCCAAGCGAGAACCAGTCGTTGCCCTGGAACGCATCGCCCGTCTCGGCCTTGGTCGCGACGGTAAGTTCGGCGGTCTCTTCGCTCAGGCGGTAGGGCCATTTCGGCGTCTCGATCACCTCCCAGCCATCGCGCCGCAGCACGGGCAACGTGTGAAAGGCAAACGCCATCGCCTCGCGCTCATCGGAAATTCCGAAGCTGTGCAGGTTCATTTCGCCCTCGGCAAAGACGAAATCGCAGGCCATCATGCGCTCGCCCGGCCAATAAAGCTCCAGATCCTCCACCGGCAGCGCCCCCGCCTCCATCAGCCGAATGGCACAAGCCGCCTCCCAGGAGGGATCGCGGATCAGGGTCACGATCTTGCCATCACTCACCATGCGCGGCTCGGCGTCGCCCTCTGCGACCTCCTGGCCCTCATAGACGAAACGCAGGGTCAGCGTCGGCAACTGCAGCGCAGCGCCAAAGTAGCGCGGCCCGTCATGGGCTGTCTCGGCCCCGAGGGTCAGCCGGGCGACGCGCTGCTCTGCCTCGCGCCGTGTCTGGCGGACGACGCGCGGAGGCGGCAGTGGCAGTCCCACCAGCGTGTCGGGCAGCGCCTCGAGAAGCGCTTCTGCCTCCTGCGGGGCAACCTCGGGGCTGGCCCCGACGAGACGCAGCGCCTCGATGTCCACCACCTGCGCCAGCGCCCCGAACAGGCCGTGTTCCCGATCAATCCAGAGCGTCGCCCCGTCCATCCCGCGCAAATCGAGCGGCTGGCCGCTTGCATCCTCGAAGCCCAATTGTTGGCCGCCATTCGGTGCCATCCGCCAGCCCAGCCGGGGCTCGGGGCGTTCCTCGGACCAGCTCAGCTGTGCGTCGGGGGCAGTATCATGCAGAAATCGCCCGGTGTCGCCGAGACGGCGCAGCAGTGCTATCGCATCGTCTCCTTTCGGTCGGAACATGTCGGGCAGGCCGTAGCTGTAATGCGCCTCCCACATTCGGGCCTGTGCCAGCACCGGCAACAGCTCCAGATCCACAGGGCGGATGAACTTCGCCGGAGCGCCGCGCAGCGCATTCGCCGCATCATAGCGCCGGATCGACTGGTTGAGCGCGGTGCCCGCCGCATTGCTTCTACCCTTGCAGGTATCGATCTTCACCTGCGCATCATGCGGGCTCAGCACGTAAAGCAGGCGTTCCTTGATGTTGTCCGGGTAGTCTTCTGGCCGGGTTTCCGGCAGTTGCCGCGCCTGTGTGCTCTGCCTCACCCGGCTGAGCCAGCCCTGCACCGGCGCGGCGAGGCCGGGATGCTCGTGCTGCTGTGCCGCCCACGTCATCAGCACCGCGACCACATGCTTGCAGTTGTAGCCCACCGGACAAGAGCAGATACCGTCAACCACAGCCCGGCGCATGGTGATCCGTTGTTGATAGCTCTTGCCATGTCCATTCGACACCCGCCCTCGCAGCGCACCGTCCAGCAGTGGCTCGACCGCAGCGACAAGACCGCGTTGCGCATAGTCGCGCCCGCGCTCCAGCGTCACCCCGTCGAAATGATCGTTCAGTCGAATATCCATGCCGTCCCGTTACGATCATTCTTGTCGACTCGGCGCCGGTTTGTCCCGAAGGCAACGGTAGCTTGCTTACTTTGCATCCCGCGCGCAGCCAAGTTCTGCCCGATCAGACACCAGCGTCAAGTGGCCTAAGCGAAATTCGCCAATACCTTCGGTCTGTCCAAGAACACCACCTCAAGCGCAGAGGGGCAACCCAGTCCATTTCATTTCTCATCAGCCAGCGTTCGGCGGGTAGCTTTTAGATTCGGTTGCGGTCTAGCAACAAACGCCGGTCAAGCAATGACTTTGCCCACGTAGCCAGCGACAGAAACTTGGAAAAGTGTGCGACTGTGTCGTTAGGAAATTTGGCTGCTCATCAACAGCCGCTACGAACAACCAACATCTTGGTCAGCAACTTGACGATCCCTATCGGCCCCCTGAGTCTGTGCTCAGAGGGCCGGCTTTCTGCTAGCGCGCGAGGCCCAGCGATTGCAGATAAGCAACTGATGGCAGAATACCGTCCTTCTCGCGCAATTCCAGTATCAGGCGTGGGGCGCTGTCAAATTCGTCAAGGGCGCGGAAGACCGCCTCCCAACGAACGGTGCCCTGCCCGATAGCCCAATGACGGTCGGCATAGCCGTCGGCGTCTTGCAGGTGGATGTGCTGCAATCTGTTACCCGCGCGGCGCACGTAGTAATCAACCGGGGCAGCACCATTGGTACCATTTGCGTAGTGCGCGTGACCGGTGTCGATCGACACGGCCATAGCGGGCGAATTGAAACTGTCGGCCAGTGCGCATCGGATGTCGGGGTCGATATCCTCGATGTTCTCGATCACCATGGTCACACCGCAGTCTTCGGCGTGTTTCACCACGTCCGCCATGGTGTCGTGGCAGTTTTCCACCACCCGGTCGTATTCCTTGCGCGCGGGTGCGTTATCAAGGTTGTTGAAGCTCCACGTCGTGTAGGGGCTGTGAATGACCATCTGAGTGGCTCCGAGATATTCGCACACCTCGATCCCCTGCAAATGCTTGCGCTTGTTCAACGCGCGCATCTCGGTGTCGGGGCTGGCGATGTTCAGCCCCCAGAACGGGCCGTGAATGCCCAGCCGTCCGGTATATCCGGTCAGCAAGGAGCGAGCGCGATCGGCAACCGTTTTCCAGTCGCCGTTCAGCAGATCGCCATCGCAGAAATCCTGAATTTCCAGATCGCGGTTTTCGGACAGGATAAAATCCTGAAGCATCTCAAGCGTGGCCGTCGGTATGGCGGCTCCCAGCAGCGGAAGGTCGGTCATGGTGTAGTCCTTGCTTGTTGATTGAAAAGAAAAAGGTCAGATTGCAGCGACATTTTTGACGTTGCGGTGCTGTGTCAGACTGGCCAGCAGCACTCCAAGTGCTTCGGCGCCGTGAACCACATGGTCGGCCCCGGCCTCGCGCAACCTGTCGGCATGGCCCGCGCGGTGGTCGGTTGGCCCGACAAAACCAATCGCCATGACGCCTGCTGCGCGTGCGCAGTTAATGCCGTGAGTGTTGTCATCGACAAACACCGCACGTTCAGCGGTGGTTTTCATCTGCGCCAGACAATGCAACGCTAGGTCCGGCGCGGGTTTGCTGCGGGGCACATGGTCGGCGCTGTAGATATGCGGCCCGAAAAAGGCAGCCAGCGGCGTGCGCCCAAGGCTCCGGTTCAGACGATCCACACTACTGTTGGACGCCACGCACACCAGAACATCAAGGGAGGCCAGCAGCCGCTGCATCCCCTGCACAGGCGGAACCTCTTCGGCAAACATCGCCGACATCCGCGCGTCTGCATCGGTGATGACGGGCACGGCATCCAGCCCCAACCGTTCGATCAATGCGCGCGTCTCAGCACGACCAGCACCCGAAAACATAAGCTCCACAGCCTGCGCGGACATTGGCACACCCGCATCGGTGATCGCTTCGGCCAACGCGGTTGCACCCACGACTTCGCTGTCGATCAGCACGCCGTCGCAGTCGAAAATGATCAGGTCCACAGTGCTCATAGCGCCATCTCCTGCGCCATGATCTCTAGGGCCAATCGCGGGTCATCCGTGGTCAGGTAGCCAATCCCGAGGCGCAGCCAACGTGCGATTTGGTCGGGATCGTTCAGCGTCCAGACGCCAAGCTGCTCCAGCGGACGCAGAGCTGTGATGTGGTCAAATTCAGTCTCTAACAGTTCATGATGCACCGCCACGACGCCAACAAGATCACCCAGCCCGTCAAAGAATGTCTGCACTCCGCCCTGACGGTGAATCCAGTCGCCATTGACCGAAACCATGCGCGCAAAGTCCGGCGCGATATCGCGGATCATGTGAAGAACGCCGGTGTCAAAGCTGTGCAGGACCGTGCGCGGACCAAGCCCGTAGGCGCGCAGCATCTCGACCGTGGCCGTGACCAATGCGGGATCATAGAACCCGTCTTCGTCCGCCTTGAATTCGGGATAGAGCCGCAAGCCCGCCACTGGTGCAAGGATATCCAGCACCTCGGACAGCAGCGGCACGCCCTCGTCAATCTCGCCGTCGGGGCCGATCAGGCGCACGGCGTGCCGACTGTCTTTGGTCAACGCGCGGACTGGTCCCGTGCCGGTTGTCGTGCGGTCCAGCTTGGCATCGTGAATGACAAGAACCGCGCCCCCGGCCCCGATATGCAGATCAAATTCGACAGCCTCGACACCAAGGGCCAGCACGTTGCGAAACCCCTGAAGTGAATTTTCGGCCCAAAGATTACGAGCGCCACGATGGGCGATGATTTTGGTCAAGCTAAGCGTCCTTTTTTAACGGATGGTTGGATCAAGCTTGTCGCGCAGCCAGTCACCGACCAGCGAGATCGACAACGTCGTCATCATGATCACGAAGGCAGGCCCCAGCATGATCCACGGCGCACGGGTCAGATATTCGCGGCCAAAGCCGACCATGTTACCCAGCGAGCTTTCGGGCGGTTGAACTCCGAGGCCCAGAAACGACAGCCCGCTTTCCATCAGGATGATTTCGGGAAAGGTCAGCGTCATCGACACGATCAGTGTCGAGGCGACATTGGGCAGGATGTGCCGCAGATACACCCGCGACGGCTTCGCCCCCAATTGCACCACCGCCGAGGCATAGCCCTGCGCGCCCGCCGAAATCGCCAGACCGCGCGAAATACGCGCATAGCGTTCCCAGCCGTAGAACCCCATCAGGCCGACCAGCAGCGTCATCGACGATCCGAAGAACGCCAACACCGCCAGCGACAGGATCAGGAACGGCAAAGCAGCCTGAAAATCGGCCAGCACGAGGATCATATGTTCGACCACGCCGCGAAACTGTGCCGCCAGAAATCCCAGCGTGGTGCCAAAGAATGCCGACAGCAGCGTCGCGCCAAAGGCGATGACAAGAGACACGCGGATCGACTGAATCAGGCGCGACAGCACATCACGGCCCAATTCGTCGGTGCCCAGCAGGTGGCCTTGGGTCAGCGGGCCGACCAGACGGGCGGACAGGTCCATCTGCGTCACGTCATAGGGCCGGATGACATCGGCGAAGACCGCCGTGAGCACCATCAGCCCCAGCCACGCCAGCCCGAACACCACCAGCAGCGGTGCCTTGAACCGCAGCCGCCGGATCATGGTGAAGGGCGGCGCAATGTTGGTTGCCTGAACGGTCATATCACTCTCCTCAATGCGCGGCGGCTTTGGCCCGCAGACGCGGGTCCAACAGACCATAGGCAAAATCGACACACAGGTTGGCGATCACCATCGTCGATGCGATCACCAGCAGCAGGCACTGCACCACGGCCAGATCCCTGTTCGACACCGACACGATCAGCAGTCTGCCGATGCCGGGCCATGAAAAGATGCTTTCGACCACCACGGCCCCCGCGATCAGCGACCCGACCATAAAGCCGACAATCGTGATGATCGGCACCGAAGCATTGGGCAACGCGTGCTTCCAGACCACATCGCGCCAGCTCAGCCCCTTGGCCATCGCTGTGCGGATGTAGGGCTGTCCCATAACCTCGATCATCGCCGAGCGTGAAAACCGCGCAAGAATGCCGATACCACCGACAGACATGGTCGCGATCGGCAGTATCGCATGTTGCCAGGTATCCTGACCGCCTGATGGCAACCAGCCCAGTGTCACGGCAAAGATCAGCACCAGTACCAGCCCCATGACAAAGGACGGAATGGTAAAGCCGAAGATCGACAGCATGATCACCCCGCGATCCGCAGTCGATTCACGGTGCAGCGCTGCATAGACACCTGCGGGAATGCCAACTCCCAACTGGATGAACAGTGTGGGCACCGTCAGCGCGAGCGTCGCAGGCACCCGTTCCAGCACCAGATCAATCGCCGAGGACCGGTCACGCATGGACACCCCGAAATCCAGTTGTGCAATGGATTTCAGATAGGCGAAGTACTGTGTCCACAGCGGATCGTTCAAACCCCACTCGGCGCGAAACGCATCGACGCTGTCGGTCGGCGCATCCGGCCCCAGCATAATCGACGCGGGATCACCCGACAGGCGCAAGACGACAAAGGCAAAGGTCATCACCAAAAGGATCGTCAGCACCGCGCGGAACAGACGGGTCAAAGCAAAACTTAACATTCGGGCACTTTCCGGTTGAAGCAGCGCGCCATCAGGCTGCTTGCTCGGTGTCGGAGGCTGTCAGAAGATGACAGGCAGCGCGGCGTGCGGGGGCTATGGATTGCAAGAGCGGGACAGTGTCCGCACAGCTTGGCAACGCCACTGCGCAACGCGGATGAAACGCGCAGCCCGACGGGCGTTGCGCAGGGTTCGGAGGCTCGCCCTTCAGCAAAATGCGCCCTTCAAGCCGTTTGCCCGGCACGGGCACCGACGACACCAATGCCTGGGTGTAGGGGTGCTGCGGATGCGCGAAAATCTCGTCCGAGCTAGCCTCTTCCACGATCCGGCCAAGGTACATCACCGCGACACGGTCGCAGATGTTGCGCACCACTTTCAGGTCGTGGCTGATGAACACCATCGCGATGCCGTGGCTTTCCTGCAGATAGCGCAGCAGGTTCACCACTTGCGCCTGAATGGACCCATCCAGCGCCGACACAGGCTCGTCGCAGACCAGCAGCCGTGGAGACGTGGCCAATGCGCGGGCAATGATCACCCGTTGCCGCTGCCCGCCCGACAGTTCGTGCGGATAGCGCGCGCCCTGATCCTGCCGCAGGCCCACCTGCGCCATCAGATCGGCCACCCGCTCTTGCAGTTCGGCGCCCTTGGCGAGACCGTGAATTTCCAGCGGCTCGCCGATCTGGCGGGCGATGGTCAGCCGCCGGTCCAATGCCGCCAATGGATCCTGATAGATGAATTGCATCTGCGCGCGCAGCGCCCGCCAAGCGGGGCTTTGCAGTTTCGGCATCGGCTGCCCGTCAAAGGAGACCTGCCCCTCGGTCGGCGGATCAATGCCCAGCAGCATCCGCCCCAGAGTTGATTTGCCCGACCCGCTTTCCCCGACGATACCCAGCGTTTCACCAGGTTGAAGGGTGAGATCGACGCCATCGACGGCGCGAACCGAAGTTGCCTTGGAGAACAGGGTTTTCTGACCCTCGTAGCAACGGACCAGCCCCTTGGCCTCAAGCAATGCACTCATGCCGGTAGCCTTTCGTCACTTGAAACCGCGCCTGCGGGTTGCGCTGTGACGGGATAGAAACAGGCAAGCTGGCGGGTGTCCTTTTGCAGCTTCAATTCGGGCACATCGCTTTGGCAAAACGCCGACGCCTTGGGGCATCGCGGCGCAAAGGCGCATCCGGTGGGCATATGGCGCGGGTCGGGCACGGTGCCGTCGATCGGGATCAGACGGTTGCGCGTGCCGTCCAGTCGCGGGATCGCGTCGAACAGACCGCGCGTATAGGGATGGCGGGGGTGGTCGAACATCGGACCGATCTCGCCGCTTTCGACAATCTGGCCCGCGTACATCACGTTGATCCGGTCACAGATGGCACCGACCGCACCCAGATCATGGCTGATGAACACCATCGCCATGCCGGTTTCGCGCCGCAGCATCGCCAGAAGATCAAGAATTTGCGCCTGAATGGTCGCGTCCAACGCCGTTGTCGGTTCGTCCGCAATCAGCAGATCAGGCGCACCGGCCAGTGCCATTGCGATCATCACACGTTGGCATTGTCCGCCGGAAAATTCGTGCGGATACAAGCCGACACGCTTATTCGCGCCGGGAATGCCGACCATATCCAGCAGCCGCACAGCCTCGGCGCGCGCGGCCCGGCGGTCCATGCCGCGATGCAGGCTCAGGCTTTCACAAATCTGATGGCCCACAGTCCGCACCGGATTGAGCGAGGATGAAGGATCCTGAAAGATCATCGCGATCCGCCCGCCGCGTACAGCCTCGACCGACGCGCGTTTGGCCCCTATCAACTCTTGCCCCTGAACGGTCACCGATCCGGTCACCGTCGCCTTGCCCGGCAAAAGGCCCAAGGCCGCCAGCCACGTCACCGATTTGCCGCAACCGGATTCACCCACCAGCCCAAGCGCCTCGCCCTCGGAGACATCAAGGTCGATGCCGTGCAAGACCTGAACGCCGTCAAAGGCGACCTTCAGATCACGTATGGAAACAAAAGACATATCAAGCTTTCAAATGCCAATCGGCGCAGCGGAACGGGCCGCTGTGCCGGTGGCTTCAGACATGGATCAGGACGCGTTCCAGTTGGTCGCGCGGAAATCCATCGCAAAGGCGGGAGCCGCCTTCCAGTTCAGTTCCGACTTCATGCCAGTGAACACGCAGTTCTGGTGCAACACCTGGAATGCGGGGTCTTCACGCTCGGTGATTTCCAACATCCGGGCGAATGCCTTTTTGCGCGCCGCGCGATCTGTCGATTTCTGCATGAAATTTGACAGCTCGTTCATCTCCGCGTTGGTCCATTCGTTGCGCTGTTGCTGCGCACCATTGGGGCCGTGCTGTGCGACTATCGACGACACCGGATCGTTGAACGTGGCCGAATTCGACCAATCCCGAATGCCACGGGTGCCGTCTTCTTCCAAAATCTGGCCCCAGTTTTCGACCATCTGGATTTCGACGTTCAGCCCCGCCTGCTTCCACATTTCGACCATGATCTGCGCGTTCGAGACCTGATTGATGTAATAGTTGTTCAGCACGCGGAACGGGATCGCATCGCCCTGATAGCCGGACTGTCTAACCAGATCGCGCGCTGTTTCGAGGTTGAACTCGGGTGCGGTCCAGCCCTTGATGAACATGTCATCGTAAAATTCGAATTGCAGCCCGGCAGGCACTTTGGTCTGGCCGTCCCACAGGGCATCGACGATCATCTGGCGGTCGATGGAATGGGTCATCGCGCGGCGGATCAGCGGATCGCCCAGAACGGGATGGTTTTTGTCAAAGACTTGAATGCGGTGGTTCAGGATCGTGGACCCTTGCACTTCGAGCCCGGCAGTGTTGCGCACCGCGTTCAGTTGATCGGGTGGCAGGTCGCAGGCGAAATCATATTCACCGGAGAGCAGGCCGTTCACACGGCTGGCAACCTCGGGCACCTCAAGAAACCGGATTTCGGCCAGAGGCGGACGGCCCCCCCAATAAGCGTCGTGCGCCACCAGCGTCAAAGACACATCGGGGCGGTATTCTTCGACCTTGTAGGCGCCGGTTGTGACGGGCGCGTTCGCCCATTCCGCATAGCTTGCGGCTTCGTCCCATGCACGACGGCTGGCAATCTGCGAACCGAATGCGATCATGCGCCCTTCGAGTGTGACATCGGGCGAGGCGTTGTAGAAGCGCACCGTATACTTGTCGATTGCTTCGACACCGCGCAAAGCGGGCCACAGACGACGCCCGACGCCGGGTACGCCCGCGGGCAGTTCCTTGTTGGTCTTGGGTTTGAAATCGCTGGGGTACAGCGTTTCGCCGCCGTCTGGCTGGGTGCCCGCAAAGACACGTTCGTCCGAGAACGAGAACACTACGTCATCGGCGGTCATTTCGTCGCCATTGTGGAATGTCACGCCTTCGCGCAGCTTCAATTCGATGGTTTTGTCGTCCAGTCGCTTCCAGCTTGTCGCCAGTCCGGGGACGCCACCCTGATCGCCCATCCAGTTGCGATTGATCAAACCTTCCCACAGGTTGGGAAAGAACACGCGTTCGCCGACGTTGGATTGTTCATTCCAGATATCGAGCGTGTTGTTATTCGAGATTTTTTGCACGGCAATGGTGATCGACCGGCGCTGTGTTTGCGCAAAAGTCAGTCCGGGCAGAACCAGAGAGCCGGCAGCAGCCCCCATGAGTCCAAGAGCGTGGCGGCGATGAATGAGCATAAAGCAGACCTCTCTACAGTAAGCCTCCCGGTGTGGGGGCCTGTTGCAGCGCGTTATCGGACTGCTATGCGACAACCTTGCGACGGTTTGTTGAACTATTTGTCTCAATTCCGTTTATTGAACAAAATTTGCGACGCACTTATGATCGGCGCAGCGGCATTGCTGGCGAGCAAGGATTTTCGGCCGCAACGGTGGTTGCGTGATCGGCGTGCCGACAATCAAGACCTGCGTAGCATCCTGCACTTTAGGCTCTCACCAAAGCGGCCCGCGACCAAGACGCCAAATCTGCTTCAGTTTTTGCTACGTGTAAAAGTGGATCAAAACGGCTTCTTGGGTACCGTAGCAGGCATTGCCTCTTGGCTACCGCAGGCGGCTCTCATGCTGGAAGCGTAAATTCTTGCGGCGCATACGGTCAGAAAATCCACCTTGAACCGCCCTATGTTGCGACGCGCACTAATGTCCAATAATCTTGCCTTATCGGACATAGGGAAATACGTTCGGCGCCATGGAAGTGTCGTTTTAGTTTCATGGCCGGACTCGCCCTAAATCAGCCCTCTCGCCCGCGAAGTTTCCATTTGATCGGTGGACTGGGCTCTTGCTCAATCTCTGGACTCGTTGCGGCGCGCCGTCATTAGGGTTCTTTCCTTTGCAGATCCCTGATGCCGGGCCCTGACGGCGAGGTCGCACCGGCACAGCTCGCCT
>Ga0307487_1001166_pt1 | contig 19129 bp, 25 predicted proteins | sample CBIW12metaG_FD_203665 | JGI IMG/M metagenome (GOLD analysis project Ga0307487, IMG submission 203665) | Sea-ice brine microbial communities from Beaufort Sea near Barrow, Alaska, United States - CBIW 1.2 | ecosystem: Environmental > Aquatic > Marine > Coastal | place: USA: Alaska | collected... | reverse complement strand
CCTGCATGGGTTCGCCCTCTCCGTACAACAGGTCCGTCATTTCTTTTAGATCAGTCATATTAGTTTCCGTCAGGTATGGCGTGGCTATCGAGGGAAATATATTGCCGTCGATAGCTGTATATATAGCCAGTACTAATACTGGCATGACTTCGATTCTTGTCAAGCTGCTAAGCAGCATTTGAATAGGCCATGAGAGGCTCGATGCTTAGCTGCGCACCTGTCTTTAGATCCAGGGCTTGCAACGCAGGCCCTGATTACCAAATGACCTAAGGGGGGCTCGGCAGCCAGTAGCTGCTAGTGGGTCCGGGGCCTTGATCCTTGGCGAAGTTTTGCCACTCCGGCAGCTGGCTAAACGCCTTTTTCCGATTATCAGCAGAAGCACTCATTACATCGGCCTGTTTGAGGGTCAACGCGATGGGCATTAAGGGGCGCTGTTGCCGAGGTCTGAGCATCCAGTCAAACAAGTACCGAAGTGCATTGGCACCATCGGGCCAACTACTTTCAAGTCGAGCTAAAGCTGGTGCCAGCAGTTCGATCCCCAACAGTTCGTGACTGACCACATACGCCAGTTCAGTACGACGGCCGTTGGCATGAAAGCAACGAACCTTTCCCACGTCATGCAATAGTCCGGCAATCGCAGCCAGCCAGCGCTCATGCTCAGAAAAACAGGCACTAACGGCATACACTGATTGCGCGACTTCGATACTGTGTTGGGCCAGGCCGCCAGCGAAGCAATGATGGTGTTTCAGGCTTGCAGGTAGACTGAAAAAAGCGCATCCAATATCAGGCCGTCCCAGAATCTGAAATACGAACTCTTGCAAAGGAGCAAAAGGACAGGTCTTCAACCAGTTCTCAGTCTCGGTAACCTGCTTTGGTGAGCTAACTTTGCTTCGGGGCAAATGTGACAGGCCGGTGTGAGTATGCATATGCGAGATGTGGGCGCCTTTGCCCAAAAGCCAGTCTCCGTGACGAGTCACCTGGAATTTCACCGCGGCCAAACCGTTTAAACTCCAGGTCCCCGGATGGTCATCCAGCTCGAGCAGCACCTCATGTTGTCCAGCCAGATTCTCTACGGTGATGGACAGAGCAGAGCCTGATGGCGAGACCTGATAAGCGTGCCGGGTCACTATGCATCCGATCAGCTCAAATGTTTCTGGCAGGGCAGTGGTCACAGGTGCAGAGTTAGTTTTTATCATCAGGTGGTCCCCCATTGCTCAATGGTGCTCTCCAGTTGGCTCAACAGGAACGGCAATACTGCTTTGCCACATTCTTCCTCAAGTTGGGGAAGCATCTCTCTGATCCACGTCTCCAATGCCGAGAGATTGCTGTTTTCACTCCCCTGACCAATCAGAAATACCAGCGCATCTCCTTCCGGAATCTGCAGGGCGACTTGCATGGCGCAAGCCAAACGGCGACAAGTTTGTTGTGATACCTCAAGCATCTGTTTGCTCCTTCTTAATTTCAACAGCAGCGCCAAGTTCTTTCACAAGCAGGCGTTCCATCGCTGAACCATCACGACGTGTCAGGTTGGGTACGTAGCGGGAATAGACCCGAAACAGCATCTCAGTAGTGGTGTGGCCCATCTGCCGAGCTATCCACTCTGGCGCCTCCCCTGATGCAAGCCAGAGAGTGGCGGCGGTGTGACGGGTCTGATAGGGACGACGCTCGCGCAGCCCAAGATGCCGGAGCAACGGATGCCATACACGCTGGGTGATGTTGCGATGGGCCATCGGTTGGCCATTGCGAGTACAGAAGACGAAAGCGAACTTCCCGGTTACCTTTTGCTGTGCCTCCAACGCCTGGTAAACAGGCTCAGACATCTCGATTGTGCGGAAGGAGCCGTCATTTTTGGTGTAGACCATCTCGCTTCTTACTAACGATTGGCGCACCAGGATCTGCCGTCGTTCGAAGTCGACATATTGCCATTGCAGGCCGTCGATCTCGCCTGTACGCATTCCTGTAAAAAAACGTACTGTGTAGTAGTTTTTGAAATCGGGGCGCACCTTCGCAAGGATGCTTCTCACCTCGTCGAAGGTGAATGGTTCAACATCAGTTCGTGGCACCTTGAGCGATTTGATACCCAGATAGGGTGAGGTAAACTCATAGCGGTCGGCTGCTTCATTAAGGATCATGCGCAAAGGCGTCATGATATGGTTGATTCGCTCTGCTGAGAGTGGCTTGTCTTTTCCGTTTCTGACTTTGGCGAGCTGGGACCGGAAGAACAAAATCTCTGCTTTAGTGATGTGGCCGACTTCTTTTTCTCCGAAAGCTGGATTCAGGTGTCCACGTAAGGTCGATTCAATCGTGCTTATGTGTGAGTTGCGCCACTGAGCCCGCATCTCCGAAAACCAGGTGTCCGCAAATTCTGAAAACAGCGGCGTAGCTCTGACTTCAGCTCTTGCTCTCTGATTGGCGACTTCGGCAAATTTCTTTGCGTTGCTGCTTCCTGGAAAATACCTGCTGTACTCAAAGGTGCCCAGGGTGATTTCCGCCTCGATCCTTTTTAGAATCCCTTCCAGCTTGCGTATGTTGACCGGATTGTCGTCCAGGGCGGTTTGCTCTCGGCAACGCTTGTTCTGATAGCGGAAGTCGAAGAACAGCTTACCCGTTGTGTCTCTGACTCTAATGCTAGCCATGCATCACACCTCCATTTGCCATCGGAATGCTGAAACTGGAAGCGCCCGAAGTTGCTGCCATATCCCGCTCAATGGCGTCCCACAGGTACAAGATTTTCCGGCCCCCAAAGGGCCGGATGTAGTGAGTGCCTTCAAATAGCACGGAGTCCTTGAGGCGTTCGCGAATGGTGCGGGCATCGTATTTGATACGTGCGGCTAGTTCGTCGGTTGTTAGGTATATCTGTGACATAGCAATGATCCTCTGGTAATGTTTCTCGTTGGAGGTCATCAGGTCCTCTTGAAGATTAAGATGATCTCCTGAAGATCATTATGCACTCAAAAAGACCTTCTGCAAGTCTTTTTGTGCTCCTGCGGGTCAAATAGTCTTTTGGTGGGTAAATGATCAAGTGCCATTTGTCGAGATTGATGGGCGAGAAAAAGCTCAAAGTAATCGACGTCGCTCGGGATACAGGTATTAACCGTGGAACCATTACGCGCCTGTACCATGAAACAGCCACCCGTATAGAGCTGGACGTTATTGAAGAGCTTTGCCGATACTTGGATTGCGAGGTCGGCGACCTGCTCGAGCTAAAGCGGCAGCTGGACGGCGATAAGAACTTCTATAGCGCTAGCTGAAGTCAGAGTTGGGGATGCCTTTCAGTATGTCGGACAGGTAGCTAGAATTCCCTAATGTCCTGCCTTGGTGGACATTTTCCAGTGACCGTTACTTGAGCCGCTAGCAGAGGTTCCTATCGGGCCAAAATAAACGTGGTTGAGTCTTTTCTGAGGATCCTGTCAGCCGGTCTCGGTCATTGTTACCGGCTGCTTCCGGCCAAGAGCTGACGCTCAGCCTGCCTGTGGAAATGGTAAACTTCGCTCTGCTCCCGCGCGACTCAATACGGGAAAGAAGTCGAGTCGATGAAGCTGCCGCCCCCAAGCTTTTGTGAGGCGTGGCGCCTAAGCCAGACTAACAAATGAGGCGCCTTCCAGTGGCTTTAGCAGACCTATCGTAACTCAACATACAGCCCCATCATTTCGCCTTATTCCTTGTGAATGGTTTTTTGCCTGCTGGCAGTTTAGCGTTGAAATAGATCCGGTTGTCGTGCGCCTCAGGATAGGTTTCGCTAAATGCAGCAGTGTTTGTATTTCTTTCCTGATCCACAGAGGCACGGCTTGTTCCGACCAACAGCCGATCCTGTGTGAGACTTTCGATCTGGTTCTGCCTGAGCAACGGGAAATTGTAACGAGAAGCCTGGGTACTTGCGTTCCATTGCGGATTGGATCTTGTTTGTGAGTGTTAAAATTATCCTTCCACAGCCCGTATCTAACTCTCGATATTCAGGCTTTCCCTTAACTTTATCCCAGCAATTCATTGCCTCGCTCAAAGCAATATTCAACTCCTCTAAATCTTCAGAGTGTCTGGCAATCAAAGTTGCATGCGAATACAGGGCCTTAATTCGTAGGCGGGGAGTCCGGATGCACTCTTCATACAGGGCCTGTGCCTCCCTCACGGTACGGCCAGGCATCCTCTGCTGCACAATTAGATCTGCAAGCGCCAGCATGGCGTCTGGATATTGCTGTGCAGCCGCCTCACTAAGCCAATGGAGAGCTGTTGGATAGTCACCCATAAAAGCGTGCTTCTTGTGATGCAGCGTGTACAAGTGAAACTGTGCTTGCGGGAATCCAGCCTCGGCAGCCTGAAGTGAGCATCGAAAAGCTGCATCTAAGTCTTTTGGGCCACCAAGTCCACGCTCATGCATTTTCCCCAGCTGAGCGAGAGCCCGAGGGTGTGACTGCGCCGCAGCCTTTGCGTAAAGCTCACGGGCGTAGGCTAGATCGGCATCGTATAGAGCCGATCCAGCAAAATAGAAGTCAGCCAGCAATGCTAGTGCATCAGCATGATCTTCATTTGATGCCTGCCACACATAACGCTCACCCATCTGGCGCATATCCTTTCGGCACTTTCCATTCGGGTCGTCTTTCAAACGAGCAAGGTATGCGCCGTACTCATACATCGCTCCTAGGTGTGAGCATTCTGCGCCGACCTTGAACCATTGAACGGCCTGATCAATCGCTGCGCGCGCAGCAAAACCGTAGCCATCATCGACTCTTTGGAACTGATCTGTTGCTTGTAGACGGTCAGCCTTTTCTTTGAAATGGAGCCCTAAGGTGTATCGAGCGTCACCATCTTCCTCGAATACGGCCCTGTAACTGAGTTCCCGCTGGATGTGCTTGGTTGGTTTTTCAACCGCATATGCAGGCATTTTTACATCGCCGTGACACAACCAGTGCAGATGCTCCAACAAGAAAAGGGCCGCGGAAAGTCCCTCTTCTACCATCGCTGTAAAATCGAGGGTGGTCCAATCATATTCCTCAGGGTGAACTGCTTGATTCCCGCTGTCTTGCAGGGTGCGAAGCCGTTCTAGAACCTTCATGGTTGCGAGTCCGACGTCACGGACTCTCTTAATCTTTTCGTTAAGGTTTTTTTCGCCAACAGTACTTGGATCTATCGCTTCGCAGAAAATAGCCGCAAAGCTACGCAAGAAGGTGAGCGCATAAGCCGGCGCGGTTATGGACAGATTTTTTGCCTGTTCGTAATGCGCGGCCAACTGTGGGCTGACACTGCGGGCAAATTCTATATCATTCATGGATTGCCTATTTACACATGGGGCTATAAGGCACTCACGCGCTGCCGGACGAGGGCTGAATCGATCCCAGTATTCTAGCCACTTGCCAGACTCTGGTGGACTGCTCTCGGTTTCCTTCAGAATGCTGATGATCTGCTCGTCTGCAAATCGCTTCTTCATGCTCATCGTCCTCTGCTGTGATGAACATTACTAAGCTGAAAACGTTTAAGCCAGAGGGGAGCAGGTCAATTCAATATGTTATTACCAGACAGTTTTGACATGTCGGTAATCGTTGATTTTCTCGTCTGCGGTAACCAAAACCGCATTATAATGACGTGCCAATGCCACAATCATTCGGTCTGCTGGGTCTCTGTGAAACTCCCCAGGCAGTCGGGTTGACTCAATAGCCGTTGCTACGTCAACAGGCACGATACGCACCCCCTCTATCTCTTCGACCGTATCAAGCCAGTCGTCAATGCCCATGGAAAGAGTAATGCGTCCCTTCTCTAATAGAAGTGCTATCTCCCAAGCGGTAATCGCGGAAATCAGAATTACTCCACCATCCCCCCGAAGCTCTTGTTCGATTGCAGCGAGGGCATTTTGCGAAAGCTGAGCATCACCGTTAACCCACCACAAAACAGTGTGTGTATCTAATACGATCAACTCAGCGCCTCCCAATCATCTTCACCAACAGGCTCAAAGGGATCAAGCAGCTCGATAACGCTGCCGCGCAGTCGCTCAAGTGGGGTCCGCTTATCAGCTTTATAGCGCCTAACCTCGATAGCTGGGCGTCCGTTATCGGTAACGATAACGTGTTTCCCCGAAGCTTCAACTTGACGGAAAAACTCCAAGGCTTTCGCCTTGAACTGTGTTTTTGAGACTTCTTCAATATTCATTTTTCTACCCTAGTCATCATCCATGGTCATAAAGATAGTGCTAGACAATGACTATGGCAAGTAGTCATTGTCTCAAAGCGCTAACTCAAAGGCTCGCCGAATTGTCGATTGATCCACTGTGGGGTACGGCTTTGTATGGTCTAGCTCCTGATGGCCAGGCACAGCTTGCACGACTTCGATATCACCTATCGCAGCTAGTACCTTTGCAGCCAGCGTCCGGCGACCGCTGTGGCTGCGTCCTAGCTTGATTCCCGCCTGAATTTCGCCTGATATGTGGACATAATCGGGGTCGTCCCGTCCTGCCGTCTCATGTAGGGCGGTGATGATCTGCACTGGGGTGAGCAAGAGGTTTGTTGCATGGGTAACGGCAGGTTGCTCTAATTTCTGGGAAGAGCCGGAAATCGAGATAGCGGCAAGTCTACCTCTGGTCCAAAAGATCAAGAGGTTTGCTGCACGCCTACGCTCACATAGTGATATTCCCTCGTTTTCGAGGAAATCCCAAGCTTTAAGAGCAGCCGTTCTTTCGGTCCGCGTTTGGAAGTCGGTGGCCCGTACCTGACAGCAGGTAGCAGCCAAAAACGGATGCTGCTAGCGGTCCGCTCCTAGAAGGACGCGTTAACAGCGCGCTGCTGGAGCTTTAGCGAAATGCCGTCCTCCTCCTTTTCAATTTCCAGCTCATCTCCCAAATTCCAACCAAGCTTTTCAAGTAGCTCTGATGGAAGCTCAACAATAATGTCTCCGCTGCCATCCCCAGGATCTTGGCAGACAACTCTCCAGCTATCAGACGCGCCCATAACGACACCCTCCCTATATAAAGCTAAAGTATGGCAGCTTCATCTCGGGGACGCCTCGCTGTCGCGCACGCCCACGTCCTAGCGGCTGTGTTACGGTCAATCGCCCAGATAGTAATGAATCGGCCACGGTGTCTGTAGACACATCCGAGAGACTGCTCCTGACCGATAAGAGCCGGTCCCCCCAGGCAGGAGTTGGCCGTTAGTACCATATATAGGTGCTGCAAGAAAACGAGTGCTAATATATATCCATGCTTATATCCCATGACCGCGACAAACTGATCGAGATCGTTAAGTTTTTCGCTCAGCAAACAAAACGACTTGGCAAGATCAAGCTGTTTAAGTTGTTGTATTTTCTCGACTTCACTCATTTCCGAGAAACCGGCCGCTCAGTTACCGGGATGGATTACTTTGCCTGGAAAATGGGACCAGTACCGGTTGAGCTGTTCCAAGAAATCGAAGCGCCGGGTGATGAGTGGTCGGGGCAGGTTAGCTTTGAGTTTATTTCTGTTCAAAAGGGCACGATGCTTAAGGTTGACGCTCTGAGGGATTTCGATAGCACGCATTTCTCAAAGCGTGAGCTTCGGATCATGCAAGCGCTGGCCGATCAGTTTAAAAACTCGATTGCCGACGAAATGGTCGAGGCTACACATCTCGAAAATCTACCTTGGCACCAAGTCTTTGAGGTCGAAGGTCGAAAACAGGCGCTGATTCCATATTCTATGTCACTGCTCAAGCAGGACCAGGAGCTGATGGCGGATGTCATCCACGACCGCGCCGAAATGCTCTCAGCGATAAGGGTATAGAGTTGGTGCCAGGAAAGGTTCTGCTGCATCGCAGCTTCGTTTTCGACGACGGCACGACCAAGGACAAGTATCTTGTTGTGATTGGTCGTCTAGTTGATACGGTGCTGGCAGTCAAGACTACTTCAATAGGGCACCGCTATCGCAACGATTTCGGCTGCCAGTCCGCTAACCGCTTTCCAGCCTTTCTGCTAACTGCAGGATGTTGTTGTTTCCCCAAGCACACCTGGGTATGCCTTGGAGACTTCTACGAATTGGACGCCAATGAGTTGGCTCAGAAGATTACTCAAGGCCAGGTATACCCGTTTGGCGTGCTCCCTGCCGAGTTGCTTCTCAACATCCAGTACTGCGCGAAGGGCTGCGACGATATCTCCGGCTATCAGGAAAGCTTGATCGACCAGTCCCTTTGATGACGGTCAGGCATCTCAACGAACTCCCCCAGATTTGGTTGGCACCCCCAACCCTCAAAATCGAGCCTTCGTAAACGTCCGCTTTTGGTTCAAGCCAGTCAAGCTGAGCGCAGAAAATTCAATGCCATAGGCGCTCTGCTGCATGGTCAATGAACTTCTCGATTACCCTTTTCAGCTAGTGTGAGCTGACTACCCCGCACGAGAAGTCGTATATCGCGCTGGCTACCCTTTGGAGGGCCTGTTCTAACTGATCTAATGCAACCGATCCTAGTGCCAAACGGATTGCATGGGGTACGTGCTTTGAGGTTGCAAACGGCTCGGCCGAAGAGACAGCAATATTAGCGGCGAACAACTGGGCTACCACCTGGTCGGCGCGAACCTCGAGTGGCAGGTGAATCCATACAAAATAAGACGCCGGATGGCTGGATAATACAAGGCCATCCAATATCTTTCTCACCAACGCTTGCCGCACCCTGGCGTCCTTACGCTTCTCCACCTCCATGCGCACCACAGTTCCATCTTCTATCCACTCGCAGGCAATGGCTGTCATAAGGCTGGGCGTATTCCATGTAGTGGTGCGTATAGCCCTTTCTATACTAGGCACCCATCTAACCGGCGCGACTACATATCCCACCCTTAAGCCGGTTGCCATGCTCTTGGAGAATCCGGAAACGTAAATCGTGGATTCCGGGGCTAAGGCTGCCACCGGCGCTGGCGCGTTATCCACCAGAAATGCATAAGATGCATCTTCTATGATCAGAAGTTGGTGGCGGTGTGCGATTAGCGTTAACTCGCGGCGCTGCTCCAAACTCATGACCCACCCAAGCGGATTATGCAGCGTAGGCATGACATAAACTGCGCGTACTTTCCGCTTGAGGCACAGCGCATCTAATTCATTAAGATCAGGGCCTTCATCGGTAAATGGGATGGGGAGTAGCTCAAGTCGTTGCATCTCAGCTAACGCTTTGAAACCGGAATAAGTCAGGCTGTCGACAGCCACCACGTCGCCGGGAGCTAGCATGGCCATTATTACGGAGGCCAAACCATGCTGAGCGCCATTTACGATCAATACTTGATCCGCCGTGGCTGGCAGGCCTCTAGAAGCCACATGCCGGGCTATGATTTCACGTTCATGTGAACGCCCAGCATGCGGCTGGTAACGCAGGAGCGCTTCCAGATCACCCGAAGATGCAATCCGGCGTAGAGCGGCGCGCAACAGTTCAGTTTGCTCAGGCAACGCGGGATAGTTAAAACTAAGGTCAAGCATCTCCGGTGCTGTTGCTTGTTGATCGATTCCGTGCCCAGCCGACAAGACTAACTCTCGCACAAACGTGCCACGCCCTGTTTCCCCACTGACTAATCCTTTAGCCGCCAGCTCCGCGTATATCCGCGAGGCGGTAACCAACGCAATGCCCTCTTTGGCCGCAAGATGGCGGTGCGTCGGTAAGCGGGTGCCGGGAGGTAATTTCCCGGCACGAATCTCGACCGTCAATGAATCCACAAGGGCCTTGTATCGATTGCGTCGCATTACGCGCTTGTATCCATGACAATTATTTGATTGTTATGTTCCTGCATTCGATGCTCTTTGGCAACTTTCATCGTTTGGAATTATTGGAGCATGCAATGCACATCAGCATTATCACCTTTGACGGCTTTAACGAATTGGATTCATTGATCGTTTACGGGATCCTCAATCGCATCAAACAGCCCGGCTGGAGAGTAACCATCGCCGGCTCAGAGAAACGTGTGAGTTCAATGAACGGTTTAGTGCTTGAAAGCCAAGTCTCATTGTTAGAAGCGTCTAGTGCCGATGCGGTGATTATCGGTAGCGGAATAAAGACTCGAGAGGTTGCGTCGGATTTGACCCTGATGGCTCAATTGACACTAGATCCAAATCGTCAACTGCTTGCCAGCCAGTGTTCAGGTGCCCTTATTATGGCTAAATTGGGGCTTCTAGCTGGTATACCAGTCTGCACTGATCTCACTACTAAACCCTGGGTAGAGGAGACAGGAGTAGAGGTTCTGGACCAGCCCTTCTTCACGCAGAATAATATCGCCAGCGCTGGCGGCTGTTTGGCTTCCATCTATCTCGCGGCCTGGATTATTGCTCGTTCCGCAGGTACCGAGGCTGCGGAGTCCGCGATCCGTTATGTGGCGCCAGTAGGTGAGAAAGATGCGTTCGTCGCTCTAGTGATGAACAAGATCCATTGATTGTGATCAGAATGTACATTTGCCGATTACCTGTTCGCCACAGATTGAGAGCAGGCGCCCTCATTGTGACAGGCGATTCTCGGCCGCTTCTATTATTGAGACGATTTCTTCGTGAACACGTCTTATGCGCTTGGTCGTGCTCTCAGCATGCGCGACCAACCATAGTGTTTCTTCCATTTTGGTTTTTGTAGGGATACGAAGTAGATCCTTTGCTAGAAAACAGGGCAGAATCCCGATACCTACACCCGCTCTGATCGCTGCGCATTGCGCTTCCAGCTGTGTGGTGCGTATATCAGCTGTACGCCCCGTTAGCCTTTGCAACCATCTGTCTGCAGGCAGGTCGTAGCCACTAGCCCAGCCTACAAGTCTGGCCGTTGCAAGGTCCGTGCTTGAGTCAGGCGCAGCGTAAAGCCCATAAGACATAATGCCTACTCGCTTCCTAGTGAGAGCGCCACGTTCTGGGCGGACAACACGTAAGGCAATGTCGGCCTCGCCCCGCGCGATTCCCAGCGTTGGCACACCAGTAAGCAGTTCAAGCTCCAACTCTGGATGCTGCGCAAGAAAGGGTTGAAGCCCCGGCAATAGTAAGTGCGTGGTGATCGTTTCAGGTGCGGCAAGTCGGACAACACCTGTCATTTCGGCACCGTTGGATTTAACGCGCGCCTGAAACTTGGCTATCGCGATCTCTAGATGTTCTGCCTCTATTTCCAGCGCTTTAGCATCTTCAGTGGGGATGTATCCACTCGCGTGGCGCACGAAAAGTGAGGTGCCCAATAGCTCTTCCAGCGCCGAAATACGGCGGCCGACGGTCTGGATACTTACCCCCAAGTGCCGCGCTGCACCACTCAAGCCGCCATGTCGAATGACCGCAGTAAAGTAGCGCAAGTTATTCCAGTCCAATTCGTTGTTCATTTAGGGAAAACCGTTTTCCAAGTTTAACTATCAGTGTCGGGTGTCCTGCTGAGGGATGATTAATCCCTAACCAGGGGAGACCAAGCATGACACAGGATAGGTTCGAAGTTGGAAAGGCACGACTAGCGGAAATCGACGGTGACGCTGGAGAACGAGTAATCGAATCACTAGCGGATATCGCGCCAGACCTCGGACGTTACATTATCGAGTTTGGGTTTGGGGACATTTATAGCCGGCCCGGTCTGGATCTAAAGAGCAGGGAGCTAGCTACCGTAGCTGCGCTTGTGGCATTGGGTAACGCTCGTCCTCAGCTTGAAGTGCATCTGTTGGCAGCCATGAACGTGGGAGTGACCCGTGACGAGCTCGTGGAGGTGATTATACAGATGTCACTGTACGCGGGTTTTCCCGCGTCCATCAATGGAATGGCGGCACTGCGAGCATTAGGGGGGAGAGAGTAATGCAAGATCAAACTGCTTTGATAAAGCGTTACTTTGAGGCATTTTCCACCGGCGATACCGAGGGTGCGCTTGCTTGTATACATGAGGATGCCATCTGGCACGTGGATGGTGATCCAGCGGTTGTTACCGCAGGACTCATTCGTGGCCGCGATGCGATCCGCAGGTGGTTACTAGGCTTTCCAGGCGGATTTCGCCCAATAGAGTTTTCAGTCGACCGTCTTTTTTCTGATCAGGGTGACGTTCTGGCATTGGGCCGCTTTCGCCATCTTGTTTTGCCGAGCAAGAGTATTGTCGACAGCGACTATGTTATTCGTTTTACGCTTCGTGACGGCCTGATCGGTCGGTACCAGATTTTTGAGGACTCATTACTGATCTCACAGGCGCGGGCAAATAGCGCGCCCAGCCGTATGACGCGTATCAACGGCACCCTTTATGGATGGGACGACGTCGGTCATGGTAAGCCCGTGGTATTTTTGCACGGTCTTTTCCTTGACCGCAGCTTCTGGGCTCAGCATCTGGCCATTTTGGCAGCTCATAAGCGTTGCATCGCCTTCGATATGCCAGGGCATGGCGTTAGCTCGTGGGGCGACGGGATGGACCTTGATGCTATCGCGGATGATATCGCGCTCTGGCTGGTTGAAAATGGTTCGACACCAGCGACGCTGGTTGGGCACAGCCAAGGCGGCATGATCGCAATTAGGCTGGCAGCTCGTCACCCAGAACTGGTCGAGCGAATGGTTCTAGTTAATACCAGTGCTCGTGCAGAGTTTATTGACCGGCTTCCTGAGTGGGAGAGGCGAAGGGATGCTTTGCTGGATGGCCCGCAAAGGCGCCAAGAGGTATTTAACGAAGTGCAAGGCTTTAAGACCACGGCACAGTGGCGTGAACAGCATTCGCTCGATTCCGCGAGAGAACTGGAGCTCATGATGCTTCACGATCCGAAATTGTTGAGCCTTGCTCTGAGTGCTGCCATTTTCGAACGTGGCGATATCAGAGAGCTTCTGCCACGGATTGGCTGTCCAGTAAAAGTGATATCCGGCGCACTGGATCTTGCGACACCATCGTACCTGGCAGAGGAGATTGTGCGATTGGTGCAGCATGGCGAGATATTGATTATAGATTCCGCCGCCCACCAAGTACCGATTGAAGCACCTGAAAGATTCATCGAAGCCATTTTGAACGAGGCCTAACTGAATCGCCCCGGATTTTCTAGACACTCGCCAGACTCTGGTAATGACGCTTTTCGAACTCGACTGGTGACAGGTCACCACTCGTGCCGTGCCGGCGCCTTGGGTTATAAAACATCTCAATGTAATTGAATACGTCTTGCCTTGCAGCCTCGCGCGTTGGGTAGATCTGCCGCTTGATTCGCTCCCGCTTGAGCAACTGAAAGAAGCTTTCAGCAACGGCGTTGTCATGGCAGTTCCCGCGGCGGCTCATACTACCCACCAAGTGATTCGCTTTCAGGAAGCTCTGCCAGTCACCACTGCTAAATTGACTGCCCTGATCCGAACGAACCATGACACAGCCTTGTGGTTTACGACGCCACACCGCTGCTAACAGCGCGTCTAGCGCCAAGTCAGACGTCATGCGCGGCTTCATCGACCAACCGACGACCTGACGCGAGAACAGGTCGATAACCACGCACAAATACAACCAGCCTTCGTAGGTGCGGATGTAAGTTATGTCTGTCACCCATGCAACATTGGGCTCCGCTACATCGAACTGGCGATCCAAGTGATTGGGTGAAACTATCGCAGGCTTCCCACCGTAATGACCAGGGCGGCGGCGATAACCTGTCTGTGAGCGCAATCCCTCGCAGCGCATGAGGCGGGCTACCCGGTGCTTACCGCAGGCCTCGCCAGCTTCACGAAGATCCAGATGGATTTTCCGATAGCCATACACGCCGCCGCTTTCAAGCCATGAGTGTTTTATCTGGCCCAACAGGCGCTGATCTTCCCGAGCACGGTCAGATAGCTTGTTGCGACACCATGCATAGTATCCGCTGGGGTGCACAGTCATCATCTTGCACAGACGACGTATGGGGAACTGGTCCGCTTGGCTCTGAATAAATGCGTACCTCAATCGGACTCTCTGGCGAAGTACGCGGTGGCCTTTTTTAATATATCTCGCTCTTCTGACACGCGTTTCAGCTCGGCCTTCAATCGACGATTCTCAGCCTGAAGGTCATCGTCATACTGGCGCTGATCAGTGGGCTTGGAGTAACGCTTAATCCACTGATACAAACTGTGTCCAGACACGCCCAATCGAGCGGCGACCTCCGCAACGGAATGGCCTCGATCAGCCACCTGTTTGACGGCTTCAATTTTGAATTCTTCGGTATAACGTGGGTTGCTCATTGGACCTCCTCGGTGCCTCGATTATAAGGCCTGGAGGTGTCTACGAAACTAGGGGCGATTCACCTATTAGCCGAGAGAGGTCAGTTGAAATAGCTTGATCTAATCGTGCTTAGGGCTGCCAGGCCTATTGAACAGGGTGGCTTCCCCTATTGGCTAAACAGACCATCTAGCGGCACAAATGCTGCTCCTGTTTCCGCTGCCGCCCTCACTTTGCGCTCAATAACTTCCGCAATAGGGATGCGCTGCTTCAATGCCTTATAGATATCCTCCCCCGACATGCAGATTACTTTTCGGCCCCTGCCAAACGCATGTAGACCTTCCTGAGTGAACCCTCCGTAGCTAATAAACACCCCACGTGCCCAAGCAGCCTTCTGGTCAAGTTTGCCGTGAAACGTGTGGAGTTCTGCGGCACCTATGGGGTGTCTTACCCATTTGGCCTCGATTAAATAGGTTTCGTGGCCGAGCTGAAAGCTCCCATCTATCTGCTCTCCAATCAAACGGAAGGGCGAACGTGCCTGCAACCTAGACGATTCGAAAAGGTCTTTCAGGAACCCTTCGAACTCATACCCACGCCGTTGAGGCGGCAGGTCGCGCAGATCCCAGAGCCTCCGCTGTAAGGAGTCATAGGCTTGGCCTTGATCCACGAGAGATGCGGCACCGAATGGATTTTTCACAGTTGAGGCAGAATGATCAGGCGACCGCAATGACTCAAGCAGAGAGAGAAATCGCCCCTCAGCATTTACGATGGTCTCCTCTGCCCCAGTCTCTTCGCGCATGGTTTGCCGATGCATCCACAGGGCCTCAAGAACACGATTCACAGTAGAGAGGTCAGCGTTTTGGAGGAGACATCTGAGTCGTTTAGCCTTAGAGGTTCCATCCTCGGAGAACATCTCGTGGTCGATATCGATCTCCAATTCCTCTAGGAAGAATTCACTCATAGTACGGTTGGAGAAGTCCAAGACGTATCCGCTGCCCATGTTGAAGATCGAATCTAAGAGTCGCATCTCAGTTGATTTGAAATTCGCCACGCCTGTCCTCATTCATCTGTGAACCATGCATCTGACCTGGTATGCCAATGCCGGTAGAAGGGTAAGCCCCTAATATGCCGCAAATTGAACCAGATCGCATGCCAGCGGACTGAATTGCTCGCATTTTCTGTAAACGAGTCGGAGCGTCCGCATCTGGCCGCTTTTGGCCGGTTTGAGCAGATTGCGACAGGCGACTTTCGGTCAAACTGCATCAAACAGAAGGGATAAGCCGCGCCTGTCGCTCTAAGCGTCGCAGCGCGTGCACTGTTGCATGTCAGAATTTGAAAAACTTGCGTGCTGCAGCGAGCTGGGCATGCAAGTGTTCGTCGGTGCACCCTTGCAGAATGCGACCGATCTCCTCCTCGATCTCCTGCCAGCTAACGCCAGCCTTGTTGATCAGCTTGCGTGCTTCGCGCGCCCGTTCCTGGTCTGACGGATGCCCCGCAAAGCGTTTGTCTACGATACCGAATGCTTGTTTAAGTGGTTGTTTCCACATCGTGTAGCTCCTTGTTGGATAGCGTTAAAAATTCTAAAGCGCTTTGCGGCGACGTCGGTGTCGATAGTCGTCTAAAGATCACCAAGACTTCAATATTCCGAAAGCCAACTTCTCAAAGTTACGGCTGTATTTGCTTTGGCATCAAGCACCATCCACAGCTCGTTCTCGTAACCTGAAAGCTTTCCCCAGACGATTCGGTGGTACAAGCCGAGATACTCCCAACTCGTCCAATTGTCATCGTAGATGCTGTCAGATGCTGGAAACAGGGCGATGTTCACCAAGCCCTTTTCGCCATCCGCAATGCCCAACTCCCAGGGAACCCACCGACTGTCTTTGCTGTTCTCAGTCGTCAGCAGAACAAAGCGCCTTGTTTGACTAATGCGTTGCTTAAGTAAGGCAGCAGTTTCTGCTGAGGTGTAGGGCGGCATTTCAGGGTCAATTTCATCGATATAGACCCGTGCGCCGTGGTTGTGAAGCACTTCCATCGCTCCCTCCAACAGCTCGTGATCTTTGCTGGAGTGCGATATGAATGTGATTGTGCCACTGCTTGATGCATTGGATCTTAGAAGCTTCTCGCGGTCACTTTGCGATCTGTTTACTGAAAAAGCTCGAAGTTCGGCCTTGGTAACGTTCCTTGCCATCGAATCCTTCCTACTTGGCGACACTCAGGTAGCGCGAGCTATTCGGTCAATGATCTCAAACACTAGGGAAACGAGCTTGCGCCGCCCTTCTTTGCTATTCAGGAACCCTGGAGCAGAAAGTGCTTTCAGTTCTTTATCCGTGGGCCTTACAGCGTCCTGACCAGATGAGGAGAGCTCTGATCCCAATAGCAGGTCACTGATTTTCTGCGCAGCGCCACCAGACGCCCCTACCGGGAGCAGAAATACTCCTGCCGCCGTGGCAACTTCAAACTCTTGCTCCACTCCTTGAGCGACCTCCAACTTGTCGCCGGCCAGCTTCGCACCGCCAATGAAAATGGCGATGCCGGCTTGTCGCGCAAGCTCATGTCGAAGCGCAGCCCATTCTTCGTTGTTGGGCTGCGCTCCCAGCAGAGGTTGAGGAAAGGGCCTGGCGATCAGCCGCCGATCCAGATCCCAACCACCGCCTTGCCGGAGAGCGCCCAAGAACCCTGACAACGACGCAGACCCAACCAACAGGCCTGCACCGGTCACCAGGTGGCGCCCGGTTTCACCTATCTGCCGGCCAATATCTTCCGCCAGCGCATGGATGTGGGCTGACTCGGTACCTCCCCGCTCAAGAGGCCAGCTACCACTCACCCAGATTCTGCGCGCAGCGACTCGCTTCTCAATTTGGCGCAGAAGCACCGGGATCTCGGCATAGTCGCTGACCTCAACCGCCAACAAGCCGTAGCGTTTCAAATCCTTCGCCCACAGCTTGTGCTGTGCATTGCGGGCTGCGAATTCCCCTTCGGTCGAGAAGTCGGCCTTCTGCGGCGCACGTACTATGGCGAAGTGTTCAGGCGGAGCATCGGTGAAGCTTTCTCGAATCAGCGATAGGACATGCCGAACATTAGGGTCGGTAAAGCTGATGCCGATGAACAGCATGGACATGCTGGTCAGATGCGCTTGAAACAAGGGTAAGTACTGGCCTCGTTTTGAGCGGAACAGCTCGTAGTCGTCCGTAGAAATAACGACGTCGTCAAGACGATCTACAGAGCCATGCATCTTGTAGAGCAGGGCTGCACCAGGCGTCACTCTAAGGGCAAGATCACTGGGACTAGAAATTGGGTTTAGCGGGCGACTAATGGATTCAAACGCACGTTCTATCAAACGGTCGTAGTTGGTCGTCCAGATATGTCTGACCGGTAGCCGCGAGATGATCTCAACCGTCTCCGGGATAGGTTTGTCAGGGCCTATCTCGCTCCTAATGACATTTCGGACACGTGTGGTACCACCGTTTTCTAGGATGCTCCATTGAGCCAGGGCCGCCAAGTCGTAGACGTTCTTCGAATCAACTTCAAGCTCTAAAGCTATGTCACTGAGCAGCTCTGACCAAGAAGGGTAACCCGCCGCCATCGAGACGCCAGCACCAACAAAAATCGCGCCCACGCCATCATTCAGCGCATCAGGGTACTCAATGAGGAATCGGTTCAAGGCCGCTTTAGTCATGGTCTGCACTTGTCCCATTCGCGGAGACTGTTTCAAACATCACGGCTTGTAATTGTTCCGAATCGCAATGGCATCTTCGATCCACTGCTCGATGTTTGCCTGAATAGAGGCATAGACCGCTTTGCTGTCGGCCCCGACTGGCGTGATTAATTGGGCGTAGTTTGAAAGGTTCGTCGTACCGCTCTTAAGTGTGACCTGATCGAGAGGGTTCGAGCCCGCCGTCGAAGAATTTCCATTGGCATCAAGAAGCTTGTTAATGCGAATGGCCACGACGCCCTTACCAGCGTTCCAGCCCTTGATCATTTCATTTACCACCCATGGACGGCTTGCGGTCTCGGAGCCCACCAGTACGACAACGCAAGACTTCCCTACCAGGCTGTCATCAATCCACTTTTCAATCGCTGAATTACCCTTTTTCTTGACCTCTTCCCACTCGTTCGACGTATACAGTTTTTGGCCATCCAATGCACCGATGTTTCGAACTTGCTGGGTGCGCCAAAAATCATTCCTGAAGTGAAAACTGAAGAAAACATTCCTTGCCATTGCGTAGCTCCTGCTTTTGGTGCGGACGGCTTTATAAGTCTCGACACAATCAAATCTAACTGATTGGGAAGAGCTAATCCACAAAGGTGAATCGCTCCTTACTCCGAAGCCCCTTTGCGTAGTTGTCCGTGACCGCTATTGGCCGATAACTGCCTGTGGCGAAGGACGGCGATCTGCTAAGAGCAGTTGCTCAATTACTATTATCAAAAGTGCAGTCAGTCACTTGGATTAAGCATGCAAGATGCCTTTGTGCCCAGTCTAAGGCGGTACTCAAATAAGATACGTACTCACTCATCGCTAAAATTTGGTGGGCGCGATTTGGGCACAGTATGGGCACTGAAGATTTTGAAGGGGTTGCTCGTGTTTTGAGCTAGATGTCATGAGAATCATCAGCAGTCTGGCTAGCAATTGAGTATTGGCTATTTGGGGCAGGTGTCAATACTTGAATCTGTCGATTCTGACAGCATGTAAGCTATTGATTTTAAAAAATATGGTGCACCCGACTGGATTCGAACCAGTGACCATCGCCTTCGGAGGGCGGTACTCTATCCAGCTGAGCTACGGGTGCTTTTAGATAAAACGCTGCGACTTTGACCTCTAGCCGCATCGTGGCAGAAGTGGGTGAGTATTGCCTTCGGAGGGCGGTACTCTATCCAGCTGAGCTACGGGTGCATTTCAGGGGCGCAATAATACCCATTGATTGGGTCGGCGTCCATGCCTGCGGCTTTCACCCTGCTTTCACTGTCCCGTGACCCGTTGTCGCGGGTTACAGTTGCTATTTTGTTGGCTGGAGGTTTGCCGGTATACTCGCTTCATTGTTCGGGCATTGCACTCGGGCTCGAAATAACAC
>Ga0307487_1001165_pt1 | contig 19136 bp, 22 predicted proteins | sample CBIW12metaG_FD_203665 | JGI IMG/M metagenome (GOLD analysis project Ga0307487, IMG submission 203665) | Sea-ice brine microbial communities from Beaufort Sea near Barrow, Alaska, United States - CBIW 1.2 | ecosystem: Environmental > Aquatic > Marine > Coastal | place: USA: Alaska | collected... | reverse complement strand
ATTAAATGAAATTATATTTGCATCCGCTTGAAAGGCTTATTACAAGTTTTAAAGCAACTGGTGCCTTAGCTCAGTTGGTAGAGCAAAGGACTGAAAATCCTTGTGTCCCTGGTTCGATTCCTGGAGGTACCACTTGAAAAAACCGTGAAGCACTATATCTAAAGGGTTCACGGTTTTTTTATGCTTTGATTTGTACGATTAATGTACGGCTGAATCTTTTTAGGCTTAAATTCACCCTATTTCTATAAATATAAAAAGACTTCCAAGTTCATAAGAAGCCTCGATTTTAAAAAACATTTAATTTTATGTTTGATACCATGTTTGAACTACTTGAGAAAGCTATGTATTCAACATCTAAATAATCTACACTGTATAATGTTAATGAAACACCTACTGTAATCTTACTTGGGTTTAAAGCATTAAAAAAAATAAATGAACCATCAGATTGAGCTACTGGAACGAATCTGTCGGAAAGATATGAACTCAAAAGACTTGAATATGCTGACTTAACACGAGTTTGAATAATTGTAAGTTTATCATCTGTGAAAAAATAACCTGTACCGAGTGTTGTATTTGGTGCATTATCGTATCTAATAGCAATCGTATTTCCAATACTCTGTTGATAATCTGGTGTCCCTAATTTAGATATAATTGAACTTTTTGAACTACCAAAATCTAAAATAGGGTCAGGATAAAGATAATTTGAACTTATTGTTGTTACTTTAATTGTCTTTTTATCAACTCCAGTCTCTAATATTATATTTGTTGTGCCAACTCTCCCACCTGTTATAATTCCATTATTTGAAACAGATGCAAAAAATTCATTTTCTGAACTATAAGTAATTTCTGAATTAGAAACTGCTTTAATATCATAAGTCTGTTTTGGGGCAAGACTTAAATCGTCTGTTTCTACTTTAATTGTATTGTCAACAGGTTCTTCCTCCTTTGAGCAACCCCAAAATGTCAAGCTTAATACAAAAAGAATAATAATTTTTTTCATAATTTAAAATTTACCTTAAATCTAATCAATTATGATCAATAAAAAAAACCGCCTTTTTTATAGTGTAAGAAAACCCCTTTTACATACGCACGTTATGACTTCGGAAAAACCTTTGTTTTCGTGTGGTGTATGACCGTATTAAAACCTTCCAAACTTGAAATTCAAATTGTTGCGGCATATTGCAGGATATACCATGTTGCTATTTATTTTTAGTCTTGCCTAAATCAGTTAGCTAGTATTGCCATTAATTGAAAAAAAAAGATTGATTATTCAATTAATTACCCTTTTTTATGGTTTCCGAATTCATCTAAGTACTTCTTTACCCTGCTCCATCGAATTACTTCGTTGCCACTTGTGGCTACGCTCGTAAAACCTTTGTAGATTTTGAAGTATATCGAAGTATAATTTAATAACTGCTTTTTTTTAATTGATCTTCTTTTTATAGTGTCAGTTTTGTCAGTTTAGATCCATTTATTTTTGATCATAACATTTCCGCCTTCTTTGCCATTAGTTGGTTATTAGTTGCTTTCCGACCAATACATGCAGGCGCGCGTATTGTTTTACCAAATTTAGATATTAGAGAATTAATTAAAATATTAATTGATTAAATACCCTCACGCGTATTGTTTCGATTTTCTTTTATTATGCCTTTTTACGTGTGTCCTTTTTTGTACTCTTTCTTTTGTTGAGAATATACCGAAAAACCCATTTTACAAGCCCTTAATGACCGTGTTAAAATCTTCCATACATTCAGTTTAAGTTATTTTTAGTCTTGTCTAAATTTTCTAATTCATTAATAATCTTTTTTGATTCCTTCACTGTTTTTATATCTGATACATAATTGAAAAAGATTAAGTTCAATTGAAAAAGATTAATCAACTACCTTTTTTTTATGGTTTCGGAAAACCTTCTTTACATACAGGTCAAATACAACCTCATTTTCTTGCTCACATGTGCGCGTAATGACCGTTAAAATATCTTCGTAGATGTTGAAGTATATCGAAGTATATTTAAGAAATCTAAAAGATAAATTTAACTAACTAAAAAAAATATAATGAACCCTTACATTCTTATAATTAAACAATTTTTGATAGATAAGCACGTAACCGAAAAAGATGTGTTAGAGCTACTTGCGAAGAATAAAAGCAAAAAAGCGCCTAAGAAATTGACCCGCAATCAAATTGAGATTAACGAGATAGAGCAGGAACTTTTAAAACGAATGAAAAAGAAGTAATTTAATCGAGGTAATAAAAAAACCGCTAAGCGTGGGGGCTTAACGGTTGAAGGGTATTAAAAAGCTGCTAAAATAAGAAAATTACGCAGTAAGCCGGCTTTTTTGCTCATTTAAGGGCTGAATGATTTCCTTTGCCTTTTTTATAAAAGCATCAATTTCCAGATCCTTAGATCTAACTTCACATTTTATGTCTCCATACTTCTCAAAAGTATCTTCCAGACAATTATCCTTCTTTGCATCATTTTGGTTACTGTAAGAGCATCCAAAAAGTATAAAATCTATGTCGTAATCAAGGGAAAAATTATCCGCATCGTAGAGCTTTAAAATCAATGTTGAAAAGCTATCGAACTCCTTCCATAATAGGAAATATTCCTTTAATTGAGCATCATTAAAGGGCTCCTCTTTAAGAACATGCTGCATCGCTTCGTAAAGTATGCCGGTTTTAAATTCCTTTTTTGAACCACTCCCTTTTAGAAAGTCATTAACCATAACAAAGAAGTTGCAGGTATTAAGGATTTCTATTGCCATCCTAAATCTTTCCCTGTCTTCGTGTAATTTTAAATGACCTGCATCCAATATCATAAATTTTGAATAAGTAGGGCCCTGTAACAGGTCATTGCCTGCTTCTGCTTTTGCCTGATTTGATTTTAATACTATCATAATTTTAGTTTTGTGGGGCTTTTACACCCCGGATTAATTAATAAGCTGTTATAAAGTTTTCTACTTTGAAGGATCTGAAACTATTGGCTTCGGTATCAAAATAAGTAAGGGTTTATAATTTGGCGTACCTGTTCTTTCTTGCTCCGTATGCCCTTGCTGAAAGTGCAAATGATGTTTTAACTCCTTCTGTTGCCATCCTTTTTCTAAGGCGATATAATGCCCAGGCTTTAGATAAACATTCGGCAAAAGATTTACCAGTACTTCTAACTAGTTCGTGCGCCCAGTTAAACACTTTTGTTCTAAAGGTTTTGTTTGAAGTTTTCATAATATTGATTTTTATTGGTTTCATGACTTTAATATTAATGTGATACCTTAATTATTATAATGCTAATTTAGGTAATACTTTAATACTATACAAGTTTTACTTTAATTATTTTAAAAATTATTTAAGTTGTACTTTAATTCGTATATTTGAATACAGCTAAACATTTAATTATGGAATTATTAAGACTGAAAGAGCTTATAAAAGAAAAGGATACTACTGGAAAAGACCTGGCGGCAAAAGTCGGTGTTAGCCCTGTTGCGATATCTAATATTACCAGTGGAAACTCTTTCCCTAAACCGGAATTATTAAGAAGCATAGCGGATGCTTTAGACGTAGATATAAGGGAACTGTTTGTGCCAACTAAAGAAGCTCTTCAGTACGCTAAGGAGACTTTGTATATTGAAAGAAAGGGAGAATACATCAGTATTGGGGAAATTGAGATAAAATCTTAATTTTACTTTAATTGAAATCCAATAAAAAAACCGCTTCCAATTAAGAAAGCGGTTTGTAATTTTTGAAGGGGTTTAGTTTTATATTTGACCTTTAACAATAAAGCGTGGATTAGGTAAAAAAGAATTATTACCCCACTCAATCAATAGATTATTACAAATAGAACCAGGATCAACCTCCGGGTTTGTTGTTTTAAAATCTGTTAACGCATCGCATAATTTTAAAACGTCCGCTAAACGCTGTTTTTCTTCTTTGGTTTCTGCATAGGCCTTAAATGACTTTGTCAATATTTCCATTGCATCGGCTGCGATTTTTACTTTGTTATTTTTATCTATGCTGTAATAGGTCCAATAAATAACATCTGGAGCTGTAATAGTTTCACTTTCAATCCCTAATGAAAATTTATCTAATGCTTCAATTATTCCTGTTAGGTCTGGCAATACAATCAATTCCTTCAAACGCTCTTTGTCGAGCTGTAAACCGATAATATTGCCCTCTTTACCCTCCACTAACCTGTTTTTTACAAGTTCCTCTAATCTGTCTATTTGTGTAACTCTCAGGTTATTAAATAACCCCTGTATTTCGCTAACGGTTACGGGTGCTATTTTGCTAAATTCCGTAACCGCATTTTGTATTAATTTTTGCGAGTAGGTAAGGTTAATTTTAACGTCATTGATCCTGGGTAAATTTTGGCTGTAAAGAATTGGTTCACCATTTTTCATAATTTCTTAAATGTTTTAAAAGTATTGATTAGTAAATAAATCCTGTTTGCAAATTCGTCTGCGGTTGCACCTTTGAAGCGTTGATTTTTATTTTTTCTCTGTAGTAGTTCCAAGTCATCAAAATTGTAAAGTGTGCCTGTCTGGATGGATTTAAGCGGCTTTTCTCTGTTTTCGTTAGACTGTATCACCGTTTCAAATTTAATCGGTTGCGCCCTTCCTAATGGTATTAAATCGGGGTTTCCGGCTGCTTCCAAGCTGCTAAATGTGAAAATACTTTCCGGTGCCAGTTGTGATATGCCTCCGCTCACTATCGCTTCAATGAGATTTAATTTTTCAGCATCGGTAAAATCTGTTAGTTTTTTCATTTATCTTTTGTTTGATGGTAATTTAAATAAGAGTTCATATTTGCGCTCCAAGATTGGCAATAAATAATCTGACTTTACAAATTGTTTACCTTCAATAATTTCAATTTCTTTAGGATCTAAGAAAGGCCATTCATAAGGATTATGGTAAATATATTCAATGCCCTGGATGGTCTCAAATACAACTATCGCGGCGCCTTCCCTTCCTTTGTAATAACCAGCCATCAGCTCTTTGAACCAGGCTTTTGCTTTAATCGAAGAAGCTGAATTTTCCATATTTTTCATATAATTTACCTAGTGTTTTTAAATCTTCGCTGCTAAATTGCCTGAAATCAACATCATCTTCATCTTTTTCATCTGCTACATTATCAACGCTTTTAAGAGTTGGAATAACAAATTTTGATAAATCAATTATACTCCTTAGCCTTTCCTTTGGCTCTAACGCTTCTAAATCGGCTTGCATCCCTTCAATGTTTTCACGCAATAACTTTGTAAAAAGTTCCCTTATTTCCGTAGTTACCTTGTTAGCTTTGCCAGGGGGTCGCCCGTTTGGATTGTTGGTAGTTCCTTTCATTGGATCTTGTTTATATTTGTTGTTTTCAAGATTTTTATAATCTTCTTTTAATTTATCTTCTAATTTGATAGTTCTGCTTCTGCTTAGGTAGAAGTTTCATCGTTGGGGTTTATACCATCACCTAACGATACTATATTAATAATTTCTTTTACATCGGGTTCTATTTCAATATTCTTTAGTACTGGCACTCCGTATTTAAGGATACGTTCGTAAAATGTAACTCTTTGCACCGGGTCCAATCCTTTAAAATCTTTTTGGATTAAATCAAAATTATCATTCAGGAAATTCTTGATTTTTTCCCTCAATTCATTGCCTTGAATATTCTTAACTCCCATTTTGCGGCCTCCTGTTTTCTCTCTTTTCATTTTCTAAATGTTTCTATTAATAAATACTTCTATAACCCCATATCGTTTAGATAACTTTTACGTGTATTGTCGCTGATTATTTGCAATTCTTTTACGGCGCTATCTAATTTTTCAGTATTTTTTGCCAGGTTATCAGTATTGTTTGCCGTCCGTAATGTATTGGCAGAAATCTCTATTAAATAACCATTAGACTTTAACATTACGCCGCTTTGTGTTTTCTGCTCGTCTAATCCACGTCTTTGTAAGGCAATAAATGTATTTCCGGTATCTTCGGTTAGGGCTCTCTGTATTTGCCCGGTTGAAGTTGTGGATTGTCCTGTAGTGCTTCCATCGAATAAATCGAATCCATATTGTCCTGCTGATGTTTGCATTAATGATAAGCCTTGATTAAAGGCGTCAATCTGACCTGGTAAAGCAGTATAAAACTTCCCGATATCATCAACAAAAGTTCCATCTGCTATACTTGCATCTATAGGTATGTCAGGTACATTCCCTTCTTCATCAAGCCCTTGACTTGCAAACATATTAGTTTTTAGTTTATCTAATAAAGGACCAATTGTAGCTGCAAAAATAAGGTTACTCACATAATCTTCCACTACCTTATTTAAGACATCTCCCATAGCTCTAGCAGCATCAGAACCATCTTCAAATGCTTTTACAAGAGCATCTCTTAAGTCGCCGCCAATATTCCCAACAATATCTTCAATAACTCCAATCATCTGAGTTCTTGCGGCATCGGCGGCTTGTTGCCATCCGATCATTTCTTGTAGTGTTGCTTTCGTCGCTTCTGTTACCTTATTGTTTGCAATTAATGTTTCTGCAAGCGAATCATTAAATTGTCCGTTTGCTTTGATTAAATCAGGATATGTTTCTAAAAGAGGTGCAACGATATCTTTTTTCTTCTTGGCAAATAAGCCTCCAATAGCGCCAACAATCCCACCGACAACAGCGCCAACAGCGCCTATAACAGCTGTACCTATTAATGGGACAACCGATCCAACTACCATTCCTATTCCTGCTCCTATTGATGCTCCTGCTCCTGCTGCTCCTAATACATTACTCCCACTTATAACATTCTTTTTACCTACAATTGCCTCTAATGAAAGGAATTCTTCCATCCCTTTCTGTAAGTTCTTATTAGCATCTAGCAAAGCAGATGAACCCCTGCTTAATTTTGATTCATAATCAGTATAAAATTTCTTACCTATCTCATCACCTAATAGTAATTGTTCGTTTAAGGCTAAATTGTATTCGTGTTGTTGGGAAATGATACTATCGTAATAGTCTTCCATTTCCTTTTTATTCCTAGCCGCTTGACCTACAAAAATACCGATCAATTGAGTGGCACCGGAAATAATAGAACCTACTGAATCACTAGTACTCATTCCCTCTTTAGAAAAAGCACCTTTAGCAACTAGATCACCTACAGAATTTGCAACCTTAGAAACGCCTGTAAAGAGTTCCGCTAATCCTTCATTACTATCTCCTATTGCATTAGCTAAATCTGAGGCATAGTTGGCAGCATCAAAGAAATTATTGGCTATTTCCTGAGTTTTACGGCTGTTTTCATCTAATCCGGTTAAGTCTAAAGCCGATTGTAATAATTGTGCCTGTCTTAAACTTGCAGGATCCCCGGCGGCTATTAAAATAGCTATTTTTTTCTCCTGGTATTTTTTAAAGGTTTCAAAGTTGAGTTTTGCAAGTTCGTTTTCCCTATTGAATCCTTTTAAATCTATTTCATTTTTCCTTAACTCAATTTCCCTGGCAAAGTCCAGTTCATCGAGTTTGAATTTTCTTGTAATTGCGGCTGTTTCTCCTGTAACATTTTTATTGATTGCTTTTACAAGTTCAGAATTACCGGCTTTTTCAGCGGCTTTTAATTCGTCTGCATATTTTTCTTTAACCGCTTGTTTTTCCCTATCAATATCAGAAAGCCGGGCATCTGTAACCTCTTTCCATATTGCTTTGATTTTATCGGCGGCGTTTTTATCAATTTCAGTTTGAGCCTTTGTATTTGTTTTTTTAGCGGCTTCTAATTGCTTATCAATTAAATCCTGGTCTTTTTGTGGTAAAGTTGCTTGATTGCCGTATAACTCCTGATATTCTTTTAACTGGTCGGCCTTTTGGGTTGCAATTTCATTCAGGGATTTTTGATAGTTGAGATTTGCCTGTTTTCTTAATTTTTCATCAGAATCTACTTCCAGGTTTAATAGTTCCTGATCTATTTTTAATCTGGCATCAATTCTTTTTCTACCTATTTCAGTTTCATAGTCTAACCGGTCTTGCGCTAATTTTAATGCTTCCTTTTCATCTTTTTTCTTAATACCCAATTTTTCCTTTAGGGCTTTTATTATACCTTCCTGGTCCGCAATATCTTTTAAAGGATCTTTTCCTTTTTTTGTTTGAAGATCAGCAAGTTTTTTCTCTTCAGTTACCAACTGTTTTTCAATCTCTAAGCGTTGTTTTTTGGCAGTGGTCAAAACATCTTCAGGGGCATCTTTTCCCACCTCTTTGATTGTTTCACCATATTTTTTATAGGCGTCATTTGTTAAACCAATATCGGCCCTTGCACTTTCTAGGTTGTAAAATAATTTATTGAATATTGGTGCAAGTGCTTTTGCGGCTGATTCATTAACGCCATGTAATTCTTTAGAAATTTTATTCCCGTATTCGTACAAGTTTCTAGCAGAATCCGGTAATTCGGCTTTATAGGCTGCAACCAAGGCCGCGACTTCATACTTAACTGAGGCAGCTCTTTCTTTTCCTAATTTATCTTTGCCTCCTAAAAATCCAACTATATCAGTTTGAGACTCTAGTATATTGGGGTTGTATTCTGCACTAATATCAGTAAGGGTTTGCAAGCGTATTCTTTCAGCAATATTTGCAGTTAGCGAAGTAGTAACCAAATCCAAGGCTTTCTTTTGCTTTTCTAAATTATCTAATTCCGATAATTGTTTGGGTAATAAATCACCGTATTGATTGATTATCTTTTGCCGTGCTTTCTCCCAGTCCTCAGTACCTTCCTTTGTTACTTTTAACGCTGCAAATAAATCTAAGGCCTTATCTGTTTCATTTTCAATTTCAAGATTTGTTTTGCTGATTGCTTTTTCTAAATCTGTCTGGTATGTAGATAGTTGATAAATAGCATATCCAACGGCTGCTATTGCGGCGGCGGCTATTACCCATGGATTTGCTATCATTGAAGCATTTAACGCTTTTTGCGCTTCTGTACTGCGTATTTTAGCAGCTATTACCCTCGCTTCTGATGCAACTAAAAAACCATTGCTTTCAATAACCAATAGATTTGCGGCGGAGGCTAATTTTTGTTCGTATGTAACAAGCATCACCGCGACTTTATACGCTCCGTAAACAGTAATTACACCGCCTAAAACATCTAATAGTGTATCGTAGTTTGAAATAAGGCCTGAAAGTCCTGAAATACCGCTATAAATAACGCCCTCATTAGACTTCCCTATTTCGTTTAACATTACCTCCCATTTATCGGTAAGGTTGCTTATTTGACCTGTAACAGAGGCATTTTGTTTCTCCATCAAGTTGTAAAACTGACCGCCTTCGCCTGCCATTGATTTAAAGGCGGCTTCGACTAAAGGGAAACCGATTTGCCCGGCGGTGACCATATCCTGGATTTCGTTTTTGGATTTTCCAAGATTTTTTGCAAGCTGGTCAATTAAAGGAATCCCTGCCATTGCAAAATCCCGTAATTCCCGGCCTTGCAATTTACCCATTACAGCAACCTGACCATAATTGATAGCAACCCTTGAAATAGGCACGGAAACACCGGCTGCAACATCGCCCAGGGCTTTCATGGTGTCCATGACATTTTCAGTCTCGATACCCATTGCCATTAATTGCTTAATGTTTGTGGCAACATCCGTTAAAGTAAAGGGTGTTTTTGCGGCAAAGGAAACCGCATCGTTCATCAGCTTATCGGATTTTTCTTTGCTTCCTAACATCGTTTCAAAAGCAATTCCTAATTGCTGGAATTGCCCCCTAACCTCGATTACCTGACGACCCAATGAAACAAGTCCTGCACCTCCGGCAACAACACCTAAAGCCCCTGCCATTCCTTTTAATTGGCTCGTAACGCTTTGGGCTGTCTTTCCTACCCCGCCAACTAATTGAGAGGCTTGGTTTGCATCCCTTCTTAATCCCGTGTTATCTATTCCAGATGACCATAAAAGAGATCCTATATTTGTTGGCATGGTATTTTATTTTAGGGTTTCTTTCAGTTCCAATACAGCCGCTTTATTAAAATAATATAGGCTGTATGGAGTACTAACAGGAATTAATTTTTTCTGCAGGGCTAGTCTTTCAACCATTCCACGACTTACTCCTAAAAGGTCTGCAACTTCCTTCGCTGTTACTAAATTTTTGTTTTTGCTTTCCGGCTGTGTTTTTACTCTCATGATTTTTCACCTTTGTTAATATTTCAAATTTATGCAAGGCTATTGAATTGTTATAAGAATCCATTCTTAGAATTCGGTTGTTATAGTTCATAGTTTTTAGAAACAAAAAAACCACCCGTTAATTGAGTGGCTTTTAGGTAGTTATGTATTTTCGTTAATTTAACCGGAAATCTTAAAGGCTAATTAAATCAGTTGGGAAAAAATCAATTGTAGTTCCTTTTCCTTTTAACTGTTTTGCTAAATCCAAGGCTTTTAATTTTTTCTGCTCTACTTGTTATTTTACTGTGTTTTTCATGATTTTACTTTTGGTGATTATTATTTTCTTTATTTAATTTTTCTAATTCTCGTTGATTTTCTAGGCTTTCAAAAATGGCGTTTTCTAGGTTTTCAACAATATCTTCTTCTTCGGTTAAAGGTCTTTGTCTTTTTTTTGTGTTATACCAGGGCTTATAGTTGGTTTTAAATTTTCCATAAAACTGTATGTGTTTTTTATCTATAACGGCTTGTTTAATATACCACTGTAGGTTACTGCCAAATTCCGCTACATTGTCATTTATTAATTCTTCATTAAATCCTTTCTCATCAATCTCAAACATTACATATTCGTTTAGGAAAATTTGATTTTCTGCTATTATATCGGCAATTGTATTTATAACATTATTCACACCGATAATTCTGTTTTCAAATACAAATATTTCACCCTCTGAATTACATTGTATTCCGTTTTTTAAAATCGATTCTATTGTTTTTTTTTCTGTATTGGTAATATGGTAATACTTCATGACTATTTGTTTTTATCTTCAATTAATAATTTGTTGACCTTGCTAGCTGTTCCCAAACTAACGCCGGCTAATTTTGCTGCATTTCTTAGGCTGTTCCCTTGTTTGATTAGCTTATAGCATTTTTTATTGTTTTTTTTGTTTAGAAACTGCTCCCTAGTCTCTTTTAGTTTGTTCCCTCCATTAGCTTTATAAACGCCTCTTACTTTTGCTTTTTCGATCCCTTCCCGTTGACGATCTTTAATTCGGTCAAGTTCAAATTCTGCCAAAGTAGAAAGGATCCCTATCATCAATTTAGATATTGGGTTTTCTTTGCCATCAATTAAAGTTTGAAAACCTTCTTTAGTGCTTACCACATTCACACCCTTTAAAGTTAGATCCTGGATGGTTCGCATAATGTCAAGCGTATTACGGCCTAATCTATCAATTGAATGAATATGAACCTCTTCAATATTGCCTTTCTCAATTTCAGTAAGTAATTTTTTTGCCTCCGGTCTTTTGGCAAAGGATATTGAACCGCTGATTTTGTCTGTGAAGTTTTTGATTCCTTCAATTTCTTGTCTGGAGGGATTTTGTTCATCTGTAGAAACCCGATTGTATGCTACTGCTTTCATGGCCTTTAGTTTTAATTATTAATCAAATATAGTGTTCATTTTTAACGTGTGCAAATTATAACACTATAAGTTTAATAAAAAGGTTGAAAATATTGTATTATTTAGGAGTATACCTTGAAGTTGTTATTTTTAGATGAAGATGGTATTAATTAAATCGGTTTCCTGGCACCCCCTTTTGACCGTATTAAAACCTTCCAAACTTTAAATTAAAATTGTTGGTTTAATTAAATACCCTCGCGCGTACATGCGCGTATTGTTTGGATTTTGATTTATTTAGTATTAACCCTCGTTGTAATCTCGTTGTTATTTTATCCGTTTGTGTAGATGATGTAGCATTATTGGAAATAGTTCTTCTATAAATATTTTTCTCTTTACGCATTATTTTAGAATTATCTACACTATCTACACAAACCCAGTGGGAGACTGGTTTTCTATCTACATTTCATCTACATGGTATCTACACTATCTACACAATTATTGGAACGTGAAGTTTGTACCGGCTCCACCTCTACTTTTTTTGATTCCGTGCCCCTTTTCCCCTGCGTACATCTCAACCCATTCGACAATCTTCCTTTTATTTTTTTCCAGGAAGTAGTATTTTTCCCCATATTCAGAAATCAGGGTTTGTCTTACTGCATTGTAACTGTAAAGGATATTTTTAAGGTTAAATCTCTCTTCCATTAATTCAAAGAAATCGCTTGAAGTTTCATTTTTCAACATCTTTAATCTCAATGCTTCATTTTCAAAAGTGATCAATCCCTCCGTTAAATATTTTCTAAGGCATCCCATCATAAAAAAATCAAATAATTTCCACTCTTCAGCATCCCACCCGTGGAAAAATTCACATCCAAACTCATCGCTAGGTGTTCTCACATCGCTGTAATGGTTGGTAAGGAAAGTATCAAACCGTCTCCTTTTGTAACTGGAGCTTGTGCCTTTGATGCTGTAATTAGTTGTAATTACAAATTTTGGGCTCTTCTCATACGGGATAACCTTTACCTCCTTATGTTTCCTCTCTATTGGCATATCATCAGTTAAAACACTGAATAAGGCTTCCAGATCAAAATTCCGGGGTGCATCGTCAATAACAATTACTCCGGTTGTTACCCTTACATTTTGAAACGCAAACTTGTTGTTTGTGAAATCACTGTTTTTACCGTTATACATTGCCTTTTCAATAATTTGAGATATTGCCTTAACTATTAACCCCTTCCCGGTTCCCCCTTCTGGTTTACCTTCATCTACTAAATTTTCATCGTTAATAATTATACAAATTGGCTTTCTCTCATCTTTGTAACCGTGGATTAAATACCCAATAGCACTACATAAAGAGATAAAATGATCTTCATCATTTGTAATATTCTTTAAGAATTTAGAAAACATTGCTTTCTCAATATCCTGATCATTTAATATGTGGAAATCCCTATCTTTTATTTCTTCTTTCCAGATAAAACCTTTAGCATTTTCATAGGATATTAATTTAAAATCGCTTGCCTCTTCAACTTTTAAAATTCCGTTTTTGTAAAAATGGTAACTTTTAGTTTTGGTATCCATTAAATGTGGAATTTCACATTCCTGAAGTGAAATAATTATTCCCTTATTTTTAAGAAGTAGAGTTTCCCCTTGTCTTATAAAAGCGGACTCTATAACAGGATCTTCAAAGGTTTCAACGTATTTTAAACAGTGCTTGAAAATTTCATCAGGTGTAACCCTTGTTGCTATACTCCCTTTTAATCGGACGGGTTCACCGTCTATAACCCTGAAGTTTTCTTTCTTAATATAAGATCTTAACTCTGGGGCTGAAATAGTAACTACCTTTCCTTTGCTTGAAGTGAACTCCTCTTTCCAAAAAATTAGTTCATTGTTATACTTTAGTTTAATAACGGCATCGCTTACTTTTTGCATTGCTGTATTCATTTGGGGAATGATTTAGAGTTAAAATCTGCCTTTTTATAAGCTGAATCGATTATTTGCTGAATTTCATTAAAGGGAAAATCTTTATCTTCAAAAGAGTAGAAAACATCTATAGTAGTACTTTTATTTATTCCAAAGTTTGACAAAGCACATGCCAAGACAAAAAGACTATTATTCCTGTTACCCTGGGAGAATGTGAATTTCTTTACCCACCAGCTAACTATCCTGTCTACAACTTTACCCTCTGGAAGGTTGGAATTAACCCGAACCTCAGCTTTTGCCTTAGGCTTGAATTTTAATTTCTCAATAAATACTTTAGATCCCTCATTAACATGCAAATAAGGGTCGTAGCTCTCAAAACAAAGTCGGTTTATATCTTTTGTCGCCTTATCGGGTTGCAGGTCTTTAAAGTGCCTTAAAATAGCCCGGTAATATTCCTGATACTCTTCTTTGTCTTTTACAACTGGAATTTTAACCAGTGCTTTAAGACCATTCCCTGAAGGTGAAACCCAAAAGGAGTAAATGTATTCCGATTCCTTTAAACGCTCTGAAATCTCGTTTAGGTCGTCTAATTTGTCAAAATCCAGACAGGCTAAACCTGATGCTTCAATAAGGGCGCTTCTATCTTCAAATAAACCTCCAAATGTTACAGCTGGAAGATTTCGTTTAAATAGATCCTTTGTAGGTTGGTCGTTTGCCTGTCTAACCTTCTCAATAATATCTTTTGAGGACCCGGTTTTTATCCATTCCAGGGCTGCATTTATATTAACGGTCAGAGGTTTTTTATTCCGGCAGTTCCTGAAGTAGGAAATTTTCCTTTCTTGTACCTCCATAGCCTAAAACATTTGTAGTTGATTCGACTGAGGAAATTGTTCTGTATTGGTAGTTAAATACCACGCTTTATGACCTGTATACTTACAAATGGATTTTTTGACTTCTGCCAATCTTCCTGCTTTCTCTAAATCTCGCTTATACCTGGTAACACATTTTTGAGGTATTCCAGTTGCAGCCGTAACCATTGAAGCGGTTGCGGTGTGGTTCTTTAAATAGTTAAATATGGTTTTTAACTGTGTTTGAAATGCCTTATCTTTACTTTCAGAGGTAGAAACATTATTAAGGCTTTGGGTATTTTCGGTACTCATAGCCTTATTTTTTTAGTTCAGTTAAGCATTCGATCAATTCACTTCTTTTGTAATATCTGCGGTTTGCGATTCCGTAGGCTTTAACTTTATTTTTGTTAGTCCATGCCCATAAAGTCGAGGAATTTATTTGTAGGAACTGGCAGGCTTGATTCCTCGTTAAAAGCTCATCATTTGCCTGTTGTGTGTGGAATTCCTTTTTAAAGGCCTGAAGTTTTCGCTCTAATCTTTCGTCGAAAAGATCAACCAACTTCTCTGAAGTGGTGCCTTGTAAAATAATTGAATCTTTCATCTGTCTTTTGTTTTAGATTATAAACCAAAAGTCAGGGAAGTTGTAAATCGTTAACGGTACGTTTTTGTAGTTTTTACGGTACGGTGGGTTATTCTGGTTGTTTTTGTATTAGTTGTTTGGCATCTAGATATGAATCCTCCTTTGCCCTGGTGGTACAATTATCGAGAGTTTTAAATTTATTATCTAAAACTACTTTATAGGGCTCCTTTGATAACCAATGCCTAAAGACTTCGGGCTTCTGGTGATCTTGCAAAAGGTCATCATTGTACATCCTCCTGTAAATAAAACTAAAATCAGCTAGAGGAGTATTAGTATCTTTTTTGCTGTTGTAGAGCCTTTCAAATAAGGAGTGAGCTTCCGAACTTCGAAAGACCTCCGGAAAAGGATAAGTTTCTCTTTTTATCTTCTGATCTTCTTTTTGTAGATGCTCCTCTTTTGTTTTTTTTTCTAAAAATTCTCTATAGTATTCAACTCTTTTATATTCATCCAATGTCATTTTAGAGGGAATGAGAGTATTTAGGTAATTAAGCGCAGCTTTTACATAATCCTTTTCAGTTAATGGGATACCATCCTTTGTTGTGCCCGAGAAATAAGCATTTGTAATATTACCCTTTGCGTCATGCTTTAAAAAGGGGATCATCTTATGTTGTAAAGGCTCATCTTTCTTGTGGCTTTGATTATAAAGCCAGGTTTGATATCTCTTATTGAAGAATACATCCAAATTTTGGATGGAAGTGAAGCCTAAAAAGAAAAGGTCAAAGGGGGAGTGTTTAGTTATTGGAGAGAAGTTCATTTAGGAGATTTGATTTGCAATTTAATATTAATTTGAGCCATTGCAATGGCTTTTACTTCGCCGTTGCATCGCCGTTGCATTTTTCTTTACTTCGCCGTTACTTCGCCGTTGCGGACATTGAAAATTTTATCTTTTTTGATGTTAAGTGATTGATAACCAATGAATGTTAGTTGCCATTAGACGTTGCAACGGCGAAACTTAAATTAGCTATTATTTTGTTCGTTCATCTGGGTTCGAACAAGTTCCTTAGTTGAATAATATTCTGCTTTTTTACCTTTGGGAGAACAATCAACTAATCTTTTAAATTTTAAACCAAGTACAATATTAAAAGGTTCTTCACTTAGCCATTTCCTAAATACTTCCGGTTTCTGATGGTTTAACAAAAGTCTATCTTCCTCCCACATCATTCTATAGATAAAACTGTAATCAGCTAAAGTAGTATTACTGTCTTTATTGTTCTCGTGCAGCCTTTCAAATAACCTATAACCAAATTCATCTTTAAACACCAAAGGAAAAAGGTTCCCCTGTCCCTGATGCTCCTTCTTTTGATGTTTATCCATTTCACTAAGAAACTGTATAAAATATTCCGCTTTCTCTATTAAATCAATGTGTTGATTTTTTCTAGGAATAAGTAAAATATACCTATCTATTTTATATTGAATATCTTTAATTAATCGACCTCTCCAATTTACAATACTTTTAGAATTTTCTTCAAGTCCAGTTTCTTTAAGCTCCCTTTCATAAATCTCATCAAAATCATTTTTTTGCGCTGTTTTTGGTAGGGTATAAGTTTTAGGCTCAATTTGCCCCTCCTGACCAAATGCCATTTTACGACCTTCATCATTTACGGTAAAAAATTGAACCAATTCTAAATAAATTATTAGACTTTCGTCCCAGTGTGTTTTGGTCATATTTCTAAATATTATACCCGGTGTTTGTGATAGTTATTTTTTTTAATGTTGGACCTTAATTGGCATAGAATCGTAGTTTGTTTTCGTGAATTAGCTGCTCTACTTCCTCTTTAGGCTTAGGGCAGATATAATCAAACCCGCCCGAATAAACAACCGTGTAGTCCCTTCCAAATTCGGTATAAGGCGCGATTCCGCTGATTGAATAAAAGGTAAATTCCCGAATATCGTAATCGCTTAGTTTAGAATCCACGCCAACCGCCTCTAAATGAAGGGTGCTATCGTTATTGAATAGTATTGGGAGCTTTATATTCATAGCAGTATTTATATTTATTTTAGTCAACAAGTGTGAAATATGAAGCCAAAATAAAACATTTATTTTTTGTGATTAAAAATACTTAGATATTTCCATTGCCAAGTCTTTATTGCTTTTGCCTATGTATTTTAAAAATTCTGTTTCAGTAGAATGGCCTGTTATGTAGATTAAATAGGTTGTGGGTATCTGACCATAAAAGTTAGATGCAAAAGACCGTCTCCCAATATGTGAGCTAACAAGCTCCCATTTTTCATAATTATTAAATTCTTTTCTATACTTTCCGCTTTCGGATCCAGTTTCAACTAATTTACTGCCTGGCACCTTTTCAAATAATTCAGCTTCTTTACATACCTCCTTTAGGAAATCATTATATTTTTGATCAGAAATTGCACGTGGAAATTCACCGGCTCTTTTATCCAGTATTTCCAAAACTTTCTTATGTAGTGGAACTGTCATAAGTTTACCTGTTTTCTTTTGGGTAAATTCAATTAAGGTTTTACCATCTTCTATTCTTATCATTTCTTTGGTAAACCTCATAAAATCAGAAATGCGTTGACCTGTATAGCAGCTTATAATTAGCCAGTCTCTTGCATTATCTAAATATTCAGGTAGTCCATAGGCCTTTTCAATTTGTTCAAGGTCTATGAAACTTAGATAGGTCTTAACTACTTTTTGTTTATCTATTTTAATGGAATCTAATTGAGGATCTGTTTCAAGTCCTAAATACCTGGCGTGTTTACAAAAAGTTTTGATAGATGTCAAATCCCGTTGAATTGTGTTTTGGGCATAACTCTCATCTTTAAGATATTCAACTAAATCATTTTTGAATTTACCATTAACCTCTTTGATAAGAATAGTTTTTTTAATGAAGTCCTGAAAACGAATCAATTTATTTTGAACAACCTGATATTTTCTAATGGAGGTATCTTTTAATTCGTGTTTTCTGTACTTGATATAAAAATCAATGTATTCAGTTAAAGAAACTGGGATAGCTTTGTCCTGGGTTTTGGGGTTGTAATAACTTTCCAATTGAAGTTTTAACCATTGCTTTGAAATAACTCCAGGATTTGAATTATTGAATCTGTTAAGAATGTAATTTTCAATTTTATTGAGTTCCTGATTCACCTCCGTTTGCATGTTGCTAATGTGAATGTCTTTCGGACGTTTTAAGGTGTGTTGTTTCTTCCAATAGGTCTTTTCAACCTCCAGGTGTATATTACCTCCAATGACATAATCCGTTTCATCATGTCGATACAATAGACGAATATTTAAAGCTGCTTTATCTTTGGTAGATCTGTAAAGAAAATTAACTGTAGCCATAATCTAGATTAGATGCAATACAAATATAATTATTTTGTACGACATTTGTACGGTTAATCGCAATTCATTACAATCTATTGCAGTCTAATTAAAAACTAAATTTCCCTTTATATTGTTGAGTTCTTTGTGATTAAGATAGGATTATCAGTATAATAAGGAGTTGAGGAAAAACCCTATTTTGTGCCAAAGTATTCCTGGAGGCACCACTTGAAAACCCGCAACTAACGTTGTGGGTTTTTTCGTTATTAGAAGTTAGAATTGAGATGTGAGATATGAGAATTGAGAACAATTTTAGTTTGTGATTTTCTCCAATAGAAAGAGAATCAACTTCCCCACAACTTTTCCAAAGTTTTGGACTTTGGAAAAGTTAATCGATGGCTTCTCAGGAATTGACTGAAATAGATAGAATCAACTTCCCCACAACTTTTCCAAAGTTTTGGACTTTGGAAAAGTTAAATGAAGGCTTCTTCAGAATTGACTGAAATAGATAGAAGCAATTTCCCCCCACAACTTTTCCAAAGTTTTTGAACTTTGGAAAAGTTAATCGCAAATCGTGCGCCGGAATAAGAGGGATCGAGCTTTTCAACTAACTTTTCCAAAGTTTTGGACTTTGGAAAAGTTAATCGATGGCTTCTCAGGAATTGACTGGAATAGATAGAATCAACTTCCCCACAACTTTTCCAAAGTTTTTGAACGTTGGAAAAGTTAATTGAAAGTCGTGTTCCGGAATAAGAGGGATCGAGCTTTTCAACTAATTTTTCCAAAGTTTTTGAACTTTGGAAAAATTAATCGATGGCTTCTCAGGAATTGACTGAAATAGATAGAATCAACTTCCCCACAACTTTTCCAAAGTTGTTGAAATTTAGAAAAGTTGTAACCACTCCAAAATAAAAAAAGCTCCCCATTTATAGAAACCTTTTCTTATTATTCCTGAAATTATTC
>Ga0307487_1001164_pt1 | contig 19140 bp, 19 predicted proteins | sample CBIW12metaG_FD_203665 | JGI IMG/M metagenome (GOLD analysis project Ga0307487, IMG submission 203665) | Sea-ice brine microbial communities from Beaufort Sea near Barrow, Alaska, United States - CBIW 1.2 | ecosystem: Environmental > Aquatic > Marine > Coastal | place: USA: Alaska | collected... | reverse complement strand
TAAAAATTTCTTAGTGTTATTTCCAGAGGGAGTGTTAGATCAGGCACCAAAGTTTCATGTGATCATAACTAAAACTAAAAACGACCGAGAGGCTGCAGATGTGCAGGCTGATATCGTGAGATCATTTCCAAATATTTCAATTATCAACCTAGGAACTATTGTAGCTACGTTGGAGGAGATATTGGGTAAAATTAGTTTTGTGATTCAATTTATGGCCTTTTTCAGTATTGCTACGGGGATTTTGGTTTTGATCAGTTCATTGATCATCAGCAAGTATCAGCGTATGCGAGAGAGTATACTCCTTAGAACTCTTGGGGCGAGTTCAGCAATAGTTAGCAAGATCAACACCTTGGAGTACTTTTTTCTAGGAAGTTTAGCGTCACTTTCGGGAATTATATTGTCGTTTGGTGCGACGTGGCTATTGAGTGAGTTTGTCTTCAAAATTGAATTTAGAGGAGCATGGCTGGGAGCTTTAGTGTTGTACCTGTCGATTACAGCATTGACGATTATCTTGGGCTGGCTAAATGGCCGCTCCATAATTAATAAGCCTCCAATGGAGATTTTGAGGGGAAACTAAGAGTAAAGTAATTGTGATGTGGTATTGCGTTTATTAATAAGAGTCTAAAGAGATTCTATTTTGAAACGGACTTATTTACCTTACTATTAAGAGATGCGCAATAAGAGATTGATTAAGCTGGAAAACTCCAAGCATCGTGTTTTGATAGCCTAGGATTCAGATTTCCTTCGAAGTGGGAGAAAGTTCTCTTTGATCAAATAAGGATAAAATTGGATGGGATTATTATCAATCTCATGCCTGCAGTGAGCATTATCTAAATCACCAACTTTCACTCCATAGAAAGCCGGACCACACGGTAAATTCTTTGAGAACAAGTGTCAGCTAGTTCATATTTAAGTGGTTTAGGTTACCCTAAACCAGTAAATTGAGTTCGCTGGCATTCTTCAGATTCAGTTAACTCTCTTACTTCTTCTCCCTCCTTTATCCAATTCCAAGAGCCATACGGGATATTTTACAAGATGTTTTTCATCAATGTAGAATAATTGTAAGCAGTTGACTACTTTGAACTATTCAAATGATTTTTTCAAACATTTTAAACTGGACTTGATATGCAGGATTACATCAACTTTTTGTTGCAGGATATTGCAGCAGCTCATCGCCCAAAAAATTACTACAAAAAACCTCTTGAAAATTCCCCAAGTGACGATTTGGAGGAAGCACTTCAAGAATCCGAGAAATTTGTAAGTGAGGAACGAATGCCTGGCTTTGCTGGCTATTGCGGACTGAATCGGGAGACTTTTCCGCCTACAGACCAGCTTTCTAACGACCAATTAATTCAGGTGACAACGGCTTTTGTCCTAATGATGAAGTCGTGGAATTTGGAGGTTGCATTTCCGGATGATCTCCCACACCAACGGCGATACGATCTATTGATGGAGATTTTAGTGAAGCCTGTGATGATTTTTAAACATGGCTATTACTGCTTCGACTTTTGTACAGGTGATCCCGAAGGCTGTGAATTGGGAGAATATTGTCCTTGTTTGAAGAGTGAGTATTATAATGCTTGAAAAATTCAATATCTAGGTGATTTAATAACTTTTCCAAAGTTAAAAATTTTGGAAAAGTTTTCTATATTTTTTGCTTACACCAATGTCTTTGCCGGTTCTGTGGAAACCTTAGCCTCTCAAAGTGAAACTCTGGCGGATTTGACCAATGCTTATTTAGCGCCGCCTTGAATAAATATGAGCTTTCTAGGATGTCAAATTGGATAATTATCATGTTGTTGATGCTGAATCTATTGCTTGGGATATGATTCTCAGAACAATAAACTGAAGAAATTGAGATCATTAGAAAGTTGTAATGATTTGTTCCTTTGATAAAAAACTTTATGCTGTTTCATGTGTTTACAAAATATCCTTTTATGGTCATTTAGACTAATATAAGGATAGAATAAAGGGTGATTCTTACCTCAGTTCCATTGTAAAGTGTACACATTTTTCCTAAATAAAATCTATGAAAAAGTTTAAAAAATCCGAACTGGTCATCATGACATTGGTGGTCATACTGATTGGGATTTCCGAATATTATTTTGTCATCACTAAAGAACCTCTTAAGGCAATTTTTATAGGGCTTTGGTGCCCAACCATTTTGGGATTTTTGATTTTATTTAATATGAAGAAATGATGGAAAATCTCGATTTAATCATATTGACTGTGGTGGTAGTGGTTGCCTTTGTGATATTTATCACGTCGACCTTCAAAGAATTGAACCAAATGACCAACGAACCCTATCAAGCTGAAAAGGTTACCGGTTACAGTAGGGCAGCTTTATTTAGAGTGCTGGGAGAAATGTTTGAGGATGATACGATACCTGAAAAGCATAGAGTAGCGTTTAAAAGCACCTTACAACGTACAATTTCAGACATGGAATCCAATGGCGTTTATTTCGATGAAGAAGATATAAATAAGCAGAGAGAAAATAAGTCTGAGGATATGAGCAAGAATGCATCAAAGGAAGCAGATAAACTCCCTTAGAGTTGCGAAAGCCTTATTGACTAAACCTCCTTCTTTTTCCATGCAACGACTCTCAATTGACCGTACATTAATCTCTTGGCATTTATTAATATCAATGTTTATTATATGTTTCAAAAAGGGTTTGGACTACTCTCCAAACCCATATTTTTTGTAAATCTCCTTAGCATTTTCGGATAGTAAGAAATCCATAAAATCCGATGCTGCTTGCTTGTTTGGAGCATTTTTCAATTTTCCTGCCACATAAGTTACGCTCATATTCTCTGAGTCTGGGATTGCAACTCCCTCCACTGGATGTCCTAACATCTCTTGGTAATGCACTTCGGTGTACCAAACTGGTGCAGCCTCACTTTGTCCATAAAGTATTCTCATGGGAGATTGACGATGATGAATCTGTGTCAGATAAGTGCTTCCGTCTTTCACTTTATCCTGCATGATAGTTTGCTTGAGGTTTTCACCGCCTGCTTTCACATATGCTGCTTCAATTTGTCCTCCAATTCCTTCCCAAAGTGGATTTGGCATACTGATCTTGAGCTCTTTTTGAGCCAAATCTTTGAGGCCTTTGATGTTTTTAGGGTTTCCCTTTGCGACCATTATTGCCAGCTTGTTTTTGGCGTAAGGCTCAGTCCGGTCAAAATAATCAGCCATTTGATCAATTCTCCCTTTTCCAGCAGTATAAACATCCGGTTTCAGCGTGATTCGCATATTTCCGATTGTGAGGGAACCTCCATCAATTTGTTCAGCAAGCTTCCCGGGAGGAAGTGTTTCCGCAAATACACGCTCATACTGTGGGTAGTCGGATTTAAAAGCGTTCAGCAGTTCATCAATTACCATAAATTGATTTCCTGCAAAGAAAACTACGAGTTGCGGATCATTGATGTCTCCGTAAAGATCAGGTACATTATCAATTCCGGGTATCGTAAACATGACGCTACTTTGTGGAGGGGTATTCCAGGGAGGATCGAATCTATGATCTTGCGCAAAGCCAGGTAAAGCAGACATCAGACTGAGGATAAGAATGAGATATTTCATATAGTTATAATATGTTTTCTGATTATTCGCTTTTCTGATAGTAACAATTTAAAAGCAGTATAAATCAAGCCTCACTCTTGGATTGAGGCTCTTTCGGTTACCCCTCACTGGTTTTCCAACCTATAAAGCAAAGGGAATGTGGCTACTGGTATCTTTACGAATAATTATATTATGGTTTTACAATCGCCCAACCTTCGTAATGTCTTAAAACTATTTCTCCATTTCCAGTAGGTACATAAGATACGAAATCGAATAACTCTGATTTATCAATTTTTCGCTCGCGAATGGTGTTTTCACACTGAGCCAAAATTACTCCTTTTGCTAACAATGCTTCCAGGGTTTCTTGATAAGGACCATCCTTTTTGAAAACTTCCACCCCATCGCTGAATGCCACCAACTCCACATGCAGTTTGCCCTTAAGTCTGGGGTCACCAAGCACGTTAGCAATATTTCGAAGTGTTCCCTTCACTTGTTTTGGGTCGCTAGTATTTAATACATACAATGCATTGTACTGATCCAAGGTTGGAACTGCTCCTTTAAACTCATTTGGGTTGGTAGTTTGAGCAAAAGTGACTTGAGCAAAGCAAATCAATGCAAGTCCGAAAAGAAGTGATATGATGATCTTCATTGTTTAGTTGGTTTGGTTGAATTTGAAATTTAGAAAAATCTTTAGAGTTTAAGTAAGGAGTGTAGTGCAAAATAGTTTTAGGATTAACATATCATTCTGTAGAGTTTTTCAATTACTTCCAGACGTAGATATTTTCAATAAACTGCAAAGTTCACCCTCTAAGTTCCTAGATCGGTTTTTAAATATTAAGGTAGGCTCTTCGACAGCCTTATCCTTTTAGCATCCTAGAAAAATTTAAATTTTTGAAAAAAAGCCTTTTGAAAAGATAGGTTTAGTAAAAATACATAGTCAGAAATGTAGGCCAATTGTAGGCTAGGGCGGGGAAGAGTTCTGGTTTTCGTTGTACTTCATCGATTCCCAAGTGCTGATTTTCGAAGGGTCATAAATAGCTCTCTCCATCATCCAGTTTGGCTAAGTGGGAAGTTAGCTGCTAATTCAAGTAGTGAACAAGTTTGTCGACAGCAGATTTTGCCAACTCCAAAGCCAGAGTATTTTTTCCAACTTGTCTCCGGCCAAGAATGACTGCTACAAGCATGTTTTTTTGTACCTTGAATAAGGTTCTCTTAAAGTATTCGAGGGATCATCATATTAGTTTATACTTTCAGGTTATATAAAATGTGATAAAAATCATGGAGTTTGAAAGTTCAGCTTTCAAATTGCATGGTTTCTGACTTTTGATAACTAGCTGACTGTGAGGAGTATATGAATTTAATGGAGAACTTTTCCAAAGTTCAAAACTTTGGAAAAGTTTCCTACAAACGAAAAATGCCCGCTTTTCAGCGATCCATAGGATTCAGATCTATCTGAGGTTAAACCGGAGTTCCTGATATCCGCTTAGTGTTATCCGAATAAACTTCTCGCCCTGATTTGAACGCATAAAAAAAGCTCTTCCTTTTCAGAAAGAGCTTTTGCAATGTACCCAGAGCCGGAGTCGAACCGGCACGCCTTGCGGCATTGGTGTTTGAGACCAACGCGTCTACCGATTCCGCCACCTGGGCATTCGGTAAGTCAAACTTTTACACCTGACTTGGGTCCGTCACTTGCGTAACGGGTTGCAAATATGAACAAAGATTTTTTTTCTTCAAACTCATTTTTACACTTCTTCGATTTTTCTTGAGCTAAAAGCGATTGGCCGCTCAGAAAATAGTTTTTTCGTGAAGCTCCACACATTTTTAAAAAGCTCAGAATCACGATATTGATTCAGATGATCCTCACTTTCCCAGTGACTATGCGTCAAGAAAATATTTTTTTCATTTTCATCTTGCCAAAGTTCCAGATGAAGACATCCATCGAAATTTCTAATCAATTCCTTATTTCGATTGAAATTTTCTAAAAAATCATCTACCGATTCTGATTTGAATGTCATCCTCACAATTCGAATAATCATTGGCTTTCAAATTCTATATGTATCAAACTGTCATATCTCAGCCCAAGAAGTTCTCCGGCTTTGCCTAGATGTATACCAATTTCCAGGAGGTCCAGACTGTTGAAAAAAGCAAAACAATCCCCATCATCCACTTGAGAATATCCCGTGTTAAGTTTGGTGACATTTTCTCTCCCGAATCGGATTATAAATTTGCCTGGATTCAATTTTTCGAAAACCTCCCGCTGAATATTGGTGACCACATTGCCATAATGATCCACTCTCAATACATGCCCCATTATCTGCTCCTTATTTGCCTTGGGATAGCGCTCCATTATCTTACGAAAATTGGTGAGTGGCTCGCCAAAATCATGTATATCAGCGCCGCTAGCTACTTTTGCAGCAATTGGAGCTAGGACATCTTTCGAAGGGAACGTTGAGGTTTTGAGGGGAATATCTGGAAACCTCACCATGATTCCAGGCTCATGGTCGGCAAGCAGACTCAAGATTCCATTATTTGGTCCTATGAAAATATGGTCTTCCAACTTCACTCCTATGAATCCCTGAACATTACTTCCGGTGGTATTAATGGCAACTAGGTGCACGGTGCCTTTTGGGAAATCTCTGAAGCAGGACCTCAGCACAAATGCTGCGTGCGCCAAATCAAACCGCGCAATCCTGTGGGATATATCGACGATATTAAGTTGGGGATTTACGGCTAGCATTTTCGCTTTTACTGCCGGAACGTAATAGTCTGTGTCTCCAAAATCAGAGAGGAATGTCACAATTGCCATATAAGCAAGTCAATTAAAATTATGTACTTTTGTTAGGAAGGAGTGAACAAAAATAGATATTTTATTCTTCTACCTTCAACGAAACCTAATCAATGAAACAAGTTTGGTAGAAAAGGTAATCACATTAGAAAATGTTCCGTTAGCTGAATTTTTAGGCGAAGAAAATGAGAACATTCGGCAAATCGCCGCAGCATTTCCCCAAAGTAAAATCATCTCTAGAGGCAATGAGGTTAGAATACAGGGAGGAGCTCCAGAAATACTTCGGATAAATGATGTCCTAAATTTATTATTACAGCATCTTGAGCGCTTTGGTCATCTCACTGCTGAGAATGTTAAAGACTATCTCAACGTCGAAAGCGTTCCTTTTGAGGAAGCAAGCCGGGATCAAGTATTGGTCTTTGGGAATAAAGGCTTGGTCATCAAGCCTAAGACAGCCAACCAACGTAAATTAGTCGAATCGGCTATGAAAAACGATTTGGTTTTTGCAGTGGGACCGGCGGGTACCGGCAAGACCTACATTGCGGTTGCTTTGGCAGTGAAAGCATTAAAAAATCGAGAAGTAAAACGAATCATCATCACCCGTCCGGCGGTGGAAGCAGGAGAGAATCTGGGATTTCTTCCCGGAGATCTTCAGGAGAAATTAGATCCTTATTTAAGACCCATCTATGATGCGCTTCAGGATATGGTGCCTTCCGAAAAGCTTAAATATTACCAAGAAACCAGAGTGATAGAAATTGCTCCATTAGCATACATGAGAGGCAGAACGCTTCATGATGCTTTTGTGCTTTTAGATGAAGCTCAAAACACCACAAGCGAGCAGATTAAGATGTTTTTAACTAGAATGGGGCCTAACTCTAAAGTTGTCATCACGGGTGATCCGACACAGGTGGATTTGCCTATAAGACAAAAATCCGGTCTGACCGAAGCTTTGAATATTTTGCAGGATGTCAAAGGGATAGGTGTAGTTCACCTTAGCGGTAAAGACGTAGTTAGACATAAATTGGTGAAATCTATCATTGAGGCCTACGAGAAGAATTCCAACCCTAACGAAACACGTCAAAATGAAGCTTCAGGTAATAAAAATAAGCAATGACGAGCTGATGAAGGAAGCTTTAGCCATTCGGCAAAAGGTCTTCGTACTCGAGCAAAAGGTAGATCCTGAGGATGAATATGATACATATGAGGAGAGTTCAGTACATTTTCTAGCCTTCCTAGACGGAGTACCGGTAGGCGCTGCAAGATGGAGATTTACAGCCTATGGTGTCAAGCTAGAGCGTTTTGCTGTGATAGCTGAAGCAAGAGGCAATGGAGTTGGTCAAGCACTGGTAAAAGCTGTTTTAAGCGATTTGGATTCAAATCCCGAAACTGCGGGGAAGACCATATATTTGCATTCCCAATTAAAAGCGGTTTCCCTGTATATTAAATTTGGCTTTGAGAAAAGTGGAGATATGTTCGAGGAATGTAAGATCCAACACTTCAAAATGAAATTGGCTTAACAATTGAACAGAATTTGTAAAACCAACTTATAAATATATGAAAAAGATAATTTTTACTACTGCAGTTTTACTTGGGTTATTTTCTAGTGGAATGGCGCAAGAAGTCATCTCTTCAAGTGGAATCACCAGAGGAGATTTTACGAATGAAGTGAAAGTGAATTTCTTGAATCTAATATGGTTGGGTTCTGTAGAAGTTGGATATGAAAGATATTTAAGCGATGACCACTCTCTTGATTTTCAAGTAATGATCAATGATAGATATGGATTCAATTCCCAGACAAATGGCAAAGAATACAAAACCAATTCAGTACAGGCGGCAATGAACTTTTATTTTGGGAATAATATAAATGGAAGATTTTTCATATTTCCATTGGCCAAATTAAGATTTGGAGATTTCGAAGAGGCCGGAGATAATGGTGCCATCATTACCACCGATATGACTTCTTTTATTTTCGGTGCTGGTGGAGGTTATAAATGGGAAGTTTCGGACAATTTCGCTTTCGGGCCTTACGTGAGTGTAGCCCGTGGTTTTTCTGATGAAGTGGCAAATAGATTCTCCAGAGTGGAATTGAACGGTGGCTTTAGCCTCGGATATAGATTCTAAGACCTGTTTGTCTATAAGATTTTAAAGAGGCTGTCTCAAAAGGTGGGACAGCCTCTATTTTTTGGGGTAAGTAGCTGATTCAATCTCCGTACAGTCAAACCTCAGGCTGTTGAATTGACTTATGAGACAACCTCTTTTTTTGATTAAAAAAGGCTAAATTAAAGTCTTAATTTTTTTTGTATGAAGTTTGCAGACTATCCATTTTTACGATATCTCCCTTTTTTATTGGGAGGGATTTTTTTCGGAAATTATATTTCTGGCGCCAACACCTTTTTTCTATATCTTATTGTAATGGCATGTTGGATAGGATATGTCAGCTTACTTGCTTTTTATAAAAAGCCCAAATTGCTTTCGGCTAGTCTTCTTGCTTACTGCTCTCTAATTATGTTGGGTGTGTTGATTTCAACACAAAAACAAACGGCATTCCAGCTATCTGTCTTTGACCAATTTGATACGGTAGATTATTACCTGGCAGAGGTGACTCAATACGATATATCTAAACCTAATTCATTTGAAAATTCATTGGAGGTGAAGTCAGTTCATCTTAAAGATGGCTGGAAAGATGCTTCAGGAAAAGTCTTGATTTACCATCAAAGCTCAATCCCTTTTGAACCTGGGATGGTCATCTTAGTTAAGAAAATGCCTGACCAGATTGCTTCCCCCTCCAATCCTGGTGAATTTGACTATCGGAGCTTTTTGATAAGAAAAGGAATTTATTTCCGCCAATTTTTAGGGACAGATTTTCAAATAATAGCCACATCTTCGAGCACTCAATATCCTTTGGCAAGGCTTCGACACAACATCAGCGAAATGTTGGCTTCCAAAATTCCAGATGAGCAGTCTCGGCAGATTGCTATGGCTCTTTTGCTGGGGGAAAAGAAAAGCTTAGATCCAGAGGTTCGTGAGTCTTATGCTCAAGCCGGTGTTCTGCATATTCTCGCTGTTTCCGGTTTACATGTAGGCATCATCTATATGATTTTTATATTCCTGATGAAGCCTTTAAAGCTGAGTAAGAATAAAGCCAAAGTTTATCTTTTAATAGTCATTTTTGGTATTTGGGGATATGCACTGCTGACAGGAATGTCTCCTTCCGTAGTGAGGGCAGCGATTATGTTCACCTTACTCACCTTGGGACAAATGCGCGAGCGCAAGCCTTCTATTTACAATATTCTGGCTTTTTCGGCGATGCTGACTATTGTAGTTAATCCTGATGTGATTTATGAGGTGGGCTTTCAACTTTCTTATTTGGCAGTTCTGGGCATAGTCTTGATTCAACCCATACTTGTACGGATCTGGATACCAAAGCGGAGAGTTGTGGAGTATTTTTGGCAGTTATCGACCGTAAGTTTTGCGGCCCAATTAGTTACTTTTCCGCTCTCTGTATATTATTTTCATGTGTTTCCAACCTATTTTTTGATAGGTAATTTGCTTATTCTTCCCTTGGCTTTTCTCATCATGAATGTGGGCGTTCCTCTTCTGTTTTTGGGATGGATTCCAGTTCTTGGAGACATGATTGGGTGGCTGCTTAGCAAATTGATTCTATTTCAAAACTGGTTGACTTTCTTGATTCAAACTATTCCGGGAGGTAAGATTGATCGTTTGACTTTTGATTTTGTTCAAATGCTTGTCATCTGGTTATTGCTTTTAGTAATTGTAAGTTGGGAGCTAGGCTCCAAAAAGAAATTAATAGGAATCGCATTCTTAGTACTTACCGTTGGTATGTTTTATTCCGTTTATATGGAGGCTAGCAGACCGGTAAATCAGCTTGTTACTTACGTGGGCAAAAATGGTAGATTATTCGATTTAGTAATTGATCGCAAGCTGTATTCTTGGAATACCGGAATGACAGCCTCAGAAGTTAGTTTTATGATTGATCCCAACCGTATTCAAAATCACTGGCCTCATATCCCTCAAATCTTGCATGCAATTCCATCTTCAAATAATGAGGTCGAATTGCGGATTTCTGGTTTGAAAGCAATAATAAAAGAAGATTTACTTCAATTTCATTCTCCTTCTTTGATCAGGATGGAAGTCTGGCAACAAGGTACATGGCAAACTATTTCAAATCGAGACGTCCTCAAAATGGAGCCAGACGAGGCATATAGGTTTCTTTTTTGAAAGTGATTTTGCAATGCCTGCGATTTGAAAGTAACTTGACCTCCAACCCAACGTATCATTATGAGCGAAGTAGTACTTAGCGAAATCAAAGAAAGAATAGGATACCTCACTCTCAATAATCCGGAGAAGCGGAATGCTTTGAGTCCAAATCTGATAGCTGATTTATTCACTGCTGTATCTAAGTTAAATGAGGATGATGAAGTAAAGGTTATTGTGCTCAGGGCAACCGGAAAAGCATTTTGTGCAGGAGCTGATTTAGCCTATTTACAGAAATTGCAAGAATTCACCTACGAAGAGAATCTGGAGGACAGCCGGAAATTAATGTCACTTTTCAACTTGATCTATACGCTGCCAAAGATAGTGGTGGCCGAAATCCAAGGCCACGCTCTAGCTGGTGGTTGCGGTTTGGCTACTGTGTGTGATTTTGCATTTTCCGTTCCTGAAGCACTATTCGGGTACACTGAGGTAAGAATAGGATTTGTGCCAGCGTTAGTTTCAGTTTTTTTAAAGGAGCAAATCGGTGGTGCTAAAACCCAAGAATTATTACTTTCAGGGGAGCGAATCTCAGCTTCAAAAGCAGCGGAAATTGGTCTGATTACCACGGTGGTGTCTTCAGAGTTTCTACAACAGTCTGTTAATGAATTTGCCATGAAGCTCGTTACTCAGAACTCGGGATTTTCAATGTCAGCGACAAAATCACTTTTGCGCCAGCTCAACCAAAAAGAAAGAAACAAACACCTGGAAATGGCGGCTCAAGTCAATGCTCAAGCGCGTGCACATGAGGACTGCAAAAAAGGTATCGCGGCGTTTCTCCATAAGGAAGCTCCTACCTGGTAAATGTTAGATCGCGCAACTTCCATCCTTCAGGAGGTTTTTGGACATTCCGAATTTCGGCCTGTTCAGAAAGAAATCATCCAGTCTGTATTGGAAGGAAAGGATACACTTGCGCTGTTGCCAACTGGTGGAGGAAAGTCACTTTGCTATCAAATCCCAGCATTGTGTAAAGATGGAATTTGCCTGGTCGTAAGTCCTTTAATCGCCTTGATGAAAGATCAAGTGGATAATTTGAAGGCCAAAGGAATAAAAGCTGCTGCGATTTTTTCAGGAATGAGTTATCGAGAGATTGACATCACCCTTGATAATTGTATCTATGGAGATTATAAATTTCTTTATGTTTCTCCAGAGCGGCTGAAATCGGATCTTTTTATCGAGCGATTTCGACAGATGAACATCAATTTAATTGCAGTGGATGAAGCACATTGTATCTCGCAGTGGGGATATGATTTCAGACCTCCATATCTGGAAATAGCAGAAATTCGGCCGTTACATCCAAAGCTAAATGTTTTGGCACTGACTGCTTCAGCCACCCCTCAAGTGTGTGAAGATATCGTTTCGAATTTGGAGATGAAAAATCCGGCAATCTTTCGGCAGAGCTTTGCGCGGGCAAATCTAAGTTACAGCGTACGGATGGTGGAGAATAAACTGGAGAAAGGGACAGAGGTTTTACGCCGTATTTCTGGTACGGCGATCTGGTACGTCCGCAATCGCCAGATGACTCATCAAATCGCAAAATCTCTTTCCCAAATGGGAATATCAGCCTCACCATATCATGCAGGACTTTCTATGGTTGATAGGAGTCAAAAGCAGGAGTCTTGGATGAAAAATGAATTTCGGGTGATGGTGAGCACCAATGCGTTTGGAATGGGAATAGACAAGCCTGATGTGAGAGTGGTGATTCATGGTGATCTTCCCGAGAATGTGGAGAATTATTATCAGGAAGCTGGACGAGCTGGTAGGGATGGAGCAAAAGCCTATGCAGTTTTGCTATGCAATGAACAGGATTTTGAGTTGCTTGAAAGCCGTGCTATTCTTGTTTATCCTCCTTTGGAATTTGTGAGGAGAGTCTATCAATGTCTCGCAAATTACTACCGGCTTGCAGTAGGTAGTAATATGCTCAGTAGTTTTGACTTTGAATGGAATGATTTTGCCCATACCTATGAACTCGGCGTGTTGGAAACTTACCACGCACTAAAGGTATTGGAGGAAGAAGGATTTATAAGTTTGAGTGAAAGTTACTACTCGCCTTCCAAAATTCATTTTACTATAGACCCGGCGCAACTTTATGAGATTCAGATCAAATATGTCAGGCTCGATCCTGTAGTGAAAATGATCATGCGTACTTATGGAGGAAATGTTTTTTCTGAATACATCAAAATCCAAGAAGCCAAGCTTTCGAAGTCATTGAATATTAGTGAGTCGGATCTAGCTGCTAGATTGACTCAGTTAGAGCAGTTGGATGTGTTGGTTTATGATAAAAGGAAAGACAAACCGCAGATTACCTTTATCACTCCGAGATTCGATGCGGGAAAACTTCCTTTCAATTTTTCGAGGATAGAACTGCGGAGAAAGTTAACCTTGGAAAATGCCAGGCAGATGGTTCAATATGCCAAACAAAATCACCTTTGCCGTACCCAGTATATTCAAGAATATTTTGGGGAAAAAACGGAGGGGCGATGTGAAATTTGTGACGTATGCATCCAGAGGAGAAAATCTCTTACTCCCGATATAGTGGTGGATAAGCTTAAAGATCGTATTTTGAAAACCTTGGTTGCCAAAGGAGAGTTGACAGAGAGGGATTTATTCGAAACGCTGAGGATTCCTTCTTCATTGGCAAATCTTGATATACTTCGAGCCCTACAAGACCAAGGATTTATTTATTTATTATCAAACAAAAAATATAGCCTCAATTCCCATGAGTAATTTCCTCAACGATTTATTTAGTAAAGTTTTTAAAAACGAGGGGAGAATTCCGGTCAATCATAAGGAGAATTATCTAGTGAAAGATGCGGAGGCATTTCAGGCTGAGCAGTGGGCCGAGTCAACTGAGGGTCTAGAGTTGATAGGTAAAGTATATACAAATTATCATCTCAAAAGAATCCAAATTGAAGAAGCTCCTCAAGTCCATGTGTTGGAATCAAAGTACGCCTATGGATTTGCGGTGACCTACGATGAGCCACTGACTAAGGAAACTTTCTCCAATCTTTTCTTGACATTGGGCAAACGAGTTTTAGCTTTGGGTTATTTCCAAGTTAGTTTGGATAGGAAAATTGAGGAAGTGAATGAGGAGGTGAAAACAACCGAGAAATTCTATTTCAAACCTCCCATTCAAAACCCTCTTTCTGATGAGTTGCTTACCCAACTGTATGGAAACATATCGATTGAGAAAATAAGTATAAATAATAAACCCAACTATCTTAAGGTTCTGGCCACTTATTATTCGGACAGACTTTACCAAGATCCCAAACCTTTTGATCAATTTCTTGATCAACTATTTTCAGTAGAAAAAAATGGATAGAATTATTTTAGAATCTCAGCTCAAAAAATATAGAACCCCTTATGAAGAAGAGTCACAATTTATCAGCTCATTTATTGAGTTGGTGGAGGATCCTCAAGCGTATAAAAGGGAACTACTTTCTGGTCATTTTACAGCCTCAGCGTGGATAGTAAATAAGAAAAGAACCCATACTCTTTTGACCTTGCACCGCAAGTTAGGTAGATGGCTACAACTTGGAGGCCATGCAGATGGGAATGAAAACCTACTCGAAGTAGCAATGAAAGAGGCGCGGGAAGAAAGTGGGCTGAAAAGTCTGACGTTTGTAGATGAGACTATTTTTGATATTGATAAGCACATTATTCCTCTGCGTCCACATGTGCAGGAACATTTTCACTATGATGTAAGGTATATTTTGGAGGCAGACCTCAAGGAGCCTTTGGTCAAAAACCATGAAAGCATCTCCTTAGCCTGGGTGGCTTTCGAGTCTGTCCAAGACGTCATAGGATACAATCCTTCCATCTTGAGGATGCTTGACAAGACGAGCAAATCTGAAATCCTGATGTAATGAAAAGGCCAGATCTTTCCCAGCTTAAACCTGAAATGGCTTTTTGCATTCCTATTCAAGTTAAATTCTCAGATATTGATGGCTATCTCCACGTCAACAATGGTATTTATTTTAATTACTTCGAGCACGCTCGAGGGGAGTTTTTGTTGAAAAAATGTGATTGGGATATTATGGAATTTGGAGCTGTGGTAGCTCGGGTTGAGATGGATTATTTCCGACCTATCCATTTGGAAGATGAAGTCGAAGCGTGGCTAAGTTGCACCAGGTTAGGGAATAGCTCATTCGACTTAGATCAATACCTCGTCGGTAAAACCAAAGACGGCGATGAGGTCACTTTTGCAAAATGTAAATGCATCATCGTATCTGTGGATATGAAAACGATGAAGCCAAATCCATTACCTGAAAACTACAGAGCAAAACTTCAGCTCAAACCGGGATAAAGAAAGCCTAATCCTTATCTTTGCCCCAAAATTAAAGCTGTGAAAAGATATTGGATGATTATCTTGCTAGCAATGGCAGGAATGGTAAGCTGTAGCCCCAGCGAAGAGGAGTTGAATGAAGAAGGAATTAAAAAAATGGATTCCCAGTCATGGACTGATGCTATTGCTTTTTTTGACAGGACATTAGAGAAAAATCCTGCAAATTTCACTGCATTAAATGCCAAAGGTGCAGCACTTTTTCAGTTGGGAAAATATCAGGAAGCCATACCTGTTTTCTCAGAAGCAATAGCACAAGACTCTACAAGCTACAAGCCATTATTCAATCGGGGGAATGCCTATTTGGAACTACAGAAATGGAAAGAGGCTATCGCTGATTATAATATGGCAAATCGTCTGGATGCTTCTCAAACCGATATTTATTACAACCGTGGATTGGCTCTTTTGGGAATGGAGCAATACGAAGACGCGTTATTGGATTTTGATGAATCCCTAAAATTCAGCCCAAATCAGCCCTTGGTTTATTTCAACCGAGGCAAAGCTCAACTTGGCAATAACGATCCAGGTGGAGCAATGGAGTCCATGACGAATGTCATCAATTTAGATTCCAAAAACGCAGCAGCTTACTACCTCTTGGGAGTTACTAGGATGAGTGCTTTGGGCGAAAAAGAAGAAGGATGTGCAGATTTGAAAATGGCACTTTCATTAGGTTATACGGAAGCTAAAACATGGATTGACGATTTTTGTGAGTAGATGGCAATTATCGGTCAAGACATAGCGCAAGCCAAAAAACACCTCGAAAGAGGTGAGTTAGTTGCTATACCCACCGAAACGGTTTATGGATTGGCTGGAAATGCCCTGGATCCAGTCGCAATAGCTTCTATTTTTGAAACTAAAAACCGCCCAAGTTTCGACCCCTTGATTATCCACGTTTCTTCCATTCATGAAGCGATGAGATATGTGGCGGATTTTCCTGAGAAGCTAAAAGAACTGGGCAAAGCTTTTTGGCCTGGGCCGCTAACTTTACTTTTGCCTAAAAATGACAGCATTCCAGATTTGGTAACATCAGGCCTTGATCGGGTGGCTGTACGCGTGCCGGATCATGAGCTCACTCTTAGTTTATTACGCAGTTTGGATTTCCCCCTTTCTGCTCCTAGTGCTAATCCTTTTGGCTACATCAGTCCGACTAATCCACAGCATGTGGAGGCTCAATTGGGAGAGAAAATCCCGTTCATTCTCGATGGAGGTGCATGCAGAGTTGGTTTGGAGAGTACGATTGTAGGGATGGAGGGTTCTGAGATTGTCGTGTATCGATTAGGAGGACTGGAACTATCAGAAATAGAAAATATCGTCGGATCCGTGAGAATCAACAATCATAGTTCCTCAAATCCTCAATCCCCCGGAGTGTTGGAGAGTCATTACGCTCCCCGAACTCCTTTTATCCTCGGGGATTTGGATATTTTGGTGAAGGAATATACAACTCTGAATAAGAATTTTGCAGTGCTTTCATTCTGCAAAAGAGTGAAAGGCATATCCGAAACTAAGCAGTTTGTCCTGAGTGAATCTTCTGATATAAAGGTGGCGGCAGCAAATCTTTTTGCGGCCATGAGATTGCTAGATGAAAGTGAATCAGAGGTGATTTTGGCTGAGTTGATGCCTGACATAGGACTTGGAAAAGCGATCAATGACAGGCTAAATCGTGCTGCTGCAAAAAGTTAAATATCCTTTAAATTCTTCAGCGCAAAAATTCAGCAGCTATGAAAATCGCTTTTTGCCTGAATCTTTAATAAATTCACAGTTGATTTTTAATCCTATATTTTATCACAAGCTATTAACCTAATTATGAATTCCAGAATCAAAAATGTTGATAACCTTAGTTTCAAAGGTAAAAAAGCGCTAGTCAGAGTTGACTTTAATGTGCCTTTAAACGATAAGTTTGAAGTGACCGACGACACCAGGATTCAGGCAGCTTTGCCTACGATCAACAAAATCCTCAGTGACGGGGGATCTGTTATTTTGATGTCTCACTTGGGACGTCCTAAAGGTGGCTACGAAGAGAAATTTTCCCTGAAAAATATTGTTTTAGAACTTCAGAAAGCGCTGGGAAGACCGGTGAAGTTTTCTCCTGATTGCATAGGCCGTGAAGCTGAAATGTTGTCTGAAGGGTTAAAGCCAGGAGAAGTATTATTGCTTGAAAATCTTCGCTTCCACAAGGAAGAAGAAAAAGGTGACAAGGACTTTGCTGAGAAGCTTTCAAAACTAGGGGATATTTATGTGAATGATGCCTTTGGCACTGCACATAGAGCGCATGCTTCCACGTCGATTGTAGCTCAATTTTTCAATGATAAAGTCTGCGGTTATTTAATGCAGTCAGAATTGAAAAATGCAGACAACGTACTGGGAAATCCTGCGAGACCATATACCGCAATCATGGGTGGAGCAAAAATTGCCGATAAAATCATGATCATTGAGCAATTACTGGACAAAGTGGATACTCTAATTATTGGAGGAGGCATGTCTTATACTTTTGCAAAAGCACAGGGAGGTTCTATTGGAGATTCTCTTTTGGAGAAAGATAAGCTTGATTTCGTGTTAGAGTTGATTGAAAAAGCTAAATCAAAAGGAGTGAATTTAGTGCTTCCAGTAGATACGATTATTTCTAAAGCGTTTGCCAATGACGCCGAACAGGGTGTGGCCAACAAAGGAGAAATCCCTGACGGTTGGATGGGATTGGACATCGGGCCTAAGACTTGTGAGCTTTTCGCTGCTGAGATTTTGAAATCAAAAACTATTCTCTGGAATGGGCCAATGGGCGTATTTGAGATGTCATCTTTTGACAAAGGAACTAAGGCAGTGGCAGAAGCAGTGGTAGCCGCTACCAAAGCTGGAGCTTATTCTTTGATCGGTGGAGGTGACTCTGCAGCTGCAGTAAATAAGTTTGGATTTGGAGACGATGTTTCTTTTGTTTCTACCGGTGGAGGAGCACTGCTAGAGCATATGGAAGGCAAAGTGCTTCCAGGTGTTGCTGCATTGGAGCCATAATCACTAATAAGTTTCAAAAAAGCCTGCTTGGAATCATCTAAGCAGGCTTTTTTTTATCAAAAGTGCACAGCCTTCATTAGTTTACCGCAAGTCCCTCTCAGACTGAAGACTAACACTGCTCTCTGAGACTTAATACTATCCGCTGCGACTTAACGGCGCCACATGCAAATGAAACTAATCAGGGTGAACGACCACTGAAAATTTTCGAGATCTGAGAGGGAGCTCAAAGGAGACTGCCTTTAAAATAAAATCTCTACTAACACCGGAAAGTGATCAGAAGGATATTTCTTACCATAGTTGTCGGTAAGTATTCCATGTCTCAAAACCTGAATGTCTCCCTTCACAAAAATGTGGTCAATGATTCCATCAGGCATTTTATCCCAATCAAAGCCAGAAAATGAACCTGCAGGTCCATAAGATGGAAGTTTTGAAACCATTCGAGTGTCCTGCCAGTCAGGATTGGAGGTGATAGTAGTGTAAGCAGCATTATCCGGAGTCACATTGAAATCTCCCATTAATAAAGCTGGAGCATTTTCTGAGTTGATTTTGGCAACCTGATCCATTACTAATTTGCTGCTTTCCTCTCTAGCTTGCTGGCCAATATGATCGTAATGAATATTGAAAGCATAGAATATTTTTCCACTCGAATCCTTGAATTTGCCCCAAGAGCAAATCCTATTCAATGCCGCATCCCAGCCCTTACTTGGAGTTTCTGGAGTTGGCGAGAGCCAAAATGTCCCTTGATCCAGCACTTCAAATTTTTCTGGATCATATAGTATTGCGGTATACTCCCCTTTTTTGGCTCCATCGTCTCGACCTACTCCCAAGTATTCATATCCCAGTCCCTCACTCAGCTGATCTAATTGATGTCTGAGTCCTTCTTGAGTTCCAAAAAGTTCGATTTGGTGAAATTTGATGAGATCGATAACATGCGGAAGGCGATCTTTCCACAGGTTGCCTTCGTCGTTCGGATTATCATAGCGCAGGTTATAAGTGGCGAATATATGATTTTGAGCAATTGCCGACTGATGCCCAAAAGCAAAAAGGAAGAATACAAGCGCAATTTTAAGTGAGTTTGAAAGCAAATTTTTCATGAGATGATTAACTTGTTTGTGATATTCAGATTAAGAATTTAAAAATGAGGTTTAATTTCATCATATGAAAACCATTTATCCCAAAG
>Ga0307487_1001162_pt1 | contig 19149 bp, 12 predicted proteins | sample CBIW12metaG_FD_203665 | JGI IMG/M metagenome (GOLD analysis project Ga0307487, IMG submission 203665) | Sea-ice brine microbial communities from Beaufort Sea near Barrow, Alaska, United States - CBIW 1.2 | ecosystem: Environmental > Aquatic > Marine > Coastal | place: USA: Alaska | collected... | reverse complement strand
CCCGAAAAGGGGTTGCAATGTTTCAGCAGGAAAGCATTAATGTGCCGGTTTTGGGAATTATAGAAAACATGGCATATTTTACTCCTGAAGAATTGCCGGAAAACAAATATTATATCTTTGGAAAAGAGGGCGCAAAAAGCCTGGCCGAAGATTTAAACGTGCCCTTCTTAGGCGAAATCCCATTAGTGCAAAGCATTCGTGAATCAGGTGATGTGGGAAGGCCTGCAGCCTTGCAGACAGGAACTCCTCTTGAAGCTGCCTTTGAAAAGATCACTCAAAACGTAGTTCAGGAAACCGTAAACAGAAACCAGAGCCTGCCTCCAACAGAAGCTATCAAAATTACAACGATGGCGGGATGCAGCTCAGTTAATACGAAATAGATGACGACTGAAGAAATTAGGATAAATGTGGAAAAAGCCCTTGCAGAGATTCGTCCGTATCTGCAAAATGATGGCGGGGATATCTCTTTGGTTTCCATTGAAGATGACCGACTGGTGAGAGTGAAGTTGGAGGGCAATTGTATAGGTTGCCACGTAAACCAAATGACCTTAAAATCGGGTGTGGAAATGACCATTAAAAAATATGTGCCACAAATTGAAGAAGTGGTAAATATTGAGAAGTAATGGTGTTTTTGCTCATTTGCTTTTTCGTGTAAATTGAATAAAATGATTAAAACAGATATTCTAATTATCGGTGCAGGGCCTACGGGCTTGTTTACCGTATTTGAAGCTGGATTGCTGAAATTAAAATGTCACCTTATAGATGCTTTGCCAATACCTGGCGGCCAATGTTCTGAAATTTATCCCAAGAAACCTATTTATGACATTCCTGGTTTTCCGGAGGTATTGGCAGGCGATCTGGTAAGGAATTTGATGGAACAAATTAAACCCTTTAGTCCCGGTTTTACCTTAGGCGAACGGGCAGAAACCCTGGAAAAACTGGAAGACGGGAACTTTTTGGTAACTACCTCTAAAGGCATCCAACATCAGGCTCCCATAGTGGTAATTGCCGGCGGATTAGGCAGCTTTGAACCCAGAAAACCTCCTATTGCCAGCATTGGTAAATATGAAGACAAAGGCGTTGCTTATATCATAAAAGAGCCCGAAATATATCGCAACAAGAGAGTTGTAATATCCGGCGGGGGAGATTCTGCTTTGGACTGGGCTATTTACCTGGCCGAAATTGCAAAAGAAGTTTCCCTGGTTCACAGAAGGAAAGATTTTCGTGGAGCCCTGGATTCTGTGGAAAAAGTTGAAGAATTATCGAAATCCGGCAAAATAAACTTAATTACTCAGGCTGAAGTAGTTGATTTGAAAGGAGAAAATGAATTGGAAGCAGTGGTTATTCGCCATAATGGTGAAGTTTCAGTTGATGGCATCAAACCGACAGATTTTTTTATTCCTCTGTTCGGGCTTTCCCCAAAATTGGGGCCTATTGGGGACTGGGGCCTGGAAATTGAAAAAAATGCCATCAAGGTAGATAATGCCTACGATTATCAAACAAATATTCCCGGAATTTATGCCATTGGCGATGTAAATACCTATCCTGGAAAATTGAAATTGATCCTTTGCGGATTCCATGAAGCGGCAATTATGTGCCAAAGTGCTTACCAGCGTATTTTTCCAGAAAAAAAATATGTGATGAAATACACCACAGTGAGTGGAATAAGTGGTTTTGACGGAACAAGAAAAGAAGCGAAAAAAGAAATTATAAAAAGTATAAACTAATTCGAAGATCGCAGGATCCTGAATTTTTTTTAATAAATATGTTAGACATAAAAATAACGATTATCGACAGGGAAGGGGAAGCACATTTGGTAGATGCGCCAACCGATATGAACATGAATTTAATGGAAGTGTGCAAGATGCATGAATTGCCGGTACAGGGTACATGCGGCGGGATGGCGATGTGTGCTTCATGTCATTTTTACAGTTTAAGTCATTCCAATCACTTTCCGGAAAAAAGTTACGAAGAGGAAGATATGCTGGACCAGGCTTTTTTTGTGCAGGAAAACAGCCGGTTGGGCTGTCAGATCCCAATAACCAAAGAACTCAACGGGCTTGAAATTAAGCTCGCCCCGGAGTCTATGTAGAATTTTTTTCAGGGAAATGAAATTGAAACTTATTTCCCTGAAAATTCGGAACTTATAGGATTACATTTATTTTTAGTTATATCTTGCGATATAACTAATCAGTCTTAAACTGCCCTAAGGTCTTAAAAAAGATAGAGTTAAAGGAAAAACAAAATCTATCCGGGACAGGATCATATATTTGAAAATAAGCTGTTTTACGTGAAAAAATTTACCATCTTGTCAGCGCAGGTAATTTTGAGGACTGCTTTAGATTAGTCATTCATTATTATATGGATGTATTATAAAGGTCATGGCAATATATTGACAATTGAAATTCAGTAACAAATTATGAGTCAATTTATTAGTCTTTTTTCTATTGTCTATATTCTTTCGTCTGTTTAATAGTTACCTTGCATTTAATTGATTAATAGAGGTAATGAATAAATTACTGTTTACTCTTTTTCTTTCCGTTTTTAGCCTGTCTGCACAGGAAATTACCCCCTATTTTAAAAATTACACCAAACTTGAATACAATGGGGAAAACACCAATTGGGATCTTTCTCAACATAGCGATGGCACGATCTATATTGCCAACGGAAAGAACCTGTTGTCTTTTAATGGAGATTTTTGGCAAAAGAAGCAATTGCCAAAGCCATTAATTTTGCGTTCGGTAAACGTTATTAACGACACGATTTATACCGGAGCCTATCATCAATTTGGTTATTGGATCAAAGACCAAAAGAATGAATTGATCTATACTTCGCTAAGTGACAGCATTCCTCAAAAACATTTTAACAATGATGAAATTTGGAAGATCCTGGAATATAAGGATATGATCCTTTTTCAATCTTTCACAAAATTATTTATATATCATACAGTTCAAAATAAAATTGATGTAATTCCATTTGGGAATGTATCTGGAGTCTACAGTTTTATAATAAATGATGAAGTTTATATTACCACAAAGAACAACGGGATTTATAAACTGGTAAAAGATCGTTTTGAATTTGTTGGGTGGAGCACTCCTCTAAAGGATTTTACTGTTCAAAGTATGGCCACTTTTAAAGGAGGGATCCTTATAGCAACCCAATTAAATGGACTTTATTATTATGACGGTCGGAATTTAAAACCATGGCAGCGGGAACTAACTTCCCAATTTGAATTTCTTGAGATTAATAATTTACAAATTTTAAACGATTTTATTTGCGTTGGCACAATTAATAACGGATTACTTGTCATTGATATTAGCGGAAGCTTTAAATACATTTTCAATAAGAAAAATGGGCTCGCAAATAATACGGTGCTAAGACAATTTGAAGATAAGGATCATAATTTGTGGCTCGCGCTTGATAATGGATTAAGTAAAATACATCTTTCAAACAAGGTATATGGTTACAATGATAAATCCGGGACTTTAGGCACTGTGTATACAATTATAGCAGCTGCAGATGGTTTGTTGTTAGGATCAAACCACGGAGTTTTCTATTTAAAGGGGGAGGAGTTGGAATTTCTAAAATCATCTAATGGACAGGTCTGGAATTTGACCAGGGTAGGCGATGAAATTATTTGTGGGCATAACAATGGGACTTTCAGCATAAAAAACAATCAGTTTATTTTTATTAATGATATTAATGGAGGAATGGATTTCAAAAGAATTCCGAAAACTGAAATATATATTCAACCTAATTATACAGGTTTAGCGCACTATCAAAAAAAGGGCGGAAAATGGGTCTATAAACGCTATTCAGAAATAGACTTTCCGGTAAATAGTGTTTATTTCGATGAAAATGATCATTTATGGATAGAGTCCGTACACCGTGGAATTTTTCAGTATCAATTCTTAAATGATCATAAAGAACTTCAACTTCTTAAAAAATTTACATCAACTTCCTCACAAAACAAGTTATTTGGTTTGGGGAATAAGATTTTTATTTCTGGCAAAAATAAGATTTTCAGATATGATGTGGTAAATGATACGCTCCTGCGAGATCCTATATTAGAGAAAAAATTATCGCCTTTCGATGAGATTTCATCGCTAAATCCGGATATATTGGTTGCCGAGAATAAAAATTCACAAATGATCTTCAACATTACCGCTTCGGGGTCATTTAATCTTAATGATGATTTGGTTAATAACAGGATCGTAAAAAATTTTCCGGGAGCAACTGCTTTATCAAATGATGTGTTTATGCTTATGGATGATGGGTTTTTAAAAATTCAGCCTTCAGCAATTAATAAAAAAAGCAATGGAGAAAAGGTTTTTCTGGAAGTTGTTAAAGTTAATGGAGAAAGGCTTTCTATTATAGATGAAGTCAAAATTCCTTATAAAAAGAATTTAATTTATTTTAGGTTTTCAAACAAAACCCCCGGGAATATTTCCTTGCCTTCCTACTCTTACAAACTTGATGGTTATGATAACTCCTGGTCTGAACCTTCAGGTATTTCAGAAGTGAGCTATAACAATTTGCCTGCAGGGGATTTTGTTTTTAAAGTAAAATCTGAAAGCAGTTTAAATGATGAGATAACCACAATGTATATGTTCAGCATATTGCAGCCCTGGTATTTTAGCAATTGGGCCTGGTTTGGTTATATTTCTATGCTTATAATGGGGTTGCTTCTGATCAATTATTACAACAAGCTTAAATTTATTGGTAAAAAGAGGGCATTAGAGCGGGAAATGGGATTTGAACATAAATTGGTCATCCAAAAGCAGAATTTTGAAAACAATAGAATAATTACTGAATTGGAGCAGGAAAAATTAAGAAGCAAACTCAAATTGAAAAGTAAGGAACTTGCATCCTATGCCGCTTTGATGGCAAGGAAGGAGGATATTCTTGTTGAAATGGAAAAGGAGATCAATAATTCAAACATCAAAAAGGAAAACCAAAAGCTTTATCTAAAATTGATGGATATTAAAGATCGTCAATCCAATTCTCAAAATGAATGGAAGTTGTTTGAGAAAAATTTTCATGAAGTACACGACGATTTTTTCAAAATTTTACAAAACAAATACTCAGGACTTACCCCAGGCGATCTTAAATTATGTGCCTTTCTCAGAATGAATCTCAGTTCTAAAGAAATTGCACCATTAATAGGAATAACATTTAGGAGTATAGAATTGCACCGTTATAGATTGCGCAAAAAATTCCATCTTTCCAAAAAGGATAACCTGGTTAAAATATTAATGAATTTAGATTAATCTCCTTACGAAAACGTTGTAATTCGTTCCTAATTCCCACATCATTTCCACATCATTAACATTCTTACCCCTTGTAATTACTTTATTTATAATTTCTATTGTGTTAAAAAAGAGCATTTTAAGTTCTTTTTAACATTGTGATGTGTTAGGTTATATTAAGATTATGTTAACTTAGGATTCCATTCTGTAAATTTGGTATTCACACTTGTTATTCCGGAAAACTTTTCTTTTCAGGAAAAATCAATCGAGTTAAATTTTAAATTAATAAAATCAGCCGGGCTTATGAAAACAAAAATTACTTTACTTTTCTTGGTGATGTTTATGGTATTTATGCCAACTCATGCGCAGGAGCGTACAATAACAGGAGTGGTCACCTCTCTTGAAGACGGTATGCCGCTACCGGGAGTTAATGTGCTCGTAAAGGGAACATCCAGGGGTACGATCACGGATTTTGACGGAAATTATTCTATATCGGCTGGTTCGGGCGAGATACTGGAATTCAGCTTTATTGGGATGCTTACAAAGGAAGTTCCAGTTGGCACACAAAATACTATCAATGTAGCACTGGAGGTAAGCTCGGCTACGTTGGATGAAGTGGTTTTAATTGGGTATGGTTCCCAAAAGAAATCAGATTTAACGGGGGTAATAACAACCCTTAAATCTGAGGAAATTGCAAAAACACCTACAGGACAGGCCATGCAGGCTTTGCAGGGAAAAGTAGCGGGGTTACAGGTTGTAAGTAGCGGCTCCCCTGGAACAGCACCCACGGTGCGTGTTCGTGGAATAGGCTCCTATTCTGATGAAGCATCAGGTCCTTTATATGTGGTAGATGGCATGTTTTTCGACAATATTGATTTTTTAAACACGGCAGATATTAGTTCAATTTCCATTTTTAAGGATGCTTCGGCCTCAGCCATTTATGGGGTGAGAGCTGCAAATGGGGTGGTGCTTATCCAAACCAAATCCGGAAAATATAATCAAAAAGCTGAAATTACATACGATGGATATACCGGTGTTCAGGTGGCACAGAATGTGTTAAAATTGGCAAATGCAGAACAATTTTCTACAATTGCAAGAGAATCAGGATCGGCACCGGATGCCCAGTTTATTCTCAATGCCATGCAACGTTACGGGCGAAGCCGTATCAATCCAAATATTCCCGCTGTAAATACCGATTGGTATGATGAAATTTTGAGAACAGCAATTATTCAGAATCACAGTATTGGGGTAACCGGTGGAGGTGAAAATGCCACATATGCCATTGGAGCCAATTATTTTGCTCAGGAAGGAATCCTGAAAATGAAAAATGAATATGAACGGTTTAATTTGAGGAGTAAACTTAATTATAAGGCCAATGATTGGCTTACAATTGGGGGAAATACGGTATTAAGTAATGCTACCAGATTTGATGCGGAAGCATCCGCCTGGCGTCTTGCCTATTTTGCAGTTCCCATAATGCCTGTTTTTGATCCTCTTAATACGAATGCCAAACCCATTAATTATGCCAATGCCCAGGATTTGGGCTATAGAAGCGGGCAAAACCCATTTCCAACTATGGATTTTAGCGATAACAGGTTAAAAATCAGGAATATACTGGCCAATTTTTATGCGCAAATACAAATAATACCTGAAAAATTAACTTTTAAAACCGCTTATAACCACAATTTTGAGACCATTGAGACAAGAGAAGTTAGACTCCCATATTTTATTGGCAATAACTTTCAACGTGAAAATGCGTCATTACTCAAAAGAAGTGAGACATTTTCCAACCAAATCTGGGATAATACATTGACCTATGATGATACATTTGGAAAACATAACCTTACTGTTTTGGCGGGATCATCCTTTAGGGATGAATCCTTTGAGAAACTAGAAGCAAGAGGTTTAAACTTTCCAAATGGCCCTGGAATAGGTGAGGAAGCTTATTTTCTGAATTTGGCTCAGACAATTGTAGAAGAAGATGTAAAGGACGATGGGCGCAGGGAGTATGGTTTGTCTTATTTTGGAAGGGTGGCTTATAATTTTGATGGCCGTTACTTACTTTATGGGACTTTTCGGGCAGATGGGACTAATAAATATCAGGAAAAATGGGGCTATTTCCCTACAGTAGGTATTGGCTGGGTAGTTTCAGAAGAACCGTTCATGGAAAATATTGTATTCGATTTTTTAAAGTTACGGGCAAGTTGGGGTAAATTGGGGAATGACAAGGTAGCTTCAAGTGAAGGTTCAATCACTTCCGAAGTAATTACTACTGCCCTGGGAGACACTCAATATAGTGGTGTAGTAACCAGTAATGACTTTACAACTTTAAAATGGGAAGTTACCGAGGAAATCAATGTTGGTATTTCGGCAAGAATGTTTAGCAATAATTTATCCCTGGAAGCCGATTATTATGTTAGAGATACTAAAGATGCTGTGATTCCGGTTAATAGACCTCTGATTCCTGGATCTACTAGGCAAAATGTTGGAGAGATTCGAAATTCCGGGTTTGAGTTGGCTTTAGATTGGAATAAACGAATTTCTGAAGATTTTGGCTATTATATTGGAGCGAACATTTCCACCCTGAAGAATGAAGTTTTAGACCTTAACCAGGCTCCTTACCTTGATGCCGGTACAGCTGAATTTCGTCAACGTTCTATTGTTGGAGAACCTATATTTGCTTTTTTTGGTCGTGAAATAGCAGGGGTGTATCAAAATGATGCTGAAATCCAGGCAGATCCAATTGCCCTGGCAAACAATTTGGTTCCCGGAGATTTCAAGTATAAGGATATTAATGGAGATGGAAATATTACTGATGATGACAGAGTCGTTTTAGGTTCTTTTTTACCATCATATTCCTATGGATTTAACCTTGGTTTTGATTATAAAGGTTTTGACTTTTCAACAACTGCACTTGGACAGGGAGGGAATAAGATTCTTAATCGAAAAAGAGGAGAGGTGATTTTTACCACGGGTACTAATGTGGACAGGGATTTTGCCGTCAATCGTTGGCATGGTGAGGGAACTACAAACAGCTATCCATCAGCAGCCGGAATCCGAAAAGGCTGGAACCAAAAATTAAGTAATTATTTTGTGGAAGACGGTGACTTTTTTAGAATACAGAATATAACTTTAGGATATACGGTAAATAAAAATGGAGATTTGAAAGGGATTCCCGTTACCAGAATTTATTTTACTGCGGAAAAACCATTGACAGTATTTAATTACAATGGCTTTAACCCGGAAGTAGCAAACGGCGTAGATAATGAAACCTACCCAGTACCTGCAGTATACACAATTGGAGTAAATCTTAAATTTTAAACAAGTAACTATGAAACTATTTAATAAAATAACCAATACCAGCTTATTAGTCTTGTCGTTGTTGGTACTAGGGGGATGTTCAGACAACTTGAATGAGTTGGAATTGAACAATGATTTTGCCGGTAAAACAGATTTTTCCAAAACTGAGGACATGCAACTTTCTATCATTGGGGCTTATGCGGCGTTTCAGGATAGAGGTTGGGAACAACCGCTTCTAATTTCAGTAAGGGGTGATGATGTAAATGCCGGAGGGCTTGGAGATCAGCAGGATTTTGCGGAAACCGATCTTTTTAATTATAACAAAGACTACTGGATGTATAATTCCTTGTGGGAAAACATGTATAAAGATGTTATCACTACACATACCGCTATGGAACAGATACAAAGATATCAGGAGTTTGCAGATGTAAACGGTGTTGCTTTGGGAAATCAATATATAGCTGAAGCCAAGGTAATCAGGGCCATGATGCTCTTTCAAATTTCCCAGGTATTCGGCGATGTATTTATTCCGGAATCTTCTGATACTGAACAGTTATTATCGGTAGAGGTTCTGCCTACCAAGGCCGAGGTTATGCAACATATCTCAGATCAAATGGACGAAGCCATTCCCTTTTTGCTGGATATGCGTCCAAATAGCCGTGTTGAACTCCCGGGAGGAGCAACTGTTTATACAGCCCTCGCTATAAAAGCTATGGCCAACCAGGAATTGGAAAACTACCAGGTTGTTGCCGATGCTACAGGCCAGATTATAAATTCGGGTTTGTTCAGTCTATACCCGGATTATTATGAATTATTCAAAACTCCGGGAAAATTGAGCAATGAAATTATACTTTCTCTTCAATATTCAGATTATGGCCAGGGTGAAGGGGATGCCAACAGGCATTTATTTGCCCCTTATGGCCCGGAAAACTGGACACCGGCAGTTGCTGGAGCGGCAAGTGGCTGGGGGTTTTTCGAGCCTAGCATGAAATTCATTAAATTTATGTTGGATAGGGGAGAATCAGTTCGTCTGGAAACCAGCGTCCTTTTTACAAACCGTGGAATTGCTGCGATTAAGTCAGATCCTAATTACACTACCCTTCCGGGATGGATTTCCAATACAACAAGGGATGGAGATGTTATCAATGATTATGCCCGTGCATTATTTGCCAGTGGGAAACATTATTTGCCATCTAATCAGTTAATTACTGGCAGAACTGAGTATGGCAGCAATAAAAATTACAATGTCATTCGTTATGGGGAAATTCTGCTAATGTATGCTGAAGCATTGACACATGGCGCATCTGGCTCGGCTATTAGTGCAGATCAGGCAGTTAATTTGGTACGGGCCAGAGCAGGCCTTGACCCATTGGAAGGTGTTACCCTGGATAATGTACTAGATGAAAAATTTGCTGAGTTGAGCATGGAATGGGGAAAACGCTATTTTGATATGATCAGATTGGGGAGGACTGATGAACTGAGCTATGATGGAAGAACCTTTACTTCAGACAAGGCTTTTCTTCCTTATCCTCAAATTCAGGTTGATCAATTTCCTATTCTTGACGGATCTTCAAATTAATAAATGCTAATTATAAATCAATAAAAATGAAAAAATTAAATATACCTTTTATTGGAATTCTTTTATTATTTCTTGCATTTACTTCTTGCGAATATGATGGAATTGATCCAATAACAGCAGTTGATCCAGGTCCTGATGGGTCAGATCCACAAGTGACGGTTCTATTTCCCACGGAAGGATCCAGGATTCAGGATTTGGAACTGGTTTCTACTATAGTAATAAAAATGGAAGTAGTAGATGATATTGAGGTAGCATCTATATCAGTATCTGTTGATGGTACTGAAATTGGAAGTTTTAATGAATTTTTGGATTATCGTATTGTCAAAAAGCAACTCACGTATGATAACATAGCAGCTGGAGATCATGTGTTAACTATAACAGCCACAGATATAGTGGGTAATATAACCACCACTTCAGTTAATTTTAGCAAAGCGCCACCGTATTCTCCTTTGTTTGCCGGAGAAATTTTCTACATGCCTTTTGACGATAATTTTATTGAACTCGTAAGTGTTACCCCTGCTGCAGAAGTTGGAACTCCAGGCTTTGCGGGAGAGGCTTTTCTAGGAACAAATGCCTATAAAGGCACACCAGATTCGTATCTCACTTTTCCGGCTGATCAAGCTCTTGGGAATGAATTTACGGCCGCTTTTTGGTATAAAGTAAATGGAACTCCGGGTGCTGCCGGTATTTTGGTTATGGGGAATGATATTCCTGAAAATCGCAATCAGGGATTTAGATTTTTTAGGGAAAGTGTTGATGGTGGACAAAGAATAAAATTAAATGTTGGAACAGGAACCGGTGAAAGCTGGAATGATGGCGGAGTTTTAGATATAACTGCAGGCGAATGGGTACATATTGCTTTTACAATCTCGGAAACCGAAACTGTTATTTATTTCAATGGAATTCCGGTGAGAACAGCTACAATGGCTGCCCCAATAGATTGGACTGGAGTTGAAGAATTGACTATTGGCGCCGGTGGGGAAACCTTTAGTTACTGGAACCATTTGTCTGACAGCAGCCCAATGGATGAATTACGTCTTTTTAATACGGTATTATCACAAAGTGAGATTCAAAATATGATAAATGTTTTTAACCCTTATGAACCAAAATATGCCGGTGAAACATTGTATATTCCTTTTGATGGCACTTATGCCGAATATGTCAACAACAGAATATCGACGGTTGTTGGAAGTCCGGGTTTCAAAGGTGATGGCGTTATTGGGAGCAATGCATATGAAGGTGCTTTGGATTCCTATTTAACATATCCAACGGATGGATTGAAACAAGATCAATTTAGCGCAACCTTTTGGTATAAAGTAAATGCCACGCCAGATAGAGCCGGAATTTTAACTATTGGGCCACCCGATGTGGACAATGCAAGATTTCCCGAAATTCAAAACAAGCGTACCAGTGGGTTTAGGTTGTTTAGGGAAGGAAATGCCAGTGAACAAAGAATAAAATTAAATGTTGGAACCGGGGCAGCCGATAGCTGGAATGATGGAGGTATTATTGATGTAACTGCCGGAGAATGGGTACATGTCGCTTTTACCATCTCGGCAACACAAACAATAATTTATTTAAACGGCGTGGCCTTTCCTGCAGCACTCCCTGGGCCTATAGACTGGACGGCTTGTGATTTGCTCTCTGTTATGTCTGGTGCCCCAAGATTTACGGAATGGGGACATAAGTCAGATGTTAGTAATATGGACGAACTGCGCTTTTTTAATAAAACACTCACCAAGGCTGAAATTGATATAATTAGGGCCGAATAAAAAAACAGGGACTCCGGAATATTTTAGAAATTCCGGAGTCTTTCTTTCTGAAATGTTAGGTTTATTTAGCTTTCCAGGAATTCATATTAGTTGACAAATAAAAATGCTGCCGCTAAAAGTACTATTCTGAAATAGGAAACTTTTAGCTCCGGTTTAGGCGAAATCAATGCACTCTCTTTTGGTAGTGGCAAAACCTGTTTCATGGATTTGCAAGAGAGCGGCTATGTTTTAATGAACTGATAAAATTGAAAAAAAATGTTCAGATTAACTTATATTTTAGGTTTGGTGATCTTATCTTTTTCGTGTTCCGATAAAGGACCCGGATATCAGGAACCCTACGTACCTGAACCCACGCCGGAAGTTACATTAACCGATAATGAGATCCTGGATCTTGTACAAAAACAAACTTTCAAGTATTTCTGGGATTTTGCCGAGCCCAATAGCGGAATGGCGCGGGAACGTTCCCAGGCTGATGCTTATGGAGGTAATTCAAGAAATATGGTTACTATGGGTGGTTCAGGTTTTGGGATCGCTTCTTTTCCTGCCGCGGTAGAACGTGGTTGGATAAGTCACCAGGAGGCTGTTGTCCGGTTGGAAAAAATTCTAGATTTTTTGGAAACTGTTCCCCGGTATCATGGGGCCTTTTCTCACTGGTACAATGCCAGTTCTGCTACAACGCGACCTTTTGGTGATAAGGATGATGGGGGCGACCTTGTAGAAACAGCTTTCCTAATTCAGGGATTGCTTATTAACAGGCAATATTTTTCGGCAGAAAATGAATCTGAGATTGCTTTACGCGAAAGAATTACTTCCCTTTGGGAAGAAGTAGAATGGGATTGGTATACTCAGGGTGAAAACGTACTTTACTGGCACTGGTCACCAACCTATGCTTTTCAGAAAAATCTGCAAATAAAAGGCTGGAATGAATCTTTGATTGTTTACGTTCTGGCGGCATCCTCTCCCACACATCCAATTTCAGCAGAAGTTTATCATGAGGGATGGGCTTCCAATGGAAATATTAAAACAAATCGTGCACATTACGGGCAACAAATGCCATTAGGCCCATCGTATGGCGGTCCGTTATTTTTTGCACATTATTCCTTTATTGGCCTGGATCCGCGTAATTTAAACGATCGGTATGCAAATTACTGGGAGCAAAACAAAGCCCACAGCCTTATTAATTACAATTATTGTGTTTCCAATCCGAAAAATTATCAGGGATATGGTCCAAATTCCTGGGGACTCACAGCTTCCGACAGTTATGGCGGTTATTCTGCGCACAGTCCAACAAATGATCTTGGGGTAATTACGCCATCTGCGGCCCTTTCTTCTTTTCCATATACTCCTGAAAAATCCATGGCTGCTTTGCGATATTTTTATGAAGAAAGAGGTGCTGATCTTTGGGGAGAATATGGGTTTTATGATGCCTTTTCCGAAAAGGAGAATTGGTATGCTGATGGCTATCTGGCAATAGACCAGGGCCCGATCATAGCTATGATAGAAAATTATCGAACCGGTTTACTGTGGGAGCTTTTCATGCAAAATGAGGAAATCCTACAGGGATTGGATAAACTGGAATTCACCTATTAATATTATTGAATTGAAAAACACAAAATATATATTGGTTTTATTTATTTTGACACTGAGTTTCAGTTGTAAGAAAAACATCGATAAGACAGAAGAGATAAATCAGAAAATTTCCGGGAACAGCCTTTCTGAAGAAGCCCTGCTGGATACAGTTCAAAAGCAAACTTTGAAATATTTTTGGGATTATGCCGAACCAACTTCAGGAATGGCGAGGGAACGTTATCATCCCGATGGAAATTATCCAGAAAATGATGCCCATATTGTAACTACGGGAGGCTCCGGTTTTGGCCTTATGGCTATAGTGGTCGGGATGGAAAGGAAATTCATACCTCGTGACTCCGCTTTGGCTCGCCTGGATAAAATAGCCGGTTTTCTTGCAAAAACAGAAAGATATCACGGCGCCTGGCCGCACTGGATCAATGGTGAAACCGGCGAAACCCAATCGTTTGGAGCAAAGGATGATGGGGGAGATATCGTAGAAACTTCATTTTTAGCACAGGGCTTTCTTGTGGTAAGGGAATATCTGAAAAACGGAAATGAGCAAGAGCGTGCAGTGGCTCAAAAATATGATAAACTCTGGAAAGGAATTGAATGGAATTGGTACACCAATAACAAAGACGGGATTTACTGGCATTGGTCCCCCGATAATCAATGGGAAATGAATTTTATGATTGAGGGATATAATGAGTGTTTAATTACCTACGTTTTGGCTGCATCCTCTCCAGATCATTCCATCAAAGCCGATGCCTATCATAAAGGTTGGGCTAGAAGCGGTGAAATTGTAACCGATAAAAGGGCTTATGGCCTGCCTTTAATACTAAAACACAACACTACAGGAGACAAGGGTGGTCCACTGTTTTGGGCACATTATTCCTATCTGGGATTAAATCCGAAAGGGCTTAGTGACAAATATGCCAATTATTGGGATTTAAATGTAAATCACTCCAGGATCAATTACCTGTATTGTCTTGAAAATCCGAAAAATTTTGAAACCTACAGCGAAAATTCCTGGGGACTTTCTGCCAGTTATACCCGTAATGAAGATAACAGTATTGGTTATGCGGCACATTCCCCCGATGACGACAAAGGAGTGGTCTCTCCAACGGCAGCCGTAAGTTCTATCCCCTATACTCCTGAAGAATCCCTCGCAGCTATCAGATATTTTTACGAAGATTTAAATGACCTGGTTTGGGGTCCGGCCGGTTTTTATGATGCATATAGCCTTGAAGGAGAAGACTGGGTAGCGCCAGGATATCTGGCAATAGACCAGGGACCTCAAATTGTTATGATCGAAAATTACAGGTCTGGCCTTATCTGGGACCTGTTTATGAATGCGCCGGAAGTGAAAAATGGTCTGGATAAATTGGGCTTTACTTTTAAATAATTATTACTGTCACTCTAAACCTAACAGGTTTTAAAAACCTGTTAGGTTTGATCAAAAACTTAGATATGAAAAATAAATTTTTATACAAATCGGCACCGATTCTTTTAATGTTGCTTTTGATGCCATTATCACTTTTGGCGCAATCCAAAGAGGATTTTAAGAAGGAACATTTTATAAAAGACGGTGATACCTTAAAATACAGGATTTTATTTCCGAAGGATTTTTCAGAAAATAAAAAGTATCCGGTTGTACTGGTTTTGCATGGCGCAGGGGAACGCGGTGATGATAATGAATCTCAACTTACACACGGCAGTGAACTTTTTCTGAAAAACCGGGAAAAATTTCCGGCGATCGTGATTTTTCCGCAGGCCCCAAAGGAAGATTATTGGGCAAAAGTAGAAGTAAACCGGGATTCCATTCCATTCAGCTTCAACTTTAAAAACGAGGAGGAATCGACCAAGTCCTTAAAATTGGCAATTGCGTTAATGGAAAATATGCTCGACAAAGATTTTGTCGATAAGGACAGGATCTATGTTGGAGGACTTTCCATGGGCGGAATGGGAACTTATGAAATTATATATAAAAAGCCCGAAATGTTTACCGCGGCTTTTGCGATTTGTGGAGGCGCAGATCCCTTTATCGCCAAGGCTTATCCAAAAGGCTTTAATATCTGGATATTCCACGGTGAAAAAGATGATGTTGTTCCGCCTGAATATTCAAAGACCATGGCCAGGGAAATAAATTCCAATGGAGGAAATGCGAAGCTTTCTTTGTATCCAAACGATAATCACAACAGTTGGGACTCTGCCTTTGCCGAACCGGAATTGTTACCATGGTTGTTCAAACAAACTAAAAATAAGAAATAATGAAAACAAGAAAAATTCTTGCAAGCCTTAGCTTTATACTTATAATGGGTGTTGGTTTCGGTCAGACCCAAAAGCAAATTCCGGAAGTGGAAGCGCTTCTTAAAAAAATGACCCTGGAAGAAAAAATAGGGCAACTTAACCTGTTAACCCCGGGCGGGGGAATTTTAACCGGCTCGGTGGTCAGTGAAGATGTGGAGACAAAAATAAAAGCCGGGAATGTAGGTGGGCTTTTTGGAGTTTCCGGAGCCGAAAAGATCCGGCAGGCACAGGAAATTGCGGTTAAAAATTCCCGGTTGGGGATTCCGTTGCTTATCGGTTCTGATATTATTCACGGTTATAAAACCACATTTCCTATTCCACTGGGTCTTTCGGCCAGTTGGGATATGGAGCTCATTAAACAAACCGCGCAAATAGCCGCCAGAGAAGCTACTGCCGATGGCATTAACTGGAATTTTTCGCCAATGGTCGATATAGCCAGGGATCCGCGTTGGGGCCGGATTGCTGAAGGCGCCGGGGAAGACCCGTTTCTTGGTTCTGCCATTGCAAAAGCCATGGTTGAAGGCTATCAGGGAACAGACCTCACCTCGCCACAAACTATGATCGCTACCGTTAAACACTTTGCGCTTTACGGCGCCGCTGAGGCCGGGCGCGATTATAATTCGGTGGATATGAGCAAAATAAAAATGTTCAATGAATATTTGCCGCCATACAAGGCTGCGATAGATGCAGGAGTAGCTAGTGTGATGTCCTCTTTCAACGATATTGATGGGGTGCCAGCTTCCGGAAATAAATGGTTGTTAACCGATTTATTGCGTGAACGATGGGGATTTGACGGATTTGTGGTTTCAGATTATACTTCGGTAAACGAAATGATCGCTCACGGATTAGGTGATTTGCAGGATGTTTCGGCACTGGCTATAAACGCCGGGCTGGACATGGATATGGTAGGCGAAGGATTTCTTACTACCCTGGGAAAATCGGTTAAAGAAGGCCGGGTATCAGAAGAACAAATTACCATTGCTGCAAGAAGGGTTCTTGAAGCCAAGCATAAACTCGGTTTATTGGAAGATCCTTACAGGTATTCAGATAAAAGTCGGGCTGAAAAAGATATTCTATCAAAAGAAAACAGGGCAATGGCGCGAAAAGCTGCCTCACGTTCTTTTGTGTTGCTAAAAAAACACGAAAATACGCTTCCACTGACTAAGAATGCCAAAATTGCCTTGGTTGGCCCACTAGCGAATAACAAGAATAATATGTTGGGTACCTGGGCGCCAACCGGAGATCCGCAATTATCCATTCCAATTTTGGAAGGACTAAAAAATGTAGCGCCAAATGCAACCATCAGTTATGCTAAAGGCGCAAATATTAGTGACGATGTTGAATTTGCCAAAAGGGTGAACGTGTTTGGTAGTCGTATAGAAATTTCAGAAGAATCTCCCGAGGCCTTGCTGAAAGAAGCACTTGAGCTGGCTAAAACAGCCGATGTTATTGTTGCCGTTGTTGGGGAAGCTACCGAGATGAGCGGGGAAGCAGCCAGCCGAACCGATATAAGTATACCCGAAAGCCAGAAAAAATTGATCAGGGAACTGGTTAAAACCAATAAACCCGTAGTCCTTGTTTTAATGAGTGGCCGCCCTTTGGTTATTTCCGAAGAAATGAAACTGCCTTTAAGCATTCTTCAAATATGGCATCCCGGAATTGAAGCCGGAAACGCGGTAGCCGATGTGCTTTTTGGGGATTATAATCCTGCAGGAAAACTTACGGCGACCTGGCCGGTAAATGTTGGACAAATTCCAATTTACTACAGAAGGAAAACTACCGGAAGACCGCCTTTATCTTCTGAATTTGAAAAATTTAAATCGAATTACCTCGATGCTCCAAATGCACCTTTATTTCCATTTGGTTATGGATTGAGTTATACGGAATTTGAATATTCTGATATAAAAGTCAGCAGCCAGACCTTAACCGCTGACGGGAAAATTACCATTAGCGCAACTGTTTCCAACACGGGAAATTTTGATGGAGAGGAAATAGTACAACTTTATACACACGATTTAGTGCGGAGCATCACTCCGCCGGTGAAGGAATTAAAAGCCTTTCAAAAAATTATGCTGAAAAAAGGCGAATCCAAAACCGTGAATTTTGAATTGAGCATAGAAGATTTGAAATTTTATAACGCCGGTTTGGAATTTGTGGCTGAACCCGGAAAATTTGAGATTTTTATTGGTAAAAATTCTGCAGATGATAAACTTATGGCAGAATTTGAATTGCTGAAATAATTTCCAAATGAGCCGGATTGATGATAAAAGTTGAAATTTAAATAAGATCAATAAATCATGAAATATTATGTATTTATTCTATCACTGATGTTTTTAATTTCCTGTGATAAGAACGAAAAAGAATCAACACAAATTGAGACATCAGATACAGAAGTAAAAAACAATTTCACCGCATATTGCAACCCCATTGACATTGATTATTCTTATATGTCCCATTATGCATTTAGGAATGTAAGTTACCGTTCAGGAGCAGATCCTTCGGTGGTGCGTTATAAAGACGGATATTATATGTTTGTAACCCGCTCTCACGGATATTGGTATTCTAAGGATATGTCCAACTGGAAATTTATCACCCCGCAAAGTTGGTATTTTAATGGTTCAAACGCACCTGGAGCCTGGGCTACGGAAGATGAAATTTTAGTGCTTGGCGATCCTTCCGGTATTAATGCGATGATCAAAACCGATAACCCTAAACTTGGGGATTGGAAAACCACCTATAGTGTAATTCCGTACACCTTGCATGACCCTGCAATTTTTGTGGATGATGATAAAAGAGTATATGTTTATGAAGGATCTTCAAATGTATTTCCAATAAAAGGATTGGAATTGGATCCCAACAAGAATTATGTTCCAATTGGGGAGCCTGTAGATCTAATCACTTTGCATCCGGAAGAGCATGGTTGGGAAAGATTTGGGGAAAATCACACCTCAAATGTGGAACCTTTTATTGAAGGCCCATGGATGACAAAACACAAGGGTAAATATTATTTGCAGTACGCGGCACCCGGAACCCAATGGAATGTTTATGCTGATGGGGTTTATGTAGGGAAAAGTCCATTAGGACCATTTACCTATGCGCCTTACAATCCGATATCCTATAAGCCCGGGGGCTTTTTGAATGGAGCCGGTCATGGAAGCACTGTTGAAGACTTCAATGGCAATTACTGGCACTTTGCAACCATGCCAATTTCGGTCAATTACAAATTTGAACGGCGCATTGGAATGTATCCTGCCGGTTTTGAAGAAGATGGACAAATGTATGTGAATACGGCCTATGGAGATTATCCGCATTATCTGCCGGAGGTAAAAGTGAAAGATCACAAAAACCGGTTTACAGGTTGGATGTTATTGTC
>Ga0307487_1001161_pt1 | contig 19162 bp, 19 predicted proteins | sample CBIW12metaG_FD_203665 | JGI IMG/M metagenome (GOLD analysis project Ga0307487, IMG submission 203665) | Sea-ice brine microbial communities from Beaufort Sea near Barrow, Alaska, United States - CBIW 1.2 | ecosystem: Environmental > Aquatic > Marine > Coastal | place: USA: Alaska | collected... | reverse complement strand
ATTTTTAATCCGAAGAATATTTTAAACAAGGATTTTCAGGGTTCGGTTTATTTTTTTCGGTTTAATTGAAGTTCATAGATCGCCCTGCCCAATGCGGCAAAAAAGGGAATTCCAATAGTCTCATATTCATAATTATCGTCATTAAAAATCCCGTTTTTGTTGACTAAAACTGTTGCTGAAAGAAAGAATTCCACCCCTTTGGAAACATTGGTGATATAAGCTGTTTCAGTAAGTGTTCCGTATGCCTGGCCTATCTTATTGTAAATTTTTATCTCATTGGGCATGGCATTTTTTGTGTCGCCGAATAAAAAAAATTTTACATAATTATCCGGATATTTTTCAAGATCATACCCAGCCTCCCGGGGAAGTTGCTTCATGACATTTAACAAAAATTCCCGGTCTTCTTTAACTAAATCAAAACGCTTATTTTCAGCAAAATTCTCCGGAAACATCAATCGCTTCATCACTTGGTGTTGCGATCTTAGCGGAAAATAGTTTTTTAATGAAAAATCAAAGGCTCCATCAACCAAAGTATCATTCTGAATAAAACCGATTCCTTTTTGAATTCCCTTGAGGTTAAGTGGAATTGAAGCCTGATTTTTAGTGCCGGGCAAACGGAAGTTTGAAGAATCAATGTTATCAGCAATTTCAAAAATCATTGGCAAGGTTTCAGTTTCCAATGCATTTCCAACTGAAAGCCGGTGCGAAATACTTACCCGATTCAATCCTTTCTGCTCTAATTTGCTATTGATGTAATCTTGTCCCGAAAATTCCAACAACCTGTTAAAGGCTTCATTGTCGCTTACCGCAAAAATAGCTTCAATATCCCGTGAAATTGAATGTTTCACCGAGTCACCTTCAAAAAAATAGGGAGTATTTCTGCTGATTTCAATTTTTTCTGAATTCCGCAGTTCTTTTAATTTTTCCAAGGCCAGAGCTGCAACCGGAAGTTTTACAGTACTCGCCGGATAAAAATAGGCGTTATCGTTCACCCTATATTCGAAATCTATAAATTCAATTTCGCCGTTTGGTTTTCGGTTAATCTGTGTATAAAGTATTTGAACCTCATATTTTTCGGCATTATCAAAAACCGGTTTTAATAGGTCATTTTTGGATTTGGACAATTGTTCAAGGCCGGTTTTTTGGGTTTGGCACCCTAAGATCATTAATCCAAATATAAACAAACAGTATTTTTTCATAGTGCTAAAATTACGGCTTTTAATCTTTGTAACATCCGACTTAAAACAGGACAAAATACCATTAAAACGATTGAGATAGGTTTCGCATTCCGGAATGGTTTCAAGTATTTACATTAACAACAATAGAACAATTCACGCCAAAAAATGTGCTATCCTAATCCGAATTTAAACCGTTGAAACGGTTCGCAGACCACATTGAATATCATAACCCACGATTAAAATCGTGGGTTATGATATTGGGTTTTTTAGATAGAATATTAAAATCGTGGGGGCTGAAAATATTATTTCTACCTATTTAAAAAAGCAAACAGATTACAAAAATGGTTTTGTTACAATTATTATAATAACTTGGTCAAACTATAAACTATAAACCACAAACAACCTTGTATTATGCCAAGAGAGGAAAAATTTGTTGAACATATCAAAAGCGGATATACCACCAAGGGAGATTATATCTTTATGGGCGCCGCAATGCTGGAAGGAAAACCCTTTTCTGAAGCTCAAATAAAAATTCCGTTAAAAACCCTGAACCGGCACGGGCTTATTGCCGGAGCAACAGGCACGGGGAAAACCAAAACCCTGCAGGTTCTTGCCGAAAATTTATCTGAAAAAGGAATCCCGGTCTTGCTGATGGACATCAAAGGCGATTTAAGCGGAATTGCACAGGCCGCCACTACCAATGAAAAACTGGAAGCCCGGCACAAAATGATCGATTTTGAATTTAAACCCCAGGCATCTCCGGTTGAAATTTTAAGCCTTTCGGAACAACCCGGAGTGCGGCTAAAAGCTACCGTGAGTGAATTTGGTCCGGTATTACTTGCACAGATTCTTGAGCTTTCCGATGCACAAACCGGGATTCTTGCCATTGTTTTTAAATATTGTGACGACCATCATTTACCCTTACTGGATTTAAAAGACCTCAAAAAAATTATTCAGTTCGCCACAGGGGAAGGCACAAAAGAATTTGAGGCGAGTTATGGCCGGATGTCTAAAATGTCTACCGGCACTATCCTTAGGAAAATAATGGCTTTAGAGCAACAGGACGCCAATCTTTTTTTTGGTGAACCTTCCTTTGAAGTGCAGGATCTCGTAAGAAAAACGCCTGAAGGAAAAGGCTTTGTAAACATTATTCGGCTAACCGATATCCAGGATAAACCAAAATTATTCTCGACCTTTATGCTCAGTTTATTGGCTGAGATTTATTCGACATTTCCGGAAAAAGGCGATAGTGACAAACCTGAATTGGTTCTTTTTATAGACGAGGCACATTTAATTTTCAAAGTAGCTTCCGGTGCATTACTGGATCATATTGAAAGTATTATTAAATTGATACGCTCAAAAGGAGTTGGTATTTTTTTTGTAACCCAAAACCCAACCGATGTTCCAAAGGAAGTATTAAGTCAGTTAGGATTAAAAATTCAACATTCGCTTCGTGCTTTTACCGCCAATGACAGAAAGGCGATAAAATTAACTGCTGAAAATTATCCAATTTCAGAGTTTTACGATACCAAAGAGGTTTTAACTTCGTTAGGAACTGGCGAGGCTTTAATTTCGGCCCTGGACGAAAAGGGAAAACCTACTCCGCTTGCGGCGACTATGATGCGCGCCCCAATGAGCAGGATGGATATTTTGACGCCGCAGGAATTAAACAATTTGATTAGCATTTCCCGGTTGGTTCCCAAATACAACAAAACCATCGACAGGGAAAGTGCTTATGAAATATTAAATCAAAAAATTGAACGTGCTGAAGAAAACGATGCCAAAGAGAAAGCTAAAAAGGAACGGGAAACCATAGAACGCACAGCTTCAAAATCAAGGAGAAGTCCCGATAAATCCCAGGGTGCGATTATCAAAGTTTTGACGAGTGCCACCTTCGTAAGAGGAGTAATGAGCATACTGAATAAAGCATTTAAATAGTCCATAATGGAAATCATTTAAAAAAAGCCCTTACCTGCTGCCAGATTGTTAAAAAGAATAACGGGCAGGAAAAAACAGATAAAGTATGAAAATTTTAAGTTTTATAATAATTGCAGTTCTATTAATGGCCTGTGGCAGGAATTCTGATCCCTTTTTAATTGATACTAACAGGGTTGGTCCACTTACCAAGGAAATTCGTATTAACCAGCTGGACTCTATATTTAAAAACGATTCCATCGTTCGCAATATTTCCAAAACACAATTTTTGAACACAGCCAACAATATCGAAATTTATGACAAGGATGGTACTCCTCTTTTAATTCTGGAACCGGTACAACAATTTGATTCTACCAGTACTATTGGGTACATACAAATTATAGATCCTAAATTTCAAACCGCAAAAGGATTGAACATTAAAAGCACTTTTGGTGAGGTGGTTGAAAAATATGCGATCTCCAGAATTGAAAACACCCTTAATTCAGCCGTGATATTTATAGATGAACTCAATTTATACCTCACCATCGATAAAAAAGAGCTGCCCTCCAGTTTGAGGTACGACACCGATACCAGAATTACTGCCTCCCAAATTCCGGACGATGCAAAAATTAAATATTTTATGATAAGCTGGTAGTTATTTTTGATTTTCGGGCGGGAATATAATTGCCTAAAACCTTAAAGATATCTTAATAACTGAAGGTTAAATGGGGTTTCCTGTTTAAGTAATGTTAATAAAAAGTAACCTTTAAATTCTTTGTCTACCTTTATCCTCTAACCAATAAATTAAATTATGATCAAGATTTTAGCGCTTATCATGACAATTGCCGGAGCTGTAGGCTTGGTAATGGGTGTTCTGGGAATTTTTGGAAGTCTTTCCTTAATGTTGAGCCCCTGGGCTTTGGCAATTCTCGGAATTATCTTTTTTATCGCCGGGATTTCAATGCTGAAATACCGAAAAGATTCTGATGTTGTTGAAGCCGAAAATTCACATAATAAATAATAACTTTAAAAGAACTGCAAATTTAATTGTTCCTATCATCTGATTTTTTGGATGCTGAACCATTATCTTTGCAGTTCTAATTTATAGTATAAGATGCAACTTACCCGAATCAATAAATATTTAAGCGAAGCCGGAGTTTGTTCAAGACGTGAAGCCGATAAACTAATTGAACAGGGAAGAGTTACCCTAAACGGAAAGGTTCCGGAAATGGGAACCAAAATTGCCGAAGGCGACATAGTAATGGTTGACGGAAAAACTATCCAGAACAAGGATGAAAAACCCGTTTACATAGCCTTTAACAAACCGATGGGAATTGTTTGCACTACTGATACCGGAGTGGAAAAAGATAATATCATTGATTATATAAATTATCCCAAACGCATTTTCCCCATAGGCAGGTTAGACAAAGCCAGTGAAGGCCTTATCTTTCTAACCGACGACGGTGAAATTGTAAATAAAATTTTAAGGGCGAGAAACAATCACGAAAAAGAATATATAGTTACCGTAAACAGACCAATCACCCCAAATTTTATTGAGCGTTTAGGCCAGGGTGTTCCCATACTTGAGACCTATACCAAAAAATGCCTGGTTGAACGTCTCGGAAAATTTGATTTCAGGATCGTCCTCACCCAGGGTTTAAATCGTCAAATTCGCAGGATGTGTGAATATTTGGGATATGAGGTTACTCACCTAAAACGGGTAAGGATTATGAATGTTCAACTGGATATTCCGGTAGGTGAATGGCGTGATTTAACAGTAGAGGAATTGAAAACCATCAATTCGATGATCTCAGATTCCCAAAAGACCGTTAATTCTGCTGAGATTCAAAAACCTACTACCCGATCAAGTGGTTTAGCAGAGTCAAGACCTCATCAAAACCCCTCGAACTCTTCAGATTCGAAGCACCCAAAGCGCAGGAATCCTTCAAAATAGAAATCTTAACAGATTATTAGCGGTTAACCTTGACTTATTATAAGTATATCTTTATAATTTTACAATAGATATATACAAGTAATAATCAAATCTGGGACAAATAAGTAATATGAGCAAACTACAACCTTTCCACCTGGCCATACCTGTTTCCAATTTAGAAAAAAACAGGATCTTTTATCGTGAAACTTTAGGTTGTACTGAAGGCAGAACCAGTGATCATTGGGTAGATTTTAATTTTTTTGGCCATCAATTGGTCTTGCACGAACAGGAACCTGTACCTTCTCCTGCTGCAAAAGGCAATCCCGTAGATGGAAAAGAAGTGCCAATCCCACATTTTGGGGTGGTTTTAGAATGGGAAAAATTTCAGGAACTTGCCGCACACTTAAGGGAAAAAAATATTGATTTTGTGATTGAGCCTTATATTCGGTTTGAGGGTAAAACAGGAGAACAGGCAACAATGTTTTTTAAAGATCCTTCAGGAAATGCCCTGGAATTTAAAGCCTTTAAAAATATAACTCAGCTCTTTGCTAAATAAAATCACAAATGAATAAATTAAATCCCTCTTTGGTACGGCAACTGTTTGTGCTTCTTCTTATTTTATTTTTGGGGATTTTAATTTTTAAGGAAATATTACCTTACCTATCTGGGGTATTGGGAGCAATTACTTTCTACGTTCTTTTCAGGAATTGGATGATTAAGTTAGTTGACAGAGGTTGGAAAAAATCACTTGCCGCAGGAGTTTTAATGTTGGGATCTTTTATTGGGATATTAATTCCGGTAACTTTGATAGTAATTATGCTCTCCTCAAGAATAAGCAAAGCGGTAGCAAATTCAGATAAAATAATCACTGGAGTAAAAGAAATTATCAATAAAGTTGAAGGATATTTCAATTATAATTTGAGTAATTCTATAGATAGTTCAACAATCAACAATTGGATATCCAACAATTTGCAAAATTTGGCGGGTGGTACATTCAACGCTTTTATCGCAATTGGGATCATGTATTTCTTACTTTATTATATGCTGATTAACCATGATAAAATGAAATTTATGCTTAGTCCTTATATCCCATTAGGAAATGAAAACATTAAATCAATTGAAAAAGAAGCAGACCTTTCAGTGCGATCAAACGCTTTAGGAATTCCATTGGTGGCCTTGTGCCAGGGAATTATAGCATTAATAGGATTCCTTATTTTTGGTGTTCCGGATCCGCTTTTCTGGTTTGCAATTACGGCAATTGCTTCCATGGTCCCGTTTATAGGATCTGCTTTGGGAATTATCCCGGTGACAATTTTACTGTTTTCACTTGGCCAAAATTGGCAGGCAATCGGAATTTTTATATATGGCTTTACAGTAGTGGGTGTCACCGATAATTTGGTGAGATTGTATGTCCTGGAAAAACTATCCAGTGTACACCCTTTAATTACCTTATTTGGGGTAGTAATTGGGGTGCCATTATTCGGGTTTATCGGGCTAATTTTTGGACCTCTCTTGATCTCCTTATTTTTGCTTATCTTAAAAATCTATAAGAAAGAATACGGAAATAAAAACTGAATCTTAAAAATATCAACTTTAATAAATTGAATTATGTTTAGTAAGCGGAAGTTAATCGATGAGGAATATGTAGAGGAAGAAATCACCAAAATCAAAGATGGTGATGTAGATGTGGTAATGAATAATCAGAAAGAAATTTCTGAGAAATTGAACAATTCAGGTGTTTTAAAAAAATACGTCGAGCTTGGAAAGATAATGTTAGGAATGCTCTCCGACTATCGAAAAGGAATTTATACGAAGCTTCCCCTGTTTACAATTGCAGCTATCGCATTCGCATTTTTGTATCTCCTGAATCCCTTCGATATTGTTCCCGATTTTATTCCCGGTCTTGGATATATTGACGATATGGCTGTATTTACTTTTGCCCTGAGATTTATTGAATCTGATTTGCATAAATATCTGGATTGGAAATTGGACGAAGAATAAAAAGCGTGCTTTTAACCACCTCTTCAATGAATTAAATATTATTGAACTAAAAAGCTTGCTGAATAAAAGAGTGAAATGCACTTTTATTCAGCAAGCTCTTTAGTTTTATTGCAACTTAAGAAATATTTTTCCGGTTGAATTTGCTAAAGCTTTCCGTCCTATTTCTATTTATTTATTCCGATGGTTTTCCCTTGCCAGCAAAGTGTTTTTTAGCAACATCGCTATTGTCATAGGTCCAACTCCTCCGGGAACGGGCGTTATAAAAGATGCTTTTTTACTCACGTTTTCAAAATCCACATCTCCGGAAATCCGATACCCTTTTTCAGTATTTTCATCAGTAACCCTTGTAATTCCCACATCGATAATTACCGCTCCTTCTTTTACCATTTCAGCTTTTAAGAATCCTGGGTTTCCTAAAGCAGTTATAATAATATCAGCCTGAGAAGTTATTTGAGTGATATTTTTGGTATAACTATGGGTAAGCGTGACGGTTGAATTTCCGGGAAATCCTTTTCTTCCCATCAAAATACTCATCGGCCTGCCAACAATATGGCTCCTGCCAATTACAACAGTGTGTTTTCCCTTGGTTTCCACCTTATATCTTTCCAATAATTCCAGGATTCCAAAAGGTGTGGCAGGAATAAAACTGCTCATATCCAGGGCCATTTTTCCAAAATTTGTAGGGTGAAATCCGTCTACATCCTTATCCGCATTTACGGTAAGCAACACTTTTTGGGTGTCAATTTGTGGCGGCAAGGGTAATTGAACTATAAATCCGTCTATATCCGGATTTTCGTTTAATTCCTTAATTTTATTCAACAGTTCTGTTTCACTTGTGGTACTTGACATTTTGACCAAAGTAGATTCAAAACCTACCCGTGCACAAGCTTTTACCTTGCTGGCCACATAGGTTTCACTCGCACCGTCATTGCCAACAATAATTGCGGCCAAATGTGGAACTTTTTCTCCAAGGTCCTTCATTTTCTGAACTTGCTCAGCAATTTCATTCTTAATTTCGTTGCTGATTTTTTTACCGTCAAGAATTGTCATTTCAATTTTTAAGTTTAAAGCCAACCGATTTATTTACGGAAAATGCTTGATTATATTTTTTAAAAAATTCCCCTTTCGGGTGTTCCGGGACTTATTTCATTCCCTTCATCATTTGCATCATTTTTTTTCCGCCGCCGCCTTGCATCATCTTCATCATTTTCCCCATCTGGTTGAACTGTTTCAACAATTGGTTGATCTGTTGTACCGAGGTTCCTGATCCTTTTGCAATCCGTTTTTTTCTGCTTGCATTAATCAACACCGGAGTACTTCGTTCCTCGGGAGTCATGGAATAAATAAGCGCTTCTATATGTTTAAAAGAATCGTCGTCAATATCAACATCTTTCAGCATTTTCCCGGCACCGGGAATCATCGCCATCAGATCTTTAATAGACCCCATTTTTTTGATTTGATGTAATTGATTTAAGAAATCATCAAAACCAAACTGGTTTTTGGCTATTTTTTTCTGAAGTTTTCTGGCTTCCTCTTCATCGTATTGTTCCTGTGCACGTTCCACCAACGAAACAACATCACCCATTCCCAGGATCCTGTCGGCCATACGCGATGGATAGAACACATCTATTGCATCCATTTTTTCACCGGTACCTATAAACTTTATAGGTTTTTTAACCACCGATTTAATAGAAATAGCTGCACCACCACGGGTATCACCATCTAATTTTGTGAGGATCACCCCATCAAAATTCAACTTTTCGTTAAAGGCTTTTGCTGTGTTTACCGCATCCTGACCAGTCATGGAATCCACTACAAACAAGATTTCCTGAGGTTTGATGGCATCGCGAATATTTGCGATTTCGGTCATCATTGTCTCATCTACCGCCAAACGACCCGCGGTATCTATAATTACCACATTGTGACCGTTCTTCTTGGCATGTGCTATGGCAGCTTTGGAAATTGCTACGGGATCCTGATTACCTTCATCGCTAAAAACCTCAACTCCTATTTGCTCGCCCACAACCTGCAATTGCTGAATTGCAGCCGGCCTGTAAACATCACAGGCGACCATGAGAGGATTCTTGGATTTTTTGTTCTTGAGATAATTTGCCAGTTTTCCGGAAAATGTAGTTTTACCACTTCCCTGCAAACCAGCCATTAATATTACCGAAGGATTCCCGGAAAGATCAATTCCTTCTGCCTCTCCCCCCATTAATTCGGTAAGCTCATCTTTAACCAGTTTTACCATTAACTGCCCCGGCTTCAAGGCTGATAACACATTTTGACCCATTGCTTTTTCCTTGACAATGGAGGTAAATTCTTTGGCTATTTTATAGTTAACATCGGCATCAACCAGCGCGCGGCGTACTTCCTTTAAGGTTTCTGCAACGTTTATTTCGGTGATCTGTCCATGGCCTTTTAAGACATTTAATGCACTTTCTAACTTATCGCTTAAATTATCAAACATAATCTTTCCTGTGTATTAATATTCCTGCTCCTAAAGTGCAGATTGCAAATTTAATGATTTGATACTGAAGTGAAAAGTTTTATTTTCACTTCAGTATCAACTATTTTGTTGCCACGAACCTGCCTTTGCCGGCAGGCAGGTGCACTAATAATTTTAATTTTTTTTGAATCTTTTATTTTAAGCCACCAATGCACGAATATTTTCAAAAGTTAATTATAAAAATTAATGAGTAAATTTCGCATTGATTAAGAAATCCTTCAACTTTTTTTAGATTTGGTAGGAATAGGTAAAAATCTACAAATCTTACTCCCACAAATAAAACATGAACGTCTCTTTAATCTTTTGTCTTGTCTCTTGATTCTTGGCTCTCATATCTAATATCTTATCTCTCAAATCTACTTCCTACATTCTCTCCGGCACCTCAATGCCCAAAAGTTGAAAAGCCGATTTTATTACCTTCCCAACCGAATCTGATAATTGAACCCGGAATTTTTTCTCCTCGATTTCCTCGGTCCCTAAAATCGTGACATTTTGATAGAAGGCATTAAATTCTTTCACCAAATCGTAGGTGTAATTGGCGATTATTGCGGGACTGTGATTCTGGGCAGCCAATTGCACGGTTTCGGGATATAACTGAAGTTGTTTTATCAATTCTTTTTCCTTTTCGTGTAAATTATAGCCTTGGGATATTGAAAGTTTTTGAGTATAATCAAAACCGGATTTTCTTAAAATAGATTGAATTCGGGCATAGGTATATTGGATAAACGGCCCGGTATTTCCCTGAAAATCTACAGATTCCTCAGGATTGAACAAAATGCGTTTTTTGGGATCTACTTTCAAAATGTAATATTTTAAAGCTCCCAAGCCTATTATCTTATATAAATCTTCCTTTTCCTCTTTTGAATAACCTTCCAGTTTCCCCAATTCTTCAGAAATAGTTTTTGCAGTTTCTTTCATTTGCTGAATCAAATCATCGGCATCAACCACGGTTCCTTCACGGCTTTTCATTTTTCCTTCAGGAAGGTCAACCATACCGTAACTTAAATGAAAAAGATAATTGGACCAATCAAATCCAAGTTTTTTCAGGATTAAAAACAAGACCTTAAAATGATAATCCTGTTCGTTCCCTACGGTGTAAACCATTCCATCTATATCAAAATCTTTTACACGCTGGATGGCGGTTCCAATATCCTGGGTCATATAAACCGCGGTGCCATCGCTTCGCAACACAATTTTTTCGTCCAGGCCATCTGCGGTAAGGTCAATCCAAACGCTGCCATCCTCTTTTTTAAAGAAAACGCCTTTTTTCAGGCCTTGCTCCACCACTTCCTTTCCCAAAAGATAGGTTTCGCTTTCGTAGTAATTCTTATCGAAATTTACGCCTAAAGCATTGTATGTTTTTTCAAAACCGTCATATACCCACTGATTCATTTTTTTCCAAAGGCTAATTACCTCTGAATCTCCTGCTTCCCATTTGATAAGCATTTCCTGGGCTTTCACCAAAATAGGCGCTTGTGCTTTGGCTTCTTCTTCAGATTTACCTTCAGCAATCAAATCTGCTATTTCTTTTTTATATTCCAGATCGAATTTTACGTAATAATTCCCTACCAACTTATCACCTTTTAAACCGGTAGATTCCGGAGTTTCCCCGTTTCCAAAGCGTTGCCAGGCCAGCATTGATTTACAAATATGAATTCCGCGATCATTAATGATCTGGGTTTTATACACCTTATTCCCGCTTGCGTTTAGTATTTCAGCAACTGAATATCCAAGCAGGTTATTTCTGACATGCCCCAAATGCAAAGGCTTATTAGTGTTGGGCGAGGAATATTCAACCATAAGGGCTTTTGAATTTTCTGAAACATCCGTCCTGCCAAAATCCTTCGCACTTCTTATTTCGTTAAACGCATCAAGAAAATAACTGTCGTTCAACACAATATTCAGAAACCCCTGCACCACATTAAAACTATATACTTCCGGAACGTTCTCCACCAAATAATTTCCAATTGCCTGTCCCAATTGAACCGGATTGGTTTTTATCTGCCGCAACATAGGGAAAGTTACCAGGGTAATGTCCCCTTCAAAATCCTTTCGGGTTGGCTGGAATTCCACCTGTTCAAGTGAAATCTTATAGACTTGCGACACCGCGTTTTTTACCTGCTGTTCAATGGTTTCCTGAATGCTCATTTATAGATTTTTTAACCTTTTTCTTATAAATTCAAGCCGCAAAGATAGTGGAAAATAGGCGCAAGCTGCGGCGCTTTATGCTCAAATATGTATCTTTATAAAAAACGAACAATGTTACTAAATATCAGCTATAATCAACCCGAAATCCGCAAGAAAATAATTGCTGAAGTAGGCGTTCCTTTTACCCTTATGGAGCGATTTAAACTAAAAGGCATCGGCTCTCCGAAATTGCATATTACAAGTGTGAGTATCGACATTCATAATTTACTGGTTTTAGACCAAAATACCAATGTTTGCAATATTGAAATGCGGCCAAAAGGAATAATTGTCATGTTCCGGGCATTATTGGAAACATACGCCCTGGTGATCCCGTACTACAAGTTAAACCTGTATAAGGGTAAATCTCAGGAATATTCCATTTATAGAGATCAGTATTTTATCAAAGTAAAAGCAGAGGATCCTTCCATACACAAGTTTATGATGAAGATCCTGGATTTTAAAACCGGGAATGCGCCCACCCAGGTTGGGGATTTAATCTGACAATTTATTTACAAACTCCATTGAAAAAGTTTGTTTTATTAACATAAATATGAATTTCTGATAATTGGCAATTTCAGAAGTCACTGCAACTTTGAGCAAAAATAAATGGAATTATTTATCTATGTTTTCGCAGCTTTATTTTCAGTGATGAATCCTTTGGGCACGGTTCCAATATTTGTGGGTCTTACAAAGGAAGACACTCCGGCCGAACGTTCCAAAACCTCCCTGCTCACATCCATCAATATTTTTGTGATTTTAGTAATTTCCTTTTTTACTGGGAGATATCTGCTTCAATTCTTCGGAATAAGCATTGAATCTTTGAGAATTGCCGGCGGACTTATTATTGTAACTTCAGGATTCGCTCTTCTTACGGGTTCATTTTCAAAACATAAAGGAATGGATAAACAGCGGGTGAAGGATGATGCTTTTCAGCGGGAAGGCGTTTCCTTAACCCCTTTGGCTATTCCGATGCTTGCCGGACCCGGCTCTATTTCTTTACTCATTGGAATGTTTGAAGAGTACAATGCAAATTCTGAACGGATTATAGCCGTACTCGCTATTTTAGCAGTTTGTCTTGCTACTTTCGCTGTACATAAAAGTTCACATTTTATTGTAAAATATTTGGGAGCTTCAGGAATTAACGCGATTTCCAGAATTATTGGTTTTATTGTGATTGCGATAGGAATAGAATACATCAGTTCCGCAGTAATAACAGTGCTTGGAAAGGTTTTTAGTTAATGGCGATTTATCTTTTCTTAAATGCAATGCTGCCAACCAAGGCTAAAATCCCGAGGCCTATCATTGCATAAGATTGTGTTTTATCTCCCTGGGCTTCCACTTTTAAAGGACCGGCCTGCATCACAACTTCGGGAGTAACCAAAGTATAAAATCCGTATCCAACCAATAGCACTCCAACTATTATCAATACAATTTTAAGGGTATTATTCATCTTTTAAAGTTTTTATATTCCAAGTGAAAGTAACCATTTAATTCCTGAATTAATGAATAAATAAAATTGAACTCCTTGGTAATATTGACATTATTAAGTTATTGAATAAAACCATAATAAATTTGGATTTAATTAGATTACTCCCTTTTAACAGATCTGAATTTAGTTTTCAATCTTATTTCATCTTATTCAAATATTAAATAAGGTTGAAAATCTGTCGGATTTATTCTTTTGGAAGAAATACCTCGGCCAACATACACCGGGCGCTGCCTCCGCCACAGGTTTCTATGGTATCCAAATTTATGCTGAGAATTTCGCAATGTTTTTCTATAGCGTGAATTTGTTTTTGGGTTAAGCTTTTTAAGGCGGTAGTGCTCATTACCAGATATTTTTTATTTTCGGCACCAAGAACCTGCAACATATTGCCTGCAAACTCATGAATCTGGCTTTCGGTAATTTCAATTATTTCCTTACCATCTTCTTTTAAATGTCTTTTTACATTATTGCGCTCTTTCTTATCGTCTATGCAATCCAAACAAATTACCGCAAATTCATCGGCCACACTCATCATCACATTCGTATGATAAATGGGTTTTCGTTTACCCTCAACATCCTGATACGCATAGAAAATTACCGGGGTGAATTCCATATCTTCACAAAATTCAATAAACAAATCTTCATCTGCCCGTGGAGATAAAGCGCAATAGGCTTTTTGATTTTCCCTGTCCAGGATCATACTGCCCGTTCCTTCAAGAAAAATATCTTCCTCCTCCGCTTTTGTATAATCTAAAACTTCATTTATTTTAAAACCCTTATTTTCCAATTCTTCAAAGAAATCCATTCTTCTTTCCCGACGCCTGTTTTCAGCAAACATAGGAAAAACCACAGCGGTCCCGTCCTGGTGAAAGGAAACCCAGTTGTTGGGAAAAATAGAATCGGGCGTGTCCAATTCCTTTTTATCATTTACCACCACCACAGTTACTCCAACAGACTCCAGTTTATTAACGAAAGTATCAAACTCCTCCTGAGCCTTCTTATTCACTTCTTCATTTTTAAGCTGAAGTTTTTCCTGAAAAAAGTTGTTCACCGCAGTTTCCTCATTCATCCTGAATGCAACCGGCCGAACCATTAAAACGGTATTTGTTATTTGTTCCATGATAATTGTTTCTTATTCTCTAATTAATGGCAAGGTAGAACATCTTAAAAGTCCTTCCTGTTTGGAAATTTCAGCATAGGGTACCTCTTCTACAGTGATATTTTGTTCCCGCAGCCAGGTGTTCAATCTAATAAATTTTTTTTCTGAAATAACCACTTCTTCAGAAATGGAAAAGATATTGGAATTCATATTATACATTTCGTCCCGGGTAATTTCGAAAATATTTTCTTTTCCGAATAAATTTACCAGCCAATTGTATTCCTCTTCAATTAAAAATCCGCCTTTATAGATAATTGCCTTATCCTTTCCCACAGGCTGAAAACAACAATCCAGATGCAAGGCATTGTCACGGGCTTCGGTATTGGATTTTTTAAGGCTGAAAGAAACTACCTTTTTATGCGGAAAAAGTTCCTGCAGGGCTTCAACAGCTTTTATATTGGTCCTGGCAGTGATAAAGTTGGGATAATTATCCCCCTTATATGTTCCAACCAAAATATATTCCTTGTACGGCATAACATCTCCGCCTTCAATATGGGCATCTTCGGGAAGGCTTATTATTTTTTCCGGATCAATTTGTTCCATAACGTGGCTTATTGCCTCAATTTCTTCGTCCCTGTCGGGTAAAATATTCGCTTTTATGAATTTATCTTCCAGTACAAACGCGATATCCCGGGTGAAGATCTGGTTGTAATCCTCTATAACCTTAGGCCTGTAAACTTTTACATCATATTTCTCAAGAACAGCTGCAACCGCTTCAATCTCGGCCACCATATCTTTTTCTGCCGGATACGTCCCGGCCTTTATATGCTCTGCCGATTTTGGATCGTAGGCCTCCGCAAGATCTGGCGTGGGTCCATTGCTTATGGCAGTCCCCAATACTACTGCTTTTAAACGAGCCGTTTCGCTGTTAATATTTAATTTTAGCATTCCTGAATTTTTTTTTGCAAATATAAAAAAAGCTTCATTGTAAAATGAAGCTTTTTTTAGTTATGAATTGTGAATTTTATCGATTTTCAACGTCTTTGAATTCACGAAGATTTTCTCCTATGTAAACCTGACGTGGTCTTCCGATGGGTTCTTTTCCCAATCGCATTTCCCTCCATTGAGCGATCCAGCCCGGCAGCCGTCCTACTGCAAATATTACGGTAAACATCTCTGTAGGAATTCCCATTGCACGATAGATTATTCCTGAATAAAAATCTACGTTTGGATATAATTTACGTTCAACAAAATATGGATCTTCCAATGCTGCTTTTTCAAGTGCTTTGGCAATGCCCAAAATTGGATCATCCACTCCTAAGTCACTTAAAACCTCATCTGCCGCTTTTTTGATTATTCTTGCTCGGGGATCAAAGTTTTTATAAACCCGGTGACCAAAGCCCATCAATCTAAAAGAATCATCTTTATCTTTTGCTTTATTAATGAATTTTGAAGTATCGCCTCCATCTTTTTCGATTTCTTCCAACATTTCTATAACCGCCTGGTTAGCACCTCCGTGAAGCGGTCCCCATAAGGCCGAAACTCCAGCAGAAATCGATGCGAATAAACCGGCCTGGGAAGAACCTACCATTCGCACGGTTGAAGTGGAACAGTTTTGTTCGTGATCTGCATGCAGGATTAATAATGTATTCAATGCATCTACTACAACAGGATTGGCTTTGTACTCCTCACCTGGTTTTTCGAACATCATTTTCAGAAAGCTTTCCTCAAAACCTAAATTTTTATCCCTGTTTTTTAAAGGAAGATCGTTTCTATTACGTAGGGTCCAGGCAGCTATAGTTGGAAATTTAGCCAATGTTTTTACAATGGCTTTGTACATATCTTCTTCAGAATCTACGTTTACAGATTTTGGATTGAAGGCGGTAAGGGCGCTTGTCAATGCAGAAAGCACTCCCATTGGGTGGGCAGAATTTGGAAAACCTGCAATAACCTTCTTCATATCGTCATTAACGTCACTCTGGCCCAGAATATCTGCTTTAAAATTGTCCAATTCCGTTTTTGTCGGTAACTCTCCAAAAATCAGCAGGAATACAACTTCCAGAAAATCGGCTTTTTCAGCCAAATCTTCAATTGAATAACCCCTGTACCTTAAAATCCCCTTTTCTCCGTCAAGATATGTGATCGCACTTTCGCAACTTCCTGTGTTTTTATATCCGGGATCCAGGGTAATTATTCCTGTTTCAGCTCTTAAATCCTTAATTTCAATGGCAATCTCATTTTCAGTTCCTATGGTTAACGGAAACTCATATTTCTTCCCATCTATCTCTAACCTAGCAATTTTTGACATATATTTATTTTTAAAATTATTTTTTTTTCCAAGAATGCTAAAATACGAAAACTGCTGCTAAAAGTAGCCCTATCAAAAGCAAATCCACCTGATTAATATCAGTTTTAGATGTATTATTTAAAATAAAATCATTAAAATCCATTTTTAAAATTAATTATGCGATTATTCCTTTTTGAAATATAAAGATTGGTAATATTGATCTACAGATTTTTTCCAGGTAAATCTCATTTTTTTGGCATTCAACTCAATTTTATTCCAGGCTGACTTATCCTTTATAAAAATTTCCAGGACATTGTCAAAGGCAGTAACCATATTTCTTATTTTTTCATCGTAAGTTTCCCCTTCAAAAGTAAAACCGGTGACCCTATCTTCTACCGTATCTTTTAATCCTCCGGTTTTATGGACCAAACAAGGAGTCCCGCTCCTCATAGCAAGCATTTGACTTATTCCGCAAGGCTCAAACAAGCTGGGCATAAAATAAAGATCAGATTCCAGATAAATGGAATCAATAACATCTTCAGATTGCCCGTTTATAAATAGAAAATTCTTGTGCTTCTGACTTATTTTTCTGAACAATTCCTCATATTCCGGGGCACCAGTTCCCAGTAAAATAAAAATCCCATTAATTTTATCAAGCTTTTCCAGGATCTCGATAAGTGCATTAGGAGAACGTTTGAAAAAATAAAATTTTTGTTCGGTCAATCTGGCTACACTTGAGCATATAAATCTGGGTTTATTTTTTAAATAGGGAACCAGTTTTTCTCCGGTATGCGCCAAAAAATCTGCCTTATGTTTTTTGGATTCCTGTTGAAGCCAATGAAAAATAGCAGCTATCGTATTGGAAAATAAATTATTCCTTTTTGATCTACGGATATTGTTGTAATTGGATCCATTCAGAATACCGAAAAAACGACCTTCGGTATCGGCAAGTCTTAAATCCTGTTCCAAACCTTCACCTCCAACAAATTCCGGCGGGCTGCTGGGGTTTAAAACATCCTCCTTATAAGATGGGGAAACCGTGTGCACAGCATCTGCAAGCCTGATTCCTACCGACATTAAATTAATACAATCCTGATATCGGGGATCCATCAATTCTGAAGTGTTGAAGTAAACATTGGGAAACCAGGTTTTAACTGAAGAATAATTATTTTCAAAAGGACGAATTCCCTGAATTGCCAGATTATGGATTGTATATACAAACCGAATATTCCCCAATATTTTATAGGAGGGATGATATTTTTTTAAAAACAAGAGCATACTTGTATGCCAGTCATGCAAATGGACTATATCCAATTTTCCAAAAGCACCGTGTTTAATTGCCTCTGCCACAGCAGTACAAAATATAAAAAACTTAATGGTATCGGTATAAAAAGGCTCTTCGATATCGTTATGATAAATATGGGCAATATCTCCTGCCTCAATTTCCGGATGATGAATCACATAATGATATATATTCCTGAACTCCTTTTTAGGAGGAACTTCATATAAATCGGCCACATAGGTTATACCCCGAAGTTGAAAATTAAGATGCATCTTGAAAATTCCTTTGTGATGCAATCTGGAATAAGAAGGAACAATTACGTGAATTTTATCACCCCGTTCTGAGATCTGGCGTGGTACATCCCTTACAACATCCCCCATTCCACCAGCTTTGCAATGAGGTATGGCATCATTTTCTGAGGCTACAAAAAGAAAATTATACATTTAACTTGAACTATTTCGTTAGATCTTTACTTCAACACAAAAGATATTAAAATTATGTTTATAATTTTAATGAAAAACCTAAATATTACAAAAAAAGCCCTTCTAATTAGAAAGGCTTTTCGAGTTCAAAAAAATATCAATTATTTTATTTTATTTTAAAGGCATTTTGCTGAGGGAAATAGGCTACACTTCCAAGTTCTTCCTCAATGCGCAATAATTGGTTGTATTTTGCCATACGGTCACTTCTTGAAGCTGAACCGGTTTTGATTTGCCCCGTGTTAAGAGCTACGGCCAAATCGGCAATGGTAGTATCCTCGGTTTCTCCGGAACGGTGAGATATTACGGTGGTATATCCGGCATTTTTAGCCATATTTACCGCTGAAATAGTTTCGGTTAAAGTCCCGATTTGGTTTAATTTTATTAGAATTGAGTTTGCAATTCCTTCTTTTATTCCGCGGGAAAGACGTTCCACATTGGTCACAAATAAATCGTCACCTACCAACTGAACTTTATCCCCAATTTTATCGGTTAAATATTTCCAGCCATCCCAATCGTTTTCATCCATTCCATCCTCAATAGATATGATTGGATATTTTGAAGAAAGTTCTGCCAAATAATCGGCTTGTTCTTCGCTGGTCCTGATAATTCCCTTATCACCTTCGAATTTGGTGTAATCATATTTTCCATTTTCAAAGAATTCCGCAGCAGCACAATCCAGAGCGATCATAACATCGTCCCCACCTTTGTACCCAGCTTTTTCTATAGCCAACAAAATAGTTTCCAATGCATCCTCAGTTCCGTCTAAAGTAGGAGCAAAACCACCTTCATCACCTACAGCAGTAC
>Ga0307487_1001159_pt1 | contig 19172 bp, 20 predicted proteins | sample CBIW12metaG_FD_203665 | JGI IMG/M metagenome (GOLD analysis project Ga0307487, IMG submission 203665) | Sea-ice brine microbial communities from Beaufort Sea near Barrow, Alaska, United States - CBIW 1.2 | ecosystem: Environmental > Aquatic > Marine > Coastal | place: USA: Alaska | collected... | reverse complement strand
CCAACGCTCTCATTCTGGTCACGGCAATTTTGCTTGACTTGGTGGTACTAGGAGGGTTTTTCTGGGTCAAAATCATGTCCGATCCGCTGGTTCTGGTGGTGGCCATAATCGGCATGGCATTCATAGCGATAGTCGAAACCGTATTTCTCAAGAAGCAGGGTCAAACAAAGTCTTCCAGTCGGACAAAGTGAAAAATGGCGTTACTCTCTGCGTTTCTTCGACTTATTGAAAAGGCTACTGAAAAATATCTCGCTTAGACTCTATATGGAGGGTCAATTTCAAATATAGCCTAAATAACGAAAACGGCAAATTTTATAATGTAACCCCAACTATGTCTAATGCACCTGCATAAATCAGTGACGCTGAAGTGTAAAATATTACCAGCAACCCAACTTAAGCTATCCAATGATGTCTTTGTAGCAAATTAGCCACAATTGAAGATGCCAAATCCATCAACCCTATAGATATAACTAGGCCAATAATCAAAACCAAAATATGCTGTACCACTACACAACGACCTTTGAATAATTCGTCGCTTAAGTGCCAGATATAGTCTTTGAATCTTAACAATCTTATACTTAGGTTGTTGGGGTTATGTGTGGATAGTGTCTAGTGAATTGGTGGCGATTCAAAATTCAAATTGCAGAAGAAGGAGTCACCCACCCTGTTTTGCGCTTGAAAGAGCTTCCCGCAACGACACAAAAAAACCAGCGATTGGTTAAATTCCTCTTTCTGAGTCAACTCGACTTCCGAGAGCTCGGAAAACAGTTTCGATACATGATGCATGACCAAATCACGGCGGCGATAACCAAAAAACTTCTCACAGGTATTTCTGCAATCCAGAATCATGCCATGCACAACCACGGATACTGATATGGGATCGCCCACCTCGAATCCTCGTTGCTCTGCGAGAAAATATGTCCGCATTTACCAGAAAAATGATCATTGGACCTTGTTTAAAATATTACAACTGAATTGATAAAATCAATCATAAACAACGACAGATATACACTTGAAAACACAGATGCATGATGCACGCATCAATGGCCATGCTTCTCTGCGGCAACGTACAGAAGCATGGCGCCGCAGAAGTGCACAATTGCCCCTGTCCTTAAGATCGCCCTGTCATTTCAACCGACCAGCCTTCGCTTACCAAAGCAGGCCTAGCCAACATGAACCTTCGCAAGAACTTGAACGCCGCCGTAGTGATGGTAATTGATACGCGTACGTCCGCGTCGCAGAACGTATGAAAAACTTGCTGGCTTGTTACTCGTTCTAACTGTAAGTTAACCTTTAATCACCCGCAAAATCTGGGAGAATAAAGAGGGCAACACCGTGAGTAAAAAAGTTCAGCGCAATCGAGATAAATTACCGAATATTTCCCGGCGCACTTTCGTCCAGGGACTGGCGGTTGGTGGCACGCTGGCGACGTTCGGTTTTATGCCCGTCAGGGCACTGGCCGACAGTGCAAAGCAGGCGACGAAAGCGGCTGAACTGCACGGCCCGGAATTTGATCTGGTCATTGACAATGCACCGGTGAACTTCACTGGGCAGACACGAACGGCGATGACCATCAACGGTTCAATACCGGGGCCAACTCTCCACTGGCGCGAGGGCGAACTCGTGACCTTGCGGGTGACCAACCGCCTGCCGGTGCCAACCTCGCTGCACTGGCATGGCATTTTGTTGCCATTTCAGATGGATGGTGTACCCGGGCTGAGTTATTCCGGTATTGCTCCGGGTGAAACTTTTGTCTATCGTTTCCGTGTTAATCAGTCCGGCACCTACTGGTACCACAGCCATACCAATTTTCAGGAACAGAATGCATTGTACGGTGCCATTGTGGTTCACCCTGCTAATGGTGAGCGTGTTAACAGCGATCGCGACTACGTGGTCATGCTCAACGACTGGTCCGATTCGGATCCGGACTTTATCTTTAATCGCCTGAAGACCGCTGCTGGCTATTACAACTATGTCCAGCCGACTCTGGAAGATTTTATCAAACATGCTCGCCAGCAGGGTTTTGGTGCGGCGCTCGACTGGCGGTTGATGTGGAACAAGATGCGCATGAGTCCTCGCGACCTGCTGGACGTGACCGGCGCTACCTATACCTATCTGGTCAATGGCACCACGCCCACTGGTGACTGGACTGGATTATTCCAGCGTGGTGAACGCGTGCGTCTGCGCTTTATTAATGGCTCCTCGATGAGCTACTTCGATGTTCGCATACCCGGTCTCAAGATGACGGTTGTTGCCGTCGATGGCCAGGATATTCATCCGGTCTCCATCGATGAATTTCGCATCGGCGCCGCCGAGACTGTCGATGTAGTGGTCGATCCCAGCAGTGAGCAGGCCTATAGCATCTTCGCTCAGGCAATGGATCGCTCCGGTTATGCCCGCGGTACGCTAACACCGCATGCGGACATGCGCGCACCGGTGCCTGCGATGGATCCTGTGCCGACTTTGTCGATGAACGACATGGCGATGAAAATGGATATGGATATGTCAGGGATGTCGCATGACGGTGCGATGAGCGGCATGAATAAGACCGAGCATAACCCGCTGCTGCTGCCCGGTATACATAATCGTAACGTCAGTAATAGCACGCTAGATGTGAACTGGCACCCACCGACCGAGAACGGCGTCGGTAGCGGTATGCGCGCGCAGCAGGTTTCGATGCGGCTCGATGATCCGGGTGCCGGCCTGCGCGACAACGGTCGCAAAGTGCTAACCTTCGCCGACATGCATACCATCGGCGGCTCGATTACCGAGAAGATGCCAGAGCGCGGTATCGAAATCCATTTATCGGGCAACATGGAGCGCTACATCTGGGGGTTCAACGGTGTGAGTTATGCCGATGCCGACCCGGTTCAACTCAAGTATGGCGAAAGTGTCCGTATCATGCTGGTCAACGATACCATGATGACGCATCCCATCCATCTCCATGGTCTGTGGAGTGAGCTGGAAAATGAACAGGGTGAATTTCAGGTGCGTAAACACACCCTCTCGGTGTCACCTGGTCATGCGTTGACCTATCGGGTTTACGCCGATGCGGTGGGGCGCTGGGCGTACCATTGTCATTTGCTCTACCATTTGAATGCCGGTATGTTCCGCGAAGTGCGCGTGAGCTGATCGAGGAGAATAACGAATGAAGCGCATCATCAATCAGCTAATCTGTAGCACCGTTTTCACCCTTGGCGGCAGCCTGCTAATCACGCCGGTGCTGGCGGCAGCTGACAACAATGGCGTGACCAGCTCAACCAGCTATCAGGCACCCACGGTAACTGAGCAAAAAGCCGCGGTCGCCGCTTCAGCCAGTCGCTCGGCCCGTCATGGGCCCGAGGCGCCACTATTGTATAAGATCATGATCGACCGGCTGGAGCATGACTTTACTGACGATGGGGATTTCAGCTATCTCGATGGCCAGGCATGGCTTGGCTCAAGCACTAACCGGCTCTGGCTTAAGGGAGAAACCGGCCGCAAGAATGGCGATAACTTGGATGCCAATCTTGAGGCTTATTACAGCCGCGCCATCGCTGCTTATTGGGACGCTCAGATTGGCGTACGCCACGACTTTTCCGAAAGCAACGCACCAGGGCGTAACTGGATGGGCTTAGGTTTTCAAGGACTGGCGCCTTACAAGTTCGTGACCGGTGTTACCGGCTATGTCGGTAGCTCTGGGCGAACAGCCATGCGCGTACGAGTTGAGTACAATATCCTCATCACTCAGCGACTGGTTTTCTGGCCACAGGTTGAGCTCAACCTGTACGGCAAAGATGATCCCGAGCGTAACCTGGGTAAAGGGCTGGCAGATTCACGCCTTGCGTTACGCCTGCGATACGAAATCCGGCGCGAAATCGCACCCTATATTGGTGTGCAATGGACAAACAAATACAGCAATACAGCCGAGTTTGCTCGTCAGAATGGCGAAACGGTCAATGATATGCAAGTCGTGGGCGGCATACGAATCTGGTGGTAATAAGATTTAACCAGAGTATTTGTGCGTGGTCTTGTCACAGATGTCGACGACAGGTCGATTGTACGCACCATCATTACCATGGCGCATAGCTTGAATATTAACGTGATTGCAAATGCATTAAGACTTCGACGTGTGAAGCTGTGATTTAGTAGCCATAATCAAAGAAGAGATATATTTATGCATCGTGTGACAAATAATATTGAATTCAACTTCCTGCTGTTTGGATTTATGGCAAACTTTGTATGGGAAATGTTACAAATGCCATTCTTTACGTTTTCCCCAGAAGCATCCATAGTCGAAATTAATAACGCTTGTATTCAAGCATCACTCGGCGATGCAATAATGCTTGTATTGATGTTTTGGATTTCCACAGCTTTACTGAAATCAAGAAACTGGATCTTCTCTTTGAATACGAAACGAGTCGGGTTGTTTTTACTGCCAGGAATTGTAATGACAGTGGTATTCGAGGCTCTTGCTACTGGAATATTTAATCGTTGGTCTTATGCGGATTTAATGCCTACACTCGCCTTCTTTGGCACCGGTATTGTGCCATTTTTACAATGGTTCATCATACCTCTCTTTGTACTTTGGTTAGTGCGAAGGCAAGTTGACAAGGCTACGTGAACACTGAGAAAAATGGGGGCTGACTCGATTGATTTTAAACTTGAGATAGAGCCTGTTCTCGTCCAGAGAGTAGAAAGTCTTAAAGCTCCTCGACTTCACGGTCTGGGGCTTAGGCATCATAATAGGATGTGTTCAATTATTGAGAACTTTCTTCTTGAAATTTAATAATCTAGCTGTCCGCTTTGAGTCGGGAGGCGACCTTTGAAGCATTCGTCTCTTTTTGTTGAAGAAAATATATGCTTAGCCGGTAATCCCCCCATTTTTAATGGAGATCAATAGTAGAACTTTTTCTCTGTGTTAATTTTAATTTCTGAATAGGTGTAATACCACCAATTCTCATGTTAGGTCGTTCGTTATTGTAAGTCCACAATCATTGTGTAGCTCTGTTTTGTAATTCTTCAATATCTTGATAAATATACTGGCTTAGCCAGTCATACCTTACCGTTCGATTAAACCGCTCAATATAGGCATTTTGTTGTGGGTTATCTGGCTGAATAAAACATAATTCAATTTCGTTCTTTTTTGGCCAAGCCGCGAGTTTATGGCTAATATATTCAGGTCCATTATCAGAGCGAATACGTTTAGGTTTGCCACGCCATTCAATAATTCTATTAAGTGAGCGTATAAACACGCTCTGCTGGTAATGAAATATCGGCATCTATGGCTAAACCTTCACGATTAAAATCATCAATGGCATTAAATAATCGACAGCTGCGACCATCTGATAACTGATCGTGCATAAAGTCCATTGACCAGCATTCATTAACCAATTCTGACACCGCTAACGGTTCAGGTACTTCTCGCTTGAGTCGTTTATGAGGTTTTATCCGTAGGTTCAATTCTAGCTCACGATAGATACGATAAACACGCTTATGATCCCAAGGGTGACCTTTAACATTGCGTAAGTATAAAAAGCATAGACCAAAGCCCCAATTACGCTGGTTTTGAGTTAAGCCGAGTAGCAAGTTGGCTATTTTTTCGTTATCACTATTAAGCTTAGAATGATATCGATAGCAGGTTTCACTAATCGAAAAAATACGACATATGTCAGTTATAGTTATTCAACATCGTTAGTCTATGATGTTTAATTTAGTTTTTATTCAGTCCAAACGCTCTAGTGCCTAACCTTTTTTTCCAACGATTTTCACGTTCAATCACTTTATCTGCTGGCATTGTGGGTGGAGTGATTTCCAATATAGACCATTCAAAATTGTGAGGGTCTAAATCCTTCAAAAGTATATTGCCACCGTGCCCTGTTTTTGAATAATTAATCCATCTGCCTAAGATACCGTTTTCACCGTATGCGGATCCGACATACAAAAGGCCGTCTAGCTTGTGGCGAATTAGATATATGCCATTGACTGCAGAAAGAGCATTAACCCAAGATGAATTAGCAACTGAATTTGTTATTAGCTTTTGTAAATCGAAATAGGATAGTAAAACATCGTCATAGGATGAAAATTCTATAATTGCACTTTTAGGCTTCAACTCCACGATTTCTTTATCTCTAACTTGTACCCAACTTACTGCCGACTTGCCCCACTCGATTACTAAACGTTCACTAAATCACTCATTACATCTAACTTTCTTAGATGATAATAAACTGATTGTTCATACCACCATTCAGGAAGCTCATGTTTAACTAAGCTTTGCAGGTGGTGCGGTTCAAAATCAGGGGAGTCTGTAAAGCCATTAATTTCCTATAAACCGAGGAAAAGAGCTGTTGTGCCTTTTGCAGGAGCAAACATGGCTAAATACTTTGAATCACCAAACTTGTTTCTTGCTTGCCAAGAAGAATATTCATGAAGGCGTTCAGGATTACGGAGAAATACTTCTAACGGATCTAATTCTTTATATCCATGCCTAACTAATCTGACCGTTTTGGGGTTTATATCGAATGACTCTAATAAGTTATGAAAACTTAACATTCCTTGTCCTTTCCACTGATTATTCAATTAATAGACTATATTCCAACGTAGCTAGAAGCACAATTGTCAAACGAATCTTAAAATTTCACAGAGCTAATATTGGTGATTAGAATGCTACCGCTCGACACTTATATGATAATTTCTGTGAATTTGTCATAAAAATCTTGACAAGGCATCTCCGCCCAATTAAAGTATGTGACAGTTTCTTGGAAACTATCACTTAATAACTGGAAGACTTATGGCTACTCAAATTACAAAAAAAGAACTTTTTGAAAACTTCTTTTCGACTTCCGTCGAAGTTTTATCTCTGATTGAATCTACTTTTAATTTACCAACTAATTACATATCTGGACATGTGTTCAATATGACTGATGTAAACGACAATCTACCTTCTGCTAAAGATAATTTAGAGCAGTCTGATGCATGGCAAACTCTAAGCCAACTGTATGACTATTCTATAGATGGCATAATTTATGATGCTGGCTATTCAGATATAGAAGATGCTGCTACTGATTTAGTTCTTGGTGGTGCTGAGGTTATCTCTATCATCACAACAGAAAATCATGAGCCCTCTCAAGCTTGGGACAAAATTATCATGATGGGTGACGGTCGATTTTCACTAGATACTGGCGGTGACATCGAAATAATGAAGCTGGCGCTTCTTGCTGATGTTGACATTAGAACGGTCAGAAATGCCGTAAGCTCGGGTGAGCTAACATCAAACAAAGTAGACAACATTGTCTTCATTACTAATCGTTCAGCTCTACTATGGCTAAGTAATCGCCGTGCATTTAAACCTACTAAATTTATTACTTCAGCTAAAAAAGAGTTAGTAGCAATTAATGGAGCCGTTGAATTAGGTGCGTTTCTACAATCAAAGCGAGAAAGTATGGGACTCGAATTGCCAAGACAAAGCATCCACGCAGGTAAATCTGTAATTCAACCTTCAGATCTCCGTCACTTGGAATCAGGTGTATTCGATCTTCCACTTTATACTGTAGATGCTTTAGCTGACTTCTATCAAATCCCTAAAGTAGAGCTTCTAAATATCATCATGAGTGTTTTCTTTCCTGATTATCTTCGTCTTATTTTAGAGAAAGGCGCTAATTAATCATGGGGATTATGAAGATGGACTGCCTTCCAAGCATTAATCGCTCTGAAAGAAAGCGCAGAGCAAGAATCGCGGAATATCTTGGTGATGAATTTGAAGATGATCACCTTTATTTGGACAGAACAACGCATGCAAAAAAAAGGTTGCAGGGGCGTGGTATAAGTTCTGAAATGGAGTTGTTGATTGAAATTTTCGGTGAAGCCGAAATGCAAAAAGGTGGCACTGAGTTATTGAAAATTCCCACAAAGGTGCTTAAAAAACTAAGAAAAGCGATCGATAAGATAGAAAACGTAACGTTGGTTATCAATCCTGAGATGAATTCACTTATCACAGCATTACATCAAGATAAAAAAATACGAACAACTAAAAACCAATAATTAAGGATAGATATGCTACCAAATCATGGAAAAATAAAGTGTACCGATTGCTACGAAGGTACGGATAAAGAATTCGTAAAACCTCATCCAGAATGGCAGATGATCAACGATCCTGGTGCATGGGGCGGCAGCAGTCAGCCTGAATTTTTAGTTCTAGGTTTCTCAAAAGGTTCGACTCAAGCAGGAATTTACAATAAAGGAAAATTTGAAGATATTGCTTTTGCAGGTATGAGACCAAGACTAACTCAGGCCTTACAAGCTTTGGGTGCATTGAGCTCTAATGAAACGGTGGATGAAAAAATTAATAATCCAACATCCAATATTGCGTTTGGATCATTAATTCGCTGTAGCGTATCTCGTCTTGATAAGAAGGCTTCAGTAAAAGCTGGAACAGCTGTATATGGATGCACTGGCCCCCTAATCACCAAGTCATTTAAAGAAATTCGACATGTCATTAATAAATGTGCAAATAAGTTTTTAACAGAGATTCCAAACACAGTAAAAGTCGTATTTTTTCTTGGAAATACTGATGCATATGTACAAAGTTGCCAATCATTAGTGAGGGGGCTATATCCTGAAGATTTCCATCAAATTAATCCAATGGCAATCAGAGCCAACAATCGGTTATGGATACACTTGACTCATCCGTCAGGATTAAATGGTCATTTTAAAACATGGTTAAATGCAAATACTGGTTCAGGATTAAAACGAATTCAGGCGCTCGAAGTATTTAATGATTAGCAAGAAACATCTATTAGACAAGACTGACCCTGATCAATCCCCACGAAAGAGAGAATTAAAACAATACGTTAACATCCTAAAGAAGGAACTCTCACGACATTTAATGATCTGATCAGTTACCACACATCAAAGATCAGGAAATGCCATGAGAGCACAGACTATTTTGAACACATTTTTAAATGATGTCACGCCAAGTATGCATAAAGTTAGACGAGCAAGCTTACGTGCCGTATTGAGTAGTTTATTGTCAGGCAGTCAGTTATCCATTACGGCCTTAGGCCGTAATATTGAAAGTAAAACAACCGAAAAACATCAAATAAAACGCAGTATGCGTTTATGTAGTAATCCTCACCTTTACCATGAAATCGGTGCCATTTATTCTGCTATGGCAACTCGATTAATTGGCCAGCAAACACAGCCGATTATTTTAGTGGATTGGTCCGATTTAGATCCTCGCAAACAGCATTTCTTATTACGAGCATCAGTTGCGATTGAGGGGCGTTCGCTCACCGTATTAGAAGAAGTCCACCCCTTATCACGCAAAGAAAAACCGACGGTTCATAAAGCCTTTATGCAACGTTTAAAAGCGTTGTTACCTGAAGGTTGTCAGCCCATTATTGTGACGGATGCTGGCTTTCGCGTGCCATGGTTTAGATTGATTGAATCATTAGGTTGGGATTATGTTGGCCGCGTTAGAAATAGAACCTTTTATAATAACAAATCAGCGCCTGATTGGCATGCTGTCAAAGACTTATATGCAAAAGCAACCGCCACACCAAAATTATTAGGGGCGTATCAATTGTGCAGACGCAACCCGATAGTGGGACAATTTTGTATTTATAAAAACCAACCTAAGGGCCGACGTGATTTAACCGCGAAAGGTGATAAGGCACGTAAAAGCAGGCTATCGCGTGCCAGTGCTGAACGAGAAAAAGAGCCTTGGCTTTTAGCTACATCCCTTAAACGTTGTTCATCCCATTTTGCCAAAAAGATAGTAAAAATATATCAAACACGTATGCAAATAGAAGAAAGTTTTAGAGACTTAAAAACAGGGCTTTCTTTCAATGAGAGTAAGACACGCACTCTGCATTATTTATCCGTTTTATTATTACTGGCGATGTTAGCTCAGTACGTTTTATTTTTACTTGGAATGGTGATGAAATTAAGTCAGCATCATCTTCAATACCAAGCAAACTCGGTTAAGAACAATCCTGTTTTGTCTTATCAATTTATTGGCCTTAGGGCATTTAGAGACCGACGTTTAAGAATTAAAAACCGAGAGGGGCAGGCGGCTTATCAACAAATACAGATTTTGATGAAGCAGCCGCTAAATGTTTAACTATCTGATATTTCGTGGGGATCGGTCAGAGACTGACCCCAGCAGCATAACAATAAGGAATATTGAGATGAGAGAAATTAATCATATTGCGACAACAAGCAAAATTGGATTTGAGTTGGGCTTTGATTTATTTCGATATGGTGGTTATGAATCAGAAGATGCCCTTTCATTAAAAGATGTCCAAGATGGTTACAATGCAGCAAAAATTCAAAATACACACACATTACGTAGCCAAGATAAGTTTGATAGAAAACTTATACAAATCAGGGCCAGGGCCTATAAGAAAGGTATTCTTGTAACAATAACTAAAGCCGATTTGCGGGCAGTATTGAAAGAATGTAAGTCCATCTGCCCAGTGATATTTACACCTCTAACCTTTGCTACAGGTGAGGAGTCCGATTGGTCTGTTGACCGTGTTGACAACAACAGAGGATATGAGCCCGGCAATATAATGATTATGAGTAGCCTAGCGAACCAAGCAAAGGGAAATATGGAGCTTGAGGACATAATGAGATATGTTTTGCTATCATCAGAGTCGGAGCAAGGTTTTAATAAATTGGATTTTGATAAATGGCAGAATCTAATGCTCGCAATATATGACAGAATGCCAAGCGAACGACTAGCTCAAATATTAAAGGAATCTCTATTTGGTAATGATGTTTTTATACGGACGTTTATGATCCATATATTAATGACCTACGTCGACGTGAGCAGTCAAAGTCGCCATCTAAAACTGATGATGACAGCCTCAATTTTATGCGATCTATTTAGCGATGGAGCTCTAACTTCTCAAGATGCTGCAACAATCAGAAAGGTTATGCTTAAAGTAACTAGACGAAGGTTAGAAATCAATGGTCAATTTACACCTGAGACTCTACAAGACTTACCTTACTATGTTTGTCAGGACAAGCGTGGCGGCGATGCTTTTACACGACTTATATCGTTGATAATTGATGCGGCAATGACCGATGAAAATTATTGTATAAAGGTAGCCGATGATTATTTCAGTAAATTTCGAAATATGAATATATCTTACAACGTGCAGTAAAAATATTTCTGTATTTTCGATTTCAGTTCGTCGTTCGCTTTGAAAAAACATTACGTTTCTTCGACTTGCTGAGAGACTCCCAGCAAAAATTCTATATAGGCTCGTTTCTGAAATCTCAATCAGATCGCCAAAATTTACAGGTTACAAATCTTCAACTTACTGCATCCATAACAGTCAATTTCTCGTACTTAACCCCCCCATTTTTGCGGACGTACCGGTTCTATTCCGGCCCTAAGTACCAAGAAATACGAGACCTCAGTAGTTTATTCTACTGATGATCGTTAATTAGAGAATAATCATTGCCCTTAGTGTCACTCAACTGAGCAAGATAGTTGTCATCTAATTTGGGTATCTATTTTTTGTCATGCTAACGTCAACAATAAGCAGGCTTATTATTACAAATAAAGATAACGTAAAAAGACAAGTTATCTTATTGGGCACTTCGCCACGGTGCGACGTTAATAAATTGAACACCAAAATATACTTACATTCATAGCGAATAACATTGCACTACGTTAAGGTGTCGAATATGTGCAAGGAAAAGTATGGGATAGAAAGTAACAGTAATTACACAAGATTATGAGCTATAAATTACTCCATTATTATGAACCATTAATGTTGCTACTCATACGGTCTCTCCCCGCTCATCCTTACATTTTGCCAATGCCACACCATCAACTAAAACCAGATGTTCATCGCTCCCAATGTCACTGTGATAATCTTCATGGTGATGACCGTGAAAAATCCTTTTTACGCCCAGAGACATCGCTAAGGTGTCCAGTACGTCAAAACCATGCGGGTGACAAGATGGAGCTTCGTGTGTCACTAATATATCTGCTTGCAAAAGGCTAAGTCGTGCTACATCCTCCGGCCAGATACTACTGTTGTGTTGTCTGGGTAACCCCCCGTACCTCTGTGAGTTACGTTTAATGATCGACGGTTGGCAATGCATGTAATTTTCACGGTTGTCCCACTTTGGAACACCATCGTTAAAACTAGGGTGCCATACCTTTCCTCGAAATACGCCGCCTAACCCAGCAATTTTAATTCCTGCAATATCCACCACTCTGCCATGTAAATTTCGATGAGCTAATTGAGAACCAAAGCTGAAATCATAATAATCATCGCTATCCGTATCGTGATTACCGTGAATGAACCACAACTCAGTTTTATCAACAATAGAAGCTAATGCTTTCTCCAGTGGTTCTTTCAGGCCTAAGTCACCAAGAATCACTACTGCAGCAGGAGACAATCGTTCTACAACACTAATGAGCTCATCATAGTGACCATGAGGATCACCGTAAAATAAAATGTTATTTTTTTGTTTCAATTTACACCTCTATTGCCATCAGCGATGGCAAATGCGAGGCATAAAAAAACCCCGACTTAATTTCATAAATCGGGGTTCATAAATGATGCCGACTCAATGATCTATTTCGAGATCACTCAGTCTTTGGTGATCTCAAATCAATTACATAGTGTGTTTATTATTTTCATAAGATATCTCATATTATCACCGTTTCTCTCCACGACCCGCTTGGGTCAATATTCAACACATCATACAGACAAAAACAATATTGTCAATAATTTAATCATATACATCAATAAGATAGAGCGGCCATGCAGTGCGTATTCTTTACTATATACATATCCGCTCCGATACTTGCCTTCATTAAATCATCACTGCCACATTCGTCATTATTAGCAAGACATAACGAAATTAACCGTCGTTAAAGCACATTTAACTGCAAAGTTTTAATTACTACCAATCATTACTCTTAGACACTGTAACTTGGCTAAAATGTCGGCACAGTTAGTAACGGCTGTTAATCTGCATCCAATTGTTTCCAACTACCAGCACCGGAAAAAATTGCTATCCATTGTATTTATTAGCCATTAATTATTACAACTGGAAAGTGCGATGCTGAAACGGGCAACTCCTTTGTGCTGATGAACAACAATGAAATGCACCAAGGTGTTTGATGAAGTAGTGCCAAGTAGTGATTTCACTACTTGGCACTACTTCATCTTAAAAGGTACTTAACGTGGTATCACTCAAATGGACAAGGTAGTTAACACGAGATAACTTCAAAAGTGCGTTAGCTCGCTACGGGGCAATGGGATAGCGAAAACGATACGCAATCAATTCAGTTGGACAAACGCGTTCTAAAACATAACGGGCATCTCGATGGATCCGTCCTGCTTTGCCTATCACTTTGTACTGAGAACCTGATCTTGTTTCACCCCGGCCAGTTTCTTCATCAAAGTGCTTAATCTGTGTACTCACACGGCCTAGCCGGTCAAGCTCACTGTACCCGACAAAATGTTGCTCACCTGTCCCCGTAATTTCGATGATGTTCCAGTCTGACAATATGACCTCTCCTGCTGGTAAACTACTAATCATGATGCCTCCTGTCTTAGCATGACCATTACTTATCTCCCGAGAGAAAAGTACATAATTTACGGCTATAAATAATATGCTCACTTTTAATTCCTACTAATGCATTTTCCACCATCGAGGGAGATTCATCATCCGTCAGAGAATAAAGGTAGATAGTTTGTTTATATCTACGATCAATTCCCGTCCAAATTGCCGACATTTTGTCCATTTTCATTCCCCAGCCGCCTGACTCATTGAAGTCATCTGGTGATATGACATAGGCGGCTTTAATCGTCATCGCTGTCGGTTCCTGATATAAGCAGAGTAAATCCAAGAGTGTGTCTACTTGTAAAGTAAGTCGTAATGGCTCCCTCCCATGCTCATCTTGTTCTTCGGCGTCTAACATGAACCACGTTCGTTCATTTGTTCGAATGATATGTGTCATGACTTCTCCTTGATAAATAGTTGGTCATAACCATTCACAGTTGTTTCAAAATTTAGAACAGTCCTAGCATTTTTTAGGTCAAAAATCAGTAAATCGTCTTTCGATTAATGTCTTTGTCAATTTGTCTAGTGCGTCATCATCATGGTAAGGGTGAATATACGGAGTCATCTCGACCCATCGATGTTTCTGCTGTGGTTCAATGTAGCCCTCAAAATCATCAACCAATAACACCTTTTCTATATCAGCACTAACACACCGTAAATCTTTTATCTGCCCTGCCCATTCTATATAACGAATTGTCGTAAACCATTCTGGTACATGACCTTCATCATATAGTCTATTAGCTATATCTCTAAATAATGTCTGGCTGACGGTAGTGTAAATAACGATGTTATTTTTCCCAAAAAGCTCGGCGCTTGACACAAGAAACGCATGCAAACCTGTTCGTGGAAACTGACTCATGGCATTGCTGATCAGGGTGCCTTCTAAATCTAAAGCAAGCACTGCCTGAGTTGGTTGAGTAGCTCTAATCATCATGACAGATCTCACACACAGAGCACAAAGTGGCATAGTAACCATTCCTGCATTTTAACGCACCTTTTTGACCACACTTTTCACATGTTTGTGATGATTGGGCCTCAGCTTCGCTAATCAGATTTTGTATATTAGGAGATGTATTTCGAACATAAAATCGGAGCGTGTTAAACTTTTCTTTTACTTGAATAACTAATGGTAATTTGTCGTCTTCTTCATCCGCATTTTTTAATTTTTGAGCAATATCTTCAATCCGGATGGAAAGCTGATAAATAATTTCAAACCAGCCTGAATTACACTCGAAACCAAACCATATTAAGCCCCGTTCAGTTCTTTCCGTGCGATATCGATAAATGGTCGGACACCTTATAAATAATTTTCCTGATTTTGATTTGTCCATAAGCATCCCCCCTTTTAGTGTTAACGGGGGGAAGCTAATGGATTTCAAATGCAATGTAAAGCATTACAAGAAAATCCTAACACATTGATTTACTTGTATTATATACACGGTAAATATAGTTAACACTTTAAAGCACCGATAAGGCCATATTATTTAATAATCAAAATCATATGACATAATAAATTAAACGCATACCTTTCAAATGCTTAACATCGCTACCCAACCATAACCGAATCAACCGATTGATTTTATTGACAATTACATATATATACAGTAATATATTCTAATAGTGCTTAGTAACAAATATTCATTAAATCTCATCGAAGCACGATAATGCGCAAACAAATTATCCTAACTCTTCCTTTTGTAACACCATTCATCCAATGAACCCGCATTCAGGGCAAGGCATTACCCTAAAGTGTGGCACTTTTGAAAGAATGCCCCTTGGTGCGCCACCTTAAGACTGTCTAACGTCTGTAAATATTTATAGATAACAAAAGTCCTGAGTTGTTGCGACAATCCATTAAACTAAAATGTGACCGAGTAAATCGGTCACATTTTTTTATTGGGTGAAATCATCTGGCTTAACCTCGTACCCATAATCAATCAACTGTTCTTCGGCCTCATCCTGAGTCATAAATGCCCGTTGCATGAGTTTAATATCATGACCCTTTATGCCAGATTTTGTGGCGAACTCTTCAAATCTTACCACTACTGACATCACATCGTTGATGACTTTCAGTGCGTCATCATCAGATAGCCTGAAGAATTTGGCTTGCTGGAGAGCGAGCCCCAGATCCAACGCGTTACTCGTCTCACTGATGTTAAGGCTCAAACCCGTTCCGTCTGGGTTAGGGTTAACATCAAATGCTGGAGACAATTGCCAGCCATCTCCATAAAAAAGGAACCCATGATTTCTTAGGTGATCGTCCGTGTTCTTAACCGCCACATTAAACACGATGCGTCGAAAGAGCTCGGTCAGATCAGACTTAATATTTGCCCCAGCGCTACTAATGAAGGTGGCCAGCTCAAGATAGCTTGCAGGATGGTGTTCCCCTATAGCTGCTGATTGAAAATAACCGCCACCCATGTCAGCCTTGCCGTCGTAATAACCAAGCTGGGTCATTGCTGAAGTAAAGTGAATACGGCTCACCACATCACCCGTTAAGCGACGGTCAAACCGCCTTGAGAGATAGGTTGAATACTCGCTGTTAAACTTAGCGATATGACCTTCACTCATATTGATGCCAGCATCAGAAGCCATCAGACCAGTAACGTGCTCCCATGCGCCAACATCATATTCATCAAGCTTGCTTGGAAACTTGGCAATCAAAAAACCTTCATCATCTTGAACGCAGGCTTTAGGTCTTGCACCACCCAAAGAAGAGCCTGGTGCAATCAGCATATTTAGCCACTTCCTGTATTCTGCAAGAAATTCATCAGAGGGAATGGATTTGTTCTCTTCAACTACTCTTGCTGCATGCTCTAACTCTCTTAAGCTTGTAACATGAGGCGCTGAAAGCTCATCGCTGTCACTTAAAAACGGGCCGTCAATATCTAACTTATAACGTAGGCCTCCCATCCTGTAGCTATCATGTACACCAAGCAAATAGTCAGACTCAAGCAGTGTGCGCTCTTTTCTTCCCTCAAGCTTTGCGTCAATTGCTTCTCGTCGCTTCATGAGTAGCTTTCCCCACCTGTCCGGTGCGGAATCAAGGAAGGCGCGGAAGTTGTCATTGCCAGATCTGGGAAAGAGATCACCCTTGTAGAGCGATAACTCTGGGTCTATTTCTAAGCGATAGGGAGATTGAAGCCAGTCATTTTCATAACTGAATCTGTAAACCTCTTTGCCGCGAACAACGTCAACAGTAAGTTCTCCCACTAAAATCCTATTGGGCAGGCCCAGCCAGTCAGCATATACCTTTAGCATTTTCATTTAGTGGAGACCTTTTTGTTTTTTAGCTCAAGATCAACAAGCTTCCTTCCAAGCTCATCATCAGCGGCAATCTTGTGAAAGTCTGCCTCCTGATGAAGTACAGTCAGAACATTAAGGTAATGACCCATTGCCACAGAAGGGCTACCCTTCTCGATATTGGACACGGTAAGACGTGTTGTATCGGCTCGCTCAGCCACCATTTCCATAGTGAGATTACGTCGCTTACGTGCAAGCATAATATTTTCGCCCATCTGCTTTAGAATGCGCGCCCTTACTGGAAAGAGAGTCGGAGACTTTCCGCGTTCATTTTTGCTGCTCATGATTGATATACCATACATAAACTAATATTTGAGTAAAGTATATCAAACATTATTTAATTTTAATACTTCTAATCAACTACATGAGTATTTAAGAAAAAAACAACTAAGATAATTTATTGGAGTGCGTCATATATCGATCACTTATTAGTGGAACTCATTAAAATATTTGAATGAGGCAATCGTTATTTTTACGCAAAAAAAGTGTGACCGATTGACTCGACCACACTTTAGGGTAATGCCTTGCATTCAGGGATACATGTTTACTACTTGAATTAACTAAAACAAGGTGAAGTCACAACCCATTCGCCATGCTAATAGTGGTAATGGTCTCAGCTACACCTTGGCGCTTATTACAGATTGACCAAGCCGTTTGTTAGCTTCACGCCGACTGCTTTGATCCACCTTCCCCTCATGATCAAACTCAACGGTTGTATGCGTAATCCGTACTTTGTTCAGCGCTTTCGGATCAGTAATTCCAATCTGTCGTTTAGTATTGGCTGATTTCTTATACCCATACGCATCCAATGATTTGGTAGCAAGATGGCCTAGGATATAGGCCATTTGCTGACGGGTGTAATGGTCACCATCTCCTTTCAAGTCAGAACTTAGCTGATGCCGAAAGGTATAAAGACAGATCCCTTTTTTTAGGTTGAGTACTTTGACTGATAATCTAGCCAGTCGTTTTCTACTGAGATTCAAGTAGCTTTGAAATTGGACCAGCTCATCGTGCGTAAGATTGAACGTTTGATAGTCTGATTCTGTCGTTATGTCCGTTTGCTGGTTGGCTGATACTTTATGTTCCGGTAACCAAGCGATCTGTCGTAAGGTCGCTAATGCTTCATTCAATTTTTCATGGTCCGCCGCTGAAAATTGCAACACGCGGTCGGCGCCTCGATCGCTGTCTTCGATGTCCTCCCGACCATTGTTCATGCTGGTTGATTTCTTAGCACCTTGGATAAAGACGGTGTTATTTTCTCTACATTGCATGGTGGCAATTTCGATCGGACGGCAACCGGTAATACTTAAAATATTGATAACAGACAGCAGCCCTCTTATCGTATTGATGTGGTTATTTTTCTTGTTAGTGATAGCTGCTTTTGCACAGTCATTCAGCTGGCTCCAGTTAGCGGGATGTGTGCTATGGGCGATGGCTTGCTGATGAAGTGCAGTGGATAAGTCTACTATTTGTTGCTCAGATATCTTTTTTATTTTCTTCGTCGGCTTATGTAATAGAGCAGGCTTAACATCAAGCATGGTGTTTTCTATGGCACGTACGCTGTTATCATCACCATGATATTTGCAATAGTAACGCAGCGCTGTTTTGAGTTGTTGCCAACTGCTTTTGGCATAGCCGTATTGCTTGATATTCTGGATAACTTTTTTATCTTTGATGTCACCATCTGCTCGGTGACTGTCTTCTTTATCACGAGCAGCACGTTGTAAGGCGGCACTAATATTAGTGGGTGTTCTTATATCTTCTGGCAGGTCAAACGTTTCAAAGAAGCGTTCTGCTTTTTTAAGATAGTTGTCTTGAGTAAGACGATTCATAGGTGGCTATAATCTATAAGAAGATAACTTAGTCGGGAAGCCCTTTCACGTTGTTCAAAGGCTGCGTTTATTGAGTGAAAAATCCTCACTGATTTCTCTCAAATAAACTTCCCTCTAACTTTATCGGTCGCATAGTTGCGAGGCCAATAAAGTATAGAATGTTATCTTGATAAACAGCTTAGCCACCTTGTTGATTAAGGTAATGAACAATAGGGATCTTCTTCTTAAAGCCCGCTTTTTGTGGTGTTAACTTAATTTTTTGCTGCAGCTCAAGCAGTGCCTGCTCAGCTTTTTCTAATGCTGCTATTTTTTCTGCAAGAGTGGTCTTGAGGGTATGTAATGGTCAAGTTTTAATGAAGTAACTTTAAGCCACTTTTTTCAATTCTGCCATTTTTTGCACAGGGGTCCTGTAACCAAGTGACGAATGTAATCGCTTGTAGTTATAAAAATAAATGTAACTCT
>Ga0307487_1001158_pt1 | contig 19215 bp, 20 predicted proteins | sample CBIW12metaG_FD_203665 | JGI IMG/M metagenome (GOLD analysis project Ga0307487, IMG submission 203665) | Sea-ice brine microbial communities from Beaufort Sea near Barrow, Alaska, United States - CBIW 1.2 | ecosystem: Environmental > Aquatic > Marine > Coastal | place: USA: Alaska | collected... | reverse complement strand
CAACATGAGCAATGATCTGGGGCGGAAAACGGTGGCGCTTGTAGCTGATCTTCTGTCTCTGCATCGACACCGACTACGCCCACATCAATGAACCAGCAACCTCAGCCGCGTTAATGTGACAACACCCCCGACGGTCCTGTTTTTGGGGCCAGGCGTACCTCTGCGGTGCGCAACGATACCGGTGGGACGTCCGCCGATGTTCAATACAAAAGCACCTGCAACCAACAAGGGAAACAAATATGCTGACCTTAAGAACAACCTTAAAACAGACCCGGGGCCTTGCTGCCTCGCTTCTGACCGGTGCCGTGCTAATGGCACCCGCAGTCCTGCATGCGCAGAACAGCGACACCACGATCACTGCTGTGATGCATTCGGGCCTGCGTGTGCTTGATCCCGTCATCACGACCGCGCATATTACCCGCGACCACGCTTACATGATTTACGATGTGCTGACAGCGGTAGACGAAAATTTTTCCCCTCAGCCTCAGATGGCCAGCTGGAAAATTTCGGACGACGGTCTGACCTATACCTTTACCCTGCGCGACGGGTTGCTGTTCCATGACGGCGCACCGGTCACAGGGACTGACGTCGTTGCGTCACTGAAACGTTGGGGTAAACGCGATTCAGGCGGTCAGTTGATATTTGACGTAACGGCCAGTCTTGAAGCACCCGACGATAAAACAATCGTCTGGACACTGAACAAGCCGTTTGGTCCGCTTCTTGACGTGATTTCAAAGCAATCGGCAGTGCCTCCATTTATCATGCCCGCACGCGTCGCCGCGACCTCTGCGGATGAGACAATTACCGAGTATGTCGGCTCCGGCCCCTTTGTGTTCAACGAAGAAGCGTATGAGCCTGGCGTTTCAGTTACCTATGACAAGTTCGAAGACTACTTGCCCCGCGACGAACCGGCATCATGGATGGCCGGTGGTAAGGTTGTAAACGTGGACAAGGTGGTTTGGACGACGATGCCCGACGCGCTGACCGGGCTCAATGCGTTATCAGCAGGAGAGATCGACTATATCGAGCAAGTCCAGATCGATCTCATGCCAATCCTGTCCGCCAATCCCGACGTCATAGTCGAGAAGCGAGACAAATTGGGCTATGTTACTATTGGCCGGCCAAATTTCCTGCATGCCCCATTCGACAACAAGCTGGTGCGTCAGGCCGCGATGGCAGCATTGAGCCAGGAATCAATTCTGGCAACGATGCAGGGCAATGCAGAATACTACAACGTCTGCGGCGCGGTCTTTGGTTGCTCTACGCCGTTGGGTAACGAAGCTGGATCAGAGCTGCTGACGGGCGGTGCCAACATAGAAGTAGCAAAAGCGCTTTTGAAAGAGGCCGGCTATGACGGAACACCGGTCGTTCTGATGGCGCCGACAGATGTTATCAGCCTTGACAACCAACCCGTTGTGGCCGCGCAGGCGCTGCGTGAAGCGGGCTTTGAAGTCGATATGCAGTCGATGGACTGGCAGTCTTTAGTGCAGCGTAGGGCGCAACAATCTCCGACATCAGAAGGCGGCTGGGACCTGTTTTTCACGAACTGGATGGTACCAGAAATTTCTGACCCGCTTATCAACGTTATGCTGAACGGTCGTGGCGATGAGGGTTGGTTCGGTTGGCCGACTGATCCCGAAATCGAAGTGATGCGCGGCGAGTATGTGGTTGCCAGTGACGATGCCACCCGGAAAGAGATCGCAGATCGCATCCAATTGCACGTTATGGACAACGTGAACTACCTGATGATGGGTGAGTACACCATCCCACAGGTACGGCGGAACACAATCGAGAACATAATCCCTTCGCCGGTTCCGGTATTCTGGAACATGACCAAAGCAGCAGAATAATCTGCTTGGAAGGCACGCCTGTCTGCGCGCCTTCCAATCGGTTCATGGCAAGGAGCCAACGGCATGTTGATCTATATACTCAAACGCATGCTGGCCACGATTCCTGTAATGGTGATCGTGGCCGTCTTCGTGTTCCTGTTACTTCGGCTAACTCCAGGTGATCCCGCCGCGATCTTGGCGGGTGATGCTGCCACTCCTGCACAACTCGAACGGATTCGCGAAAGGCTGGGCCTGAACGATCCGCTACTTACGCAGTTCTGGGCGTGGATGATGCAACTTCTGCGCGGCGATTTAGGCACGTCCTTGCTGTCGAATACATCGGTCGCAGGTATGATCGGTGACCGACTGGGACCAACTCTGAATATTGCCATGATGACGATTGTGATCTCGGTCGCGCTGGCCGTTCCAATGGGGGTGATCGCTGCATGGCGTCACCGCACCTGGGTCGATTTTCTTGTGATGGCGTTTTCCGTCCTCGGCTTTTCTGTGCCGGTCTTTGTCATTGGTTACATTCTGATCCAGATATTCGCTGTCGACCTGCGCTGGGTGCCTGTCCAGGGGTACAAGTCTCCGTCGGACGGGCTTGGCGCATTCTTCAGTCGCGCAATTCTGCCTTCGATGACGCTGGCGACGATCTATATCGCTTTAATTGCGCGGATGACCCGTGCCGCTATGCTTGAGGTGCTGGGTGAGGACTATATCCGCACCGCCCGCGCGAAGGGCGTACGCGAAAGCGTGGTGCTGTTTCGCCATGCCTTGCGCAATGCCGCAGTGCCGATCCTGACCATTATCGGCACCGGTTTCGCGCTTTTGATCTCTGGTGTCGTGGTGACCGAGAGTGTTTTTAACATTCCGGGAATAGGTCGGCTGACGGTCGATGCAATTCTTGCCCGCGACTATCCTGTTATTCAGGCCATGATCCTGCTGACCGCTGGCATCTATGTTACAGTCAACCTGCTGATCGACATATCTTATTCGTTCTTTGATCCAAGGATCCGGTATTAATATGACAGAGAACCCGACCTCGCGGCACAGTGCATTTCAGGTCCTGACCGGCCTGTTCTCCTTGCCTGTCGGCGCTCGTATAGGCATTGGCCCGACCATTGCTTCGGTGGTTCTTGTTATCATCGTTCTGGCGTCATTATTTGCGCCGCTTTATGTGCCCCATGATCCTTTGTCGATGAACGCAATGGCGCGTCTCCAGCCGCCGTCAAAAGAATTTTTACTTGGGACTGATCCCTATGGGCGTGACACCTTCAGTCGTGTGATGATCGGTGGGCGAGTGTCCTTGCTGATTGGTGTGGGCGCGGCCGTTGTCAGTGTCGCCATAGGCCTTATCATCGGGCTGGTGGCTGGCTATTTCCGGCTTGCGGACAGTATTATTATGCGGATTATGGACAGCCTGATGGCAATCCCCGCGATTTTGCTGGCTATCGCGCTGGTTGCGTTGAACGGACCCAGCCTGACGTCCGTTATCATCGCAATCACCGTGCCAGAGGTGCCCCGGGTCGTGCGCCTTGTCCGGTCTGTCGTTCTCTCTGCGCGCGAAGAGGCCTATGTTGAAGCTGCCATTGCCCTCGGCTCGTCTATGCCTAAGATCTTGATACAACACCTTATGCCGAACACCTTCGCGCCGTTGATCGTACAAGGCACCTATATCTGCGCCTCTGCAATTCTTATCGAAGCGATCCTCAGCTTTCTCGGCGCGGGCGTGTCCACCGAAATCCCGACCTGGGGCAATATTATGGCAGAAGGGCGCAGCTACTTTCAAATCAAGCCGGGTCTGATCTTTTGGCCGGGGCTGTTGCTGTCACTTTGCATTCTGGCGATTAACTTACTGGGCGACACGGCGCGTGACCTTCTCGATCCGTTGATGAAAAAGCGCGAGGCATGATGGAATTTAGTTCTAAGGATTTTACCGATGCCAAACACGTACTGAAAATACGCGATTTGACAGTGGGCCTTACGGGGCGGCCAAATGCCGAGCCAGTGCTGCGCGGCATTGACCTTGATATTCGCGCCGGCGAGACACACTGCCTCGTTGGCGAAAGTGGTTCTGGTAAATCGGTCACCTCACTCGCTGCGATGGGCCTTTTGCCGAAAGGCGCGCTGGAGATTCAAGGTGGCTCTATCGACCTAGAAGGATTTGAGATCACGTTGGCTAAACCCGCCGAGATGCGGGAGTTGCGTGCGCGGCGGATTGCGATGATCTTTCAGGAACCAATGACGGCATTGAACCCGGTTTTGCGTGTCGGCCAACAGATTGAGGAGGTGCTGAACATGCACACCGATCTGTCGCGGACTGCAGTCAAAGCGCGCACAATCGACATGATGACGCAGGTGCATCTGCCCGACGTACAACGCATATACTCTGCCTTTCCGCATCAGCTTTCAGGTGGACAGCGGCAACGCATCATGATCGCGATGGCGCTGATCCTTGACCCCGATCTTTTAATTGCAGACGAACCAACAACGGCGTTGGATGTGACGACGCAATTACAAATTTTGAAGCTGATTTCGGAAATGCAAGACCGTCACGGCACAGCGGTTCTGTTTATTACCCACGACATGGGCGTCGTGGCCGAAATCGCGGATACGGTCAGTGTGATGCAAGAAGGTCGTATCGTTGAATGTGCTCCGATCCGCCAGCTTCTGGTCACACCGCAAGAAGACTACACCCGCAAGCTACTGTCTGCCGTGCCTAACCTCGTACCACGCGCCGCCCGAAGTGTGGCGACAGGCAGAGACGTAATTACAGTTGCTGGCCTTGGCATGACTTACGGCGGCAGCGGGTTTTTCAAAAAATCCGAAGATGTGCGCGCAGCACATGATGTCAACTTTACGATTGCGTCGGGCCGCACGCTTGGCATCGTTGGAGAAAGTGGGTCCGGAAAGTCGACCGTCGCCCGGTGTATCATGCGGCTCATTGATCCGACTGTTGGCGAGGTAACGATCGCAGGCACAGAAATTGCGAAAATGTCCCGGCGTCAGCTTCAACCTCATCGCAAACACTTTCAGATCGTGTTTCAGGATCCTTACCGGTCTTTGAACCCGCGCTGGACCGTCGCGCGCAGCCTGTGTGAAGGACCGGTTAATTTTGGCACGCCGCGCGATCAGGCTTTCAAAGATGCGGTGGAACTGATGAAGCTGGTTGATTTGCCGCGCGACGCGCTTGACCGGTATCCCCACCAGTTCTCCGGTGGGCAACGCCAACGCATCGCCATAGCCCGTGCGGTCGCCATGAAGCCTGACCTGCTGGTCGCAGATGAAGCGGTTTCGGCGCTCGATGTGAGTGTACAGGCACAGGTTTTGGATTTCCTTGACGATGTACAGGCGAAATTTGGGATCGCTATGCTGTTCATCACACATGATCTGCGTGTAGCTGCGCAGATTTGTGACGAGGTTTTGGTAATGCAAAAGGGCGTTATCGTCGAACATGGCCCCGCAGGCGAGGTACTGGCCAGCCCGCAACACGACTACACCTGTAGTCTGATAGAGGCAGCTCCGGGTCGCCACTGGGATTTTGCCAATTCTCGCGCGCTGTCCGGCGCATCCACCAAACCAGGAGCTATCACATGAGTGTTATTCCCAAAATTGACGCCTTCGCCCATGAATTGACTGCCATTCGGCAGGACTTTCATGCCCATCCCGAGCTTGGGTTTGAGGAAACCCGGACATCCGGGATCGTTGCCGAACAACTGCGTGCCTATGGTGTCGACGAGGTTCACGAGGGTATTGGCGGCACTGGTGTTGTAGGCCTGATTAAAGGCCAAGGCGGCGGTAACCGCCGGGTGGGGCTGCGCGCAGACATGGACGCCCTGCCGATTGAGGAAACTTCCGGGGTCACATTTACATCGACTAATCCAGGCCGGATGCACGCCTGCGGACACGACGGCCACACGACCATGCTATTGGGTGCAGCCCGCTATCTGGCAGAAACGCGGAACTTTGACGGCACCGTGGTTTTGATCTTTCAGCCCGCAGAGGAAGGACTGGGAGGTGCTCGCAAAATGATAGAAGAGGGCCTGTTTGAACGTTTCCCCTGCGACGAAATCTACGGGATTCACAACGAACCAAATTCCGCACCCGGCGTGGTATCCGTTACACCGGGACCTGCAATGGCGGGGGCAAGTTTTTTTGATATTACAATCAGGGGCACTGGCAGTCACGCCGCCATGCCGCATCAGTCCAGGGATCCTATCGTCATCGGGTCGGCGCTGGTACAACAGTTGCAGAGTATCGTCAGCCGAAACACGGAGCCGACCAGGCCAATCGTGCTGTCGGTGACGAAATTCAACGCCGGATCCGCCTATAACGTGGTGCCGGGGACGGCAGTGATCGCCGGTACGATCCGCTATTTCCACGACGAAGTATCCGAATTGGCCAACCTGCGCATCCGCGAGCTTTGCGCGGGGTTGGCGATGGCCTACGGGGTCGAAATCGATGTGGATCTGCGCAATGTTTTCGACGTGCTTGTCAACGACGTTGAATTAACGACCGCCTATGTTGCAGCTGCGGCGGATGTCGTTGGGGCTGATTTTTCCACGGAATCGACTGAGCAGGCAACGGGGTCAGAAGACTTTGCAGATATGCTTAAGGTTGTGCCGGGTGCATATTGCCGTGTTGGCCATGCGGGCAATGTTCCGCTGCACAATTCGGGGTTTGTGCTGGATGATGCAATTCTGCCTGTTGGGGCGTCGATCTATGCCCGCATTGTCGAAGCCCGGCTGCCCAAAAGCTGACCTGGAACATATCTCATCTTTTAATCAGAAAAGCCCCCGGATTGCCTCATGGGCCTCCGGGGCAGGAGCCCGCCCATGACCAATCCGCTTAATTTGCCATTTGATACCGAAGAGATGATCGCCGGCCTGAAGCCCTGGATTGAAACCGAAAGCCCCACCTTTGACACCGCCGCAGTTAACCGGATGATGGATCTTGTTCAGCACGACTTAGCTGCTTTGGGTGCGTGGGTCGAACGGATTCCGGGCCGCATGGGGTTCGGCGACAGCGTGCGCGCGACAATGCCGCATCAGCGGAGGGGCGAAGGCGGTATATTGCTGTTGGGTCATATGGATACAGTTCATCCCGTTGGCACCCTGCGAAAGCTGCCATTTCGTCGTGAAGGCGATCTTTGCCATGGTCCGGGATTGATGGACATGAAAGGCGGTAACTACGTCTTTCTTGATGCTTTGCGCAAATTGCTGGCCGCAGGTGTTGAGACGCCGTTGCCCGTGACTGTGCTGTTTACCCCCGACGAAGAGGTCGGCACGCCGTCGACCCGTGCCCTGATTGAGGCGGAGGCGAAACGTCACAGATACATCCTTGTGCCAGAGCCCGCCAAGCCCGACGGTGGTGCTGTAATCGGGCGTTACGCCATTGCGCGCTTTAACTTGCAAACCCGTGGCAAGCCTAGTCATGCGGGTTGGGCGCTGGCTGACGGGCGCTCTGCCATTGCGGAAATGGCCAAAAATGTTGCCCGGATCGAGGGTATGACCAGTGAAGATTGTACCTTTTCACTTGGTGTGTTCCACGCAGGCCAATGGGTGAACTGCGTGTCGTCCGTCTGCGATGCAGAGGTGCTCACGATGGCAAAGACCCAAGCGTTGCTGGAGGAGGGTGTGGCCAGGATGATGGCACTGAATTCTGATGCAGGCGACGTGGTGATGGAGGTTAAACGCGGCGTGATACGGCCAGTTTGGGAGCCAGACCAACCCGGAACAATGGCGATGCTTTCGATAGCCCAGGAGATTTCGCGTGAGATCGGTTTTGAGATGACAGGTACCTCGTCCGGAGGTGGATCTGACGGCAATTTCACTGGGTTTCTTGGCCTGCCGACGCTCGATTCCATTGGCGTACGAGGTAATGGGCTTCACACCCTGAACGAACATATTTTCGTGGACAGTCTGGTAGAACGCGCAAAGCTGGCCGCAGCTCTTTTCTGCAGGCTAGATGTTTGATCCCACGGTTTGATGGTGCGGGATGCGCAGACTACAGTGTCTGGCGGGCTGGTGCGGGACCGGCTGGCGCTGGATGCTGCTTTCGCGTGTCTGAAACTGGAGGGTAGCAATAACAGCGTATCTGATTTCCGCGATGCGGTATGTCTGGCGCGGGCAGGTGAGGCGTTTGGGCCTGCCTGTCAGATGTTTGTGGCGTGGTGTAAACTGACGCGGATCAATCTGGTAGTAGGCCTAACTGGCCCGAAGCTGCATATCTGGGTTTAATTTGGAACAAGAAGAGAACAAATATTGTGATTGACGGTTGATATGTACCGCCAAAGACTGACCCCTTTGGGGGAGAGTTGAATGTCCGATTGCGCATTTCTGGAGATTTGGAGCTTATCGTTTTCTGATTTTGAGTTTTTGGGGACTTACCATCAGGGGTCTCGGGTGTGGGCCGGCATCCAGCTTCTCTATTTCCGAGACCATGGGCGCTTTACGAGGAATTTGGCCGATATACCTGACGACGCGCGGAATTATGTCGGGGACCAGCTTGGGCTTGATGGTGCAACACCTTGCAGGGTTTCGAGGGACACGGTTCGACGCCATCAGCTTGAAAACTTGCGCCATTTAGGGTTTCAACGGGCCACGGAGCGTGATCGTGAGAGCTTATGCGTATTCCGGGGTGATGCGCCCACCGATTCCGATTTGATGCGCCCACCCGTTCCGATTTCATCCGCCCACCGATTCCGGGGTATGCGCCCACCCCTGTGACGTGCTGCTGCGAGGCAATCTGTAACCGGCTACCTTCCGCCCTTTTGGCACGAAGGAAGCCCGATGAAGAGATTGCCGATGCGGAAGTGAAGTGGTCCTGCTTTTTAGGACAGGTATGCGGCTTGGCTAAGATGGATCTGGTTTGTGTTCATGCCGCTTTTCGTGTCTGCGCTTCGGTGAAGTATGCGGTGTCCGGCGTGCGCTTATCAAGAGCGGTGTGAGGGCGCTCGGAGTTGTAAAAACTGATCCAGTTATCAATGATCCGTTTTGCTTGGAAGCCGTCAGTGATTTCGTGCAGGTAGACAGCCTCCTGCTTCAGAGATCGCCACAGTCGTTCGATAAAGATATTGTCCAGATAGCGGCCCCTGCCATCCATTGATATTTTGATGTTGGCCTTGGTCAAAGTCGTAACCCAGCCAGCGCCTGTATATTGGCTGCCTTGATCCGTATTCATTATCTCAGGCTTGCCGTATCGGGCGATTGCCTCCTGCAGCGCCTCAACACAGAAGCTGACATCCAGCGTATTTGAGAGCCGCCGCGTCAGAACCTTGCGTGTCGCCCAGTCCATGATTGCCACCAGATACAGAAAGCCATTTTTGACGGGAATATAGGTGATGTCGCTGCACCAAACCTGATTGGGTCGGGTGATTGCCAGTTTTCTCAGCAGGTATGGATAAATGCGGTGCTGTGGGTGCTTCTTGCTGGTGTTCGGCCCCTTGTAGATGGCCTGCAACCCCATGATGTTCATCAGGCGACGAACACGATGCCGGTGACATGGGCCAAGGGGGTACTGATCATTCAAACGAACTTTTGCAATTTTTAAAACCGACAAGATTGACCGTGATCAATTCGCGGCCGTCCTCATTCGGTTTAAGATCAGCTGCGGCTGTCAATAACCAAAACGACAGGCGTGAGAATTGACATCGATAAATGTTGAAAACGTGGCTCTGCATAAACAGGAGTTTAGCGGGTAATTTCAGATCGCGCCTTGGAGTAGCGAAAGAGCGAAGATTATAGCATGGCTCGACGCTACAAAACCGCCCAGCCCTTCTCAAGCCGGTTTCTTCTGACAAACCCTGCACTTTGGATAACATGCGTCAACTACCGGCATTTGTTTTACTACCACACTTGCAACACTGCCAAAGCGCGCTGCTTACAGCAATCATGAGGTGATACCATGGCCCAAGACGTGTCGGAAACTGCATATTTCATTTCCGTGCAAGATACTGTGGAACAGGTTGGCACAGATCTCAAAACTGGTCTTGAAGAGGCCGAAGCCAAAAAACGGATCGAGTCCCACGGACCGAACCGTTTGCGCAGGCAGAAAAAGAAAAGCGCGCTGTCCATACTGGTTCACCAATTCAAAAGTATCATCGCCTGGCTACTCTCGGCCGCAGCTGTGATGTCGTTTGTCCTGGGTGACATCGCGGAAGGTTTCGCAATTGCCTGCGTGTTGCTCCTAAATTCTGCCATCGGCTTTTTCACCGAATACAAGGCCGCCCGTTCGATGGAGGCCCTGATGCGCATTGCCGAAGTGAAAACGCGCGTGCGGCGAGGAGGCGATATTCGGATGATCGACGCACACGAGCTTGTGCCCGGCGATCTGGTGATCCTCGAAGCGGGCGATGTCGTGACTGCTGATCTGAGGCTAGCCGAGGCGTCGAACTTGCAGGTCGATGAGTCTGTTCTGACGGGCGAATCTGCTCCTGTCATCAAGTCAACGGAGGCCACTGCCAAGAATGCCGCTCTTGGGGACCGCGTCAGTATGGCCTTCAAGGGAACCGGGATCACGCAAGGGGCCGGCAAAGGCATTATCATCGCGACGGGAATGGACACCGAGCTTGGGCGGATCAGCGATCTTGCGCAAAGTGCCGAGGGCGAGGTGGCCCCGCTGGAAAAGCGGCTCGACCAGTTGGGCCATCGTCTGGTTTGGCTGACGCTTGTGCTGGCCGTACTTACCATTGGAGCCGGTATTCTACGCGGCCATGATGTTGCGATCATGGTGCAGACGGGCGTGGCCTTGGCGGTCGCGGCTATCCCTGAAGGGCTCCCGGTCGTGGCGACGCTCACCCTTGCACGCGGAATGTGGCGGATGAGCCAGCGTAATGCGCTGATCACGCAGCTTTCTTCTGTAGAAACACTGGGCGCTACAACGGTAATCCTGACCGACAAGACCGGCACCCTAACGGAAAACCGCATGACAGTGGTTCGGTATCTGCTGGCCGGGGACGACGTGGACATCGACCGGGATGGGATGAAGGTCCGATTTGATCAGTCTGACGCTAAGGTTGATCCGAAATCCAACACACCGCTTGGCTGGGCGCTGCGCATCGGGGCGCTTTGCAACAATGCCGAACTGGCCGAAGGTTCGAAAGACGGCGGCACCGGGGATCCGATGGAAATCGCACTGATCTCGATGGCTGAAGACGCTGGGATAGAACGGCAGAAGCTGCTCGACGACTGCCCCGAGGTGCGCGAACACGCGTTCGATCCAGATGCGAAGATGATGGCAACCGTGCATGAGACGAACGAGGGGCTTCTCTTTGCCGTCAAGGGCGCGCCCGAGGCCGTTATCGAAGTATGCACTCAGGTACTTGGGCCGGACGGCACGCGGGACATGGACGACGATCTGCGCCAGGACTGGATTAACCGCAATTCTGAAGCCGCCAAGGACGGGCTGCGGCTTCTGGCGCTTGCAATGAAGCGGGATGCCTCGCAGGTTGCGGAACCATACGAGAATCTGACCCTGCTCGGACTGGTCGGCCTGCTGGATCCCCTCCGAAAGGATGTGCCTGCGGCCATAGAAGCCTGTCGCACGGCCGGTGTCCGCGTTGTCATGCTGACCGGAGACCACGCCGACACTGCCGAAACCATAGCACGAAAGGCAAGCCTCGGTGAAGCAGAGATGACCGTGATCGAGAGCGGCGAGATCGCAGACCTCGATGTTGACACGGCCAGCGAAGACCTTCGCCAGCGCATCCTGTCAGCAGACGTTTTCGCGCGTGTCGCGCCCGAAACGAAGCTGGCACTGGTGACACTCTTTCAACAGGCAGGACATGTGGTCGCCATGACGGGCGACGGGGTGAATGACGCGCCGGCATTGAAAAAAGCAGATATCGGCATCGCGATGGGCCAACGTGGAACACAGGTGGCAAAAGACGCTGCGCACATGGTTCTTCAGGACGACAAGTTCGAAACGATTATTGTCGCGATGCGGCAAGGTCGGGTGATTTTCGATAATATCCGCAAATTCGTCGTCTATCTGATGTCATGCAATGTCAGCGAGGTTCTGGTTGTTGGTATCGCTGTCGGTGCTGGTCTGCCGATGCCGCTTCTGCCACTTCAGATCCTGTTCCTGAACCTTGTCACTGACGTATTTCCCGCCTTCGCCCTTGGGCTGGGGAAGGGCGACGAGAACGTCATGACCAAACCGCCGCGCGACCCCGAAGAGTCTATCCTGGACCGTCCGCGCTGGGTCTTGATCGGTGTTCTTGGCGCGTCGATCACAATCGCAACGCTCGGTGCCTTTGGTCTTGCGCTCTATTTGTTGCAGCTCGACACCGGCCCTTCCGTGACTGTCGCGTTTCTCACGCTCGCGCTGGCGCAACTCTGGAATGTGTTCAACGTCCGGGATCGAGACTCGGGGTTCCTGTCCAACGAGGTGACGAGCAATCCTTATGTCTGGGGAGCGATCGCACTGTGCCTGGGATTGATCGGGCTGGCGCTTTGGGTCCCGGCCCTGGCTGCTCTCCTTGGATTGCCGAATCCCGGCTCTGCCGGGTTTGTCCTTGCAGGCTGTGCAAGCCTCGTTCCTCTGGCTCTTGGTCAGGCCTGGCTCTGGCTCGCAGAGCCAGGATTGCCAAGGGCTGAAAAACAAGAGGCGAGACGATGAGCAGCATCCTTGCAGAGTCGTCGCTCGAACAGGAGAATACCGACGGACCCCGGAGGCTCCTTGCCACGCGGGGTGCCGTCAGAACCAAGCCGCTTTCCCGCAAGCGACGTTAAAACGAGATCAGTTGTTCCATGGCTCGCTTTATCAGATGTTCGAACGTCAAACGCATCTCATGCGCATGTTCTGATAACGGTGTCGTGCCGAACTAAACCACTACCGGCTGATGCCGGTAGGTTTCCTTTTGGAGTGAAGCTCCAAATACTGAAGTATGACCTCGTCAGTGACATTGCCGCTGGTGATTGAGAAATATCCTCGGGCCCAAAACCGCCGCCCCCAGTACCGTTTTCGCAGGTCGGGGAATTCCATCTGGATCTTTCGCGACGACCGCCCCTTGATCCTTTGTATCACCGTTGAGAGCGCCAAATGCGGTGGGACCGAAACGAACATATGGACGTGATCGCTGGACAGGACGCCCTTCTCAATGCTTACGCCCATTTCGGCACAGGTCTGCCGAATGATGTCGCGCAACCGCAGCTGGATATCACCACGCAAAACCTTGAACCGATATTTTGTCACCCAAACCAGGTGATATCGGTGGTAAGATTTGGTATGGCTACCGGTACAATAGGCCATGATCTCTTCTCCTCATTTTGAAGCCTTACCCCTCCGGGGCTTCAAAATGAGGAGAAGAGATCATCAGATGTTTAGCTGAAGCTAACCGGCGAAGTGCGAGCTATGCGGGAATTTAGGTGATGGCGTGATTTGAAAGGCGGCGTATCGTGGCAGGTGATCAAGCCAGCCAGAACCTCACGAGGAGCGATACGCCATGAAAGAAGATACAACGGTACTGCCCTTTCGCCAATCGGAATCGGACCCTTTGACAGAGCTTGCACGGGAAGGCGCACGCCGGATGCTGGCGGAAGCGCTGAAAGCGCTGAAAGCGGAAGCTGATGCGTTCGTCGCCAGTTTTGCGCATGAACAACTGGAGGATGGCCGTCAGCGGATTGTGCGGCCTGGATTTGGGCCCGAACGGCAGATCCAGACAGGGATTGGCGCTCTGGATGTTCAGCGAACTAAGGTGCGCGACAGGATGGCGACACCCAATCCGGCAGAAAAGATCCGCTTTACATCGCATATACTGCCAAAATGGGCGCGCCGCACGGTCAGCCTGGATGCGCTGTTGCCTGTTCTTTATCTGAAAGGCATCTCGACCGGCGATTTTCAGGAAGCGCTGTCAGCCATTCTGGGCCCTGATGCGCCCAACCTGTCGCCAAGCGTTATTTCACGGCTGACGGCAGGCTGGCAGGCGCAATATGACGCTTGGACACGCCGTGATCTCTGTGCCCGTCACTATGTCTACATCTGGGCAGACGGCGTCTATCTTCAGGCGCGGATGGAGGAAAACGCTGAGTGTATGCTGGTTATCATCGGCGCAACACCTGAGGGGAAAAAGGAGCTGATTGGCTTTCAGGTCGGCCTGCGAGAAAGCGCGCAAAGCTGGCATGAGTTGCTGAGCGACATTAAAGGCCGCGGATTGTCCGTCCCACCGGAAATTGCAGTTGGTGATGGCGCCATGGGTTTTTGGAATGCACTGGACAAGGCGTTTCCAAGCACAAAGCACCAGCGGTGTTGGGTGCATAAGATCAAGAACGTGCTGAACTGCTTTCCCAAGCAGATGGCAGCGGCAGTGAAGTCGGATCTGGACGATATTCAGCATGCTGAGACGCGTTCGGCCGCAAAGGCCGCACTGGAAATATTCACCGATAAATATGCTGAAATACGAGAAAGGCGTGACCTGTCTGGCCAAGGATCGTGAGGCAATGCTGGCATTTTTCGACTTCCCAGCCGACCATTGGGGTCATCTGCGCACATCAAACCCAATCGAGAGCGCCACGGTTCGGCACAGAACGGTTCGCACCAAAGGCGCTTTGTCACAAAAGACCGCAAAGCTGATGGTCTTTACCCTCATTCAGGCAGCATCGAAGAAATGGTTGCGTCTCAAGGGCAGAAATCAGTTGCCAAAAGTCATCGAAGGAATCAAATTCAACGACGGTGTCGAAGTGACCACTGACACCGAAAACCGCGCCGCCTGAGAATGCGCGTCACCCAATTTCAACTCTAAAGCATCGAGCCTTTAATTTGAACGATATCCGGCCTCACAGAAGTAGTTCCAGCATTCCTGTGGTGTGAACAGATCGCAGATTTTAGCGAGGGCATTGAACATTTGGTCGAAGGTTCTGGCTCCGATCCGTCGCAAATGGGCCTTCAGTTTCGAGAAGGCCATTTCGATCGGGTTGAGATCAGGCGAGTACGGCGGCAGGTATAGGAACCAGCAGCCTTGCGTCTTGAGCGCGGTGGCAGCGTCTTTGTTGCGATGCGTTGCGAGGTTGTCGCAGATGACGACGGTTCCAGGTTGCAGATCCGGCGCAAGAACGTCCCGGATGTATGCAGCGAAGGGTGAGCCATGTCGCGCCATTGGTCCGAGCGACAATGGCGAACCCATCCATTGCCCCTTTGATCACCCATGGCGCGATCAGATCGTCATGGGTCAGACCTGCAATGAACGTTTGCGTGTCCCATGCGCCGAAGGGCGCGCTCATTTCCAGGCGCTGGCCGCGCAAGCTACGTCCCCGTAGCCGGGTCAGGTTGGTTTTGACCGAAGTTTCGTCAATAAATACGAGACGATCTGGATGCGCCTGCATTTTGGGGATGCGGTGACGGAGCCAGTCCTGCCGCAGATGCTTCACACGCGCCCGAAGGCGCTCGGCAGCGACCCTTTGACCGGCAGGTGAATGCGAGCATTCACCGAGAGGGGGTGACTTTTTTTGTACGTGTATCCAAGCTTGCGCAGGAATCGCCCGATGGATGCGGCATGGGCAACAACCCCGGTCGCCGCTTCCAAGGCCCCGGCCAGTTCCGGCAAGGTGATGTCGCCGTCCTGCGCCACCAGCTCTTCCAGAAATGCCCGATGGGCTGCGAGTTTGCCATGACCCGGGGGGCGCCCCTGAAGGTCTGGCGCGACCGACCCTGTCACGCGCAACTTGCGCTGCCAGCGCACGCCCGTGGCTGCGGACAACTTCAACCGAGCGGCAGCGGCGCGGCCGCTTAAACCCTCGTCAATATATTCTCGAAACCGCGCCCGAAGCGCAGATGGCAGTGCTGCAGACATGAGACATCCTCCTGAAAAGGAGGAATCACAGATCAGGCAGCTTGGGAATCCCCTGATTCAGGTTTCAAGCCCACCGCTTTAAGAAGCGCTCGGCCACCTCCTGAGTGGTGAGCATGCCGCGATCACGCAGTCTTTGGCGTCGGCTTGGCAGGCTGTAAGTCACCCGAATGAACGCGATCTTCTTGAGATTGTACAGCTTGCCTTCCCAAGTCCGCTGACCGCGTTCATTTAGAATATGTGCGATCTCGCGATCACAATGACCGTCGAGCAAGCGGTCGACCTCGGCAACCAGGTCGGGCTTGACCTGGCGAATCTGGGCGATCGGCAGGGGCCGCTCCCGGGTCAAGGTGCGCGTTGCACCGCCGGAGAGCCGAACATTGATGGTTATCGTCTCAGCCTTGATCAGGGTACATCGGCGACCAGCAGACGGAAGATGCGCTTGCGCTCACGCATGTCGACGCGGGGATCGTTCCAGATCCGAGGGAACACATTAGCCAGCGCACGAATGCGTTGATGTATTTTGGCGTCGAGGGCGACCGCGTCTTCGGTCGCGCGTCGTTCATAGTTCTCGACGACGTCTGTGTGGAGCCGCAGCTTCTCGTTCCACTCGGCCTCGAGGATATCGGCAACGAGACAGTTGTCGGGATCGACCGTCATATATCGGCGCCGGGTGAGTTCGCAGTCATGACGCGTCCGCTCAATGTGCTGTTGGCGCAACCTGTCTGTTTCGAAAGCGCGGGCCTCCAGCTCGCGTTGCACCGCCAGGGTGACCTCGAGGGTCATCGGTGTCATCATTTCGACAAGCAACCCACCCACCGCCGGATCCACGACTTTGCCGGGCACCGACTGACAGACCTTGCCGCCTTGGCGGATGACGTCCTGCTGGCAGACATAGGTTGGGACGGGTTTACCGTGTTCCTGACTGTAATGTACGCCCATGCGCGCGCCGCACAGGCCACAGAGGACTCTGCCCTGGAGCAAAGCGGCTCCTTCGCGCACCGGTCCGGCGTGACGCTGCATGCCGTAGGCCCGCGCGTTGTCGCCAAGACGCTTCTGGTTGGTCTTGAAGCCCTCCCAGTCAATATAGCCCGGGTGCATGTCGGGCACGACAACCCGCCACTCGGCCATATCCACCTTGATCTGCGAGACGCCGCCGCCCGGCCGCGGCCGCGGCCGTGAACGCGTTCGACCGTAGACGAAAGCGCCAGCATATCTCGGATTGTGCAGGATCTGGAGAATGCGGGCGTGTTGCGGCGGCGCCCATAGCAACTCGCCTTTGTGCGGACCCTTGCGCAATCGCCGCGGGAACAAAATACCTTCGTCGCGGAAATATCTGACGGTTCTGGTTGCGCTGCCCAGACGCTCGAAGGTGGCAAACACCATGCGGAGTTCGGCCTGCACCTCTGCGTCCGGGTCGAGGGCGAGAGTGTCGTCAGCTAGGTAGACCAAGCCCACAGGCGGCCCGATCTTCAACTCGCCGCGGCCTGCCTTGTTGAGCTGGCCGCCACGCATGCGCGCCTTGAGGAAGTGCAACTCCGCTTCGGACATGGTTCCCTTCAAACCCAACAGCAGCCTGTCATTGAAGCTGGCTGGGTCATAGACACCGTCCTCGTCGAGGATGAGGGTGCTGGTCAGAGCGCAGAGTTCAAGCAGCCGGTGCCAGTCAGCGGAGTTGCGGGCGAGGCGCGAGACCTCCAGCCCCATGACGATGCCGGCCTTGGCGAGCGCCACTTCGCTGACCAGTTCCTGGAAACCGTCCCGATCAACGGCACTGGACCCCGATTTGCCCAGATCGCAATCGATCACGCGGATGCGTTCGGTTGGCCAACCGGCAGCAATGGCGCGGTGGCGCAGTGCGTATTGCCGCTGTGTGCTTTCGCCGTTCTCGACGACCTGCCGCAACGTCGACTGACGGATGTAGAGATAGGCATCGCGGCGCAGGTGATCGGCGGTGACCTTGAGATCAGGCATGGGCGGGCTCCGATGCTAATGTGGCAACCAAGCTGGCAAGGATGAAGGTGAGCTCGCTGGTGGCGATTGGGGCTGCGGGGGGGCAGATGCCGATACGGCCGAGGCGTCGGGTCGGGAGTTACTGATGCGGTCCTGATCCAGGCCACCATTCCCTGCCGGCGCAGGGTGGGCAGGCCGGGTCCGCAGATCGGTTGGGCTCCGAGCGCCATGGAACGCAATTGTTCGTAGGCGTCGACCAGACTGGGCGCGTTGGCGGTCACGGGCGCCCGCGCTGTTTTTTTTTGACCGCCATGGCCCGCTCCAGACTGCGCCGATGCACCGTGATACCAAAGTGTGCAGCAATTGCGTCGACACATTGTGGTATCGTGAGATCGGGTTGCGCCACCTTGAGGTGATCGATGTAGCTGATAACCTCCGCGGAGAGCTTGTGGCCGCCTTTTGGTCCCCGCTGCCGCGGTATGAGCCCGACCAAGCCGTGCTCGGCTAAAGCGCTCTGGGCTTTGTAGAAGGTTGGCCGCGTCACGCCAAAGAGGTTGACGACCTCGCTGATGGCCATACGATCGACCTGATGGCGTCGCACCATCTCGTAACGGACCTGCACCAGATCGCCAGCATCGAAGAAGGGGTTGTCGAGAAACAGGGCGTCCCGCACGGCTTCGGGGTGAGGGTTGAATGCGCCGTCGCGAGCCATTGCCTCGTCTTTGAGGTTCCGTCGTTTGTCTGCCATGGCGCACCTCACCTTGATCACTATGTAAAAGTAAATACGCCTTATGATAGCAAGCGTCAAATACGATCTTTACGAAGAAGTCGAGAAAATTATGGCAGTCACCAACACAACAGCCATGAGTCGTCACGTCTTGCGGCATAATTTGAATTACATGGACGGCAAATTTACCTTTACTCATCATCCGTCTCCAAAGGCGCAGAGAGACGGTCCAGCAGCGCCACCAGATCCATGAGATCGACTGTTCGGAAGGCCGCCCGCCCGGCGGCGACGCGCCGGAACGCGTCAGCCTGAGCCATGTCCGTCATGGCCGTTGCTATACTGGGCAGGGTCCCATCCGCCGCCCGGAAGATAACCCGATCCTCGCCCCAATGCGGGCCTTGGCAGATCATCTCAAAAGCTTGGCCTTTGAGCGGATGGAACGGATGCGTAATACGCACCGTCAGCCCGGTCGTACCCACACGGGCTGCAGTTGAAGGCTTTACCCAAGGCCAAGGTTGAAGGCGCTGTATTACTGGCCGAGCGCTGGATTCTGGCACGGCTGCGCAATCAGCGCTTCTTTGGCCTTGATGAAGTGAACGCGGCGATACGGCCGTTGCTAGATCAGCTTAATGGCAAGGTCACCCGCCACTTGGGGGCCAGCCGTCGCGATCTGTTTGAACGTTTGGACAGACCTGCTCTCAAATCCTTACCTGGGGAAGCTTACGTTTATGCCGAATGGAAGCAGTGCCGCGCGGGCCTCGATTACCACGTCGATATTGGGCGCCATTACTACTTCTTTGGTTGCCGCCCGTGATGCAAGAGTTTTCTGACCGTTTGTGCGTGTGATCGATTGCGTGCTTCTTTCAGGCCTATTCTCAGCGGCGTTTCCAGAAGCCGCGGCCGGTATGGTGATCAGC
>Ga0307487_1001157_pt1 | contig 19216 bp, 17 predicted proteins | sample CBIW12metaG_FD_203665 | JGI IMG/M metagenome (GOLD analysis project Ga0307487, IMG submission 203665) | Sea-ice brine microbial communities from Beaufort Sea near Barrow, Alaska, United States - CBIW 1.2 | ecosystem: Environmental > Aquatic > Marine > Coastal | place: USA: Alaska | collected... | reverse complement strand
CAGCGATGCAGAAGGGAAAAAAACGATGAATCCTGCACTGGACGAACTCACCCTCACCGGGCTGCGTGCCACAGCCTTTCACGGAGTGTTCGACCACGAACGTCGAGACGGTCAGATCTTTATTGTGGATGCCACCGTCTATCTCGACCTGTCGACAGCAGCTCGCACCGATGAACTGAGTCGCACCGTCCACTACGGTGAACTAGCGGAGCAGATCGTCGCCGCTGTGGAAAGCGATCCTGTTGATCTCATCGAGACGGTGGCCGAACGAGTGGCGGCCGTTGTGCTCGCTTACGAGGCTGCGGTCATTACCAAGATCACCATTCACAAGCCTTCGGCCCCCATCGCCGTGCCCTTTGATGATGTGTCAGTCACGATCACGCGTCACCGCACAGCAGCCAGCCACACCGCCGGCTTCAGCACAGATCCACAACGGCTCACGTGATTCGGCAGCAACGCCTCCGAGTCGAATTGCCGCTCGTGCTTGCCCTCGGCAGTAACCTGGGCGATCGCGAATCGACGCTGCGCGACGCCGTGCACGCCATCTCTCGTATCGACGGCGTATCGGTGGATGCCGCATCCAGTGTTGTGCAAACCCCAGCGCTGAAACTTGCCGGCGTCGACCACTCGGCACCGGCGTACCTGAATGCGGTCGTGTTAGCTCGCAGCGCGCTGGAGCCCCACGCCATGCTTGAGCAGTTACAGCGCATCGAAACCGAGCAGGGCCGTGTGCGCGAGGAACGCTGGGGCGATCGAACTCTCGACATCGACATTGTGACCTTTGCGCACCTGCTGGTGGATGACGAGCTGCTGTCGATTCCACATCCGCGGGCCGCAGAGCGCGCCTTTGTTCTCGTGCCGTGGCTCCAGCTCGACCCTGATGCGAGCCTTCCTGGTCTGGGTCGCGCGGCAGATCTCCTCGCGGGCATCGAGAATGACGCCACCGAGTTTGAAGCGGAACCACTGTGGTGAGCCGCACCTCGCCACTGCACCTGATCATGCTGGCGGCCGTCGGCGCTGCCGCGGGATGGCTACTTGAAGTGTTGTTGACAGCATCGGGTCGTGCGATTGTGATCCCGTCGATTTCGCTCGCGATTTCACTGTTCGTCATCGCCGTTGTCGTGGTTGTGCTGGCCGTACCCATCTATCGTTCCTCGCGGGGGCTGCGCCGGGCGCGGGTCAACCCGTTTTATGCACTACGCGTTGTGGTCTTGGCCAAGGCCTCAAGCTTTTCGGGAGCGCTGCTCGGCGGCGGCGCTGTAGCGATTGCCTTCTACTTGCTGAGCCGCACTGTCTCGCCTGGAGCGGGATCCATTACGGCTAGTTTTGTGGTTTCTGGCGCCGCGATAGGGTTACTGGTCGGGGGACTCGTTGCCGAACACTTGTGCACCATCCCGCCCGACGATGAAGATTCATCGTCGCAGAATCCGATGGACCCCCAAGGAGCAGCGTGACCGAGCGACTTGACCTACCTGACACCGAGTGGCGCGGGGTTTCCCGCAAATACGTTGTCGTTGAGGTTGTTGGCCTCATCATCTTTGGCCTTGTTGTGGCCGCAGCGACATCGATCCCCACCGTCATATCGGGCATTCAATGGCTAGCGGCCATCCCCATCTCACTGGGCATTATCTTCCTCATCAACATCCTGCTCACCCCACGACGCGTGCGCGCAATTGGCTACATGCTGCGTGCGGATGACCTGGTGTTTCGACGCGGGTTGATGTTCCGACGCGTGGTTGCTGTGCCCTATGGCCGCATGCAACTCGTAGACATCAACCGCGGACCCCTCGATCGTGCTGTCGGGCTGAGCGAACTCAAATTTGTGACTGCTGCGGCATCCACCGGTGTGGTCATTCCCGGTTTGCCTGAGCAGGACGCCGAGGAGTTGAGAGACACGCTCGTTGCGCTGGCAGAGAGTCGCAGGGCCGGGTTGTGAGCGAGTTCCCCGAGAGCGAGCACACCGAGAACGAGTTCCCCGAGAACGAGTCGGTAGCGCCCACCGCGAGAATCGCCAGTTTGACGGCTGAAGCTCAGCGCCTCGCCGACGGCGAATGGCACAGACTGCATCCCGCGACCCCACTGTTGCGGGGAGGCATCGCGCTGCTGGCGATCATCGGTGTGATCATCGTGAACGCGCGCGATTTCTTTATCGAGACGCTCTTCAACAGCCGCAATGAATTTGATCCGTTCTCTCAACTTGCAGAGTTTGGATTGTTGATCCCGGCAGTCCTGATTGTGCTCGCGGTCCTCGTTCTGAGCGTTCTTGGGTTCTACTTTTCATGGCGGATGCACACCTTCCGCATCACTGATGAAGTTGTCGAGGTGCGCAGCGGTATCCTGTTCCGCACCAACCGCCGTGGTCGGCTCGACCGAATTCAGGGCATCAATATCTCGCGTCCACTCGTTGCCCGCCTGTTTGGTGCTGCCAAACTTGAAGTAAGCGTGGCCGGTCAAGACGCCAATGTTGAGCTGTCATACCTTGGCTCCCGCGGAGCAGACAATTTGCGGCGCGCAATCCTGCAGCTCGCGTCGGGAACCCGCGCCGTTGAGGCGACCGAAGCAGCCGCGAGCCGCGAGGGTGGGCTCATTGAGCAGCGAGTGAACGAGTTCCTGGCTTCAGAGCTCGACCCGGATGCGGCACCGCCAGAGTCGATTGTTCGCATCCGAATTCCCCGACTGATTGGTTCGCTCGTGTTGAGCGAAGCAACCATCATCGCGGTCGCTGTTGCTATCGGCATCATCGTGACGATTTCGGTCTCCGGCGAGTACCTCTGGTTGTTCGCATTCTTGCCGGGCGTGCTCGGTTTTTTCGGCTACCTCCTCTCACGGCTTACTCGCTCTCTGCGCTATTCAATCGCATCAACAGATGACGGTATTCGCGTCGGCTACGGTCTGCTCTCGACGACCAATGAGACGTTGCCTCCCGGCCGGATTCACGCCGTTGAGGTTTCTCAGCCGCTTCTCTGGCGGCCGGCCGGGTGGTGGGAGATCAAGATTAATACTGCTTCGCAGGCCTCAAGCTCTGGTCAGGCGAACGCGAAAACCACACTGCTTCCCGTGGGGGATATGGATGACGTGCACCGCGTGTTGCAGTTGATTCTGCCGAGCCTCGCGAATGCTGAGTCGCGCGAGTTGCTCGAAGCTGGGCTCGCTGCCGGTGCCCACGATGACGCCTACGTGACCTCGCCGAAACGAGCGGCCGTGCTGCGCTGGTTCTCGTGGCGACGCAACGGTTTTGTCATGATTTCGGATGCCGTTGCTCTCCGCAAGGGCGCGATCTGGCGTTCGCTTGTGCTTGTTCCCCAAGCGCGCATGCAGAGTGTCAGCATGGCTGAGGGCCCGCTGCTGCGCCGGATGGGCCTCGCGGAATTGCGTGTGCACACCGTTGCCGGCCCGATCTCGGCGACCATTGGCGCCTTGGAGCGCAGTGATGTCGTCGCATTCTTTAACCAGGTTTCGCATGCTGCTGTGCAGTCAGCCAGTGTCGATACGAGCCATCGCTGGCGCAGCGGGAGCACGAAACGCACTCCTCTCACGGCTTCCGGGTCCGCCGAAAGTGTGACCGCAGAGCCATCGACGCCCGCAACCGCAACCGCCCCCGTACCCGCAACCGACACCCCTGAGGCAACCCCTGAGGCAACCCCGTAGTGGCACAGGCAGCAGGCCGACTCGGTATTGGCATCATCGGCGCGGGCAAAGTTGGCCCGATTATTGGTGCTGCGCTTGCAGGCGCAGGGCATGCAATCGTCGGGATTGCGGCGACGTCCGAGCGCAACCTGGAGCGTGCGAGCGCAATCTTGCCCGACGTTGCTGTGCTCGACATCCCCACCCTTGTTGAGCGAAGTGAGCTCGTAGTTTTGGCGATTCCCGAGTCGGAGATCGAGTCGTTTACCCGTGGTCTTGCCGCCGCCGGAGTGTGGCAGCCAGGGCAACTCGTGCTGCACACGGCACCGGGGCTCGGTTATGGAGCGCTTGCCTCTGCGCTCGCTGCTGGTGCAATTCCCCTGGCGGTGCATCCGGCGATGGTATTCACGGGAACAAGCATTGACCTCACCCGGCTGCACGAGGCGTACTGCGCCGTGAGCGCGCCAACACCGGTATTGCCGATCGCTCAAGCTCTCGTCGTCGAGATGGGCGCTGAGCCGATTGTGGTCGCGGAAAACGAGCGCGCCGCCTGGGCCGAAGCTGTCAGCACGGCCACCAGTTTTTCGGCCGCAATCGTGGGGCAATCACTCGAGTTGCTGGCGAACGTCGGTGTGGAAAATCCCGCCAGAGTGTTGGGCCCCTTGCTGCGGTCCTCGGTCGAAAGTGCGCTCGCGGGCGCAGCTGCGACTACGATCGACCTTTCCTCGTTCGACCCCGATTCGAGGCCCTATTCACAGGAGGATCCCTCGTGAGTTCACACTCCCGCCCGCAAGTTGTTGAGACCGTCGCGGGCATGCGCGATCTGGCGATGCATGAGCGTGCCGCTGGTCGAACAATAGCCCTAACCCCCACGCTGGGTGCGTTGCATGCGGGGCATGTGGCTCACGTTGAGCGCGCGGCAGAGCTAGCCGATGTGCGCATTGTGTCGATCTTTGTCAACCCGACCCAGTTCGGCGCCAACGAGGATATCGACAAGTATCCGCGCACGGTGGATGCCGACCTCGATTTGTTGGGCGAACTCGGTGTTCCCTACGTGTTCGCTCCGAGTGTCGAAGAAATGTACCCGAAGGGGCCGACCTCAACCACAATCTCTGCCGGCCAGATCGGCACCATGTTCGAGGGCAAGACGCGCCCCGGCCACTTCGATGGCGTGCTCACGGTCGTGGCGAAGCTGCTCGCGATCACAGCGCCCCAGTTCGTGACGTTCGGCCAGAAGGATGCCCAGCAACTGTTCTTAGTTCGCCGTATGATCACCGACCTCAACATCCCGGTGCGCCTCGAAATCATCGAAACCGTTCGCGACGACGACGGACTCGCGCTCTCGAGCCGTAACCAGTTCTTGGATGCCAGCCAGCGGGAAGCCGCGACCATCCTGTCGACCGCCCTGAAGGCGGCAACCTCGGCCGCCGATAGTGGCCTCGATGCTGTGATTGCGGCAGCGCAGGGTGCGCTCATGGGGGAGTCGCGGGCCGAGCTCGACTACTTCTCCGCTGTCGACACTGACACCTTCATGCCGGTGCCTGATGGCTTCCGTGGGCCGGCAACGGCAATCGTCGCCGCCCGTGTCGGAGACACCCGTCTGATCGACAACTCTTCGCTCTACGTCGGGTAGTTTGTAGGCTGATTCCGTGGCGCGGCGAGGTAGTCCCATCCCGGCTACGATTGAGCGCGTGAATGACGCCGCAAACGCTCCAGATCCCACCGAGGCCGAAGTTTCTGAACAGAAAGCTGTTCGGCTTGAGAAGCGTCAGCGACTCATCGATTCGGGCGCCGAGGCGTACCCGGTAGGCGTCGCAATCACCACGAGCATTCCTGCTGTGCGGGCCAAGTATCCTTCGCTTGAAGCGGATGACACTACCGGCGACATTGTGGGGCTGGCTGGCCGCATTGTGCACCTTCGCAATACCGGCAAGCTGTGCTTTGCTTCGCTGCAGGCAGGCGACGGCCAGCGCATCCAGGTCATGGTTTCACTTGCTGAGATTGGCGAAGACGCCCTCGCGCAGTGGAAAGAGCTTGTCGACCTCGGCGACCACCTGTTCGTCAGCGGAGAGATCATTTCGAGTCGCCGCGGTGAGCTGTCGGTCATGGTCACGGAGTGGAAGATCGCGGCCAAGGCTGTGCTTCCGCTGCCCAACCTTCACAAAGAGTTGAGCGACGAACAGCGTGTTCGCAGCCGCTACCTCGACCTCATTGTTCGCGAGCAGGCCCGTTTCACGGTCCGTGCCCGCGCCAAGGTCAACGCGAGCTTGCGCTCAACATTCGCCGAGCACGACTACCTCGAAGTCGAAACACCGATGCTGCAGACGATGCACGGTGGGGCATCCGCTCGACCGTTCGTGACCCACTCCAACGCATTCGACACTGAGCTGTACCTTCGCATCGCGCCCGAGCTGTTCCTCAAGCGAGCCGTCGTCGGCGGCATTGAGCGCGCGTTCGAGATCAACCGCAACTTTCGCAACGAAGGTGCCGACTCTACGCATTCGCCCGAATTCGCCATGGTCGAGGCCTACCAGGCTTACGGCGACTACAACCAGATGGCTGACCTCACCCAGGAGCTCGTGCAGAATGCGGCTCTCGCTGTGGCCGATTCGATGCTCGTTACGCTCGCTGACGGCACCGAGTACGACCTCGGTGGTGACTGGGCACGCATCTCGATGTATGACTCGCTCAACGACGCGGCTGGCCTCAGCATCACCCCGCAGATGCCTGTCGACGAGCTGAAGAAGCTTGCGGATGCCGTCGACATCGACGTCACCCAACCCACCCACGGCAAGTACGTGGAAGAGCTGTGGGAGCACTACGTCAAGCCGGGTCTCGACCATCCAACCTTCGTCATGGACTTTCCTGTTGACACGAGCCCGCTCGTGCGCGACCACCGCAGCATCGAGGGTGTTGTCGAAAAGTGGGATCTCTACATTCGTGGGTTCGAGTTGGCTACCGGCTACTCGGAGCTAGTAGACCCGGTCATCCAACGTGAACGCTTTGTTGAGCAATCGCTCTTGGCTAGTCAGGGCGATGTTGAAGCGATGCGCCTCGATGAAGACTTCATTCGTGCGCTCGAGCACGGTATGCCGCCGAGCGGTGGCATCGGTGTTGGTGTCGACCGCCTGTTGATGGCGATCACCGGTTTGGGTATTCGCGAAACAATTCTCTTCCCGCTGGTGAAGTAGCAGCGATGACCGAACCCAGCACGACTTCAGCGATCACGCCCCTGCGCGTTACGCTGTGGATTCTGGTGACCGGTGCTGGTGCATTCATGATTGCGACCGGGATCGTTGGCATGTTCGTGAAGGCGCAGTAGTGGATCGCAAATCATCGCGGCTCATCATGACTGTGACTCTCGTGGGACTTGTCGTACTCATCGCCATTGTCACGCTGCTGAACGGTTAGGCTAAATAGGTGCCCCAAGAATTCTGGTCGAACGCGATCTTCTCCGTCGTGCCCACAATTGCTGTTGGGCTCATTTTTTGGTTCGTGATGGCGGCAATCATGCGCTCCGACCGCACCGAGCGCACCAGCTACGCCAAGATCGAGGCAGAAGAGCGCGCGAAAGCTGCGGCTCGCGTCGACACGACGACGCAGTCTTAGGCTGAGCCGCGCAGTCTTATGCTGAGCCGCGCAGTCTCAAGCAGAGCCGCGCAGTCTGATCTCGGTGGGCAAGATTCGCCCCGGAGACTCTGGGGTGAGTCCGTTCACCAGTTCAAGCACCATCGAGGCCGCCTCACGGCCGAGCAAGTCGGCAGGCTGTCGCACTGTCGATAGCTGAGGTTGGCACCGAAGCGCCCAGTCGCTGTCGTCGAAGCCGACGATTCCGACATCGCCCGGCACCGATCGTCCGTGCTCCCGCAACACATCCATGGCACCAGCGGCAACAGCATCGGATGCTGCAAACACGCCATCAATGTCGCCAGCGCGTTCGAGGAGGGTTTCCATTCCCTCGACGCCGCTGGTGCGGGAGTAGAGCGGAAAATCGACAACCAGGCGTTCGTCGAAGTCATCACCCATGGCATCCCGAAAGCCGGCCAGTCGTTCGCTACCGGAATCGCGGTCGAGGGCAGCAGCAATCATTCCCACGCGTGTGCGACCGGTGGCAAGGAGTTCGCGGGTGATGTCGCGCGCGGCACTGCGGTTGTCGATGCCAACGTATGGCATTTCTGGGGCGCTCTCGGGGTGGCCAACGAAAACCGCGGGAAGGCCGATGTGGGCGATGGCGTCGGCGATGGGATCGTGTTCGCGTGCCGAGACGATGACGGCGCCGTCGACGAATCCGCCGCGTAGGTATTCGGCGATGCGAGTGCTGTCGCGATCGGATCCGATGATGAGGCACACGAGCTGATAGTCGGCTTCGGAGAGTCGCTCGTTGGTGCCCAGCAGAATCGCACCAATGTTGGGGTCTTCGAGAAACACTGAGTGGGGTTCGTGCACGATGAGCGCGATTGCCTTGGAGCGCTGGGTGGCGAGGTTGCGAGCGGCCATATTGCGTACGTAACCGACTTTGGCGATCGCTTTTTCGACCGCATCGCGTGCGGAGTCTGAGACGTAGGGTTCACCGTTGAGTAGTCGCGAGACGGTGCCGCGGGAAACGTTCGCTTCTGCTGCGACATCGAAAATTGTCGCGCGGCGCTGTCGAGCCCGTGGTGTTGCCATGGCTCCATGCTAGCGCTCGCAGCGGTGTGTGGGTTCCCCGAGTTTGCGGGACTGTTCACGCTCCCAGACACGCCGAACGCTTGACACGTTGATGAGGGCTCGCATAGTCTGTGCACGCTCCCAGAAAACCACCCAGGTTTTTTTTGGGGCAGATTCTGTGCACGTTCACAGAGAAGCGCCCGCAGAATAAGGACTCAGAGTACAAGCAGACGAGTCAGATGCCAAAGGAGGCACGTGTGACCACATCCCGCGCAGATCGCGCCGCGAGCTGGTCACCCGATTCAGTGGTACTGGGGTGTGACTACAACCCCGAGCAGTGGCCCGAAAGCGTTTGGCACCACGATGTCGCCCTCATGCGTGAAGCCGGCGTCGGCCTCGTCGCAATCAACATTTTTGGTTGGGCCGAAATTGAGCCGCGGCAGGGAGAGTACAACTTCGACCGCCTCGACGCGATTATGGATTTACTGCACTCTGCGGGCATCCGCGTCAATTTGGGCACAGGCACCTCATCACCGCCCGCCTGGCTCACCACACTCCACCCCGAAATCTTGCCCACCGCAGCCGACGGCACTCGCCGCTGGCCTGGCGGCCGCCAAGCCTGGTGCCCGAGCTCGCCCGAGTTCCGTTCTGCAGCGTTGCGTCTCGTCGCGAAAGTTGCCGAACGCTATAGCTCGCACCCGGCGCTCGCCATGTGGCACGTCTCCAACGAACTGGGATGCCACAACGCGCACTGCTACTGCGACACCTCAGCAGCCGCGTTCCGCGAATGGCTTCGCGACCGCTACTCAACTGTCGACGCGCTCAACGAGGCGTGGGGCACCGCCTTCTGGAGCCAGCGCTACAGCGAGTGGAATCAAATACTTCCTCCCCGCACCACACTCTCCTCGGTCAACCCGGCGCAGCGCATCGACTTCTCACGCTTCAGCTCAGACGAACTGCTCGACTACTATCGCGGCGAAGCAACACTGCTCCGCTCGGTCAGCAGCGTCCCCGTCACCACCAATTTCATGGTCACCGCTCATATCCGCAGCCAAAACTACTGGCAGTGGGCGAGCGAAATGGATGTCATCGCCAACGATCACTACCTTGATCACCGGCTACCGCATCCGGCAAGCGAACTGTCGTTTGCTGCCGACCTCACCCGCGGTCTCGCGCATGGCGACCCCTGGGTGCTCATGGAACAGGCCAGCAGTGCAGTGAGCTGGCAGCCCCACAACCTCGCCAAGCAACCCGGCGAGATGGTGCGCAATACGTTGACCCACGTCGCTCGAGGAGCAGACACCGTCTGCTTCTTCCAGTGGCGTGCGTCGCGACACGGTGCCGAAAAGTTTCACTCCGCGCTTCTTCCTCACGCTGGCACTGACACTTCTGTATGGCGTGAGACCCTCGACCTGGGTGCGAAACTCCACGCGCTCGAGTCGCTCGCGGGCACCAGGGTCGAGGCATCAGTCGCTCTAATTTTCAGCTGGGAATCTTGGTGGGCCGCCGAGGGCGACTCACAACCATCAACAGACGTGAAGTACCTCGAGCAAGTGCATGCCGCCTACGACGCACTCCGCGCCAACGGGGTCACCGTAGACGTTGTCGCGCCGGGCGCAACACTTGACGACTACCAGCTTGTTGTTGTTCCGAGCCTCTACCTCGTCGACGACACCAGCGTCGAAATCGTCACCGAATTCGTTGAGGCCGGCGGCGTCGCTGTTGTTACGTTCTTCTCGGGCATCGTTGACGCAACTGATGGCATCCGGCTCGACCCCACCGGAGAGACGCCTCCCGGGGCATTCCACACGCTGCTGGGTGTCTGGACCGAACAATTCTTCCCCCTCATGCCCGAAACTCAGCTTGTGCTCAGCGACGGCGGACACGCCACGACCTGGGCCGAACACGTTCGACCAACCACTGCGGATGTCGTCGCCGAATTCGCGAGCGGCCCAGTGCCCGGTAGGCCGGCAATCACGCGCAACCGCTTCGGTTCGGGAACGGCCTGGTACGTGGCTACCGGGCTCGACGAGCCAAGTTTCGCTGATCTGATGGGCCGTGCGCTCGACGAGGCTGGTGTGGAACAGCTGCGGCTACCGGCTGGCGTTGAGGTGGTCACACGATCGAACGACTCAGACCGCTTCCGCTTTGTCATTAACCACAGCGCTCACGACATTTCATTCCCGGCCGACGGCGAAGAACTGTTGACAGGAACAGCGATTGCGGGTTCGGTGACTGTTCCTGCCGGGGGCGTTCGCGTCATCCGCCTGAGTGTTGACGAAGGAGCTACGCGATGACTACCAGCATTGCTCAACCCACCACAGCACCACAGCAGGTGAAGAGGCGAGGGGTGCCTAAGAACCGCGGCGCGGTGATCTTCTTCATCACCCCATTCGCTGTGCTGTTCAGCCTGTTCTACATCATCCCGATCATTGTGGCGATCTACCAGTCTCTGCTCACGGTCGAGCGTGAGGGCACCTTCGGTAAGCCGACCGAGGTGTTCGGGGGGCTTGTGCAGTACGCACGGGTCTTCCAAGACGATGCTTTCTGGGCATCCATTCTTCGTGTGGCCGGCTTTGGTGTCGTGCAGGTGCCGATCATGCTCGGTGTTGCGCTGCTTTTGGCCCTGCTGCTGGATTCGCCGCTCGTCAAAGGCAAGCGCTTCTTTAGGCTCGCGTTCTTCGCCCCCTACGCAGTTCCCGGTGTAATCGCGGCGGTCATGTGGGGCTTCCTTTATTCGCCCAACCTGTCGCCATTTACGGCGGTCACGAGTGAGATCAACTTCTTGGGTGCCGATCTTGTGCTGTGGTCGATCGCCAACGTCGTCACCTGGGTGTTCATCGGCTACAACATGATCATCATCTACTCGGCGCTGTTGGCCATCCCGAGCGAGCTTTACGAAGCAGCGCGCCTCGATGGTGCCTCGCAAGCACGGATAGCGTGGTCGATCAAAATTCCGCTGGTGGCGCCCGCCATCACACTGACGTCGATCTTCTCGATCATCGGAACCCTGCAACTTCTTGCCGAGCCCCAAGTGTTCAAGAGTTTCACCTCCGCAGTGACCAGCACGTACACGCCTAACTTGCTCATTTACTCCACTGCATCAGTACCGAACGTGAATTTGGCTGCCGCGTTCTCGGTCGTGCTTGCACTGCTCACCTTCGCGCTGTCGTTCACCGTGCTCAAGCTCACTCAACGAAAGGCTGACTGATGGGTGCCCCAACTACGTCAGCGGCGAAGCCTACGTCAGCGGCACACTCTACTTCAGCGGCACAGCGAGTTCGTGGACCGCGCGAAAGCCTGTTCTCGCGGGCCGGCGCCATGCTCGTTATGGCCATTTGCACCTTCTATTTCTTGGTGCCGATCTGGTGGCTTTTTGTTGCGGCAACGAAAGACCGCAGCGACTTCATTTCTTCGGCACCACTGTGGTTCGCTGACTTCAACCTCATACAGAACATCGCCGACCTCGCGAACTACCGTGACGGCCTCTTCTTCCAGTGGATGCTCAACAGTGTGCTTTACGCCGGTGCTGGTGCCGCGATCGCTACCCTCTTCGCCACAATGACGGGCTACGCCCTCGCGAAGTACGCCTTCCGCGGGCGCGAGACAATCTTCAACATCATCCTCGGTGGAGTGTTGGTTCCGGCGACCGCACTGGCGCTACCCCTATTTCTGGTCTTCAGCCAGATCGGAGCAACCAACACTTTCTGGTCGGTGTTCCTGCCCAGCCTCGTCAGCCCGTTCGGCGTCTACCTGGCGCGCATCTACGCGAGTTCAAGCGTTCCTGATGAGCTGGTCGAAGCCGCGCGAATCGATGGCTCAGGAGAAGTCCGCACCTTCTTTACCGTCTCAACGCGACTGATGATGCCGGCCATGGTGACGATCTTCCTGTTCCAGTTCGTGACGATCTGGAACAACTTCTTCTTGCCGTTGATCATGCTCCGTGACGAAGAGCTGTTCCCTGTGACGCTTGGTCTCTACATCTGGAACAGCCAAGTCAGCCAAATCCCTGAAATTCGTGCGCTGGTGATTATTGGCGCACTGCTCTCGATCATCCCGCTCATCATCGCTTTCCTCGGCCTGCAGCGCTTCTGGCGCAGCGGGCTGGGAACGGGCGCGCTCAAATGATCGCCCCACAGACCACTCGGTTCGCGCCGATGGAACCCCCGCACCACGAACAATCACTAGGAAGGAACTCGCATGGCTAATCGCATAGGTCGGGCCGGAGGAGCACTGATGCTCGTCTCCGTGCTCGCACTCTCCGCATGCTCATCCGGCGCAAGCACAGATGGTGGCACTGATGCCGCAGCCTGTGCTCCGGCAGATGGACCTGTAAATCTCAGCTTCACCACCTGGTTGCCCGGAATGGAAGACGCCGCAGCAATCTGGAACGCGAAGAACCCCGACATTCAGGTTGAGGTTCAGACCGGTCCGAACGGCAACGGCGGAACGTACAAGAACTTCTTCAACCAGATCGAAGCGGGCAACGCTCCCGATCTCGGCCAGATCGAGTACGACGCACTGCCCAACTTCCGCGTGCAAGACGGTGTTGTCAACATCGCCGACTGCGCTGGGGTAATGGATGCCCAGGACCAGTTCATTGACTGGACCTGGAGCCAGGTCACCTTCGGTGAAGACAACGCCGTATACGCAGTGCCGCAAGACACCGGCCCCGAGGCACTGTTCTACCGTGCCGACCTGTTTGAGAAGGCTGGCATTGCCATCCCGACCACGTGGGACGAATACGCTGAGGCAGCGAAGAAGATCCGCGCAGAGGGTGGCTACATCACCAACTTCTCACAGAGCGACATCAACGCATTCGCCGGGCTCGTATGGCAGGCCGACGGCCAGTGGTTCGAGAACGACGGAGAGGCCTGGAACGTAACCCTCGACTCTCCCGAGTCGGCCAAGGTTGCTGAATACTGGCAGGGGCTGCTCGACGATGACCTGGTAGCAACCCTTCCACCGTGGACCGATGAGTGGAACAACGGCTACAACTCCGGCGAAGTCTGGAGCTGGGTTTCTGCAGTATGGGGTGCAAACACCATCACGAGTGGTGCACCGGACACGGCAGGCAACTGGGCTGTAGCTCCGATGCCGCAGTGGAACGCTGGCGACTCTGCTGCAGGTAACTGGGGCGGATCGAGCACCGCAGTACTCAAGGGAAGCGAGCACCCCTACGAGGCTGCACAGTTCGCACTCTGGCTCAACACTGACCCCGAGGCACTGTCGAGCATGAATAAGACGGCAAACATTTACCCGGCGACCAAGACCGGTGGAGACCTGCCAGCATTCTCCGAGGGCCTCGACTTCTACGGCGGACAGAACATTTACGATGTGTTCGCTGAAGCTGGAGCCCAGGTCAACCCCGACTTCACGTGGGGACCAACAATGACGCAGACCTACACGGATGTTGCTGACGGATTCTCCGCCGCAATCTCCGGTTCAGGCACCCTCATGGATGCACTGAAGTCAGGTCAGCAGAAGACAATCGACGCCATGAAGGCTGCCGCGATTGCTGTCAACGAATAACACGAACGACGTTATTCACCTCCGTGCCGCGGGTACCAGCCTTGTGCTGGACACCTGCGGCACGGGCGTGCCGTCGATCACGCACTGGGGCTCCGACCTCGGAGAACTCTCACCACTGCAACTGAGCGACTTGGTCCGCTCTCGCGAACGCGCCGTGGGCCCGAGTTCAATCGATGAACCCCTGCGGCTGGGAATCGTTCCCCTGCTTGCCGATGGCTGGACCGGCATCCCCGGACTCGAGGGCCGCCACGATACAGCGGGCGGGCGAGTTCGCCGGCCGATGCTGCACACCGAGAGCATCGATCATCCGAAGCCCCACCGTGTTTCGATAACACTGAGCGACGCTGCAACATCACGCGCTAGTGCACACTCGGGTGACGTAACCACTGCGATGGATGCCGCAACGCTGCGACTCGTCGTCGAATTTGAGCTATCACCCAGCGGTGTGCTTCGCAGCCGCTCACACATCACCAACACCGCCGCACAGCCGTTTGAGCTTTCGACGCTCGCGACAACACTTCCGCTGCCGCCGATGGCGCGGGAGCGACTCGACTTCACCGGAATTTGGGCGGCAGAGCGTGTGCCCCAGCGTTCAGCAATCGACTACGGCACCTGGTTGCGTGAATCACGTTATGGCCGTCGCGGTCACGACGACTCCTACCTCACCGTTGCGGGAACACCCGATTTTGGCTTTCGCCACGGTGAAGTCTGGGCAATCCATCTGGGCACCAGCGGCGACACCCGCATGTGGATTGACCGCACAGCACTCGGCATCACAACACTCGGCGCCGCCGAACTTTTCGCTCCAGGCGAGCTGCGGCTTGCGACCGACGAAAGCTACCAAAGTCCGTGGGCGTACGCGGCATGGTCGGACGTCGGCCTCGATGGCCTCAGTGAGCGGTTCCATTCCTGGTTCCGAGGCCTCCCCGCGCACCCCACGACACCGCGCCCGCTCACGCTCAACACGTGGGAGGCCGTCTATTTCGACCACAACGTTGAGCAGCTAACAGGCCTTGTTGACGCCGCTGCCGAAGTTGGGGTTGAACGGTTTGTGCTCGACGACGGGTGGATGACCGGCCGCACCGACGACGCGCGTGCCTTGGGGGACTGGACCGTCGATCCGGTGGCCTGGCCGGATGGGCTTGCGCCCCTCGTTGACCGCGTGACCTCAGCCGGAATGCAGTTCGGGCTGTGGGTTGAACCGGAGATGGTTTCGCTTGACTCTGAGCTTGCGCGCGAGCATCCGGAATGGATTTTGCGGGACGACGACCGACCGCTGCCCAAATCGTGGCGCAACCAGTATGTGCTCGACCTCGACAACCCTGCCGCGCACGACTACGTGCGGGAAGCAATTGCGGCGCTGCTCGATGAGTACGCGATTAGCTACCTCAAGTGGGACATGAACCGTGACCTGCTTGGTGGTTCTGTTCACCGGCACGTGCACGCCACCTACCGGCTGATGGATGAGTTGCGCGAAAGGTACCCGCACGTTGAGATCGAATCCTGCGCCTCGGGTGGTGCCAGAGTGGATGCCGGCGTGCTTGAACGTGTGCAGCGCGTCTGGCCGTCGGACACCAACGACGCGCACGACCGGTTCTCGATTATGCGGTGGACCAACCTGCTCGTCCCCTTCGAATACTTGGGTTCGCACGTCGGTTCGTCTCCCGCCCATACCTCGGGTCGCTCGCTCTCGCTCGGCTTCCGACTCGCGACAGCGCTCATGGGGCACTCCGGAATTGAATGGGATCTCACCACCACGACCGAGGCCGAACGGGATGCTTTGCGCACCTGGGCGGGAACCTATCGTGCGTTGCGCACGCTGATTCATTCGGGCCGGGTAGTGCGCGGCGAGGCCGGTGAAGATCCGATCGTCACGGGCGTGGTCGCCCAGGATTTGACCGATGGTGTTTTCTGGATTACCTGTCTTGTGAGCTCCAGCGATTCGGTGCGGCCCACCCGCCGACTGCCGGGCCTCGACCCGCACCGCAACTATCGAGTCGCCCCGGTGGATGTGGGTTCCCCCGCCGAGACCTACCCTGGTACTGCGCCCGCGTGGTGGGTCGACGGTGAAATCATGCTGCCTGGCTTCGTCCTCGACTCTGTAGGAATCGATGTGCCGCTGCTGCACCCCGACGAAGCGATCGTGTTGCGGGTCACTGCGGTCTAGTCGGCACGTTCCCCACGTAGGTGAGTTTTAGCGTGCGATAAAAATCACTCCGCGATACGCGGGGTCACCGAAAGCAACCATTTGGTCAAGCACCGCGACCGAAACGGGCAGATCGTGGGAGTCAACCCAGGTCTCTCCGTGCTCTGCGGTGATCCACGGATCGTTCACTAGCACCGTGTCACCCTGCACCGCGTGTGCGACAACCCAGTGCGGCGTTGAGGCGTCGTGCATGGGTTCTTCTTCGATCAGCAGCAGCGCCAACTCGCCGCCGGCGACCCGGTCAACGATGGTTTCGATGGGGAGCGATTCGGTGTGCTGATGGATGCCGCGGCTCGCCGCCTCTGCCCGCGATTGTGTTTGCAGCTGCTCCCGGAATACGCGCTCTTCGCCCTCATAGGTTTCGAGCAATGTCGGCTCGGTAGTGTCGAGGTGAAGTTCGAGGTGAACGCCTGTTGCGGCGACCGCATCGTGCACGGCAACGGCGAGTCCGATCGGTTCGACGGCCGGAAAGTTTGTTGCTGCGCGCCAGAAGGCGAGCTCGCGCTCGCGGGCATCCGCATCGTCGGTCGAATCGAATGGGTCGAGCCCGAGCTGGGTGAGCGCAGTCATGGCGGCAACAGCCCCACACGTAAAGAGGGTGGTCTGCCCGTAGTAGCGCAGCTGCGGGTGCGGCCATTCGCTGTGCCACATCACGAATCCGCGCACACCTCGGGTGCCGTCGGCGGAGGAGATGGGCTCACGCAGTTCACTGAAACCCAGCGCGAGCGCGAAACCGGGCAGTTCGGTACCCGAGGTCAGTTGCCACTTGGTGCAGGCATCACCGTGCTGCTGGGACGCCGTAATGATCTCGCCTACGAGTAGTTCTGCGCTGGCATCGGACTCTGACCAGAGATCGACGATTTTGGTGTACCGCGTATTGGGGCGACCAGAGGTGAGGGCTGCAGCGGTGCCGTGCGGTGAGTTGATCATCCACACCTGCGGGCTGTATGGCTCGCGGTCGAGCTTCCAGAATTCGGCGCGCTCGTCGCCGAGAGCGCTGAGCAAGTCGGACGACATTTCTGCCGGGGTGAAGCGCTCAATTGTGTGAGTGGAAGATTCCACGGGGTCCTTTCAGGGGATTTCGGTCGCTGGTGGTACCGAAATCAGTGGGGTGCTGCTTCGTGAATTGAGGCGGCGACGAGGGATTGAGTGTAGGGGTGGGTTGGTGAGTTGAGCACGTCTTGGCAGGCTCCGGATTCAACGACTTCGCCGTCGCGCAGCACGTAAACGCGGTCGGCGAGTTGGCGCACAACGGCAAGGTCGTGCGAGATGAACAGAATCGAGAGCCCGAGATCGACGCGCAGTTTCGCGAGCAAATCGAGGATCTGCTTTTGCACCGAGACGTCGAGGGCCGACACCGACTCGTCGCAAATGAGCAGCTGAGGTTGCACTGCGAGTGCCCGCGCTATGGCCACCCTCTGTCGCTGCCCTCCCGAAAGTTCGGCTGGCCGTTTGCTGGCGAATTCTGTGGGCAGTTCCACGAGTTGCAGCAGGCCTGGCAGATCGGATGCCGGACGCCCCGCCACGGTGAGAGCGAGCTTCAGCGACCGCCCAACATTGATCATGGGATTCAGCGAGGAGTATGGATCCTGAAAAACGATCTGCATTTGCGTCGGTGTGCGCGAAGCGCGGCCGGGCGGCAGGGCACGACCGCCAAATTCGATCGTGCCACCGGTTTCGTGCTCGAGCCCGGCAATGCACCGAGCGATTGTGGTCTTGCCTGAACCACTCTCGCCCACAATTCCGACGGTCTCCCCGCGAGGGATCGTCACACTCACGCCGTGCAGAACTGTCTTGTCGCCGAAGCTCTTCGTGAGGTCAGTGACAACGACGAGGTCGCTAGATGTGTCGGACATTGCGTGCGAGACAACGGCAGAGCGGTCGGTCAGCGAGGGGTCGGCTTCGATGAGCGCGCGAGTATAGGGGTTGCTGGGCGCACTAAGCACGGAGCTTGTGAGGCCTCGCTCCACAATCTCGCCGGCGCGCATGACGAGAACATGTTCAGCCCGCCCGCGCACCATACCGAGGTCGTGCGAGATGAGCAGGGCGGCCATCCCGCGGGCTTGTTGCAGCCCCCGCAGCAGGTCGAGAATTTCGCCCTGGTTGCTCGCGTCGAGGGCCGTGGTTGGCTCGTCGGCGATCAGCAGTTCGGGGTCGGTGGCGAGGGCTGCGGCGATGGCAACGCGTTGACGCATTCCGCCGGAGAGTTCGTGCGGATAGGCGCGGGCGACGTCCGCGGGCAGGTTCACTTCGGCGAGGCGCTGGATGATGAGAGCGGTTCGCTCGCTACGGCTCAATCGACGGTCGCTTGCCGCATCAATTGTCATCCCGATCTGGGTTCCGCAGCGGTGCACGGGGCTCAGACTGGTGAAGGGATCCTGCAGAAGCAGGGAGATACGGCGGCCTCGGGTGGCACGCCAGACGGCATCCGTTGACGGAAGTTCGATCGTGGCAGTCGATAGCGCGATAGTTCCACGCGCACTGAAGCCGGCGGGTAATAGCCCGGCGATGGCTTTGGCCGAGAGTGTTTTACCGGAACCGGATTCGCCAATGAGCGCAAGAGTTTCGCCGGAAGCAATCGAGAAGTCGAAGGGCGCGACGACGACACCGGCCGGGCCATCAATGGTCAAGCCCGTGACGGCGACTTGTTCGTGCATCATGAGCGCCCCGTTCTGGTCAAGTTTTGACCGAGCCAGTCGCCGACGAGGTTTGCCGCAGAAGCAACCCCGATGATCAATAGTGCGGGCACGAGTACGGCGGCAGGATTGTCGACCATGATCGCGCGGCCGTCGGTGAGCTGGCGGCCCCAGTCCGCGGTTCCGGGAGCAACGCCGACGCCTAAGAATGACAGTGAGGAGAATGCGACCAGAGCGAAAGCAACATTGAGCATTGCGTTGGTGATGATGAGCGATGACACGTTCGGCAGCACTTGCGTAAACATGATGCGGGTGCGGGAGAGGGACAGCATTTGGGCTGCCTCCACGAACGGTCGTGCGGCCTGCTCCATCACTCCGGCACGAACGATGCGGGTGTCTGAGGGCGAGAACAGCAGGATCAACAGCAGCACGGTCATCCAATAGCCGGCACCGAAAACGCCGGCAACGACGATCGCGGCGAGCAACAGGGGCAGCGAGAAGAGCAGGTCGGTCCAGCGGCCAATGATGAAGTCGATGGGGCCGCGCAGATAGCCGGAGATGGTGCCGAGCA
>Ga0307487_1001154_pt1 | contig 19226 bp, 18 predicted proteins | sample CBIW12metaG_FD_203665 | JGI IMG/M metagenome (GOLD analysis project Ga0307487, IMG submission 203665) | Sea-ice brine microbial communities from Beaufort Sea near Barrow, Alaska, United States - CBIW 1.2 | ecosystem: Environmental > Aquatic > Marine > Coastal | place: USA: Alaska | collected... | reverse complement strand
TCCTCCTCCACAGCGGCGACCGTACAAATTCTGCCTGCCAACGTGCAAGACCCTCGCCGACCCCAACAGCTGCAGTTGATGCCAGCTGCCACTCCAAACGGCACAATTGACTGTGGAATCGGCTGGAATGGAGCCGTGCCAGCTGCGCCAGTCAAGGGTAACGTGTGCCGTTTCTGCGACCTCGTGTTCTCCACCAGAAGCAACCGCTACAGGCATGAACGAATCAAACATGCGGCGTTGCTGCAGCAGCAAGATGATTCGACCTCGGTAGTCAACGGTGGCAGCCGCACGGATGTTACGCTCAGAGCATTTGCTCCCTCTGCTCTGACTCGGGGAATCTCGCTGTGGAATTATGTGAACCTCGCCACACCGGCCACTGTGGAGCTCCTGGAGTCGAGCGACGAGGCTGCGGAGGAGAAGGTGGCCGAATCGGACCCCAGACCAGTGCGTGGCTTGGTCCAGGAATCGTCAATGACAGACGACGGCGTGCGATTTGAGATGCCCGATGATGTGGCTCCGGAGCAGAATTGCGACGCAGTGCAGGCCCCCCAGGGCCAGGCAGTGGAGGAGTGTGATAGCCCCGACGATCAACCGCCGCCCGATGATTCGGACGATATCGATGAGGGCAGTCCCGCACGACCGAGCACTCCGCAGCAGCAGCAAGATCTAGACGCAGACATGAAAGAGAACGTTCACGGCGCAGTGGAATTGGTGGATTGGTCGCAGGTGGGTGAAGTGCGACCACTGCTGAGTGAGGACCAGTTGCAGGATGCCTGCTATCCCTTCTTGCATTGGCTCACGATTCCTGCCACGACGAGTTGCGAGGCACTGGTTAAAAACCGCCGAGTCAAAAGCACGTCTCAAATGCAGCCGGTCAAAAGCAACCTGAAATTTATTTTTGCACTGCTGTGGGAGATCAAGGCCGTGGAGCTAGTCGAGCTCACGGCCTTCACTCGGCTCAGCATCTGCGAGGCACTAAATCAGGCCGTCACGGACCGTCGAGTCGGAAGCGGGCGCGTGCATGCGCTTTTTTTGCTCGTGAAAAAAGTGCTTGTTTTTCTGGCCTCCGCCCAATCAACACGGACACGTCAGTTCGTGCAGGCGTCGACTGCCTTTGAGAGCTATATGTATGTCGACGGTATCTGTGCAGACAGCAGCCACGAGCGCAAGCAGGCAGCACGCAATCGAATGGTGCTGGGTCACGATGGAAGTCGCGAGGCGCAGGCGGCACTGGCGAGTCAGCAACCCAAGCGATTCGAGGTGCCAAAGCTGTGGACGGAAGAGAAGCAGCAGTCTCCACCACCTCCACCTCTGCGGCAGCTTCCCATCGCCACCGCCGCCGCTCAAGTGCCAACGTCATCCCCCACCATGAGTCAGGGCGAGTTCCAACAGGTGACGCAAGCGTGCCTGGCCTACCTCACGCGGGAGATTCAAGGGCGATATGCAAGCGACGCCACCGCTACCGCTACCGACCCTGACACTGCAGCGGACTGGCTCTACACGCACTACCTGGTGACGGCCACACTGTGCTTGGGTATGGCGCCTCGCTCGCAGGTGTTGCAGCAGTTGCAGCTGGGCAGTTCGTTTGTACGTGAGGCCGACGGGCAGTACTGGGTCAAGATGCTGGCAGCGCAGTCCAAAAATGGAAGACCAACGTGAGTGAGGGCTCGCGCTGCCCCTTCGTCGTGCTGCAGTGGCGATGCAGAGCGAAGCGCAATGGACAGGCAAGCTGCCCACCGCGCTGTCCCCGCGCCGAGCTCGCTCGCCTTCTCACTTGCACTCTCGCTCGTGCTCGTGGTCTGTGTCAGGCTGTTTCCATTGGCTGCACAGCTCACACCGGCCTTCGATACCTACTTCCAGTGCGTGCGCCCGCGGCTACTTGCAGCGGCACTGGCGCGCAGTTCAGGCAGGTGTGGTACTGCTGCGGCGGCGCCCAACCTCTCGCACAACTACGTCTTCTGCAAGCGCAACGGCACGGCGCCACGCACAGAGTTTGGCACGTCGACGCACCTCGTGACGCAGACGGTGCTAGGCCGACCGATCAACGCTCACGCTTTCCGCTCGAGCGTGATAACCACCGTTTTCTCGTCCGGCGCGTCGCAAGCTGATCTCACTACGTTGGCATCGATAATGGCCCATGATCCTGCCACCCAGAGGAATTTTTACTTCAAACCGCAACACTCACTGGCGGCGGTTCAGACAGGGCAGCGGTTGGCGGAGCGGTTGCTCGCTCCAATCGCTGCACCGGTTGCGGCTCCATTCAATGGCCCATGAGTGGTGAACAAGGCAGCACAAGTTCAATGAAAAGGAAGCAGGCGCTGCAGCACTAGCGCCACATTGCTAGCTTGTGCATGAGCGTTGAACTCGTCCCCGGGTCTGTTTACACCATCAACCATAAAAATACCATACACAGTTGCACGTGATACAGCCCAAAAGCGTTTTGCTTTTTCTGATTTCTACTCAACACTGTCTCTCTTTCGCTTCACCGCTTTCGGCTTCGGGTTCACGAGCTTGAAATCGAACTTTTCCGAACACGCCTCCGATGACCCGGGCGCCCTCCAGTAAAAGAACAGGCTCGTCGGCGTGCCCAGACTGCAGCAGATAACCCGTTTCCTTTCGCTATCCCCATGGAAGCCGATTCCAGACTTGCGGTCGTAGTACAAGTTGCCTTCGCTGTTGAGCTGTCGCGCCTTCTCGCCAAAGACCTCCGGCAACACCTCGCGCAGTCGTTGAAATAGCAGGACCTCTCCATACGCGATGATCGTCGACTGCTTGTAGTCCTCCGACGGCTCCACGTTCCGATCACCGAATACGGCATTGTGTCGAGCCACCTGGCGCAGTTTGCGCTGCCTGCGCCGATCGAAGTAGAACTCGTCATATCTCACCGACTTCTGCTCCAGCAACATCTCGTCCGCATAAGTCCTCGACCCCATCAGCACGTTGACCCCGCCCTTGATGTAGAGCACCGCCGCTGCATTCTGAGCTTGCGCGCCCAGGGGCAGTGCATCAGAGAGGATCACCAGCTCGGCTTGATCCTGGAAATGCTCCTTGAGCTCCATCAACTCTTGCACTCCGAACCCTTCAGCCGCCAGACCCTGTCCGTGGATCTCACAGCCGACGTGGATCTCACTCTGTTCTCCAAGCGTCAGCGCACATCGAGTCGTCATCGGAGCCGGTCCATTCGATCGCCATCATGAGGCATGGAACGATATGCCGATGCCACCGAGAAGAACATCATACGCTCTATTTATCTGTCTCGCTCTTGTACCTCTATTGCACTGTATCCGGAATGATATTCTCGAGACATGTCCTGACTCTCTGCCGACCAACGGCATCTGAGCCGTTGCTCTTGTTCTGGCCCTAGCGTGGCCTCTTCTCGCTTCTTCTCGTCTTCACGTCCTCCCGCTCGTACTGATCATACAGCGTGCGACGTAGACACTCATTCCAACACCCATCACAAGATTCACCGAAGCCAGGCTACGAACAAGTCCAAGGGGACAAAGCGGATATAGAAAGCGAGTGCAACTGTATGGCTTGCCCTCACTACTCCGCAGAGGCCTAAACATCGCAGATTGTACCCTTCACTGCGCTGCGGCTGCATTGCTTGCTGCGTGCTGGCTCGACATAAAGGCAAACACTTGCTGCGTGTCCGAGCGCGTCTCGCTGCCGCTTTTGGCTCGTCCCACGGCAGTCGCCGGCGCTTGCATCAGATGCCGGTTCGATAATCTCCCTTGACACCGTTAGAAAGCGGTCGCGCAAACTTGAACAGCAACGGGCGCTCGCCGGCGGTGGGCACGGGCCAGACTTGTCTCGTCACATGGAAGCTGTAACAGGCCGTGTCTGTGACAGGCCGCGAGCCGTAGCTAACGGGTGCACATACTGTCATGGCGCCGACCCGACAGCACAGATGGATGCACGCCAACGTAGTATAGCACGGAGGGTGCTGGGATGGCCTCGGCGGCATGTATTGCGGCCGATAGCCTCAGCCTCGGGCCTGAGACGTTCGAACGTTCGAACGTCTTACCGACCAATGGCCAAGGAATCGGGCGCACCTCGCCTATAAGGTACGCACACATTCCGCATATTGTATTTGCATGCATTCGATCGATGATCGAGCTGGTGTTAGCTCGATGCCTAGGCAGGCAACACTCGCCTGGCCGTTGAGAGCTGCGGCCTGCGGCAGCCTGCCTTGGCACTTCTCGTACGCACGCAGACGCGAGAGGACAACCCCATTTCGCACGACACATACGCAGACAGGCTCGAGACGCTCGCCTGTCACAGAAGCCGCCCTGCACGTCAATCGACTGCGCCAGTGTTGGTCGCTTTCATCATACGGCGAGACTGACGGTGTGCCAGGGCCAAAACCGGCAGTGGGAACGGGCGGCAGGAAATCAGGCAACGTTGAAGGCATAGCTGATGATGATGTTCTCGAGCGCCAGCGACTGGCGCCCGTTACAGCCATGACCATGGCCACCATGGCAGTGGAGATCGACCGTCACGGCCGCCATGGCTGCCATGGTCGCCATGTTCATCGCTGAACCCGCTATGACCATGGCCGCCATGGCAGAGAACCGATCGGCTGCCATGGCCATCGCTGAGACCCGCCATGGCCGCGTCCACGTGATCATCTCAATGGTTCAAATTTTTCAATGTTTGCGTGCCTCGGACCATTCTTTTGGTGGCTACACCGTTTTGTGAGGCATGGTCGCGCATGATTCCATGGCCTCACTTCCCAACCAACGCGCCGTACACAGCATGACGAACCAATATGCTGTCACACACTGTGACAGGCGGGATTGAGGGGCGACAGAGCTCCGAGCATTACCGACGGAAGATGCGATCGCGATATCGCCCCGCTCATGGGGCCGGCGCCGGCGTGCGCATGTGGTGCCCAAAGCAAAGGCGGCAAAGAGAAAGAGAGAAGAGGTGGTGAGTTTGGTTGAGTTGATCGAGCAGATTTACCCGTGATCGCAATACATCGTGTGACATAAATGTGGATAACAACTGTATGAGTCAGCATCACAACGTATTTGCAGATGCGCCGATGCGCCGCCGCTTTGCTGCCGGGCCTGCTTCGCTGCCGTCTTCCTCCTCTTCTTCCTCTTCCGCCTCGACAGCAGCAGCAGCGGCAAGTGGCAACAGTTGCAACTCTTCTGCTGAATGTTCCTTCTTTTGGATGGTACGCGCACTTTTGTCCTCGTACTTGCACGTGTGATCGTTGAACGCCCCGTTAAAGGTCGAGGTTGCGAATTTTAATCTCTCCTGGAGGAGGGATGCTGTGATGGCCTTGCGCAGATCCGTGCGTGTCTGGTTCAGGAAGTTGGCACCCACCTTGTTAATTTCCTCGATCAGTCGGTCTTTGCTCACCGAGGGAAAGGCGGCAGACGGAGGCACGGGGTCAGCAGCGGCAGCAGACGGTGAAGTGAGCAGCGCCGGCGCGGACGCAGAAGCAGCCGCCGCCGTAGCAGAGGAAGAATTCGAAGCGGCGGCTGGGGACGGCAGCGGATTGCGCCAGGGAGCGCCACCAGCGACTTCCTCGACCTGACGCAGCACATCGTTGCGCATGCCGATGACCGAGTTGACCAGCGCGTTGATTTGCGACGGCGGCGCACGCGGTGGATAGGTAGCCGGACTCGACTTCGCAGGAGCATCCGCTGCAATGTCGTCCAAGTCAATCCCAACGGCGGCCGATGAGTTCAGCTCCTCGCGGGACGTGAGCACACTATGCCAGTACTGCTGATGAGACGGCAGCATCCACTGCAGCGCGATGGTGCAGATGTCGCTGACGAGCTGCGCCACTTTAGCGGTAGGATTCATCAAGCTCTGCGCCAACTCGGGCGCATTCGGGGGGCTAGGCTGCGCGGACACCGCAGCCTCGTATTGCGCGCATGCAGAGCGACGAAGCTGCTCGTTCCATGCGAGCACGAGCTGAAGTCCGCTGTAGATCTGCATCCAGGGTGAGGCCGATGATGGCGAGACTCCGAGGAGCAAGCTCTGCCGCGCAGCCACAGTCGGGTTCAACTTGCCATATTCCTCCATGCACGAGCGGAGTACCTGAAGGTGCTGGAGCACGGCACCGCGGCCCTGCACCGACCGATCGAATCGAATCGTGCGTACGAACGAGCCCTGCGAAAACAGGTTGAACGGCGTCGAGAACATCCCACCCACCTTCAGCGGGCATGCGGAGTGGAATGGCGTGGTTGCGTTGCGGCACGCGGGGAACGTGCCTAGTCGGAAGTCCATCGCCTTGGTGGACCAGCTGAGCAACCACTGCCTGCCCTCTGGCAAGGGCAGCACGTGTGACAGGAACGGCACGGCCTCCGCGAGGTGGAAGTCGATCGGCACTCCCGCCTTGCGGAACTCCTGCAGAACTGGATGCGCTTCCAACGCAGCCACATGCTCCGCAGCGATCTTCTGACCGGTCCAGCGCACGGTGATCTTTTGCAGAACGCGCAGCAGTGCTCGCTTCAGCGGCGGATGTTGGTGAACGCAGAGCTGAGGCGACAGCGCCTTGATCACGTAGTTGACGCACCCCGCGCAGCCCGGCGCGAGAAGATCGTCCAAATCCTCGCGGCCGTCGGCAGAGACCGGCACCAGCACGTGCCATTGACGGTCGACATCGCCGCCGACAGGATGCATCGCCGACGACGGGTCCACGACGAAAAAGTGGGACCACGGGTGGTGCATGGAGATATCGCTGGGCGGCTGGTCGTGATGATCCTGCGCCAGCCGTCGATGCAGCAAGCCACGCCCCTGCGCATCGATGTCGCATGAGTAGATCTCCCGCTTCAGTGCAAGATCGGCCTCACTCTCCAGCATTGGCCGAAGAGCGAGACCGTTGGCAAAGCGTTGGTGCTCCTTCGTCTTTGCGCGGTAGAGCATGAGCGAGCTCACGATGCGCCGCTGCGCTTCGCTGTCCGGTTCAGTAGCGTCGTAGGCGATGAGAACAGCGGTGCGCTGAAGCGAAGCGCCGCCAGATGCCTCCTTCGGCTGCAGCAGGCGATCCAGGTGGTCACGGCTATCATCCGCTGAGCCCTCTGCCATCTCCGCGGGACTGGGCATGTTGCCCAAAGGAGGTGGGCGATTCCACTCCAGCAGGAGAGAAAGGGCGGCACAGACACGGTCGAGATGCTTGCTCTTGCCGCTGGGTAGCGCCCTCCGTAAACCGTCCGGCAACGAGCGTCCGCTGACCGCGTGCATCAGCGCGCTGTAGCCCGCGCGATCGACGGCCCACAGGCTGGCACCGGCGTCCAGCAGGTGGCGCATCATGTTTACGTTGCTGTTGGCAGCAGCGTAGTGAAGCGGCGTGCGGCCGAATCGATCGCGAAGATCGACGTTGGCCTTCGTCAGCAGAAATTGAACGTCCGCTGGCAAGTCAGCCTTCTCCTTGGCCCAGAGCGGCGAAATAGTTGAGAACGGCTCGGTGGCGGCATCGTGAAGAGCAGTCTGCCGCAAGCCTTCCCCCGGATTGAACTGGTGCAGCGGCTGCGTGGGGAGCGCGAAGCCATCACACAGCTTCTCGGTCGGAGCAGCGACGGCTGCAGCGGCATCGGCGACGAGCAGCGGCGGCGACTGGTCTTCGCAATACAGCTTGTCGTGGCTGCACTTGATCAGCACCGGGAGTGGCTGCAGTGGTGGACCTTCAGAGAGCCTGGGCTGCAGCAGGCGAGCGACGCTCGCAGCCATCTGCTCGAGGTGCAGGCAAAAGTTGCGCGCTGAACGAGCATTCGTCCCATCCTGCTTCCACACGGCCAGCATGTGCTGAATGAGCGACTCGTGGTACTTCAGTCGGATTCGCCCGCCGTGGTCCGCTGCGATCTGCGGCAGGTTCTTATCGAGCGTGCACTGGATGATGTCGCGCGCCTCCGAGTCGCCAAAGCCATAGTAGTAAGCCACCTTGTCGAAACGACTCCAGTTTGCGTTCTGCTTGTTGCAGCACTTGCTCAGGATGTCTGCTTTGACCGCCGCCAGAACGTCCTCCGGTGGTTGCAGCTGCTCAGGCGGCGGACGTATGCTGAGCTGCACCTCCCCGGCGTTGGCGGCGCACAGGATGATCAGCTTCGTTGCGCGAAACGTCAGGTGCAGGTTGGCGGCAAACACGCCTCCGTGCTCCATCAGGCCCATGAGGCTCTGCATCACCTTTGCGCTCTCGCCGGCCTTGTCCATCTCGTCGAGCAGCATCACGCCCGAGATGGGCCGATCCGGCACGTGCTTGTCCTCGATCTGCTGAAGGAACCGGATGAGCGTGCCTGGCTGCTTGTCCGACGAGACGAGGCCGGCTTCGGCACCCACGAGGCGATTCAAGGCAAACTCGTCGCGATAGTCGTTCAGGTCGATCTGCAGGAAGATGGTGTCGCGCTTGACCGGATCGTCCCACACCGCCTCGCCGTAGAGCAGCTTGATCAGCGCCTCGGCGGTCGACGTCTTGCCCGTTGCGGCTGGACCGGGCATCATGATGACACCAGGTTTGCGGTGCCTGAGCTTGTACAGGCGCGTTTCGACGACAGCAGCGATCTGGCTCAGTGCGCCACTCTGATGCTTGACGCCGAGCTTGTCGAGCGCCTGCACAATCTCGGCCTCGTTGGGCGGCGCGAGCGTGTTGATGACGAGCGGAGGCACGAGTACGCGGCGCGGCGACGGATCCTCGAGATCGACGCAGCCGAGTTGATAGAGACAGGTGGAGCAGCGCAGATACTCTACCTTCCAGTCGATGCCGAGGCGCGCGAAGAACGGCACCATATTGCGCTCGCACTCAGGAGAGCGTGTCAGGCGCTTCCACGCCCAGGCGCCTTTCTCCTTCCCGCTGACGGCAACCGCGTTGCTGCAGGCGTAGTGGATGAAGATGAGCAGCCACTCCACCGGCAGCTCCAGCTTCGACTTGACGACGTTCGGGACACGCTGATGCGCGACACCGCAAGCGCCCGCTGCAGCATGCTGCTGGGCGCGCACGACGAAGTCTTGCAAGAGGGCATCAAATCCAGTTTGTCCCTTTGGAACGGGTTCCGTGCCTTCAAAGCCGGCGTGCAGCAGCACGTCTGTTGCAGAGAGGGCCAGGATACGGCGTTCGGTGCCGGGATCGGCCTCATGGGTGGCCGAGGCGTCCGACGAATTCGCTGCAGCCGCAACGGAGGCCGCAGGGTGCAGCAATGCTGGTGATGCTCGGCAGCGAATGCCGTCAATCAGCACCTTGGCAGGGACCTCGGCGCCCCAGAACAGCCCTCCGCGCATGGTCACTGGCACGCTCATCGTGCGGCCTGCGCACAGACAGAATGGTACCGGTTTGGTTCAGCTTCACCGTGCAACAAGCGCTGCGATCGCTGTGATCGCAGTGTGCAGTCAAGCACTGATGCCCACGCACACGTACCGTGAGAGCGTCGATGGATGGGCACCCGATGGGCGACGATGGAGTGGGGCGGCGATGAAGCAATCGCTGGTCGATGGAGCAATCTTTCAGCAGCTGCAGCAGGACGATGACAGAGCGTGCGTCAGCGCATCGCGTGGCGCGCAGCGCAAGCGCTCATTGCGCAACACAGCTGCCGTCGTCGCCCTGCTCCGTTCGCCACTCACGCACTCTCCGCGTGGGGAAGGAACGCCTCGCTGCGCGAGCGAAGCAGAGAAAGGGAGACAGGGTGCGGAGCAGCGTGAGGGCAGACGGAGGCGAGGGACAGCACTGCTAGAGCACACCGTCGTTGCGCCTGCAGCGCACGGAGCAGCGCATGCGTGGTGAACAGCACGAATCGAATGTGGCGGCCATGGCGGCCATGGCGGCCATGGTGGCCACCCTTGGCAAGCAGCACAGCGTGCGCTGCTTTTTAGTACGGCAAACGAAAACGATAGAACACATTTAACATATAAACATCTACCTCAGTGGTAATTTTCTCTTGCCGTACTAAAAAGCAGCATACTCCAGAGCGGTTTCGGCTCTCAGATCGAGTGGAGCATGGATGAGAGGACAGCGCATTGGCAGAGGGCTGAAACAATGCCCACACAGGGAAAATCCTTTTTCTGACACTTTGGCATTGTCTTTGGTCATTGTGCCGATCTGCGTGCCGTGCTCGGCCTCGTCAAGTGTTTGCCCCCGTGCACGAGACACCCGCGCTTCGGCCTCAGCGCCGCGCCTCGCTCCTCCACACTGTAGCGCGCTGTATCCATCCGATCATCGCCTGGTCCACGGCAGCGCAGCGCACCTCCGAGTCGTTGCATCACGCTCGCGCACGGTCACTAGCCGCACATACCGACCCACTCGAAGGCCGCACAGGTGAGCGCACGCAGCCACAGCGCTGCGCCCTGCACAGCGCAGCACACGGTACAGCGTACCAGGGCGCACCGCGCACAGCAAGACGCACAGCCACCGCCGCGGTTGCAGTTGCGCAGTGCGGCACTGGGCGTGCGGCACTGTTCTCTCGCATGCAAATGCGCCCCGTGCTCATTGCTGTGTCACTGGTGCCTGTGCTGTGCTCAGCCTGTGTGCGCTGTGCGTAGATGTCCGCTCCCGGCCCCGCCGAGGCGATCAGCGCAATTGCGGCGCTCGGCGATGCGCTGAGCGAGGATCAGTCGACGGCCATCGAGGTTCTCGCGACGCGTGATGCAAACGTCGCACAGGGCATCTCCGCAAAGCGGAACGATTCCATCCGGCGACAGGTGGCCTACATCTCTGGCCTGCTCAATGCCGCACGCACAGGTCCGTCGCGCACGCACACGCGCTCTGCTCGGCTGCCGCGACTCTCCATCGCACCGTTGCGTCGTCGCAGTGCGCCCTCCGCAGCAACGGCCCGCCTCCCGCGTATGCTCACTCCGCCTGTTGCGTGCTGCTCACTGTGTTGCTGCTGCCTTCAGTCGTTCCCGTCGGCGCCGTTGCAGGAGGAGGAGCAGCAGGTGAGTTGCCGCTGCCGCTGCTGCATCGCCGTGGTAGTACCCATGCGCGCCCGGCTGATTATTTCGTGTGTGTGTCCGTGGTTGTGTGTGCGTGTAGTCTTTCGCTCTGCTGTGACGGTGCAGCTGTACGATACCTCGCATACGTCTCGCATCACGCCCGGTGACAGCTATGCAGAGTTCCGCGCGCAGGTGGAGGACGCGTTCAGCGGGTATCTCATCAGCGGCGGTGGGAAGCTCAAGTTCACTCTGCATTACTATCGAATCGAAGATGACCCGACCGAGAATTCGAAAGTGAAGCTCGACCACGATGATCCTGCGGTCAGCGCGCAGCGGTGGACGAAATATCGGCACACCTACTCCGAGGCCACGGTTGTGCTATTCGCATTCAGCGACGCTGAGCCGGCGGAACGTCGCTCCCCGCTGCGATGTCGCATGCCAAATGGGCTGCGCATTAGCGTCACGCCATTGAAACCGCCGTTCTCCAGCGCGTCCAACTCGGCGAAAGAGCGCATCTCGCCCACCCTGTCGGGGAAAGCGAAGGAGCGAGACGGCAAGCTGTGCGTCATGTGTGACGCCCTCCCGGTGCAATCGTACGGCGCGCATATCATCCCGCACGGTGACGAGGCGTGGTGCAAAGCCGCCGGCCTGGTGCTGCCGTCTGCGCTCGCGTGGTTCGTGGAGCAGCCCATCAACATCGTGACGCTGTGCGACGACTGCCACAAGCTGTTCGATGACAAGGCGGCGCTATGGGTGGAGGTCGATGCGGAAGCTGCAGATCCAGCACGTAGACTCAAGATCACATTGCACAACAGAGTGCCGGACTGCAGCGACGAACTGCTCGCTCGATGCCGGGCGCGTTTTCCGCCCAGCAGTCAGCGCTTCGTGCGCGTGCCGCCGGGCCAGCGCGAGCGGGACAGCTTTCCCTGCTGGTCATCATACGACGCACTGTGGCTGTATCGGTTGCGGTGGTCGCAGGCCAAGCACACGCTCCTGTGCCGGGCAGAGGATGATGCACGGCAGCGTGATGCGCTCAAGGCCAACTGGAACGGCACCTGCGGTGTGTGTGGGAAGAAGGGAAACGGTGCCTGTACGCGCTTATTCTCCTGCAAGAAATGCTGCGGCGACGCCGGCGGCTGTGCTGCTGCTCAGCATCCGGACACGCGAGAACAAGGCACGTCAGCCGCAGCTGCAACGACCGCTGGAGACGGCAGCCGTCTCGCTGCAGCTGCGATGCGAAGCTTGCGCATCGGTGAGTAACAGACATGCCAACGTCGCAATATCGACCTGTGCCCATGGGATTCGCGCTTGCCAGCTCCTCCCCTTTTCCCCGCTCGCTCGCAGCTTCACACTGCTGCGCATCGGCGGCGTGGAGAGCCTCAGTAACGGGGTGAGTTCGTGCAACGACTGCCACACGAGGAGTCCGACGCGGGTCTCATGTGGGTGGAGCAGGAGAGCGACGCCGCACCGCCTACCATCTTCGTCCACGATTCCATCCGCGGCTGCAGCTCAGCATCGGCCGGCTGCACGAGCAGAAGCTGCGCCGCCCCCTGGACCCGACCTTCCCTTTCCCCGCCGCGCTGGCCTTCCAGTGGAGAAAGCAGTGGGCTGCGCTCAAGAGAAGCTAGCCAAGCTGGTGCTGGGAGGCGCATGCACGGGCAACTGCGGTGGCAAGCCGTGCAAGTGACGACCGCAGATGTGCAAGCCGTGCTGCGGCGAGGCGGGAGGATGCAGCACGCAGCACCCTCCGCGCTCGGCGGACGCCGCCGCCGCCGCCCCCTCAGCTGGTCAGAACCGCCGCTCGCTGCCGCGCACGGCGTGATTCGCCGCTGCTCAACGCCTGTGGCCTCTCAGCTGGATTAGGCGATGGCGAGCACGGCGATGAAGCAATCGCTGGTCGATGGAGCAATCTTTCAGCAGCTGCAGCAGGACGATGACAGAGCGTGCGTCAGCGCATCGCGTGGCGCGCAGCGCAAGCGCTCATTGCGCAACACAGCTGCCGTCGTCGCCCCGTTTGCCACTCACATTGTAACAGGGGCGTCTCGTCTTAGCCCCGTCTCGCCGCCCCGCTGAGCAGCGCCCGCTTGTTGCACTTATTCGTACGTTCGCGACACGCACACGACAAACCTCACAGCACGAGCATTTACACACACACTCACCACTTGGGGCGACTCGAAGGGACTTGGCAGGCGCCGCAAGCGCGGACAGAAGGGGGGGATGCAAGCAGAGGGAGAGTGGGACAAGGTGCGGACAACAGCACGAATCGATGGTGGCGGCCATGGCGGCCGAGTCTCGGATCCCAACAACTTCGTAACGCGACAGCACAGCCGGCCGACGACGTGCGACCTTGCAATTCGATGTACATATCAAGTTTGTTAGTGCGCATCGTGTCGTTTCATTTTGAAGCGACCTCTCCTCTGCGCGACCCTCTTGGTGGACGAATAGAGCGAGCAGTGTGGTCGATGATTACATCGACACTCGTCGGCTCGTGAAAACGACCAAACACAATAATACCATCAACAGCATATGATGACTTCATTTCACGGTAAGTGTCACGCGCTGCCACGAGATTTCGTCGCATCTTTTGGCATGCTTGAAGCGAGCAGAACAGCGCAGGTGAGTGAGCCAGGGACGGAGCAGGGAGCGCGCGCAAGGCGGCGCAAGGAGCGCATGCACTCACCTGCTCCGCACGCATCAGCCAGCCGGGCGGCGGGTGGCGCAGCGTCCGAGCAGCCAAACGCAGGCGGGTGGCGGCGGGGGTGGAGTGCGCGGTGTGGCGGGGTGCGCTGACGCTTGTCTGCGTGCTGTGCACATTCTCCCCGCCTTTCTGCAGGGAACAGCAGCCGACGCCGTGGCAGAGCTGCTTTCCATCACGATAGCAGCCTGCACACTTCGACCACAACCGACTCCCCGACTGCTCCACATCGGCAGCCACAGCTCACGCGATGTCTGCTGCACGGGTAAGTTATGTGCGCGCGTGTGGTCGATCACCTTGTGCGAGCCATGAGTCGATCGCTGACAGTGTGGATGTCTGTGCTGGCTTGCTTCTGCATCAGGCTGGCTACTTCATATGGAAGGCGACGAAGACGGGACAACCTCAGCAGGTGCCATATCTCGACGACGAGACGGTGTATCAGGCATTCGCGCGTTACTGCGAGCGGTTGACCGGCAAGACTTTCTTGTCTTTCGTCCAGGACCCCCGAGTTCTCGTCGAGAAGGTGGGCGATCAGGAGACGGAGACCGAAGTACAGCCAGCCATCAAAGCAAGCACGTACGATTACGCCACCGCTGGTGGCCGCGTACTGCTGCCACGCGCTCCAAAGGGCAAGTCCTCGTCTGGACTGCTGGAGGAATGGCGGCGCCAGACCGACGCCCTTCGCACGGGTGGAGTCGATGCAAACGGCCACCCAATCAACCCGCTGCAACCGCCGTTCAGTGCGTTGGGCGAGTATGACCCCGACGCGGCTGCGACGTACAAGGCGGCCAAGAAAGCTCGATCCCCATCGTCACAAGGCAGCGTGCATTCCTCCTCGCCTTCTGTGGTGGCTGAGTCGCCCCTCGCGTCGTCCACACCTGCTTCTGGACAATTCCAACCATTTCAGTCTCCCACCGGGGCCGAGGCCGGCACGCCAGTGCGCTTTCCGGACTTGTCCAACATCACGCGCTCTCCGGAGATGCTGCCTGCCTCTGGCGCCCGCAGCGCTCCTCCCGTAGCTGCTTCAGGAAGCGGAAGCTCTGGTCTCGGGACCGCAGCTGCTGCAATGCAGCTCGCGGCCGACCGCTCTCAGCAGGCAGTGTCAGAAGCGCAATCTGGTCAAGGAGGCTACTTCAGCAATTTCATGCAAGGCTCCGGCAACTCTGCCGCAACAGCATTCGGAGACGGCGCCTCTGCCGCCGGCAATCATGGAGTCGCCGGCGTGCAAGCGGATCACTCTTCGCTCGCATTCGCCACGTCCACGGGAAGTGCTCAAAGTGGGTCGGTCGTGGCGGCTGCGTGCAGTGGCGATCTTCCGCGCCCGTCTCGCATGCCGCAGCGTAACGATGCGTACATGGCAAACATGCCCGATGATCTCATTGTGAAGATGGAGACCGATGACGGACTTCGACGCGAAGCGGTGGTGCAGCCGTTCGACACCGGCATGCGTGCAGCCTCCTTCCGCGACACGTTGACCAGGTGCATGAAGTCCGTGGTCAAGTTGCAGGGACTCTGTGCCATGGATGTCTTCAACGTCGCACAATGCCCCGACCCGGCCGTTGTGACCTTGGCGGCCGTGCAAGATCACATCCGCCGAAAGGGTCGAACCTCGGCGACTGCATCGATCATCTGCATCAACCCTCCACTACTGCTGACGAACTTCCACGTCTTCGCCTCGCCCGCCTTCGCAGACCCTTCGCTCCGCATTCAGGTTCAGCTGGACTTCGACGACGAGGACGATGCACTGCTGGCCCCTCCGGTGCATGGAACTCTGGACCCGCAGACCTTCTTTTGGAGCTCCGCATCGCTCGATGCGTGCGTGGTGGCGTGGAGGCCACCGACTGACGCTCGTCACATGGAAGGTCGCTTCCCGGTCATGCTGCCTGGAGAGTCGCGCGTAGCAGGCAACATCAACACCGACCCGCTCGATCACCGCCTCATGATCATCGGGCACCCGAACGGTCTGGTGAAACATGTGAGCGCGCACGGCTGCAAGCTGAAGCTCGTCTACAGAAAGGACGGAGCGGTGTGGGTTGTGTACAGCAACGATACGCACGGCGGCTCGTCGGGATCACCCGTCTTCAACATGCACGGGGACATCGTCGCGTTACATCACTGCGCTTTCGAGCACGTGCGCAATCCGAATGGCACCTACAAGCTGGACGCCACGGGCGCACCGATCCGGGCGAACAACGCTGGAACGGATGCTGCGGAGATCTTCGGGGCGCTGCTGAAGGAGGCTACTGTACGCCACGCCGCCAATCCAGCGGATCCTTCGATCACCGTGCTCAAGGCTCTACTGACGCAAGATCACGCTGTGACGAGCATCGCCAGCATCAGATCCCGGATGGACGCGATAGGCTGGTAAGAAGATCCTGAAGTCAAGCAGCGCCAGGAGAAGAGCAGAAGAAGCGCAAACACAAGCACATAGCCGCGGATTGTACGCTTGCAGCGCCAGAGCATCGCTGACTTTGGATCCGCATGAATTCCCCCCCATTCGCATACAAGCACAGCGTACGCCATTTCAATGCGATTCTGCGCGCCCGCACTTGAGCCAACAGCGGCGAGGCGGGAACGTGTGTCGATCGCGCTGCTGCTGCAGCGACGGATCGGCACGGAGAGTGCGAGTGAGGGAGGGAGGCCTAGGCGTCGCAATAGAGCGTTGCACGGGGCGAACACATTCAACATCGCGCTTTCATGCGGCCTTTGCTGTACCACAAGGAACCAGGCGCCATCGCACTTTCGAGCTGCCATGGCCACGGCCATGGCCATAGGAAAAGAAAAGCGAGTCTCAGCGATGGCCATGGCGGCCGTGGCGGCCATGGCGGCTGGTCGATGCACTGCCATGGCCATGGCGGGGTCCCATTGCGTAAAGACGGTGGCATCATGGCTCCTGGTCGGCACGTAAAGACGGTGGCTCGGACTTATGGCTCCTGGTCGGCACGTCAAGACGCTGGCTCGGACTTATGGCTCTCAGTCGGCTCGTAATTAAAAGTCGTAGGCTCGGACTTGTGGCTCCGGGTCGGCACGCACAGACCATCACACTGCAGCTGCTGCTGGCCAAGTGCGTGGGACACATCGTATTCGACGTAATGAGCCGTGCAGGACGCGATTTCGGACTCAATTTCGGAGGCAGATGGCGCACGCCGCGGGATGTGGCTGCTGGCCGACAAAACGCTGGTCATGGGCTGCACCAACACATACGGTGGATAGAGGAAGGTATGCCCCCCTTAGGAACAGCTATCCTCAGCGGGGCACCGATAGCTTTTCCAATGGAGCGGCCTGGCCTAAGGCAAAGCTATCCTCAGCGGGGCCCGGATTGCTTTTCCAATGGAGCGGCCTGGCCTTAGGAAAAGTTATCCTCAGCGGGGCCCAGTCAGCTTTTCCAATGGGGCGACCTGGGCTAAAGAAAAGCTATCCGTCAACGCCGACAACTCCACTCTGTCGGATCTTTGCTCGTCTGAGACGTCTTGGCTTTACTACTAAGGCGCACGGCAAAGCGCAGAAAACGCAAACGTGCAAATTTGTCATTCTGAGATACTCTGGTAAATGGGCAGTGCAAAAAGTGCGAAAGCGCAAATTGACTTTTTGCCAGGTCGACGTCATATCTGGTAAACAGTTACTGCAAGACCTTCATCTTTGAGTCCCGACCGTGTTTTGACTAGTGTATGTGTGTGTAGTGAAGACGTGAGCGCTCAAAAGCTAGCATTGCGACGTTGGTTTGCTGCATGCATACGAGCGGACATTGCATCATCGGACACATCGAATTCGCCGTAATGGCGAACGTATGATGCCCAGTCAAATGCAGCAGCTGGCTGCACCGTGACCCGCGGTCGAGTAGGAGGTAGCTGCGGTTGCTGCAGCGGTCGCGGAACGTCAGCAACTTGCCGCCCAGCAGCGCTAGCCAGACCAGGGAGAGGCAGCTGCTGCTGCTCACGTGGCGTCGACTCTGCCTGAGCAGCTGCGGCCACATGCGCAGCCGCGACCACCAATGCATTTGCATGAGGCGGCACCTGAACGGGCATGTGCGCACATCGGGAGGTACGCGACTTGTTCGTTGCCGTCTTGCCGGTGCCGCGATGGCGCAGCCACTTGCTGCCGTTGCTGCCACATGCGCGGTTGGCGGCAAACTGATGCTCGCACAGACGCTTTTGGTACGTCGCAGCACCGAGAGCGGCAGACGCGGCCACAAACTCCATGACAAAGGCGCCGCAGTCGTCAAAGTCGCACACCAACGCCACGACCTCCCTCGTTGTGCCGGTCCACCCTTGTCGTTCCAGCGATGCCTGCTGACCGGCGGGACCGGACGCCGTCGGGTCGAACCGAAACATGCGCAACGGAACAGCGCGCTCGCAAGGAAAGGCGGCGGCGCATGCACCTTGGTGGCTGCTCGATGCGGCACGAACGCGTTTGTCGGACGTTGTCATGATGACGGCAGGTGCTTTGCGCTTTTGGCTGGGCATGGCAAAGGTTGCAGAATGAGTATGTGCAGCGTGTGTCTGTGTTTTTGTGATGTTGAAGGTCTGAGGCCTCCAGGCGAATGCTTGTTTTTTTTGTGCGAGCGATCCACAAAAAAACACATGCCTCTCGACGAGGCCCGCAGATTTTTTAAATAAAAGGTTGCAGAAGCGTCTCACTTTATTTGCGGCTCTGAGACGCCTCGACAAGGCCCGCAGAAGGTTTTTTAAAAAAGGAATCGCTGAGACGCCATCTCTCTTTATCTGAGGTTCTGAGACGTCTTTTCTGCGCATGAAAGTTGTCTGGCAGTCTGCATGCATGTGCATATCTCTGCTTGTGTCGGTAACTCCCTGGTGCAGTTGGTCTCAGAGGTCTTTGACCCCCATCAGGACACCTGCCACAGCACTGCCTGCACGCGCTGATGCTTCTAGCAGAGACGCGGCTGCTGACGAGCATGTGGAAGGCTGCCATCACATTGTGCGAGTGCCTGCATCTTCACGCTTTTCCTGCTTTTTTGTGCGTATTCGCGGGCGCTTTTGGGCCAGGGGGGTCGATCGTCGAGTTTGTCGGAAACGCTTTTTTGGCTGGAGGTCGGAATGACTTTTTGTTTCGATCGATCGGGCTCCGGCCAATCTGGCGGAGGTGGCTCACGCGTGGCCTCGGACCTTTTGACAAGAAAAGGCAGCAAAAGCAGGAAAAAGCAGTAGCATGCGCAGACACACACGCTGAAGCCTCTGCAGGTCACTGGAGGGCACGTGCTTGGCAGACCCAGAGATCCGGCGTACCAACCCGGCGGCTCGCTTGTCTGAGACGTCTTTGGCTTTACTTGGCCGCACAAAATGCACAATCGCAAAATATGCCAAAGCGTCTCCCACCAAAGTCGGTGAGATGGTGAAGCGTCTCACGTGGATCCTTGAAAGTTGGTGAGACGGTCAAGCGTCTCACGCGTATCCTTGAAAGTCGGTGAGATGGTTCTGCCTCGCAGCTATCGCATCGACAAGCGATAGCGCGCCATCTGGCAGGCGACGGCGATGCTGATGTGCGCTCTTTGCGACACCTTGGCTCGTTTGTGCTCGATCGCTTGTCGAACCAGCGCCGTCGACTTGGCGGTGAGCCTGCCTTTGGTGGACAAGGCGGCATGCTTTTTCACCTGATACTCAACGTCCACGGGAGCTGTCTCGTCTTCGTAATCCACGACAGA
>Ga0307487_1001149_pt1 | contig 19277 bp, 16 predicted proteins | sample CBIW12metaG_FD_203665 | JGI IMG/M metagenome (GOLD analysis project Ga0307487, IMG submission 203665) | Sea-ice brine microbial communities from Beaufort Sea near Barrow, Alaska, United States - CBIW 1.2 | ecosystem: Environmental > Aquatic > Marine > Coastal | place: USA: Alaska | collected... | reverse complement strand
TAGCAGTAGTAAATCTGGAAATAACAGCGACAACAGCACTGCAAACCCCAGCCAACACAACGCACTAGACCTGATATTTAGGCGGGGCAGAAGGCAAGGATATGGCATGAAATCATTTAGCTCGCTCACCATCGTGCTTATCATGCCTACGCTACTACCGGTTTGCGCATGGGCTCTGGACCCGCAAAGTGTCGATGTGGCCGGAATGCAATTTATTCCGACACTAAAAGTGAGCGAATCCTATGACGATAACTTCCGCCAGCTAAACAAACGCGAAGAGGCGTCCTGGATTACCACAATTGCGCCTGTACTGGCGCTTGTGGCCGAAGACCGTAACAGTGCCTATCGCTTGACTTATAAAGGCAGTAGCCAGATCTACCACGCCGACTCTGACGCCAGTAACACTGATCATAGAGTTAAGCTCGAAAGCATCATGGAATTCACCGCCCGACAGCGCCTGAAGCTAACCGGTGAATACCGCAAAATGGAAGACACTGCTGACACTACTCTGGCGACAGAAAACGACAAATACCACGTGAAATCGATTGCGGGTGTGTATAGCTACGGCGTTGAGAAGGCCAGTAACCGTATCGACCTGGGTGCCAACCACGCAGAGTTACGTTACGACAATAGCGGCAACATCAATGCCGAGGAAGAACGCGACACCACCTCTGTTAACGCCGTGTGGTTTCATCGTTTGGGGGGCTCCACTACTGCTCTGATAGAGGCGCGCCATACCGATTATGATTATCTGTTAGCCAATAGCCCACGGGACAACACAGAGGACGCTCTATTGGTCGGCGCCGTCTGGGAAGCCACCGCAAAAACCACCGGAAAACTACGTGTGGGCTACGAGAAGAAAAACTTTCAGCGCAACGACGTTGAGGACCTGGAAAGCCCCATGTGGGAAATCGGCATCGACTGGAAACCCCGCACCTACTCGAAATTCAGTCTGTCTACACGGCAATCTTTCGATGAAGGTGACGAAGGCTCTAACGCCATCAAGAATACCAGCTCCAGCTTGGCCTGGAACCATGGCTGGACCTACCGCATCACTTCCAGAGTATTTGTCGGCTATTCGCAACAGGATTATGAGGGCCAGAACCGTCAAGACGACATTACTAACGCAGGAGCGAACCTGACTTACAAAATTCGTAGTTGGTTGGACATCGGCGTTGGTTACACCTACATCGACAATAATTCCGATGCAGACAACCAAGGCTACAAACGCAATATCTACATGATCAGCCTAACAGGCAGCCTCTGAGCCAAAACAAGTTGAGCCACGCCCTATGATTTACAGAATTGTTTTAGCGCTAGTAACGCTGGTGTTTTGCCAATTGATTTACGCGCAAGGAGATGGTCAGTACCAACTTGCCTCCGGCGACGTGGTTCGCATTACGGTATTTGGCGAAGCAGATCTGAGCTTTGATGAGATCCGCCTGAACGACGCGGGCACGTTCTCCTATCCATTCATTGGCCAGGTACGCGCGCGGGGTAATACTCCCACACAGATCGAAGATTTGATCGCCAGCAAACTCAAAGATGGTTACTTGATCGATCCGCGCGTAACAGTAAGCGTCGTCACTTACCGCGAGTTCTACATCATCGGCGAAGTAAAAAAACCTGGCGGTTACCCTTACCAACCTGGCCTTACCCTGGAGCGCGCGATTGCTCTGGCTGGGGGCTTGACCGAGCGAGCCTCAACCAACCGAGTAACCATCATGCGTGGTAACGGAAACACCCGTAGCGCCCAGAAAGCCGAACTCGCAACCGCCATTCTTCCAGGCGACTCCATCAACATCGCGCAGGGTTTTTTCTGATGGGCAACACTCCGCGCTTGTCCAGTGAGCGTTTCATTGCTCTTCATCATAGCAGTGAGGATGATGACTCCATCGACCTTCGGAAACTAGGTAGTGTGCTTTGGGCTGCCAAGTGGAACATCGCCGCATTAGTGGTGGTAGTAACCCTGCTTGCCATCGTTTCAGCGCTCAATTTAGAGCAGCAGTATCGTTCCAGCGCCACCCTGCTGATTGAGGAAAAGAACCCCCAAGTGCTGTCGTTCCAGCAAATTTATGACCCAGCCAATACCACTAGCGAATACCTACAAACGCAACTTGGCCTACTGCAATCGCGAGCGTTATCTGAGCGTGTGGTTCGTTCACTGAATCTTATCGAAGACCCATTTTTTGATCCACGCCAACGCGCCAAGCCACTGATAGATCCAAAAGACATACTGCGCAAACTGGGCATTGCCGACCTAGTCCCAGGACTGTTGCCGGAGGAAGCAAACAGCGGTCCAAGCGAGAAAGAGCTGATTAACTACGCAACGCAAAAGCTCATGAATTTGATCAATGTCGGATTTGTCGGCAAAAGCCAATTGCTGGCTATCAGCATCGAAATTCCAAACGCCGAATTGTCTGCAAAGATTACCAACGCCTTGGCTGAAGGCTTTATCGAAAGCCAGTTGGATGCCAGCTTGGACATGTCACTCTCGACCACCAACTGGATGGACTCTCGCCTGGCTGAACTACAAGAAAAACTGCGCAACGCTGAGAGCATTCTTCAGGGCTACCGCGAGGCCCAAGGCCTTGTTGACGTCGACGGCGTTGCCACCATCAGTGCCAATGAACTGTCGATGACCGGCAACCGCATGATTGATGCCCGTCGCGCTCGCGCTGAAGCCGAAAGCCAATACCGCCAAGTGCAATCCTTGAGTTCTGGAGACCTCAACCGCCTGGACAGTGTGCCAGCCGTGCTTGGCCACCCCCTGATTCAGCAGTTCAAAGCTGATGTCGCCAGGGCGCAAGCAAACGTAGACGAGTTATCTAGCCGTTATGGTGATAAGTACCCAAGCATGATTGCTGCACGCACCGAACTGGCCGCTGCAACAGCAAGCCTTCAGGCACAAGTGCAATTGGTGGTGGCCGGGCTCCAGCGCAACTATCAACTGGCGCAGGCCAACGAGAATTCGCTGAACAATTCTTTCAACAATAACAAAGCGCAAATCCAGGAAATCTCACGCAAGGAGTTCAAACTGCGTGAGCTACAGCGCGAAGTGGATAGCAACCGCGTGCTCTATGAGACCTTTCTAACACGCTTGAAAGAAACCGCTGCCACCTCCGATATCAACTCGGCTAACGCCCGCATCGTCGACATGGCAATAACCCCAAGCGCACCGAGCAAACCGCGTAAATCGTTGATCGTAGCCATGGCTGCGGTACTGGCGGGCTTTATTGGTATTGGTCTAACGCTGCTGTTTGAAGGACTGAACAATACCTTCAAAAGCACTGACGACGTGGAAAACAAACTCAATGTGCCGGTACTTGGTGTGGTGCCCATTGTGCTGAAAAAGCACCGCCACCAGGTTGTCCATCTATTCGAAGAGAACAAGGACAAACGTTTCTGTGAGTCGATCCGCACCCTGCGCACCAGCATGGTACTGTCTGACCTGGACTCGCCACGGCAAATTGTATTGGTTACTTCATCAGTGCCAGGTGAAGGCAAAAGCTCAATTGCCAGCAACCTAACTTTCTCCCTCGCTCACATTGAAAAAGTACTACTGATAGATGCAGACTTGCGCCGCCCCACCATGTCACGCAACTTTGACTTCCCAGTTGGCGCACCTGGCCTAGCCAACTTGATTGCTGGCACCGCCAAACTTGAGGACTGTATACGCACGGTCGGCAATGTCGACATGATCCCGGCCGGAATGGTGCCACCGAACCCGCAAGAATTGCTTTCGTCACCGCGACTGACAAAACTTCTTGAGTGCCTGAAAAATAGATATCAACGCATCATTATCGACTCACCCCCCACCCAAGCCGTAAGCGACTCGATGTTACTCGCGACTATTTCCAATGCATTGATCTACGTAATCCGAGCAGAAAGCACCTCGATACCCTTGGTGCAAAAAGGCATTGGCCAATTGCTGCAAAACAATGCGCCCGTGACCGGCGTTGTACTAAACCAAGTCGATTTGAGCAAAACCAAGCGTTATGGCCATGCTAATTACTACGACGATTACGGCAAGCAGCCGCAGCCACAGAGCTAACCGCAAAACGCGGAAAGCGACCACTTGCACAGTAGCGCTTCCGCCTAACCGTGGCACATCTGCAGCCTCAAAAAGCAACTTTACGCTGCTCGCTCTCAAGCCAAAACCAGGTCCGAAACCGGTCTTTCAGCCCACTGCCATATCTCAGTAATTTTGCTGTATGCGGCAACGCTTTACGCATTGCTTGCCTCGGCAGCTCGTGTATTCGGACGACCTACCATGATCGACCTCCACTCACATCTACTGCCGGGCATTGACGACGGCGCACAGAGCATGGCCGAGGCACTTGAACTTGCGGCGCATGCGGTGGCCTGCGGCACTACACATATGGTTTGCACGCCGCACCTGCACCCTGGGCGCTATAGCAATACGGCTACCAGTATTGCCCTAAGCGTACGGAAATTTGCGGCTGCCTTGGCACAGGCCGGCATTCCCTTGCAAGTGAGCGCGGCCGCGGAAGCTCGCTTTGATTCGGACCTAGTGACGCTGGCAAAACGCAACGAACTGCCCTTTGTTGGCGAATGGAAGGGTCGCCAAGTGCTATTGCTGGAGTTTCCTCACAGCGAAATTCCAGCACAGGCGGACAAGCTCACTAACTGGATGCTGAAAAATAACATCCAGCCATTAATTGCCCATCCGGAACGTAACAAGGGTGTGATGGCTAACTACAAACGCATTAATCCATTTCTTGAGCAGGGCTGTTTGCTACAAGTGACTGCTGGCTCCCTGGCCGGGCAATTTGGCCCAACCGCAAAGGAGCTGGCCGAATTTCTGCTACTCAGCAACCACATAATCATACTTGCCAGTGATGCCCACGACATGAAGAACCGCCCACCGAATCTACTCCCTGGCTTAGAGCAGGCTATTCGTCTCATTGGTGAAGCGGCGGCTCGCAAGTTGGTCGAGGATAACCCTTGGCGCATGGCGCATGGGCATTTCCCAGCAACAAGCATCACATGAATACAGTTACTGCTATTAGTCCCGGCAGTGCGGATGCACCGGCGCAAACTACGTCACATCAAGACCGACGTAGCAGTAGACGAACACCGAAACCTGCTTCTTCGATAAAAAAAGGCCTGACTTGGCTATGTCTGGTAGCCGCTCTGGGTTTACTCCTGATAGCGGGTGAAATGTTACTCGCAGGCTTGGCGCGTCTTTAATCTCAAGCTATCTGAGCCCCAATCAGTTGAGTCGCGACAAGCCGCACTCGAAGCCTATCGCCAGGCCATTTTGGCCCATGGCAAACATACCCTAGGGGAACTCAACACCGAGTTCGCCTACGCATTCGAGCAAGCCAAGCAACTCGGACGTTATTACCCGCGAGTACAGTTTGAGCTAGCCAATAACGGCATACGTGCCTGGTCAAATCTGTCTTTTAAGCAACGTCTCTCTGCCCTCTTTTGAATGCGTAAAACCCTAGGTAGCAGCGATGCTCACGCAATCCGTCTGTTTGCCATGGCCCAGTCCACAGGACTGGAAAGAATGCTCTGTGAACGTGCCGGTTAAGACCTCGACAGAGTCCGCAAACGTTGTATGCGTGGAGGTAACCTTTAAATGACTTCACAACACAGCAGTATTTTGGCAAATCGCCGTGGCCTGACGTTTTGGGGCCAGTGGGCGACTGCCATGTTTCTTGTCAACCTGATCCTTACCGCCATTGTGATCCACCGTTACGGCGTAATCCCAAGCGAATACAGATTGCTTGGCATCCTTACCATACTCGGCTCGGTGCCTTGCTATACGGCGCTTCAGGTTTATCACAAACGTCATCGCCTGCTCTCTGGACTGGGACGCTTGGCCGCTGGCTGGGGCTTGTTGTTAGGTGCATTGCTAACCATTGCTTTCGCCACCAACAACATTGGCATCTATTCGCGCGAAGTGGTGCTCCCTTGGGCCATTCTTGGCTTTGTTGTGCAGGTGCTGAGCTACTTACCACTGCGCATGATTACCCGCCTTCACTCACGCAAGCTGCGTAAAGAACGACTTTCCGTGATTGTTGGTACCGGCGCTCTGGCCAAAGATCTAGCATATAAACTCAGCCACCCGAACCGGGTGCCACTAGCTGGCATGATTACCACAGATAAAAGCGACCCTAACGATGAATGCGCACTGCCGGTGCTTGGCAATCTGGAAAACCTGCGTGACATCATCGTGCGAGAACATGTGCGCCGTGTGTACATCGCCGTACCATTGGACGAAGTAGCACACATCGAAAGCATCTATATTGATCTGCTGGACATGAGCGTCGACGTGGTGTGGATTCCTGACTTCGGCAGTATGTTGTTGCTCAATCAGTCAATCTCCGAGATCGAACACATGCCCGCCATCTACCTGAATGAAAGCCCGATCAGCTCTCATCCGGCGGCGCTGTTCGCAAAAGAAGCTATGGAGCGCACCCTGGCGCTACTGGCGATCATCATTCTCAGCCCTGTGATGGCCGGTATTGCCATTGCCGTGCGCCGCTCTTCGCCAGGGCCGATTCTGTTCAAACAGGAGCGCCATGGCTGGAATGGTGAAGTAATCAAGGTGTGGAAATTCCGCTCCATGCGTATGCATGACGACCATGTAGTAAAACAAGCAACGCGCGGAGACGACCGTATCACGCCGGTGGGCGCGTTTATTAGACGCACCTCGCTAGATGAGTTACCGCAGCTGTTCAACGTACTCTTTGGTGAGATGGCGCTGGTCGGACCACGACCACATGCAATTACCCACAACATCTACTACACCGACAAGATCCGCGCGTACATGGCGCGGCATCGGATCAAACCGGGCATCACCGGTCTGGCGCAAATCACCGGCCACCGTGGCGAAACAGAAACAATCGACAAGATGCAGCAACGGGTCAATCAGGACCTCAACTACATCAACCAGTGGTCCTTGTGGTTGGACATAAAAATCCTCATCAAAACGCCATTCACACTACTGTCGAAAAACATCTACTGAATACCCCAGGCCTCATGGCCTGGGACTCAACCATTTTTCAGGGCATGCCACGCGAACTATGACTGCCATTCCTATCCTTATATTCTGGGGGCTCGCCTTCTGGGGCTTGTTCGGCAGAATTCATGTTCTGCTGTACCTGTTTTTTGCGTCGATGCCATTCGGCGCGTTTGCGGTTATCCCATCACAGCTCACCGGCGGTTTGACCCTGACGCCAACACCAATGATTTTGCTACTGCTGATTTTGCGTACCATCACGGCACCCGGCGGTTTACATTTTTTTTCAACCTTAGCTCTCTCACCAAAACGATTGCTGTGGCTATTTATATTTTGGTTGGTGGCGATTTACACCACTGCTTTTATGCCACGTTTGTTTGGCGGCGAGGTCACCATCATCCCGGTGCACTTGCAGCTTTACACCGAAGGTGAACTGCTATGGCCAACTTCGCAAAATTTTTCACAGCTGGCCTACTTGAGCATCTCCGTGTTCGCCGTATTTGCCTTTACTCGCATATTGCGCGACGAAAACACTCGTCAGCACTCATTAGCCGCCATGTGCTTAGGCGGCGCAATGGCAGTGCTCACCGGTTTGCTTGATTACCTGAATCAGTACATACCACTTAATCCGTTACTCGACCCTTTTCGTACCGCCACATACAACCTTCTAACGGAAGTTCAAGTGGCTGGAGGCAAGCGCGTGGTAGGCCTGATGCCAGAAGCCTCGGTATACGGTATTCGCTGCCTGATGTTTTTAAGCCTGCTGTACTTCTTCCGCCACGCGATGACTGATCGCTGGCTGCGAGAACGCGTGGTACCAGCGCTTATTTTTTTGCTGATACTGTTTATCTGGCTATCTACCTCATCGGCATCCTACGTTGGTTTGATCGTGTTTTTTCTGCTGGCGGTTATCGAATGGTCACAGCGCAAAGCTTCGCGGCGCATCTCCAGCTTCGGCCGGAAAGGTCTTGGCGCGGAGTTCTGGACTGCTTGGACGGCTTTGATCGGTATCGGCCTGGTGATTTTGTTTGCCCCAAGCATGCTTGACCCGATCATCAACAACTTCAACGAAATGGTGGTGAACAAATCCCAGTCCAGCTCCTTCGAGGAGCGCAACATGTGGACCGCTGTGGGCTGGCAAGCGTTGATAGACACCTGGGGCCTCGGCGTGGGTCTCGGCGGCACCCGCACATCCAACTCCTTAGCAGCTATTCTGAGCAATACTGGGCTGCTGGGCGGCTTTCTGTATTTGTCATTCGCCTTCCAAACTCTAATGCGCAAGCTGAGTACAAGAAGCAACGAAATCAGCAATGCCATGATGAGCGGCGCACGCTACGCCTACATCCCGCCGTTCGCCGTCGGCTTGTTGATCAGTACCACACCAGATTTTGGTAGCTATAACTCATTTTTATACGGTATTGCGCTGGCAGTCATACTGACTACCAGCAACAAAATCAGTCAGTCTGCCCACCCATTCAATGCGGGTACTTTGCAGGCGAGGCATGCGCATGGTGATTCACCACTATGACGAGCACCAATAGCACTCACAACCAGTCTCGCGCTGACTTTTACTTCGTCTATACCGCGTACGCCTTTCGTTATCTTTACCTGCTACTGCTGATTCCATTCTTTGGGCGGGTGCTGGGAGTTGAAGGGTATGGGGTGGTGCTAGCCGCTATGTCGTTGATGACCATCGTCTGGCGTTTCGTCGAATGGGGTTTTGCCACCGCCGGTATGCGCGACATTGCTACTGCTGAACCGCAAAGCTATGTGCGCCTGTTCAGTGACCAACTAACTGCGCGCGTTATGCTTGGGATGCTTGCCATTGTTGGTGGCGCAGTAGCTATTGCGTTGTCGCCGGTGCTCGCAGCGCATCCATTGACTGGCACCCTGGCGGTCACGCTGGGTATTGTTTCCGCATTTAACATTGGTTGGTATTTCATTGGCAGTGGCCGCCCACGCGTTGCTGTGAAACTGGAAGTGCTGGGCTTTGCCATCAGCCTGGGTCTCATCTTTGCTTTGGTGCGCGGCCCGGAAGATGACGCCCTGGTGCTGCTATCTCTGCTCTGCTCGGCGGTGATTGCCCTCTGCGCTGCACATTGGACTGTACGCCGAGAAATTAGCGCCACGTCCCTCAATATCAAGGCTGGTATGGCCTTGGTACGCTCATCCAGCACAATTTTTCTGTATACAGGCAGTTCGGCACTACTGGTGGCTTCGTCCACCTACCTGCTCAGTATTTTGTCCACGCCGGCAGAGGTTGGTGCCTTTGGTGCAGCTGAACGTCTGGTGGCGGTAGGCTTAAGTGTGATGGCACCGGCCGGGCAGATTTTTGTCCCGCGCATTACCGCTTTTTTTGTCCGCGACGAAGCGGCTGCATATGCCCTGATCCGCAAGGCACTACTGCTGCTCACCGGCATCGGCATATTGGGTTTGGCGTGCAGTTTGCTGCTGGGAGACTGGATTGTGCCGCTGATTTTCGGCCCCGGCTTTGAGTCGAGCGTAGCCATTTTGCAGTGCCTCGCTTTCATGTTCCCCATTAGCGCCATCACCCTGATTCTGAGCAGCTATGTGCTGATCCCGCTGCATAAAGAAGGCCTGCTGGCCAAAACCGTCTTATGCAGCGCTGCTGTCAGCCTGGTTTGCGCAGTCCCCCTAGGCATGAGTTACGGCGGTATTGGCATGGCGGTGGCCCGCCTGCTTGGGGAAATCCTAGTGTTTGTCAGCCTTAGTTACGCGTGCTGGAAAATGGGCATCCTGCGTCGGCTATTCAAGTTTGAATCCAAGGGACTTTCGAAATGAGGGGCTTGTAACATGAAGGCATTCGTCATTATTGCCACCAAAGGACGCGCCAAGGAAACGTACATCCTACTCGACTACTTGGCCAAACAAACCTTGGCCGCGTCGTCCATCTATGTAGTCGGTAGCGAAAAAAAAGATGTTGAAGGGCTGGCGCGGCACCCGCTATTCGCCGCCGGGAAAACTTCTGTTCTGCTCTCTACGGCGGGCCTTACGATACAACGCAATGTCGGGTTGTTGGCGTTAGCGCCCACGGTTAAAGAACTACCGTCACAAGACTGGTTTGTAACCTTCTTCGATGACGACTTCCGCCCAGCCCCCAACTGGCTGGAAAACGCCGCCAAGACACTACAGCAAGATTCAACCGTGGTCGGCATTACCGGTAACATACTTGCCGACGGAGTGAACACCGAGTTCGGCATCGCCGAGCTTGACGCACCCCAATACATCGACGGCAGCAAACCGCCGGAAACACATTGGTCCAGTGCCGCACAAAGGAAACTCCTCGACGGCCTGTATGGCTGCAACATGTCCTATCGTGGCACCGTGGCTGGCGTTGAGCGCTTTGACGAGCATTTGCCTATGTACGGATGGCAGGAAGACTGGGACTACTCCAGTCGCGCTCGGAAGTTTGGCAGCCTGATTCTTGAGCCAAGCTGCAAAGGTGTACACCTAGGCGTCAGCTCAGGTCGCACCAGTGGTGTACGCTTCGGCTACTCGCAGATTTCCAACCCCATTTTTCTATTGAAAAAGGGTTCAATGAGCTGGAGCAAGGCTTCTCTGTTGATGTCGAAAAACATCGCCTCCAATGTTGTAAAAACGCTATTGATGGTGCGCATCAAAGATTTCCCCGGCCGCCTGCGCGGTAACTTTCTGGCTTTCTTGCACTTGTTTACCGGCAAACTCGATCCTCTGCACGTTCTGAAAATCTAAACACTCGTTAACCCCTACCCTAACCCTCTCCTGCTACTGGTGTGGAGTTCGCCGCACCATGTACCGGTCTTTTATCTATGCAAAGGATTTCTGGCTTGGTCTACATAAACGCACGCTTTCTCACGCAAGCCATGACTGGTGTACAGCGATATTCGCTGGAAATAAGCCTTCAGCTGCGACAGTTGCTGCCTTCAGTCCAGTTTGTGGCACCGCATAACATCGTTCAACATGAGGCAGCACAAGCGCTCGGGGTAGAGCTGATTGGCAGTCGCACCGGGCATGCCTGGGAGCAGATCGATCTGCCGTTGTTTTTGCGTAAAAACGGCTCACCATTGCTGGTGAATCTTGCCAACACCGCTCCAATGCTTTACAGCAATAAAATTTCTACGCTGCATGACATGGCCTTTGAGCGCTTTCCGGAAAATTTTTCCTGGAAATTTCGATTGGCGTACCAACTGGCCACCCCACGAACTATTAATAGCTCGCTGAAGATGCTCACCGTCAGTGAGTTCTCGAAAAAAGAAATTTGCGACATCTACAAAATCCCGACGGAAAAAGTTGTAGTCGTTCCCAATGCGGTTTCCAACTCGTTCCAAACCCAGACAGAACCGGCTGCCGAACGTTATTTGCTAGCGGTGTCGTCACTCAACCAACAAAAGAATTTCCATGGCTTGATTGATGCTTTCACCCTGCTCCAACAAGAAACACACAAGCTCTACATCGTTGGTTCACTGAACAAGAATTTTGCTGACCCTGGGCTGGTGAAAAAAATTGGAGCCGATAGCCGCATCAAGCTACTTGGCAGAGTCAGCGATGAACAGTTGGTCGCTCTCTACAGCGCAGCTGAAGCCTTTATCTTCCCTTCATTTTACGAAGGCTTTGGAATCCCACCGCTAGAAGCCCAGGCATGCGGCTGTCCAGTGATTGTTGCCAACACCGCTAGCCTGCCTGAGGTCTGTGGTGACTCCGCACTCTATTGTTCGCCGCATGACGCACAAGACATCGCCGCAAAAATCCAACAGCTAATCACCAACCCGGAATTAGCCGAGAGTTTGAAACAAAAGGGCTATGCCAACATCACCCGCTACAGCTGGGAAACCTCTGCCAAACGCCTTGCTCAAGTCATACGGGAGCTTCAATGAAAGTTGCAATCATCCATTATTGGTGGCTCAGCAATCGCGGCGGTGAAGCCGTCTGTGCAGCGCTAGTCGAAATGTTCCCGCACGCAGATATCTTTATTCATGTGTGCAATGAAGAGGTGGTGCGCCAAGCCCTGCCGGAAACCTTCACGGGGCAAATCCACAACACCTTCATCTCGCGTTTGCCAGGTGCCAAGAAGCATTACCAGAAATACCTACCGTTTATGCCCCTGGCCTTGGAGCAGCTGGACCTCAGCGCCTATGACCTGATACTGAGCAGCGAATCAGGACCAGCCAAGGGCGTGATCACGCGCCCGGACGCGGTGCACATATGCTACTGCCACTCGCCCATGCGATATGTCTGGGACATGTACCACGAGTACATGGCGGGCAGCGGCCGGCTGATTCGCAAGCTGTTCCCGATAGTCGCGCATTGGCTGCGCGTATGGGATCGCTTGTCGGCGGACCGAGTCGATTATTTCATCGCTAACTCGGGGTTTGTTGCCGCACGCATTCGCAAGTTCTATCGACGTGAGGCCGAGGTGATTTTCCCGCCGGTGAATACCACTGAGTTCAGCCATGAACAGGAGCGCGGTGACTTCTATCTGTGCCTTGGGCAACTGGTCGCATATAAGCGCGCGGATCTAGCCGTGGAGGCTTTCAATAAGCTTGGCCTGCCACTGGTTGTTGTCGGTGAAGGCGAGCTATTTGAGCGCTTAAAATCCATCGCCTCGCCGAATATTGAACTGATGGGGCGTCAGCCGTTTCCGGTAATCAAAGATCTGCTGCAACGCTGCCGCGGCCTGATATTCCCAGGCATGGAAGACTTCGGCATCGTGCCGGTAGAAGCCATGGCGGCCGGGGCACCGGTTATTGCTTATGGCAAAGGCGGCGCGTTAGAGACAGTAATTCACGGCAAAACCGGTATCCACTTTCACGAGCAAACCATCGAGTCCCTGATCCAGGCCGTGGAGTTGATGGAAAGTGGTGCGTTCGACTTCAACCCCGAGCTAATGCATGAACACGCGGCTACCTTCGATAAGAGTGTGTTTAAGCACCAGATCCATGCCTTTGTTGATCAAGCCTTAGGCGATTTACCGTCAACCACGCATCGACAACTTGTCGCTGCAGCCCAACCTACCCTCGTTTAGAAAAGGTGAGTCCCATGCTTCTTCCAATCATCATGGCGGGCGGTAACGGTTCTCGCCTATGGCCACTGTCGCGCCAACTTAACCCAAAGCAATTTCTACCTCTGGGTGACGCCAAGCTTTCGATGCTGCAGGCCACTATCCAGCGTTTACAGGGGTTGGATATTGCCACGCCGCTGTTGATCTGCAACGAACAGCACCGCTTTCTCGCTGCCGAACAATTGCGCCAGTTGGATATGGAAAAGTCCAACATCCTGCTCGAGCCGGTGGGTCGTAACACTGCGCCAGCTATTGCTCTGGCCGCACTGCAGGCCAACCATGACGGCCAAGATCCTATTCTGCTAATACTCGCCGCCGACCACTTAATAGAGGACGTGCCTGCCTTTCACGCCGCCATTCACACCGCCCTACCGCTGGCTAGCAGCGGCAAGCTGGTTACTTTCGGCATTGTGCCGACACACCCTGAAACCGGTTACGGTTATATCGAAAAAGGTATAGCCGAAGGTATGGGTGGTTATGCTGTCAGCCAGTTTGTCGAAAAGCCTGACCTGCCGACTGCCACCGACTACTTGGCCAGCGGTGACTTTTTTTGGAACAGCGGCATGTTCATGTTCCATGCCAGCCGTTACCTGCAAGAACTAGAACGTTCTCGGCCGGAGATCATTGCCGCCTGCCGCTTAGCCCTCGCCGGCAGCCAACAGGACATGCATTTCACGCGCGTAGACAAAGCCGCTTTCGAGCTCTGCCCAGATGACTCCATTGATTACGCCGTTATGGAAAAAGCCGAGGACGCCGTGGTAGTGCCGCTAGATGCCGGCTGGAGCGATATTGGCTCCTGGTCAGCATTATGGGATGTCAGCGAGAAGGACGAAAACGGCAATGTTCTCAAAGGCGACGTGCTCCAGCTCGACAGCAGCAGCAACTATATTCATGCCGCCAGCCGCCTGGTAACGCTAGTGGGCGTCAAAGACTTAGTCGTAGTGGAAACCAAAGATGCGGTAATGGTTGCGCACAAGGACCACGTGCAAGATGTGAAGAAAATCGTCGAGCAACTCAAACTTCAAGGCCGTGGCGAACATATCAATCACCGCGAGGTGTATCGCCCATGGGGCGTCTATGACTCCATTGATGACGGCCACCGTTATCAGGTTAAACACATCACCGTGAAACCCGGCGCCAAGCTCTCAGTGCAAATGCACCACCACCGCGCCGAACACTGGGTCGTAGTCAGCGGTACCGCCCAGGTCACCAATGGCGACGCCACGTTTCTGGTCACGGAAAACCAATCCACCTACATCCCGATCGGCCAGGTCCATGCGTTGGAAAATCCAGGCGTGATTCCGCTTGAGCTGATTGAAGTGCAATCTGGCCCCTACTTGGGTGAAGACGACATTGTACGATTTGAAGATAAATACGGCCGAGCCTGACTCTCCGCATCGCTGACTTTCATTAGAGGGAATTACCCATGAACTGCGCCGTTATTTTTGGAGGTTCGGGTTTTATTGGCGTGTTCTTCGCCAGGCAAATCCTCGCCCAAGGTGGTTACGACAAGGTCTACTTGTTTGACAAGGAGCAGGTAGCCAACAAACCCTTCCCTTACCGGGCCAAGCTGTTGCGCGACGCCAGTGAGGTAGTTGAAGTAAGTGGCGATGTGCGCAAAATCATCGACTGGGTACCAGAAGAAAAAGTCGAACTGATCGCCAACTTCGCTGCCGTGCACCGTGAACCGGGGCATGAGGATTTCGAGTACTACGAAACCAACTTGCTGGGCGCAGAGAACGTCTGTGCCTGGGCTGAGCGTGTCGCCTGTACTGACTTGATTTTCACCAGTTCGATTTCGCCCTACGGCCCCAGCGAGCAGCAAAAAGACGAGCGCACCCTTCCTGTACCTGCAACTGCTTATGGTGGCTCAAAATTAGCAGCTGAGAAAATCCACCAGGGCTGGCTGGCTGCCGACAGAGAGCAGCGACACTTGGTGATCGTTCGCCCTGGCGTGGTGTTTGGTGCCGGTGAAGGAGGCAACGTATCGCGGCTGGTTAAAGCGGTGATCAAACGCTACTTTTTCTATATGGGCAACCGCGATACACGCAAAGCCGGCACCTATGTGAAGGAACTCTGCGCAGCCATGCTCTGGGTACTGCAGCGGCAGAAGGAGCAAGCACTGCACTTCTCCCTGTTCAACATGACAATGAACCCCGGCCCGTCGATTCAGGAATACGTCGAGGCGGTGTGCGACGTGGCGATGATCAAGCGCAAAGTGCCGGCCGTGCCCTACCCGTTAATCCTGTCGGCCGCCTATAGCATCGACTTGATAGCTCGCCCTCTGGGGATCAAGCATCCGTTCAGCCCGGTGCGTATTCGCAAACTGGTACGCTCCAACAACATCCTGCCTAACTTCCTCGTGGAGAACGGCTACGCGTATCAGTACAGCCTGGCGTCGGCGTTGGCAGACTGGAAAACCAATTGCCCGGAGGAGTGGCGCTAAGCAAGCGCACAACTCGCTGCACGCTTCAACATCTTACCGATAACCTTGAGTACCCATCCCTTGGCTGGCCTTCTTATGAATAAAAAAGTTCTGGTGACCGGTGGTGCCGGCTACATTGGTTCGCACACCACTCTTGCCTTGCTGGAAGCAGGTTATGACGTGATGGTGCTGGATAACCTCTGCAACAGCTCCGCACAATCGCTCGAGCGTGTGCAGCGCATCTGCGGTAAAGCACCGATTTTTATCGAAGGTGATATTCGCGATCGGTTACTGCTGGACAACCTCTTCAGCTCACACAAAATCACTGCCGTGCTGCACTTTGCCGGGCTTAAGGCCGTGGGTGAAAGCGTGCGCTTGCCATTGGACTATTACGAAAACAACGTCGCTGGCAGTGTCACCCTGTGTCAGGCAATGGCTCGCGCTGGCATCTTCCGCTTGGTGTTCAGCTCGTCTGCCACTGTGTATGGCGAGCCAACGCAATTGCCTATCAGCGAAGACTTCCCTACCGGGGTGCCGACCAACCCATATGGTCGCTCCAAACTGATGATCGAAGAGCTGCTGAAAGACCTGGCTAAATCCGATCCACGCTGGAGCATTGCCTTGCTGCGTTATTTCAACCCGATTGGCGCGCACACTAGTGGCATGATCGGCGAAGACCCAAATGGCACCCCAAACAATTTGTTGCCGTACGTCAGCCAGGTCGCTATCGGCAAACTCAAACAGCTGTCGGTGTTTGGTGCCGACTATCCGACCCCAGACGGCACTGGCGTGCGCGATTACATCCATGTGGTCGATCTCGCCGCAGGTCATCTGAAGGCCTTACAAGCAATGAGCAAGAACGGCGGAATTAATGTCTGGAATCTAGGCACTGGCGCCGGCTACAGCGTGCTGGAAATGATCCGTGCCTTCGAGCAAGCCAGCGGTCAGCCAATACCATACAAACTGGTTGAGCGCCGCCCAGGGGATATTGCCGAGTGCTGGGCAGACCCCAGCAAGGCAGCCCGTGAATTAGGTTGGACGGCCGAGCGTGGCCTGTCTGAAATGATGAGCGACACCTGGCGCTGGCAGTCAGGTAACCCGCAAGGGTACGCGAACTAAAGGATTTTTATCGTTATGATCAAGGAGACTACATGATCCGCAAATGCCTATTCCCTGCCGCCGGTTACGGCACCCGCTTTCTGCCAGCAACCAAGTCTATGCCCAAGGAAATGCGGCCCATCGTCAACAGGCCGCTGATTCAATATGGCGTTGAAGAGGCACGAGACGCTGGGCTCAATCACATCTCAATTGTCACGGGCCGAGGAAAACGAGCACTAGAAGACCACTTCGATATCAGCTACGAGCTGGAACACCAGATCCGTGGTACCGACAAAGAACGTTACCTGACTGGCATCCGTGCGCTGATTGAAGGTTGTACGTTCTCCTACACCAATTTTTGTTTCCAAAAGCTGTACTTGAAGGGCCAGTAAACGCCCAGGGCAACACAGGTGCCCGCCACCCTGGCGGGCATACCCCTACAGGCTTGAAAATGACCACAGCAAGTAAAACGTTCAGAACCGACATCAACGGCCTGCGAGCATGGGCTGTGGTATCAGTGGTTCTATACCATTTCGGCATTGCGACGTTTTCCGGTGGCTTCGTCGGCGTTGATGTGTTTTTCGTCATCTCCGGTTTTCTGATGACCAAAATAATCGTCAATGGCCTAGAAAAAAGCGCACTGAGCGGTACTAGCTCCCCGTTTTCGATAATCAGTTTTTACTTGTCACGGGCGAGACGAATCATCCCTGCACTACTGGCTTTATGCGCGATCTTGTTACTGGCGGGCTGGTGGTATTTACCGGCCGTGGAATACAAAACGCTCGGTATCCATGTCGCCAGTGCGTTGTTGTTTATTTCCAATATCAACTTCTGGCAGGAGGCCGGCTATTTTGATATCGACTCCCATGACAAGCTGCTACTGCATACGTGGTCGTTGTCGGTGGAGTGGCAGTTCTACCTGATACTGCCATTGGTGTTACTGGCAGTGTGGAAGATTCGCCCGGGACGTGGTGCGCAAATTGTCGCCATTGCTGCCGGCTTGGTCCTGTCGCTGTTGCTGTGCATCGTAGCAACGCCGATTCGTCCCTCGGCAGCGTTCTATCTGCTGCCGACACGCGCATGGCAAATGCTCGCCGGAGGGCTGGTATTTCTGCTGGGTAACTCACTGATACTGAATGTGCCGATACGGCGTCTGTTAGAGGCCGGTGGTTTCGTCATATTAATTGGCGCGATTACGCTATTTGATACCAATAGCGAGTGGCCAGGCTGGCGAGCTACTGTGCCGGTCATCGCCACGGTACTGGTTCTGTTCGCCGCTCGCCAGGGGTCACTCTGGAGTGGTAGCCGTATCGCACAATGGCTAGGTGATTGCTCCTATTCGCTGTACCTGTGGCACTGGCCGATTGTGGTAGTGCTGGTTTATTTACAGCTGCTGGACCATCTCGGCGCAGTGTTGATTGGTTTGCTATTAACCCTGTTACTGGGTTGGCTGTCGTACCAGTGGGTAGAGAAACCGGCTCGAACCACACTTACCCATCTGCCGCAGTGGCCTGGAGCGATGGCGCTAATGGGGGTGATTGCGCTGGTCAGCGTTCCGGCGCTGATCATCCACCAGCAGCAAGGTGTGCTTGAGCGTTTGCCGCCAAATATTGATGCGATATTTGCCGAAGCCAATAACACCAATCCCCGTGAATCCGAATGCCTGAGCAATGAATTTTCAGTCACGGTCCCCGAATGCACCTATGGCGGCGAAAAGCTCGGCGTCATCGTCATGGGCGACAGCCATGCGGCAGCACTAGTCGGGGCCGTTGAGCGCGCGCTGCCAGACCCGCAGCTGCATGTTCTGGACTGGACCAAAAGCAACTGCCCAACCATTGCCAACGTTAAGTCCGTGAACAAGCCTGACTTCAGCTGCGGCGAGTTTGTCAGTAATAAAGCCAAGCTATCGGACCCTGCACTGGATAATGCGCCCCTGATCATCATCAACCGCACCTCTTACTATGCGCTGGGACCCAATGAGCCCGACCGTAGCCGTGAAGTACCGGTGCCTTATCTGTATCTTGACACACCCTATCCCGCCCGGAACGACGCCTTTTTACAGACTATACGCCAGGGCGTCATCGAGACAGCCTGCGCGTTTGCCCAGCGCCACCCGGTGTATATGTTGCGGCCGATACCCGAGCTGAAATTCAACGTACCGAAAACCATGGGCAGAGCGCTAATGCAGGGCAAGCAGGTACGCGTATCGATCTCCCTGGAGGAATACCAGGCGCGCAATAAATTCATATGGGAAACCCAGGACCTGGCAGCGCAACGCTGCGGGGTGAAAATTCTCGACCCCTTGCCTTACCTGTGCCAGGACGGCCGCTGCAACGGTGACACAAATGGCCATCCGATTTACTTCGATGACGACCACCTCAGTGAGCGCGGTGGTAGTTTGCTAGTCCCGCTGTTTCGCCAGATGTTTAACGGTAGTTCAGCGCTGGCCCTGCGCGCCAAGGCTGTCACCGACAGCCAGTAGGTTCTGATTACTTCCATCGCTCCCTCTTCACCACCGAGCACCGAGCATGCAGATACCACGACGGTTCTACTCCCTTGATCTAGTTCGCGGGCTTGCCTCCCTCGCGGTCGTATTTTGGCACTGGCAGCATTTTTTCTATGACGGCAGCACGTTCTCCCCTTACGTCATGCAAGCGCAACCTTTTTACTCGGTGTTTTACGTGCTGTACCAGACCGGCTGG
>Ga0307487_1001148_pt1 | contig 19291 bp, 17 predicted proteins | sample CBIW12metaG_FD_203665 | JGI IMG/M metagenome (GOLD analysis project Ga0307487, IMG submission 203665) | Sea-ice brine microbial communities from Beaufort Sea near Barrow, Alaska, United States - CBIW 1.2 | ecosystem: Environmental > Aquatic > Marine > Coastal | place: USA: Alaska | collected... | reverse complement strand
CGTTGATGGTGAGGTCGACGCCGCGCAGGATCTGCGTGACGCCCTGCTCGGTCTGGACGCTGACGTGCAGGTCTTTGATCTCAAGAACTGACATGAATGTTATTCGCTTTCTGAAGTGACTTTAGCCGTGACGGCGCCGCAGGTGAGGGCAGCGCCAGCTGACAGATGGGGAAACCGTTTAGACGGCCACGATGACTGAGGGGTCGATGTAGATGTCGCCACCGATGATTTCAACCTGGTAGACGGGCACCGGCTCGTAGGCCGGCAGCGTGAGCGGCTTACCGGTCGTGAGGGAGAACATGGACCCGTGGGCCCAGCATTCCAGGGTCTCGCCTTCGACGAACCCCTCCGAGAGGGAGATGTCGCCGTGCGTGCAGGTATCGCCGATGGCGAAGACCCCGCCGCTGGAATCGCGCACGAGCGCGATGGCGACACCGTCGATGTCGACCTTGACGGCCTGATTGGGTTCAAGTTCGTCAAACGCACAGATCTTCGTGGCTGCCATGACTACTTCCCGTCCGTGGTGAGAAGCTCAGCTTCGATGGCGAGCAGGAGGCGAGCCTCGAGCTCGGGTGAACCAATTTTCTGCACAATCTCCGTGAGGAACCCGCGAACGACGAGTCGACGCGCTTCCTCCTCGGAGATCCCGCGAGACTGCAGGTAGAACAGCTGCTCATCGTCGAAACGTCCCGTGGCGCTCGCGTGACCGGCACCGACGATATCGCCGGTTTCGATCTCGAGGTTGGGTACGGAATCGGCGCGCGTGCCCTCGCTGAGCACGAGGTTGCGGTTCTGCTCGTAGCTGTCTGTGCCGGCGCCCTTGCTGCCGATCAGGACATCGCCGATCCAGACGGTGTGAGCGGCCGTCCCCTGCAGGGCACCCTTGTAGTTGACGCGGCTGCGGCTCCGGGGTGCGTCGTGGTGCACGTACACCTGCTGTTCGAGATGCTGGCCCGCGTCGGCGAAGTAGAGTCCGAGCAGGTCGGTGTCCGATCCGCTTCCGGCCAGGCGCACCGACGGGCTCACCCGTACGATGCGACCGCCCAGCGATACGACGACGTGCTTGAGCCGGGCGTCGCGACCGATGGATGCGAAGTGGTTGCTGAGGTGTACCGCCTCGTCGTCCCATTCCTGCACGGTCACCACGGTGAGGTTTGCCGACTCGCCGAGGATGATTTCGACATTCTCGGTGAGGCGAGCCTCACCGGAGTTTTGCAGGATGATCGTCGCCTGGCTGAAGGGCTTGGCTTCGATGATCGTGTGCGCGGCGCGAGCGGCGGAACCGAGCGCGGTACGCGACACGGTGACCTCCTTGGCCTCTTCACCGCTGACGGTGACGGCCAGTGCCTTCTCGAAGCCGGTCCAGGCGTTCGCGGAGGCCCGCTCTTCCGGAGCGCCGGCGAGGCCGATGCGACGGTCGGAGCGTTCGACCCATTCCACGTTCACGTCGGCGTTGTCGGTCGACTCGATCTCGTAGGGGGAACCGTCAAGGTCCCCCGACAGGAGGTCGGTGAACTTCGCAACCGGGAGGTACTTCCATACCGCCTCGCGACCGGTGACGGTCTCGAAGTCGGCGACGTTGGTGCTCTTGAATCGGCCCGAACGGGTCTGTACGGGTATGTAGGCGAAGCGTCCGTCGGCGTGTTTGCTGGTTTTGACGCTGGTGGCAGGTTCGATGGTGGCTGCCGTGGGCATGGCTGTTGAAGCGCCCTGGGTTGGCGCGGTGGCTGCGGACATTTAGCCGACAGATCCTTCCATGCCCATTTCAATGAGCTTGTTGAGTTCGAGGGCGTACTCCATTGGGAGCTCCCGGGCAATGGGTTCGATGAAGCCGCGCACGATCATGGCCATCGCCTCGTCTTCGGGCATACCGCGGCTCATCAGGTAGAAGAGCTGTTCTTCACTCACTCGGGACACGGTGGCCTCGTGGCCGAGCTGCACGTCGTCGACCCGGATATCGATCGAGGGGTACGTGTCCGATCGGGATTGGGTGTCGACCAGAAGCGCGTCACAGCGCACGGTGTTTGCCGAGTGGTGCGCGGTGGCATCCATGCGGACCTCACCACGGTATCCGCTGCGGCCGCCGCCGCGGGCGATGGACTTGGACACGATGGACGACTGCGTGTGCGGGGCCATGTGAATCATCTTGGCGCCGGCATCCTGGTGCTGCCCGGGACCGGCGAAGGCCACGGAGAGCGTCTCGCCCTTGGCGTGCTCGCCCATCAGGTAGATGGACGGGTACTTCATGGTGACCTTGGAGCCGATGTTGCCGTCGATCCATTCCATCGTGGCGCCCTCGCCGGCCGTGGCCCGCTTGGTCACGAGGTTGTAGACGTTGTTGGACCAGTTCTGGATGGTCGTGTAGCGAACGCGGGCGTTCTTCTTCACGACGATCTCCACCACGGCGGAGTGCAGCGAGTCGGACTTGTAGATCGGGGCGGTGCAGCCCTCGATGTAGTGAACGTAGCTGCCCTCGTCGGCGATGATCAGTGTGCGCTCGAACTGACCCATGTTCTCCGTGTTAATGCGGAAGTAGGCCTGCAGCGGGATCTCGACGTGCACGCCGGGCGGCACGTAGACGAACGATCCACCGGACCACACCGCGGTGTTGAGCGCGGCGAACTTGTTGTCGCCGGACGGAATGATCGTGCCGAAGTACTCTTCGAAGAACTCGGGGTGCTCCTTGAGCGCCGTGTCGGTGTCCATGAAGATGACGCCCTGAGCTTCGAGCTCCTCGTTGATCGTGTGGTACACGACTTCGGACTCGTACTGGGCCGCGACACCGGAAACGAGGCGCTGACGCTCCGCCTCGGGGATGCCCAACTTTTCGTACGTGTTCTTGATGTCGTCCGGCAGGTCTTCCCAGGTCTGGGCCTGCCGTTCCGTGGAGCGCACGAAATACTTGATGTTGTCAAAGTCGATCTCGGAGAGATCGGCGCCCCAGGTGGGCATGGGCTTGCGCTCGAACAGCTGCAGGGCCTTCAGGCGTCGCTGCAGCATCCAGTCCGGTTCGGACTTCAAGTTTGAAATATCCGTGACAACCTCGGGCGAAATCCCGCGGCGGGCGGATGCCCCGGCCTTGTCCGAGTCGGCCCACCCGAATTCGTACGTGCCCAACCCCTCAAGATCGGGGCGGTCTAGCAGAACATCCGACATACTTACCTCTTCCCTACCCACAACAACCCGGATATCAGTCCGGTCATTCCCGAATTATTCCCCGTCGACTGATTGGACTGGGGAACAACACGTAAATGGATTGCGTGGACAGCTACATTGCGAACCTAGAATATTCACGGACCACGTTTTCGTAAGCGCGGCCAACCGGCGTGCACTCATGAATTTCCGTGGAACCACGATTCTACAGGCTGTTCGCAGCGATTGTCGTGCTTGCCGGGGTATTCACATGCGCGCCGTTCGCGGAACGCAGAAACAGAAAGCTGAAACCGTGAATCGTATTTCGTCTTGGTTGCCCGCCACGATCGACGCTCGAACGCGGGTGATCGCCTGGACCTACCTTGTGGCACAGATCCTGCTCGTGGGCACGGGCGGCCTCGTCCGGTTGACGAGTTCCGGACTCGGCTGCCCCACGTGGCCGAGTTGCACGGCGGAATCGCTCGTCAACACCCCGGAGATGGGCATCCACGGGGTCATCGAATTCGGGAATCGCCTGCTGGGTGTGGCGCTCGGCCTGTTGGCCATTGTCGCCTTCCTCGCCGTGGTTCGGCTCCGACGCGAACGCCCCGACCTGTTTCGGTTGACGCTTCTGGCCGGTCTCGGGATTCCGGCTCAGGCGGTCATTGGGGGCATCAGCGTGCTGACGCAGCTGAACCCGTATGTGGTGGGCATCCACTTCGTTATTTCGGTGCTGCTCGTCGCGCTGTGCACCGCATTCGTGTACCGGGTGATCACCGGCAACGGACCCCGCTCCGTCGCCGTGCCCCGCCGGGTGCTGATCACCGCCCATGTGACGAGCCTCGTTGTGTTGGTGACCATCGTGGTGGGTATTCTCACCACGGGTTCCGGCCCGCACGCCGGCGATGCCGATGCGCCGCGGAACGGGTTGGACTCGGAGCTTCTTCAGCACATTCACAGCTGGCCCGCCTATCTGACCTTTGCCCTCACCGTGACGCTCCTCGCCTTCGCGTTCGGCGCACGCGTGCCCATGCGGCGCTGGGTGTTGCTGCTGCTCGGCGTCGAGCTGTTGCAGATCGCCGGCGGCCTCGCGCAGGCCAACCTGGGCCTGCCGCCCTTCCTCGTCGGCATCCACATGGTGCTCGCCTGCGTGCTGGCGGCCTCGATGACGGCGGTCATCCTGCACCTCAAGCAGCCGGAGTCCGTGACGGCGGTCCCAGCCGACCCAATCGGCAGCGGCGCATCCGCCCACAGCTAGGCCGCAAGAATTCGCCCACATCGGGCCGAGAACTCGGGCACCCAAGGCCCGTCCCGGTGTATTCTCCATGCATGCATCTCGTAGAGAGAGCCGTGTGGGAACCGCCGGACGATGAGGCCCGTCTGGTGGAATTCGGGCCGCCCATTTTCGGATTCGTGCCTCAACCGCGACTTCAGGAGCGCGGGTGGGACTGGGTCACGTCGCACGGCGTCACGCTGGAGGCGGAAGCGCACTACTGGCTTGCCGATCGGACAGGTAACTTCTGGTTCGAAGATTCACCGCTCGGACCGGTCGGGCTCGCCGAACTGCGCGGATTCGTTTTCACCGACCGACCCGGGTCAACCAACCGCGGCGGCGATCCGATCCGGGATGCGCTCAACCAGCACCTGCAGTACGTGGTCATGAACCACACCAGGAACCCGCACGAGTTCGGGTCCAGGGAATGGGCGGACCAGCACACGAGCCAACAGCACCAGGTGGAGCAGTCCCTGGCTCGCAAGGCGGAACTTCAGGTCGACCACAAGCTCTACCCGGCCATCGCCGTCACGGTGGCGCAGTTCCGAGCCACCACGGCGGCGATCAGCGGGCGAATCGTCACGGTCGTGCTGCACGAGGCCGACTTCGACAAGATCGAAGCGGTGCTCACTCGCCGTGTGTAGGGCGAGCCGTGTGTAGGGCGCGGCCCGTCCGGCCGCTAAGCGGGATCGGTGATGAACCCCTCAGACTTCATCCACTCGAATGCCACGTCCGCGGGTTCGTCTCCGTCCACATCCACCTGACGGTTGAGGGAGCGCAGAACCTCATCCGTGAGGCTCGGGGATATTTGGGCGAAGACGTCCATCAGGGCCGGGTACTCCTTCAGAGTCTTGGTGAAGAACACCGGGGCGACGTTATAGGCCGGGAAGAACCCGAGGTCGTCCTCCAACACGGCAAGGTCGAGGGCATCGATACGTCCGTCGGTCGTGAAGACCTCGCCGAAGTTGCAGGCGCCGGTGTCCGTCGCGCTGTAGATCGCACCGGTGTCGTAGATTCCGATATTGTCGTCCGGTACCCCGTCCGCGGTCCCCCGTGACAGCCCGTACTGCTCGAGCATCGGGTTCAGCCCATCGGGCCGGGAGTTGAACTCCGACTCGACACAAAAGGTGCGGTCTTCGACCGGCAGAGCGGCGAGTTCGGACATGGTGGTGATTCCCCCGAGCTCGGCGACCGCTTCGCGGCGCACACCCAGCGCATAGGTGTTGTTCATGGGTGCCCGAGCGCCCCACGTCACACCGTTGTCGAGGTCGATGTCGTGCACGGCCTGCCACTGCTCCTGCTGGTCCGGAATGGCCGTGGTCTGTCCCAGGTACGTGAGCCAGGCCGTTCCCGTGTACTCCCACATGAGGTCCGCCTGCCCCGACAAGACGAGTTCACGGGCGGGCTGGCTGCCGGGAACGTTGCTCAGGTCGGTCACCGTGAATCCCGCAGCGGATGCGGCAAGCACGGCTATCTTTCCCAGGATCAGCTGCTCCGTGTAGTTCTTCGATGTGACGGTCAGGGCCGCCCCATCCACACCGGATATCGGCGTGAGCGAGCCGGGCCCGAGCGCGGGAACGTAGGCGGTCGCCGGTTGCAGGCCACAGCCGGTCAGCGCCAGTCCGGCCACGGTGAGAACACCGGCCACGAGCGAGAGGCGACGGAACTTCGAAGACATCAGATTCCCTTCGGGCGGGCGACGTGTTCCACGACGCGCCCGACCCAGTCGATCAACAAGGCGAGCAGGGCGACCAGCACGGCACCGGTAATGAGAACAGCGGTCAGATTGAGGTTGACTCCGGTGATGATGAGGATTCCGAGCCCCCCGCCGTTGATGAACGTCGCCAGTGCCGCAGTGCCGACAAGCAGAACCAGTGCCGTGCGAATGCCGGACAGCATCACGGGCACGGCGAGGGGCAGCTCGACCTTGAAGAGAACGGCGCTTGCGGTCATCCCCATGCCGCGCCCTGCTTCCACCAGACGGGCATCCACCTGTTGCAGGCCCACCATGGTGTTGCGGAGCACGGGGAGCGCCGCGTACAACACCAGGCCAACGGTGGCGGCCCAGAAGCCGAAGCCGAGCCAGAAGGCCAGGAGGACGACAACGCCGACCGCCGGTGCGGCCTGCCCGATGTTCGCGAGGGCGAGTATCGGTCCGGTGAAACGGCGCAGAGGGCGGCGCGTGAGCAGGATGCCCACGGGGATGGCGATGGCCAGCACGATGACGGCGGAGAGCAGGGTGAGCTGGAGGTGCTCGACCGTGTAGCCCCACAGCGCATCGGGTGCCAGCGTATTGAGCTCCACCGGTGTGAGATCGGCGGTGAGCAGCCAGATGACGAGAGCCAGAAAGGCGAGAGCGATTCCGGCGAGCTGGAGGACGAGGCCTCGCCACTCCAACCAGCGCTTGCGCGCGATCGTCGGGACACCGGTCAGACGCGCGGCCACCGGCGGTTCATTCACCACGGTGCTCACGGCCGGGCCGGCTCACCCGCGGCTGCGGCCTGGAAGACGCCGGTGTTGAGGCCGACAGGGGCGTTGGCCGACTGGACGGCGGCGTCTCCCTGAGCCTTCGTGATCGCGTCCATGATCGTCTTCACATTGATGACGCCCTTGAACACGTCCCGCCGACCGGTCACGAGAGCGGCCCCGGCGCTCGATACCAGCATCGTGTCGAGCGCGTCATTCAGGGTCGCCCGCTTGCCGACGACGGGAAGTTTGGGGTCTGGCACGTTCGTAATGGTGTCCAGACGGTCCAGCTGGCGCAGGGACAGCCACTGGATCGGACGTTCGCGTTCGTCCACGATGACGGCGTGGCCGTGTCCGGCGGTCTTGGCCCGACTGAGCACGTCTGCGGCCCGCTCCCCCGGCTTGCCCACGACGGCCTCGGCCAGGCCGACATCGGCCACGCGCGTGAGGGTGAGCTGCTTGAGCCCGGCGCCGGCGCCGATGAAGTTCTCGACGAATTCGTTCGCGGGTTCCGCCAGGATGCGCTCCGGCGTGTCGTACTGCACGAGCTGGGCGCCCTCGTTGAAGATGGCGATCCAATCGCCCAGCTTCACCGCCTCATCGAAGTCGTGCGTTACGCAGACGATGGTCTTCTGCAGCTCGTCCTGGATGCTGAGTAGTTCGTCCTGCAGGCGCAGGCGGGTGATCGGGTCGACGGCGCCGAAGGGTTCGTCCATGAGCAGCACGGGCGGGTCTGCGGCCAGGGCGCGCGCCACACCCACGCGCTGCTGCTGTCCTCCGGACAGTTCCTTGGGGTACCGGTCGCGATAGGCGGCGGGGTCGAGCGACACGAGTTCGAGCAGCGCGTCGACGCGGGCCGCGATGCGCGCCTTATCCCAGCCGAGCATCTTGGGGACCATGCCGATGTTGGTGGCGACGGTCATATGCGGGAACAGCCCGCCCGCCTGGATGACGTAGCCGATGCCGCGCCGGAGCTCGTCACCGTTCATCTTGGTCACGTCATCGCCGTCGACGACGATCTTGCCCTCTGAGGGTTCAATCAAACGGTTGATCATCTTGAGCGTCGTGGTTTTGCCACAGCCGGACGGCCCGACCAGCATGACGATTTTGCCCGCCGGGATCTCCATGGTGAGGCCGTCGACGGCCGGCTTCAGCTGACCGGGGAATCGCTTCGTCACCGTGTCAAGCAGAATGCTGGCACCGGTGACGTCTGCGGTGGGGGTGGGTTCTTGCAGTGATTCAGACACGGATACCTCGCGGAGTTGTCAGTCGGCCGACACCGACGAGAAGAAGATCAAGGATGAGGGCAAGTACGATGACGCCGATGACACCGGTCAGCACCGATTCAAGGGAATTGGCGCCGCCGAGGCGGGACAACCCGGAGAAGATGAATCCTCCCAGTCCCGGACCGAGGGAATACGCGCTGATCGCCGCGATGCCCATGACCATCTGGGCCGAGACTCGCACTCCGGTCAGAATGACGGGCCACGCGATGGGGAGCTCAACCTGCAGCAGCGTGCGGAACCGGCTCATCCCGATACCACGGGCGGACTCCACGATGCTGGGGGCGACGCCGGAGAGACCGACGACGGCATTGCGCAGAATGGGGAGGGTGGCGAAGAAAGACACCACGATCACGGCCGGCAAGACCCCGAACCCGAAGGGCGCGATGAGGAGGCCGATGAAGGCGAAGGACGGAATCGTCAGTCCAATGGCCGACACAGAGTTTGCAACCGCGCTGAGCGCCTTGCTGCGGTACACAAGCGCGGCGAAGCCAACGGCGAGCACGCTCGCCAGCAGAAGGCACTGCACCACCAGGCTGAAATGCTGCCAGCCCGCGAACAGGATTTGATTCAGCCTGTCCCCTACGAAATCCAACACATTCAAACCCACTTCGCGTCGTTGACTCTGGGTCACCGACGCCGGCACGGGCGACCAAGAAAATCGCCGCGCCAAGCTATGCGCAGATACGGGCTCCGGTCCGTGGACGTGGGTGTGGTCTCAGTCTAGACGAACGCCTGCGTTTGGGGGGTTGACAAACACACCCGGGCCGGAGAAAAACCACGTGCGAGCGGCTAGAACGGCAGGAGCGGGTCGACGCCGACGGCAACGAAGAGCAGGGTCAGATACGCGATGGACCCGTGGAAAACTCGCATCGGTGAGACCTGCTCGTGACGGATGGCGAGGTTGTAGAGGCGGTGGGTTTCGTAAATGAACCATCCACCCGTGACAATCGCGACGAAGCTGTACGTGAGCCCCATCCCGGCGACCGGAATGAGCAGCATGGAGCAGGCGACGGTTGCCCAGGCGTACAAGATGACCTGGAGACCCACCTGGGCGCGGCCACGCACGACCGCGAGCATCGGAACGCCGGCGGCCTGGTAATCCGCGCGGTACTTCATCGACAGCGGCCAGTAGTGCGGCGGCGTCCAGAGGAAAATGATCATGAACAAGATCATCGGCGGCCAGGAGAGGTCTCCGGTGACGGCCGCCCATCCGATGAGCACCGGCATGCAGCCGGCCACGCCGCCCCAGACGATGTTCTGTGCGGTGCGGCGTTTGAGAATGATCGTGTAGAACACGACGTACAACAGGATGGCGCCGAAGGACAACGCGGCGGCCAGCCAGTTCGTGAAAATCCACAGCCAGGCGATCGAGGCCACGCCCAGCGCGTACGCGAAGATCAGCGCCTCCCGGTCGCTGAGCTCCCCCGTGACGAGCGGGCGGTTCTGCGTGCGGTGCATCAGGCGGTCGATGTCACGGTCGATGTAGCAGTTGAACGCACCGGCCGAACCGGCGCTGAGCGCGCCGCCGATCAGCGTCGCGAGCACGAGCCACAGGCTCGGAATTCCACGCTCGGCCAGAAGCATGGTGGGAGCCGTCACGACCAGGAGCAGTTCAACGACCCGCGGTTTGGTCAACGACAGGTAGGCCTTCAGCGTGCGCTTGATCGTACGCGGAGTTCTCTCGATGGTCTGAAGGGCGACGTCCATTAATCCTCGAATGCTAGGCAGTTCTACCAATTGTAGATCACGGCATGACGCTTCCCCGCAAATGACATGTCACGTCATATCGAGCGACCCCGGTCATTCGTCCCTATACTGGGTACTGCTCCCCACAGTGAAACAGTAGTTCGGCGAGCCCCCGGGTGGGAGATGGCCGCATCAGCAGGCTAACTCGCTGGGGGTGACATTCCACATGCGGTCCCGCGTCAATACGCGGCACCGCGGTGCAAGAATGTTTTGCCGACAATTGCACAACTTTTACAGGATGGGTTGAGCTCAACCCGCCCTCGCTCGAACGAAGGGTTACGTAACGTGGCAGCTTTCCAATGGGATTCCATTGACGACCAGGCGGTTAACACCGCACGAATTCTTGCGGCAGACGCCGTCGAAAAGGTGGGCAACGGGCACCCGGGAACGGCGATGAGCCTCGCCCCCGCCGCTTACCTGCTCTTTCAGAAGGTCATGCGTCGTGACCCGGCCGACAACGACTGGCTCGGACGCGATCGATTCATCCTGTCCGTGGGACACAGTTCCCTCACGCAGTACGTGCAGCTCTACCTCGGCGGCTACGGCCTCGAACTCGACGATTTGAAGGCGCTGCGCACCTGGGGTTCCAAGACCCCCGGCCACCCCGAGTTCGGACACACCGCCGGTGTGGAGATCACCACAGGGCCGCTCGGCCAGGGCCTCGCGTCGGCCGTCGGGTTCGCTTACGCCTCCCGCTTTGAGCGCGGACTGTTCGACCCGGACGCATCCGTCGGCTCGAGCCCCTTCGACCACTTCGTATACGTCGTCGCCGGCGACGGCGACCTGCAGGAGGGCATCACCTCCGAGGCGTCTTCGCTCGCGGGCCACCAGCAGCTGGGCAACCTGATTGCCATCTACGACAGCAACCAGATCTCGATCGAAGACGACACGAACATCGCCTTCACCGAAGACGTCGCCGCCCGCTACGAGTCGTACCACTGGCACGTGCAGACCGTGGACTGGAAGAAGACGGGCGAGTACGTCGAGGACGTCGCCGCCCTGAACGACGCCATTCTGGCCGCACAGGGCGTGACCGACAAGCCGTCTCTCATCATTCTCAAGACCATCATCGGATGGCCGAGCCCGAAGAAGCAGAACACCGGCAAGATCCACGGGTCCGCCCTCGGTGCGGAGGAACTCGCGGGAGTGAAGACCGTTCTCGGCTTCGACCCCGAGAAAACGTTCGACGTCGCCGATGACGTCATCTCCCACACCCGTGAGGCCCTCGTGCGCGGTGCGCAGGAGCACGCCGACTGGAATGTGCGATTCGATGCCTGGGCCGCAGCAAACCCCGAGCGCAAAATTCTGCTTGACCGCGTCCTCAGCGGCGAGCTGCCCGATGGCGTCGAGGAGGCCCTCCCGGTCTTCCCCGCCGGCACCGCGGTGTCGACGCGTGCGGCATCCGGCAAGGTCCTAAACGCCCTCGGTCCCGTCATCCCGGAGCTATGGGGCGGCTCGGCCGACCTCGCCGAATCGAACAACACCACCATCGCCGGTGCCGCGTCGTTTGTTCCGAGTGAGCATTCCACCGGCGCCTGGACCGGCAACACGTACGGTCGTGTTCTGCACTTCGGAATCCGCGAACACGCGATGGCCGCGATCCTCAACGGCATCGTGCTGCACGGGAACACGCGCGCCTTCGGCGGCACGTTCCTGATCTTCAGCGACTACATGCGCCCCGCGGTGCGACTCGCCGCGCTCATGAAGGTGCCGTCCATTTTCGTCTGGACCCACGATTCCGTGGCCCTCGGCGAGGACGGCCCCACCCACCAGCCGATCGAGCAGCTGGCCACGCTGCGCGCTATCCCGGGTCTCGACGTGGTTCGACCCGGCGATGCCGCCGAGACGGCATGGGCGTGGAAGACGATCCTCGAACGCCGAGGCGGCCCGGCAGGCATCGCCCTGACGCGGCAGAACATTCCCGTGTTCGAACGCGGTGACGGCGACGCGTCCGGCGACACCTTCGCGGCGGCGTCACACGTCGCCCGCGGCGCCTACGTGCTCGCGGAAGCGGCCGGCGGAACGCCCGACGTGCTGCTGATCGCCACCGGCTCAGAGGTGCAGCTCGCCGTTGAGGCGCGCGCGCAGCTCGCAACGGAGGGCGTCAACGCCCGCGTGATCTCCGCCCCCTGCCTTGAGTGGTTCGACGAGCAGAGCGCCGAGTACCGTGAGTCTGTTCTCCCGGCCGGTGTCACGGCCCGGGTCTCGATTGAGGCCGGAATCGCGTTGACCTGGAACAAGTACGTCGGCGACCGTGGACGGAGCATCTCCATCGAGCACTTCGGTGCATCGGCGGACTACCAGACCCTGTTCCGCGAATTCGGAATCACCACTGAGGCCGTTGTGGCCGCCGCCAGGGAATCCATCGCCGACTAGCGGGCACCGGGCATGACCGAACGACCGTGAAATCGCAGAGCAGTGAAAACAGCACCGATATCGCAAGAAACGCCTACAGAGGAGATTTACGACAATGACTGAAACCACCACCCCCCTCGCCCAGCTCTCGGCGGCCGGAGTCAGCATCTGGCTCGACGACCTGTCCCGGGACCGGATCGTCTCCGGCGGGCTGCAGCAGCTCATCGACAACAGCAACGTCGTCGGCGTGACGACGAACCCCACGATCTTTGCCGGCGCGCTCGCCAAGGGCGAGGCGTACACGAAGCAGGTCGCCGCATTGGCTGCCGCCGGCACCAGCGTGAGCGACGCCGTCTTCGAGATCACGACGGATGATGTCACCGCGGCGAGCGATATCTTCCGCCCGGTCTACGACCGCACGAACGGCGTCGACGGCCGCGTCTCCATCGAGGTCGAGCCGGGACTGGCCAGGGACACGGCCGGCACGGTCGCCCAGGCACGTCAGCTCTGGGCCAAGGTCGACCGCCCCAACGCGATGATCAAAATCCCCGCGACCGTCGAAGGCCTCGACGCCATCACCGCCACGATCGCGGCCGGCATCAGCGTCAACGTGACACTGATCTTCAGCCTTGAGCGTCACCGTCAGGTCATCAACGCCTACCTGACCGGACTTGAGCAGGCGAAGGCCGCCGGGATCGATCTGTCCACCATCCACTCCGTGGCATCCTTCTTCGTCTCCCGCGTCGACACCGAGATCGACAAGCGTCTCGTCGCCCTCGGAACGGACGAGGCAATCGCGCTGAAAAGCAAAGCCGGCGTCGCCAACGCACAGCTCGCCTACGAGGTCTTCGAGCAGGCGTTCGCCTCAGAGCGCGCCCTCGGGCTGCTCAACGCCGGTGCCAACAAGCAGCGTCCACTGTGGGCGTCCACCGGAGTCAAGGACCCGAGCCTGCCCGACACCCTGTACGTGACCGAGCTGGTCGCGCCCGAGGTCGTCAACACGATGCCGGAGAAGACCATGCAGGCCGCGGCGGACCACGCCGTCGTGCCGGCCGACTCGATCACCGGATCGTATGCTGCGGCAAACGCTGTGCTGGATGCCCTCGCCGCCCAGGGAATCTCCTACGACGACGTCACCCGTGTCCTGGAAGAAGAAGGCGTGTCCAAGTTCGTCGTGTCCTGGGACGAGCTGCTGCAGACGGTCTCCGCCGCCCTCGCCGCAGCCGAGACCTCGGTAGTCCGATGAGCTTCCGCATCGGCGTCAGTGGCTCGGCCGCTGACGCCGTCCGCCGCGTAGTCCCCACCCTCGTGGAGGATCTGGTGGCATCGAGCATCACCTCGCTCGACCCGTCGCTCTGGGGCCCTGACGCCGAGGCGGAAGCCGCCCAACGTCTCGGCTGGACCGAGTCGGTAGCCATTTCACGACCCCTCGTCGCCGAGATCACCGCACTGCGTGACTCGCTGCACGCCGCCGGAGTGACCCGGATCGCCCTCGCGGGAATGGGCGGCTCTTCGCTCGCCCCGGAGGTCATCACGAACACCGCCGGCGTCAACCTCACCGTTCTCGATGCCACCGACCCCGGACAGGTGCTCGCGGCGTTGTCCGACCACCTCGACTCGACCGCGCTCGTCGTGTCGTCGAAGTCCGGATCCACCGTCGAAACGGACAGTCAGCGTCGCGTCTTCGAGCGCGCTTTTGTTGATGCCGGCATCGACCCGGCCGAGCGCATCATCGTGGTGACCGACCCCGGCTCGCCCCTCGAGGCATCCGCTCGCGCCGCCGGCTACCGCGTGTTCAACGCCGATCCCAACGTCGGCGGACGCTACTCGGCGCTGACCGCGTTCGGTCTCGTGCCGTCCGGGCTTGCCGGCGTCGATATCGGGGAACTGCTCGATGAGGCCGAATCGGTGCTCTTGTCGCTCGCCGTTGATTCGCTCGACAATCCCGGACTGATTCTCGGTGCGGCCATGGCCTCGGCGCAGCCGCGCCGCGACAAGCTCGCCCTCGTCGCCGACGGAACACACATCGTCGGCTTCGCCGACTGGGTGGAACAGCTGATCGCCGAGTCGACCGGCAAGCTCGGTACCGGCATCCTTCCCGTTGTCCTCGACCTCGACGCCCCGGAACTGACGGCAAACCTGCCCGACGTTCAGGTTGTGCGGGTCGTCGCGGATGCCGGCGTCAACGTTTTCGCCGATCAGGACGGACGCGATGAGATTCGCGTCAGCGGCACGCTCGGTGCCCAGTTCCTGGTGTGGGAGTACGCGACCGTGGTCGCCGGACGACTCCTGGGGATCAACCCCTTCGACCAGCCGGATGTCGAATCGGCGAAGATCGCGACCCGCGGCCTACTGGATTCCCGCCCGGCTCCGGAGCCCGCCGCGTTCATCGCGGACGGCATCGAAGTGCGTGGAACCCCGCACGTCATCGGCGCGGCGAGCGACCTCGCCTCCGCCATCGACGCCCTGCTGGAAGAACTCGGCCCGGACGGCTACGTCGCCGTGCAGGCCTACGTCAACCGCCTCGCGCTCCCCCAGCTGGCCGACGTGCGCTCACAGCTCGCGACGCTCTCCAAGCGTCCCGTGACCTTCGGTTGGGGACCTCGATTCCTGCACTCCACAGGCCAGTTCCACAAGGGCGGCACCGCGACGGGCGTGTTCCTGCAGATTCTCGCCACACCGGCGGAGGACCTCTCCATCCCGGATCGCCCGTTCACCTTCGGCGAGCTCATTCAGGCCCAGGCCAGCGGTGACGCGAGCGTCCTGGCGGAGCACGGTCGCCCGGTGCTCACCCTGACGCTCACCGCGCCCGCAGAAAATATCGATACGCTCTTCGAGGCGCTGGGCTAGCCCGGCACCTCAGCGTTCATCCGCTTCCCGCTTTCATCCCTTAGGAGCTGCATGTCCCCGGTGGAAATCACCCCTGATTCCAATCCGTTGCGTTCACCCTCCGATTACCGTCTGAATCGCATTGCCGGGCCCTCCAGCCTCGTGATTTTCGGCGTGACCGGAGACCTGTCGCGGAAGAAACTCATGCCCGCCGTTTACGACCTCGCCAATCGCGGCCTGCTTCCGCCGGGCTTCGCGCTCGTGGGATTTGCACGCCGCGACTGGGACCACCAGGACTTCATGCAGGTCGTGCACGATTCGGTGAAGAAGTACGCGCGCACCGAATTCCATGAGGATGTGTGGGCGCAGCTGGCGGAAGGCATCCGTTTCGTTCCGGGTACCTTCGATGACGATGCGGCATTTGCGCAGCTGAAAGACACGATCGCCCAGCTTGACCGAGACCGTGGCACCATGGGCAATCACGCCTTCTACCTCGCGATCCCCCCGAAGGCCTTTCCGCTCGTCACCGAGCAGTTACGGCGTTCGGGGCTCGCGGAGCAGAAGGACGGCCAGTGGCGGCGTGTGGTCATTGAGAAGCCGTTCGGGAGCGACCTCAAGACGGCGCGGGAACTCAACGACGTGGTCGAATCCGTCTTCCCGCCGGACTCCGTCTTCCGGATCGATCATTATCTGGGCAAGGAAACCGTTCAGAACATCCTGGCGCTACGTTTCGCGAACCAGATGTTCGAACCGCTGTGGAACGCGAATCACGTGGACCACGTGCAGATCACCATGGCCGAGGACATCGGTGTTGGTGGACGCGCCGGCTACTACGACGGCATCGGCGCGGCTCGCGACGTGATTCAAAATCACCTCCTGCAACTTCTCGCCCTGACGGCGATGGAGGAACCGATTTCCTTCGCGGCGGCGGACCTCCGCGCGGAGAAGGAAAAGGTTCTGGCTTCGGTGCATCTGCCGGAAGATCTGGGACAGGGCACCGCGCGCGGGCAGTACACCGGTGGCTGGCAGGGCGGCGAGAAGGTCGTCGGGTTCCTGGACGAGGACGGGATGGACTCCGAGTCGATCACCGAAACCTACGCGGCCCTGCGCCTCACCATCGACACCCGCCGCTGGTCGGGCGTGCCGTTCTATCTGCGTGCCGGCAAGCGCCTCGGTCGACGCGTCACCGAAATCGCCGTGGTCTTCAAGCGCGCGCCCCAGTACCTGTTCGCGGAGAGCCAGACCGCTGAACTCGGCCACAACGCGCTGGTCATTCGCGTGCAGCCCGACGAGGGCGTGACGATCCGTTTCGGTTCCAAGGTTCCGGGTGCCGGGATGCAGGTGCGCGACGTGACCATGGACTTCGGATACGGCCACGCGTTCACCGAGGCGAGCCCCGAAGCGTACGAGCGGCTCATCCTCGACGTGCTGCTCGGAGACCCGCCGCTCTTTCCCCGCCACGAAGAGGTTGAGTTGTCGTGGAAGATCCTCGACCCGATCGAGGAGTACTGGGCCACGCAGGGCCAGCCGGAACAGTACCGTCCCGGCACCTGGGGCCCGTCAACCGCCGATGAATTACTGGCCCGCGACGGCCGTACCTGGAGACGCCCATGATCGTCGATCTGCCTGACACCACGACCGCCAAGATTTCGAAGGCGCTCGTGCGGATTCGCGAGGAGGGTGGCGCCGTCGCCCTCGGACGCGTTCTCACCCTCATCATCTCCTCCACGCTCGGTCAGGAGGAGGAGGCCATCACCGCGGCCAACGACGCCTCCCGTGAACATCCGATGCGGGTCATCGTCGTGTCGACCGAGCGCGCTGACGTGCCAAACCCCTCGGGCCCTCCCCGCGTTGACGCGGAAATTCGCGTCGGCGGCGACGCCGGCGCGAGTGAGGTCATCGTGCTGCGGGTGTACGGGGACGCCGCAAGCGACCCGGAGAGCCTTGTGACGGGTCTTCTGCTGCCCGACGCACCCGTCGTGGCGTGGTGGCCCGGTGCCGCGCCCGCGGTGCCCGCCGACTCTCCCCTGGGCCGGATCGCCTACCGACGGATAACCGACGCCTCGGCGCAACCGGACCCTCAGGGCGCGCTCCAGCGCCTGCGGTCCAGCTATCGTCCGGGCGATACTGATTTCGCTTGGACTCGCCTGACGCTGTGGCGCACACAGCTCGCTGCGGTGTTGGATCAGCCGCCGTTCGAGCCGGTCACCGGTATCCAGGTCACCGGCGCCGCGGATTCCCCCTCCACGACGCTTCTGGCGGCGTGGCTGCACCTGCAGCTGGAGGTACCCGTGAATTGCGACCTGACGAGCGGCCCGCATGCGAACGGCATGTACGGGGTGAAGCTCACCCGCGCCGCCGGTGTCATTTCCCTCGAACGTGAGCACGCGGGCGTGGCCACCCTGATCCAGCCGGGTCAGCCCGTGCAGGATCTGGCCCTCCGTCGACGCAGCCTGCGCGACTGCCTCGCCGATGAGCTTCGCCGCCTTGATCCGGATGACCTGTATGGTGAGGTCATCACGCGCGGCCTCCCGCTCTTGGAGGACGTGGTGACCTCACAGACCGGAGCATCAGCGTGACGAATGAACGACGAGTTTTGGTCCACCAGAACAAGCAGGCATTGGCCGGTTCTGTCGCCGCCAGGTTCATCACCAAGATGGTCGACGTTCTGCACGAAGAGGCCCAGGCGAATGTGATCCTCACCGGCGGTTCCGTAGGCATCGCCGTTCTGGAAGCGATCAACGAGTCGGCGGCGAGGGACACAATCGAGTGGCCCCGTGTCAGCTTCTGGTGGGGCGATGAGCGCTGGGTCCCTCGGGCGGATGCAGACCGAAACGAACGCCAGGCCCGCGAGGCGCTTCTCGACCACATCGCGGTGCCGGAGGCGAATATACACCCGTTCGCCGCAGCTGACGATGACATCAGCCTCGACGACGCCGCGGACAGGTACGCGGCCGAACTGGAGGAACTCGCACCCTATGGGGCTTCACTCCCCCGGTTCGACATTACCTTCCTCGGCGTCGGCCCCGACGGACACGTGGCCTCGCTGTTTCCGCACGGAAGCGGAATTCGGGAGAATGCGGCGAGCGTCATACCAGTGCGCAACTCGCCCAAGCCCCCCGCGGAACGGCTGTCTCTCACCCGGCCCGTGCTGAATTCTTCTGACCGGGTGTGGATGGTGCTCGCCGGGTCGGACAAGGCATCCGCGCTCGGATTGACTCTGGCCGGCGCGAGCAGGGACGAGGTTCCCGCCGCCGGCATCAAGGGCCGCAAGCGAACGGTCTTCTTCGTCGACGATGAGGCTGCCGCCGAGGTGCCGGAGAGTCTCATCGCCCCGTCTTACTAGCGTTCCTGGGCACAACGAAGAAGGGCTCAACCACCGCGGTGGTTGAGCCCTTCTGTTCCCCGTTGGTCGAGCCTGTCGAGACCCTAGTTTGTCGGGCTCAGCTTGCCGCGGCGAACACGCAGCTGAGTGAGCGCCTCTTCCAGAAGGGACTCTGCCTCGTCCTCGCTGCGGCGCTCCTTGACATACGCGAGGTGCGTCTTGTACGGCTCGAGCTTGACGACAGAGGGAGGATTCTCCTTGTCGCGGCCGGCCGGAAGTCCGGAGGACGGGCAATCGATGGTGGCGGGAATCTCCTCATCAGGCAGGGTCGCCGCGAAGTACCGCACGGTCTCGTTTCCGAGGGCGTCCCAATAGGACACCCTGATCCGATCAGCGTGGAAACCACGGTCCTGCTCGCCCATGGGGCCAGCTCCTACACGTGAGCCCCGAATTGCACTACCACCAGATGCCATTTTATTCCTCCCATTGAAAAGCAACTCAGCGTGGCGCACGCACCGCGCGCGCCGACCTTTACTACAACGTACGCCTGTTGTGCTAGGCGCCCGTATCAAACTTGGTGATCAACCCGAGCACCACGATGCATGTGATCCACAGTAGGCCCAATATGACCGTTATGCGGTTGAGGTTGCGTTCCGCAACACCCGACGCGCCCAGGTTCGATGTGACTCCACCACCGAACATGTCGGACAGCCCCCCGCCCCGACCCTTGTGCAACAGAATGAGCATGGTGAGCAGAAGACTCGTAATCCCTACGAGGACCTGCAACACAACCTGGAGAATCTCCACACGAAACCTTTCACAAATGCGGTGGGCGCAGTTATCCCCACCAAGACCTTGCCAATTATAGCCCGAAGGAAC
>Ga0307487_1001147_pt1 | contig 19300 bp, 13 predicted proteins | sample CBIW12metaG_FD_203665 | JGI IMG/M metagenome (GOLD analysis project Ga0307487, IMG submission 203665) | Sea-ice brine microbial communities from Beaufort Sea near Barrow, Alaska, United States - CBIW 1.2 | ecosystem: Environmental > Aquatic > Marine > Coastal | place: USA: Alaska | collected... | reverse complement strand
TTTTAGTGATTCCGGTAAACAGGTGGTAGGCGATCGTGCCGCAGTGGGAAGCCACTTCATTCGCATGTAAATTTTCACCCCAAAATTCTATTTCACTATCCACGCCCGATTCCGGAATGTCAGTCAAGTCCACTGTAAGCATATCCATCGAAACCCGCCCAATAATCCGAGCACGCTGGCCATTGATAAGCACTGGCGTGCCGTCAACCGCTTGCCGAGGGTAACCGTCAGCGTAGCCCATTGCGACTGCACCTATCTTCGTCCGGCGTTCGGCTACGAACCGCCCGCCGTAACCTACACTGTCGCCCCGTTCAACCCATTTTGTCGCTATGACTTTGCTTTTGAGCGTCATGACTGGGCGCAGTTTCTTGCTATGTTCATTTTCCTTTGCTAAAGGGGACGCACCGTAAAGCATTATGCCTGGTCGTTGCCAGTGTTTCCTCGCCGTTTCATGGTCAAGGATTCCGGCGGAATTTGCGAAACTCAGCTCAATCTCGGGGCTTGAAAGTGATGCCGGTAGCCGAGAGAGTTGGGCCTCAACCGATACGCCTGTCGTCAGACGATCGTCGGCATTCGCCAGGTGTGTCATAACTACCACGCTCTTTACCTGATGCATTTTCTTTAACTCAACGTAGGCCATGGCGGCCTGCTCAGGATTGAACCCGAGCCGGTGCATTCCTGTATCCACTTTCAGCCAGATGGGGATTTTTTTAGGTAGCGAGCTCTTTGCCAGTTTGTCCAACTGATCCTGGCTATGAACAACAGTCCAGAAACCTTCACGCGAGATAATTTCAAGCTCGCTGGCTTCGAAAAAACCTTCTAAAAGGAGAATGGGATGTCGCAACCCTGAGACCCGCAAGGCCATTGCCTCTTCAATACAGGCCACTGCAAAAACTTCGACATCTTGCGAGAGATATTCGGCGATCTGCACCGCGCCATGGCCATAAGCGTCAGCCTTCACTACCGCAATGGTTTTTCCTTGTGGCATCAAGGACGCCGCCAATAGAAAGTTGGCTCGAACATTTTCCAGGTTTATTTCAGCGACAGCAGGTCTGGCCATATCTCACACTCACTTACTCAATTGCCAGAATCGCAATGACTTCTATATCGGCGTTCTTGGGAAGACCTTTCACCGCGTAGGCAGCTCGGGCGGGAAATGGCTCGTTGAGGTAGCGGGCCATGACTTCGTTGACCGTAGGGAAATGCGCCATATCACTCAAGAGAATCGTCATATTGACGATGTTATCTAGGGTGGCTCCTGCCGACTCTGCAACGGATTTTACATTTTCGAACACTTGGATAGCTTGGGCTTCAAAGGACTCCGTCACCATTTCTGTAGTTTCGGGATCGATGGGTATTTGGCCCGAAAGGTAAACCGTATGCCCTACTTGAACGCCTTGAGAGTATGGGCCGATCGCTTTTGGCGCTTTCTCCGAATAAATAATGTTAGTTTGCATAGATTTTGCCTTTTACGTATTAAAATTAACTATTTAAGATAGCGGTAAATAGATAGACCTTCGTTATCGATATCTGGTGTTTTATCATTGATGACGTCGGAAACCAGCCGTGCTGAACCTTGAGCCATTGTCCACCCAAGAGTTCCGTGTCCTGTATTCATGTAGAGATTCATGATGGGAGTCTTCCCTATGACAGGAACGCTGTCGGGTGTCATAGGTCTGAGGCCACACCAGAATGTCGCCTTGTCAAGGTCACCGGCGCCTGGGAAAAGATCACTGACTACAAACTCCGCTGGTTTGCGCCGCTTTTCTTTAAGGCTTAGGTCGAAATGTGCGATTTCGGCAGTACCGCCCACTCGAATCCGATCGTCGAAACGTGTGACGGCTACTTTAAAGGCCTCGTCCATCACTGTGGACTGAGGGGCTTTGGTTTCATCGAGCAACGGCAAGGTTAATGAATAGCCTTTGATCGGATAAATCGGCAGCTTGAGCCCCAAAGGATTCACCAGCAGGGGTGAGTAACTGCCCAAACAGACAACATAGGCATCGGCCTTAAGGGCACCCTCAGTTGTTTGTACCGCAGTAATTTTCCCCGACGAGGCCTCAAGCGCTCGCACTTCCGTGTTGAGCATAAATTTCACGCCGGCATCGCGACAGTGTTCAGCAAGACGGGTGGTGAATTTATGACAATCCCCTGTTCCATCTTGGGGAAATCGCAAGCCCCCAACAAACTTTTCCGAAACGTTGGCAAGGGCAGGCTCGTGCCGGATACATTCGGCATGGTCAATTACGTCGTGTTCAACACCACACTCCTGGAGGGAGGCGAGATCCGCTCCAATGGAGTTCATCTTCTCTTGGTCACGGAAAATCTCAATAGTGCCCTTGGTCCGGTGATCGAAATCCAACGGCAACTGCTTGGTAAGCTCGTCAAGACAGATGCGGCTGTACTCTGAAATCCTCAACATTCTTTGTTTATTGGTACGGTATGCTTCTTCACCACATTGCCCCAGCATCTGGAACATCCAATTGGCTGTTCGGGCATTGAACGAACTGGAACTGACAAGAATGGGCGCCAAGTCCTGCATCATCCATTTTAACGCTTTCAGCGGGATACCCGGCGCAGCCCAGGGATTGGTGTAACCGTAGGAAAGCATTCCCGCGTTTCCGTAGCTGGCCTCATCGGCTACAGTGAGATTCCGCTCAACAACAGTCACCTCATGCCCGGAATTAGCCAGGCACCACGCAGTAGAAACCCCTGCAACTCCACCACCCAAAACAAGAACTTTCATGATAATTGAACTCCATATAGGGCTGGCAGCGTTTTGGCTTCAAGCAGTGTTTTATCGATACCGCCTAAATTGAAGGGGTGAGTGTTCGGGTCGTCCGCCTCATGGTTAAAGCCTCGCTCCGGGAAAGGGCCAGTTTCTTTGGCCACGCAATCGCAATTGACTGAGGAAGCGCGCTCGGAAACCTTCAGTCCGCCTTTCGCGAAAATCTGGGCGGGGTTTCTTACGGTGCCAGTCTTGGTGGCCGTCATAGAGAACTCCTGTGGATCGAAGTTGTTGCGAGAAATAAAATCTTGATGCTGGTAGGTTGCCTTACTCTTAATGTTGAGTTAAATATTAATTTACTAATCAACAGTTATGCTGGCGTTAAACTATGAAGAAGAAAAAAGTACTAAACCAAGTAACAGACTTCGACATTCGGCTGCTGCGGTTGTTTAAAACCGTGGTGGAAAGCGGAGGTTTTTCCGCCGCCGAGAGCGCGCTAGGCATTACAAAATCCGCAATCAGTCAACACATGAGCGACCTTGAAGAGCGGCTGGGTCTCCGGCTTTGTCAGAGAGGCCGGGCCGGCTTTGCATTGACCGACGAGGGTGCGGAAGTACTGCAGGCAGCCGAGGTTCTGTTGTCCTCGGTTGAGAATTTCAGGTCAGAGATCAACCAGCTCAACAAGCGGTTAACGGGAGAGCTTAATATAGGCATCGTCAATAACTTGGTGACCTTGCCTTACATGCTGATCAGCAAAGCGCTCAGCCAGCTCAGGGAGCAAAGTGATGGGATCAAGATAAACATCAGCATGAGTACGCCTTCGGAGATTGCAAAAGGCTTGTTTGATGGGCGGTTGCACGTGGGCGTTATACCCTGGACAACCTCGTTGTCTGGTCTTGAGTATGCTCACCTCTACGAAGAGCGATCCAGTCTTTACTGTAGGCACAATCACCCTTTGGCATCTATATCAGGTGATATCGCCAAAATGGACTTGTTGAAAACAAACTCCGTTATACCTAGCTATCCGATGAGCGAGCAGGCTATCGCGATGCATCAGTTGCTGACTTGTACGGCAACAGCCTCGGACCGGGAAGGTATTGCCTTCCTTATCTTGACGGGTGAGTACATTGGCTTCCTGCCGGATCATTACGCCGCGAACTGGGTAGCTAGGGAGGAGTTGCACGCACTGAATGCCGGCTCGCTATATTTCAATACTCGACTGGCACTGGTCACGCGCCAGGGACGACGCCCCAATTCCGTGCTCGATAGCTTTTTGAACCTCGTCCATCACTAATCCCGACGTATCGAGTAGCGATGCTTGATACGTTCTTTTTCGAGAACACCCCTGACGACCTGATTCGCCTTGCATGCATATCTCTCATCGTTAGGATGCGTTTCTCAGTGAAATGTTTAGTTTTTTCTAATCTAAAGATAAATAATTATGTATTTAACTAAACTTACGACCTGTTCAGACTGCTTGCATTAACCTTTAACAACGAAAAGGGTACCGCCATGTCTGAACTGAATTCTAGCAAAACCGCCGGGCTCAGCGCCGAACAGCTCGATGCCTTCTGGATGCCGTATACGGCCAACCGGCAGTTTAAGGCCGATCCCCGTATTATCGTCGGCGCCGAGGGTTCCTACTATAAGACCGCCGATGGCCGTCGCATCTTCGATGGCCTGTCGGGCCTATGGACCTGTGGTGCTGGCCACAACAGGCCCGAAATCGCTGAGGCTGTTTACAAACAGCTGCGCGAACTCGACTATGCACCGGCTTTCCAGCACGGGCACCCCAAAGCTTTCGAGTTGGCTCATCGCATTCGCGAGCTGACACCGAAAGGGTTGGATTATGTATTCTTTACTAACTCAGGTTCAGATGGCGCAGACACCTCGTTAAAAATTGCCCGTGCCTACTGGCGCAAGAAGGGCAAGCCGAGCAAGACAAAGCTCATCGGCCGCTCGAAGGGCTATCACGGCGTTAACTTTGGAGGTGTCAGCGTTGGTGGCATCGGTGCAAACAAGGCTCTATTTGGTCAAGGTTTGGACGCCGTCCATTTGCCCCACACTTTGCTGAAGGAGAACCTTTTTAGTCGCGGTATGCCGGAAAAAGGCGTCGAACGAGCCGAAGATTTGCTCGACCTGATTGCGCTTCACGATGCTTCCAATATTGCCGCTGTGATCGTTGAGCCTATGGCAGGCTCTGCCGGCGTGTTGCCACCACCGGTGGGCTATCTTAAACGCTTGCGGGAAATCTGCGATCAGCACGATATTCTGCTGATATTTGATGAGGTTATTACTGCCTTTGGTCGGGTGGGCTCTATGACTGGCGCCGAAGAGTTTGGCGTTGTGCCGGACATGATGAACATTGCCAAACAGCTAACGAACGGTGCTGTTCCCATGGGCGCAGTGGTCGCTAAAACCGACATATATCAGACATTCATGGATCAAGGTGGGGCGGATTACATGACGGAATTGCCCCATGGCTATACCTACTCTGGCCACCCGGTTGCGTGTGCAGCAGCGTTAGCATCCCTTGATATTTTGCAGAACGACAACTTGATCGACAGAGTCAAAGAAATGAGCCCGCTGTTCGAGAACGCACTGCACAGCCTCAAAGGTACACGCTACATCAGTGATATCCGCAACTATGGTTTAGCCGGTGCCCTACAGATTGAAAGCTACCCGGGTGAGCCTGCACGTCGCCCCTACGAAATTGCCATGAAATGCTGGGAGAAGGGTTTCTATGTTCGTTATGGCGGCGACACCATTCAGCTCGGCCTACCATTTATTGTTGAGCCTGAAGAAATCGACAATGTGATCAACGCAGTGGGTGAGTCGATCAACGAATTGAATTAAAGCAGGTAACCTGCAACGTAAATAAGTAAGGCAGAGCGTAAAAAGCGTTCTGTCAGGACAAACTTCGAGCGCTCGTTATGAGTGATATTTCAACGATAAAATACGTACAACAAGAGGCTTACTCAATGAGCATGATTGGACATCTAATTAATGGTGAACGGCGTACCGATTCAGAACGCACCCAAGACGTTTTTAATCCGTCGACAGGCGAGGTCAGCAAGCAGGTTGCTATCGCGTCTGTTGCCACCGTAGAGGAAACGGTAGCTGCAGCACAAGCTGCCTATCCTGCTTGGCGTGACACCCAACCAGCTAAGCGCGCTAAGGTAATGTTTAAGTTTAAAGAGTTGCTTGAGGCCCATGCTGAAGAAATCTGTACCTTGATCGGCGAAGAGCACGGCAAAATTTCTCACGACGCCGCTGGTGAACTACAGCGTGGGATCGAGTGTGTTGAGTATGCCTGTAGCGCTCCTGAGTTGCTGAAAGGCGAACATTCAAAAAACGTCGGTCCCGGTATTGATTCCTGGAGTCAGTTCCAGCCACTAGGCGTCGTTGCAGGTATCACGCCGTTTAATTTTCCCGCTATGGTTCCGCTGTGGATGTACCCGATGGCGATCGTCTGCGGTAACACTTTTGTGCTCAAGCCCTCCGAGCGCAACCCGTCCGCGAGCCTTTACATAGCTGAACTGCTGGCAGAGGCGGGTCTGCCGGCAGGTGTGATGAACGTGGTCAACGGTGATAAGACCGCCGTTGATACCTTGCTCACACATGATGATGTCAAGGCTGTTAGTTTTGTCGGTTCTACACCGATCGCTGAGTACATTTATACGACGGCCACCGCTAACGGCAAACGGTGTCAGGCACTGGGTGGCGCTAAGAACCACGCTATCGTTATGCCCGATGCCGATCTAGATAACGCCGTTAATGCTCTGGTTGGCGCTGCATTCGGTTCATCTGGCGAGCGCTGCATGGCGCTGTCAGTTGCTGTCTGTGTTGGCAAGCCGATGCAGGAAGCCTTTATTGCCAAGATGAAGACTGCGATGGAACCGCTTAAAGTCGGTACTTATACAAACGCCAGTAACGACTTTGGTCCGGTGATCACCCAGCAACATAAGGAAAAAGTGGTCGGCTTTATAGACAGCGCCGAAGCGGATGGGGCTACCATCGAAGTTGATGGCCGCAACGCCAGCATAGCCGGTTACGAGAATGGCTTCTTTGTTGGCGGTACGTTGATCAATAATGTTACCAATGCAATGGATTCTTACAGCAACGAGATTTTTGGTCCCGTATTACAGGTGATGTGCGTCGATTCGATGGAACAGGCGATGCAGTTGATCAATGACCATGAATATGGCAACGGTACTTGCATATTTACCCGTGATGGTGACGCTGCGCGTTATTTCTCCGACAACATTTTGGTGGGCATGGTAGGCATCAATGTGCCGCTGCCGGTGCCGGTTGCTTATCACAGCTTCGGCGGTTGGAAGCGTTCTTTGTTCGGCGATCTACATGCCTACGGCCCTGATGCGGTTCGCTTTTACACCAAACGTAAGACGATCACTCAGCGCTGGCCATCGGCCGGGGTCCGTGAAGGTGCTCAGTTCGCTTTCCCTTCATGATCTGGGGCTGATCAACGTTTAAATTAGCTGTTTTAACCAACGGTCTGCCCGTATCAGTCCGTTGGTTTTTTTGCACGAAGCCTTGAGTAACCAATTAATTCCGGACAGTTTCCTGATTTTTTTTGTCATAACTGGCGACACCCGCACTGGTAGCCTTGTCCTGAGTGGAATATGACTTGAGAAGGTATCCCGCGTTGTTCCCATGCGTGATCTAGTGCCTTTACGGTCAAGTTTGTGTCTGGGCTAGATGGCATTGCGAAGCCCCCCCCAGAAGGTGGGGGAGCATGTCGAGAGCAACCGCCAAACAGCTCCTGCTTTAGCTGCTCAAAATGTAAGTGATATCGACGCACCAGGCCTAATTGGGACTGTTCTACGGTGAACTTACGAGCTAGATGTTTCGGTATATTGGGTCGTCCAACCGTAGCGTTTTTTTAGGCGTGGGGGCTGGGTTTCTCGCCGATCATTCCCAAACTGCCCATCAATCGGCGCGCTTTCAAGTGCTCCACCATGCTGCTCGAATACGGCGGTTAACTCAGAGATTTTCTGCCTATTGGTTAGTTCTGTAAGTAACTGATATAAATTGTTTTAAAATCTTTTTTAGGTTCCAAATCATTATTTAAACAGCGTTGCCACTGAGTGAAGGGAACGAGATGGCTTTCAGGGGCCGCCAGGAAAACAGCTGGCGATCGCAGAGTGCCCGGAGGTGTAGCCACTGATATTTGAGGGGATCATTTTATGGGAGATCACGAAGATCATTTCTGAAGTCCCGTGCGGGCCGGGGTTTACTGCAGTTTATTGTTAGTGCGGAGCTAACACTGCTCCGGCCCAGCCAAGCTTAAGCGTGCCCGTAGTCCGGGGTGGTATCAAACCGAGAAAACACGAATTTTCTGGAATAACTCCAGAAACTCCAAATTGCTGGTAGAGCTAAACATGGCTAAACTCGAAACATGTCGTCGCGGGGCCGCCATGAGGGTGTAAACCAGCGAGCTCTTACTGGGTTGCGCCGCCAAATTATTTCTAAACCTTCATCCGCATACTTGCTCAATCCTCAGCAGCGCTCGCGCCATTGAACGTACAGGGACGGTATGAAATTCAAGACAAGAAACCTACGCGCAGTTGCGGAACTGGTGATCGGGGACCGAGAGTTCTTTCCATACCGCTCAAGTAGTTACATTACTCAATTCTTTGAGGAGTGTGACCTTGATTTTGTCCATGATGGTTCTACACGCTGGGCTTGGACAGCTGAGCGACTTGAGCAGTTGCTACAGGAGCCGCAATCTGCTGCTCATGCTCTGCCCGAGCGTTTTGTCCATGTCCTTCGGGTCTTGATGCACAAGTCAGACGCAGAACCAAATGATCCTGATCGTTTCAAAGCTCTTGGTGAATTAAATAAGCCTCTTTCCCGAGAGGGCTATGAGGCGTTCTACGGAGAGGATGACCTTCTTTATCTTCGCCACATAGGCACAAAAACGATTTCACTTGCTGCAAATCCGCACCGACCGTTTACTCCGAAGGAAATAGAGAAAAGGGGTCAATTAATCAATTTTCTAGATCAATGCTCGGAGGACGAGCTGATTGAAGAAGCTCTCCTACCCCTTTTCCGACAAATGGGCTACCACCGGGTGACCGCAGCGGGGCATAGGGACAAAGCCTTGGAATATGGGAAGGACATCTGGATGCGCTACGTCCTTCCGACGCAGCACGTCCTGTACTTTGGCATACAAGTTAAAAAAGGTAAGCTGGACGCGTCGGGTGTAAGCAAAGCTTCAAATACTAACGTTTCCGAGATCTACAATCAGGTTCTCATGATGCTCGGCCACGAAATATTCGATCCAGAGACAAGCCGGCGCGTCCTTGTCGATCATGCCTTTATAGTTGCTGGCGGAGACATCACCAAGCAAGCGCGTAATTGGCTAGGCGGAAAATTGGATGCCTCCAAACGAAGTCAAATACTTTTCATGGACCGAGAGGACATACTAAACCTATATATAGCTAACAGCCTGCCACTTCCGTCCAAGGCTCTTCCCGAAGCGGAACCTGACTTTGACGATAATATCCCTTTCTAGTGGTGTTGTATGATCCTCGAATATAACCAGTCCCATTACTGCAAAAAAATTAGGGCATACTTATTTTTAATCTCATTACAAGTAATGATTGAACACTCGAAATAAATGTTGTTTCTCGGTTTCTGAAGTGGCGTGAACTTTGGCAGCTTGACTTACCTGGAGGGCCACTTCTGCGCTCCGCATTATACGTGCCCAACCTGCCCCATACAGACTAAAGGAGCCCTGCCAGCAGATGACTAATAAAAAAGACCTGTCAGAACGCGACATCTGCACGAAGTTCATTACGCCTGCTCTGGAAAAATCGGGCTGGGACATGCAGAAACAAGTTCGTGAAGAAGTAGGTTTTACCGATGGCCGCATCTATGTAAAGGGCAACCTTACCTCCCGGGGTAAGCGTAAGCGGGCGGATTATATTCTTTACTACAAACCCAATATTCCGATCGCCATCATAGAGGCCAAGGGCAACAAGCACTCGGTCATGGCTGGAATTCAGCAGGGGCTAGATTACGCCACCATCCTTGATATCCCAACAGTGTTCAGCAGCAATGGCGATGGATTCTACGAGCATGACCGCACTGCATCCGCTGGCAATGTTGAGCGTGAACTCCCATTGCATGAATTTCCCAGTCCCGAGCAATTATGGGAACGCTATAAGCGCTACAAAGGCATCACCACGCCGGAAGCAGAGCACATTAGCGCTCAAGACTATTTCTTTGACGGAACTACCCGCAGCCCAAGGTACTATCAGCAAATCGCTATCAACCGCACGGTAGAAGCCATTGCTAAAGGCCAACAACGCATCCTGCTGACCATGGCTACCGGCACTGGTAAAACTTACACTGCCTTTCAGATCATCCACCGTCTCTGGAAAGCTAACGCCAAAAAACGCATTCTATTTTTAGCTGATCGGAATGCCTTGCTTGATCAAACTCGGCGCGGCGACTTCCGTCATTTCAAAGATAAAATGACGGTCATCAAGCACAAGAAGATAGATAAGTCCTACGAAATCTACTTGGCACTTTATCAAGGGCTCACCAACTACGACGAAGATAAAGATGCCTATCGTAAATTCAGCGCGGATTTTTTTGATCTGATCGTCATTGACGAGTGCCACCGTGGCAGCGCTTCGGAAGACAGCGCCTGGCGTGAAATTCTGAATTATTTTAAAGCTGCTACCCACATCGGCCTGACCGCTACACCCAAGGAAACTGAGACAGCTTCCAGTACCGAATATTTTGGTGACCCAATCTACACTTATTCGCTCAAACAGGGCATACAGGATGGCTTTCTGGCTCCCTATAAAGTGCTGCGCGTTGGGTTGAATGTCGATCTTGAAGGTTGGCGGCCAGAGGCGGGCAAAACCGATAAAGGCGGTCAACTGGTGGATGACCGAATCTACAACCGTAAGGATTATGACAAAAGCCTGGTCATCGACGAGCGCACAGAAGCGGTGGCCGACAAAATTACTGAATACCTCACCAAAACCAACCGTTTTGACAAGGGAATTGTGTTTTGCGTGGATATCGACCACGCCCAGCGCATGCGCGCCGCGTTAGCTAATGCTAACAGCGACCTGGTGGCACAGAATGCAAAGTATGTAATGCAAATCACCGGCGATAACGACGAAGGCAAGCGGGAGCTGGACAACTTTATTAATCCGGAAGAGCGCTACCCAGTTATAGCCATCACTTCCAAACTGATGACCACCGGTGTGGATGCGCAAACCTGTAAGCTGATCGTGCTCGATAGCAATATTGGCTCCATGACCGAGTTCAAACAGATAATTGGGCGTGGCACCCGCATAAACGAAGAATTCGGCAAAACCTTTTTCACCATTCTTGATTTCCGCAACGTCACCGACCTATTTGCCGACCCGGACTTCGACGGCGATCCGGTGCGCGTCAAGGAACTAGGCCAGAATGACGAGTTTGAAACGCCAGAAGAGGAGCTGGCCGAAGGCGACACCATTACCGATGAGGACGGTGAAGACATCATCTTCGAGCCACCAACTGAGCCACCGGAAATCATAACCGGCGGTGACATCATTAGTGAGCCGCGTCCCAAGTATTACGTCAACGGCGTCAATGTCGCTATCCTCAACGAGCGGATCCAGTATATGGATGGTAACGGCAAACTGATCACCGGCAGCCTGAAAGACTACACCCGCCAGAAGGTGCGCGAGCAATACCAGTCGTTGGATGACTTTCTTAGCAAATGGCATAACGCTGAGAAGAAGCAAGCCATCATCGACGAGCTAACTGAGCAAGGCATTGTGCTGGAAAACCTCAAAGAAGCGATTGGGACGGAAATGGATATCTTCGACCTTATCTGCCACACCGCTTTTGATCAGCCGCCACTCACCCGCGCCGAACGCGCCAAGCAAGTCAGAAAACGCGATGTATTCACCCAATACGGCGAACAGGCACGCAAGGTGCTCGACGCCCTGCTGGACAAATACGCTGACGAAGGCATCGAAAATATCGAAGATATCAAAGTGCTCAAGGTTAATCCGTTTGACAAGTTCGGCACGCCCACCGAAATCATCCGGCTCTTCGGCGGCAGGCCGCAATATCTGCAAGCCTTAACTCAACTAGAACATGCCCTGTATCAGGCCGCATAAAGAGAGCAAATAATGAGCCTTGAACAACCCAAGCCCGACTCCAAGAAATACGCCGACCTGATCAGCGAGATTCAAAAGGGCATTATCAAAATTCCGAAATTCCAGCGTGACTTTGTCTGGACTATAGACAAAACCGCCAAGCTGCTCGATAGCATTCTCAAGGGCTATCCCATTGGTACCTTTATCCTATGGCAGACGGATGAGCGTATTAACGACATCAAGAACGTCGGCAATCTGGATATCCCGGACACCCCGGACGGTGTCAAAGTCCAGTACGTGCTGGACGGCCAACAGCGAATCACCTCTCTTTTTGCGGCTTATCTGGGTGCGCATATCCAGAAGGTCGGAGAGAAGAAAGTCACCGACTACGGCAACATCGTGGTCAACCTTGATGTAGACATCAATGATAACGATGAGCAGGTGATCACTGAGGAGCCGGTGAGCAACAAGCATATTTCCCTGTGCGATATCCTTAACTTCAGCTATAGCAAAGCCAAGGAATTATCGGACCGATTCAGCGAAGCAGAGCTGGAAACAATCGATGCCTATTCAACTGCATTCAAAACTTATGAATTCTCTACGGTGGTGTTAAGAAAGGAAGACATCGACTCCGCTATTGAAGTATTCACCCGCATCAACACGGGCGGCCAGACCCTGACCTTGTTCGAAATCATGTCAGCTAAGACCTACGATGAGCCGCAAAAATTCGACATGCAGGTGAAATGGGATGATTTCATCAAAGAACTGCGAGAAATCAGGTACGAAGGCGTATCCAGTAGTGTGGTTCTTAGCCTGCTCGGGCTGTTGCTGAGCCGAACAAAAGAATGCAAACGCAAAACGATTCTGTCACTGGACAAGCAGTCTATTATCGACAGTTGGAATGCCGTGATTTCGGCCCTCAAGGACAGTGTCGATTATTTCCGTACAACTTTCCGCATTCCGGTCTCGCAGTTACTGCCTTACGACTCGCTTCTGGTCCCATTTGCCTATTTTTTCTTCAAGAACAAGGGCAAACCCAACGCAGATCAGCGCAAATACTTGGAAGAATATTTCTGGAGGATGTCACTATCATTTCGTTACTCCAGCTCCACCGAGTCTAAGCTGGCGCAGGACATCAAACGTATCGACCAGATACTCGCGGGTCAGCGACCGGATTACAGTGACATCAAGGTGGACATGGATTCGCCTCAATCGCTGATCGACACGAATTTCAGCGCCGGCAACAGTTACTGCAAGGCGGTTCTGTGTCTGCTCGCTTACCAGGAACCGAAAGACTTCCAAGACAACGGCAAGGTCATTCTCGACAATTCCTGGCTCAAAGTCGCCAGCAGCAAGAATTACCACCACTTTTTCCCCAAGGCCTACCTGAAAAATAAAACTGTGCTCAACAGTAACAGCCTGATGAACATCACCTTTGTCAGCGACCACCTCAACAAGCGCAAAATCGGCGCAAAAGCGCCTTCGATCTATATTGCCGACTTCCATGACGAAAACAGTCAGATCAACAAAGCCCTGCAAACCCATTTTATCGATCTAGATGGCTTTGGAATTGAGAGCGATGATTACGAAACCTTTCTGAATGCAAGGGCCAAAGTGATTTATGCAGAACTGAAATCCCGCATCGAACTCAGCCACAAGGAGCCCCTCAACGAAGACGTACAGGAACTGATTCTGGCGGGCGAAAGCGATAGCGTTGAATTCAAGTCGACCTTGCGCTATGACTTGCGCAGTAAAGAGGTCAATAAGAAGCTCGAATACGTCATCGCCAAAACCATTGTCGCGTTTATGAACAGCGAAGGTGGCAACCTGTTTATTGGTGTGGACGACAACCAGAACATGCTGGGCTTGGCCGATGATATCTCCACCCTGTCAAAACCCAACCTCGACGGCTTCGAGCTACACCTAATTGAAATCATCAAAAAATACATCGGCACCAGTCTGATTTCGCATATTAGAATCAGCTTCCCAAAAATCGAAGACATTCAGATTTGCCGTATAAAAGTCTCTAAAAGCGGCAAGCCAGTGTTCACTCAACATGAAGGAAAAGAGGACTTTTTCGTGCGCACTGGCTGCTCATCCCAGCCATTAGGCCGAGAAGAGCAAAGCGCCTACGAAAAATCCCACTGGAGCAACACGTAACATGACCAACATCTCAGGCATCGTAAAGTCTGCCCGCAACATCATGCGCCAGGACACCGGCACCGGCAGCGACGAGTTGCGTATCCTGCAACTAGGCTGGATGTTGTTTCTTAAAATCTTCAGCGACAAGGACAAAGAACTGGAGCTGATGGACGACAACTACACCTCGCCCATCCCTGCGGAATTGCACTGGGATGAATGGGCCGGTGATGATGAAGGTATGACCGGCGACGAGCTGTTGCAGTTTGTTGATCGCAAGCTGTTTCCGACTCTGTCGGAGATTGACTTGTCCACTGCCAAGCGCCGGGCCGTCCTTGTGCATGAGGTATTTGCCAACAACTACAACTATATGAAATCGGGTATTCACCTGCGCCAGGTGATCAACAAACTCAACGAAATCAACTTCAACAACAGCAAAGACCTACACCTGTTCGGCCAGATTTATGAAACCTTCTTGAGCGAGTTGCAAAGCGCTGGCACCTTGGGCGAGTTTTATACTCCCCGCGCCATTACGCAGTTCATGGCTGAGATGATCAACCCCGGCCACGGCGAGACCCTGCTCGACCCCGCCTGCGGCACCGGAGGCTTCTTAACGGCGGTGATCGAACACCTCAAGGCGACTGCCAGTAATGTGGCCGAGCGCGAAGCCATCGGCCAGAACGTGCGCGGCTGGGAATACAAGCCATTGCCCTATATGTTGGCCAACACCAACCTGATATTGCATGACATTTTTACGCCCAATATTCAGTTTGGCGACTCCCTACAACGCCCCTTGAGCGAATACACCCGCAAGGACCGGGTGGATGTGATAATCGCCAATCCTCCTTTCGGTGGTGTGGTCTCCAACAACAACGAAAACAACTTTCCGCAAACTTACCGCACCAAGGAATCGGCGGATCTGTTTTTAATCCTCATGATCCACCTGCTCAAAGAGGGTGGTCGTGCAGCCATTGTACTGCCCGATGGCTCGCTTACCGGCGATGGCGTCAAACAACGCATCCGCCAGAAGCTGCTGGAAGACTGTAACCTGCACACCATCGTGCGCCTGCCCAATTCGGTGTTCCAGCCCTATGCCTCGGTCGCCACCAACTTGCTTTTCTTTACCAAAGGCGAGCCCACAAAAAATATCTGGTACTACGAACACAAACTGCCCGAAGGCTACAAGGGCTACTCCAAAACAAAGCCCATTCAACTGGCTGAGTTTGACACACTGAAACGTTGGTGGGTGAACCGGGAAGCGAACGAGCAAGCCTGGCAGGTGGATATCGACACCATCAAGGCCAAAGGCTACAACCTCGACATCAAAAATCCGCACCGCCCCGAAGAAGAAAAACAGTATAGCAGCACCGAATTGCTCGACTTGCTGCATCAGAGCTTCACCAGAGGCGATCAGTTGCTGGAGCAGTTGCGCAAGGAGTTGGTTTAGTGCGTAAGCCCGTTTTCATTGGTGATATTCTGCACCGTATTAAAAGACCAATCGATATTGACCCCCTTGCAAGCTACAAGCTTGTGACGGTAAAGCTCTATCACAAAGGCGTTGTTTTACGAAAAGAAAATCTGGGTGCCGATATAAAATCAAGGATGTATCAGGTCAAAGCGGGAGATTTCATCCTTTCTGGCATTGATGCACGAAATGGTGCGTTCGGCATTGTACCGCCAGAGCTGGATGGTGCAGTTGTCACTAATGATTTCTGGTACTTCGAAATTGATGACGAAGTGGTAGACAAGACGTTCTTTCTTGAGCTGACTGCAACCCATTGGTTTGATGAGATATGCCGAAAAGGCAGTGATGGAACCACACAGCGAATTCGCTTACAGAAAGGTAAATTTTTCAATCAAACCATTTATCTTCCTGAGCTTTCAGAGCAGCGTAAATTTAGTAAGCGGTTTCAAGCAATTAAAGCAAGCAGTCTAGCGCTAACATCGGAACTCACCCACCAACAAACCCTGCTCAAAAAACTGCGCCAGCAGATTTTGCAGGAGGCCATCGAAGGCAAACTCACCGCCGACTGGCGCGCGCAAAATCCCGGTATCGAACCGGCCAGTAAACTGCTGAAACGCATCGCCGCCGAGAAAGCACAACTGGTCAAAGACAAGAAAATAAAAGCGCAAAAACCACTGTTACCGATCACGGATGAGGAAAAGCCGTTTGAACTTCCGCAGGGCTGGGAATGGTCAAAAATTGGTGAGATAACGAGTGTTATAACAAGTGGATCTAGAAACTGGCAAAGCCTATATTCAGATGCTGGTGCAACATTTATTCGTTCACAAGATATCAAATTTGATCGGCTCTGTTATGCCAATAGAGCATTCGTCGATGTAAGTAAGACTAAAGAAGGAACAAGAACATTAGTCAGTCAGTACGACTGGTTGATTATCATAACAGGAGCAAACGTAGGAAAGTGCGCCTATCTTTATGAACCTATTGAAGAAGCATATGTTAGCCAGCATGTTGCATTAATGAGACCTATGCTCAAAGAAATTGGTGTTTTTGGCCATTTCTGGCTCATCTCAGAACTGGGAGGTCGAGGGTTGTTATCAAAGTTTATTTATGGTGACAAACCGGGGCTAAATCTGCCTCAACTTCGAAATTTATTGATTCCCATTGCCCCCGTTGATGAACAACAAGCCATTGTCACCAAAATCGAAAAACTCCTAAGCCTTTGCGACCAACTAGAAACCCAAATCAGCCAAAATCAGACCCACGCCGAGCAACTGATGCAGGCGGTATTAAAAGAAGCCTTTAGCCATAACAGCGCCGCCGAACCTTCAGCGATACCCAAGGCCACAGCCCATGCTTAACAAACTCGCCAAAATGGCGCTGGTCTCCACCGCACTGGCCCCCATTTGTCTTACACTGTGGTTTGTCGAGATCAGCAGCGCCTGGCAAAGCAGTCTGCCGTGGTCAGCCAATCTGGCCGCTCATTGGCACGTGGGCAGCGGTTATTTGGTGGCAGCCCTGGTGCTGAGCGGCCTGTGTTTTGGGCTGGTGTTGCTTTCCGCCTCACGCCAAGGCCTGGAGCGCCTGCCGGTCAAAATCAAATCTGTGAAAACCGTGGATAAGGAAATCGTCGGCTTTTTGCTGGTTTACCTGCTGCCGCTGATCAATCAGGGCCAGAACACCATCAGCCTGCCGGTGTTGGTGTTTGTGGCGATGCTCTTCTTTTTTATCGTCTACAACTCTCACGCCTATCACTTTAATCCCTTACTGGGATTTTTTGGTTATCACTTTTTTGAAGTGACTATCGAGGGCGATATCACTTATGTCCTTATCACCCGCCAGAACATTACCGATTGCAAAGCCGTTTCGCAGGTGGTGCAATTAACCGAATACATGATTTTGGATGCGAGCCATGCCTAATAACAATAACCCAAGCAACCTCTTTGCTCTCGTCGATGACGACGACGCGTCTATCCGGCGCATACCACTGACAGCGGCACTCAATGACGAATTGGCGAATCTGTTCGCAGACCAGCAGGCAGCATTGTTAGGCGATAAACAGTTCATTGCCTTCACCGGCAGCTACAATGTCGATGCAGGCGAAATCTTCACCCTTGGCGACTACCCATTGCCGCCTGAAATTAGCCAAGCCATCGGTAATCCGCTGACCTGCCCGGTGTTGAACCTCACTACGGAAACGCACCGTATCAAAGCGCTGTTCAGCGGCACTTGGTCCGCCAATACAAAAACCGTCAACTTTCAGGTATTCGATGCAGGCAAACTGCTAAAGCGGGGTTTTACCCTGATCGGTAGCGGCGAGACCTACAAAAAACTGGAAGAGCCGGGCCTGATGCTGCAAGACAAGCTCACTGCCCATTACCACAACGGAACACTGCATTTTAGTTCTTATCACAACACCAAACGTTTTCTGGATCTAGCCGACTATTACCGCGAAGCGACAGACACCGATCTTGACGCCTTTGCCGCAACTGAGCTCTTTGCCTTTGAAGACGAAGCCGGTTTCAAGGAACAGGCTGATTCCATCATCCGCAAGAAAATCGCCCTGCTGCAAAAGAATGAGGTACTGAAAAACATCACCGTGGCCGACATTCAAAACGTCGCCACCAACTTCAACGCCGAATTGCCAGAAGAGCACCACGTCAACATTACTGTCAACGAAGACGGCAAACTGCTCATCCCGGAAAATAAAAAGCAGTTGAAAGAGCTCATCCGCTTCCTAGACGAAGACTACGTCACCGCGCCACTGACCAAACGAAAATGCCTGACCAACTCTAAGCAATACCTGTGAGCTGTTCATAAGAGGGGCATAAAACACAACTTTAGTGGCCAAGTGCTGGTCGCCGAACTACCACCATGACCTGCTGGCGGATAAAAAATGATCACAACGGTAATCCCGCCGATAAAGAGCGGTGATCAGCAGTAGAATTTTCCGTGAACTGAAAAGTGTTTAGCAGACTGAAGGTGTTGGCGTCTTCCCCATGCACGTGGGTGTGTGGTGTGTTCTTGGTTCGTCGCTAAAATGCGAACGACTTGCATATACCTATGTGGAATTGAAAAATATGGCGCGCCCGACAGGATTCGAACCTGTGACCACGGCCTTCGGAGGGCACCGCTACAGTGCGTTTGTAAGCGGGTTTAATCGACGTGAATCCGGAAAATCAAACACTTACTCCAAAACTTCATCTTATAAAAAACCCCTATTTATCAGTATTTTGACCGATTAACGCCGACTTTAGGCACAAGGTCGATAGGAATTGGGTGTCCGGAAACCGGACAATGGTAGCGGTCTGTTCGTCCTAAAAAGTATCCGATAGTTAACGATAGAGTCTGCTCATCTGAGCCCTTGGCCGGTGTTTTGATGTTAGTGGCTTGCTCTGTGTACGACTAACCGCCCGGTGGTACCATGTTCGATAATATATGGATGCGTAGAGTCGTCGAGGGAATAAGTTGAACTTGCATAATCAAGGCGTCATCAATAAACTAAGTCGTAACATACCCGCCATGCCTATGTCTGCCTCGGCAGTCACGCACAAATCGAGCGGGTTTTTTTATGCCTGGAGGAAACAGGCATGACGCAGTTCAGCAAGCCCGCCATAGATGTCTCGCAACAGATTCATCTGCTGAAGCGCCGAGGGTTGCGGATCAACGATGAGGAGCGCGCCGCCCGTTTCCTTGAGGTTGTCAGTTTTTTCCGTCTCACCCCCTACATGCGACCATTTCAAATCACCGGTGACGACCATCGATTCGCTGAAGGTGCTGGTTTTCGTGATCTGAGCCAGCTTTACAGCTTCGATAGGCGGCTGCGTTTACTCG
>Ga0307487_1001145_pt1 | contig 19302 bp, 9 predicted proteins | sample CBIW12metaG_FD_203665 | JGI IMG/M metagenome (GOLD analysis project Ga0307487, IMG submission 203665) | Sea-ice brine microbial communities from Beaufort Sea near Barrow, Alaska, United States - CBIW 1.2 | ecosystem: Environmental > Aquatic > Marine > Coastal | place: USA: Alaska | collected... | reverse complement strand
TAACCCCGTTTTCCAATGCCCTTTCTCTTTCGCTTCTGTAAATATCTCCCCCATAATAGGCATCATCTTTTCCGTTGTTAAAATCAAATCCGCGTTTTCCAAAAATAATCTTTGCGCTCCCAAAGAATCTATCCTGCCGGTATCTCGCAATTGCTATGAATTCCCTGAAATTCGCCCCCCAAAGGTGCGCCATGGACTGATTGGCATGGCCGTAATTTAACACTACCGAATTATGAGAATAGGTATAAGGCCGAACCTGGTTGTATTCTGCCTGCAAATAGAGATTTGGCACATTAAAGGCGTTAAAATATTTAATTCCTAGTTGGAAACCAAGCTTGTTTTTCCAACTTTGTTCTCCGCCAAATATTTTGGAGGTGGAAAATTCATCTATAACAAACTGCCCGTACAAATTAACCTGGTCGCTCCATTTATATTTTCCGGTCAAGCCTATAATTGCATTTCCTCCTCTTGCACCGGTTGAAAATTCAATAGACCTATAAAAGATCACCGGATTGAGAAAATTCACGTCAAAACCACGGCCATTGTCATTTTGCCAGATAACCGATTCGAAAAGCCCGATATTAAAGCGTTTGGAAAGGTTCAGGCTCAGGTAATGATTTGCCATATATTTGGTTCGGTAAGACTCCCCGTCTGTCACTTCTTCACGCACATCCCTTAAAGACATCCAGGTATTTGTATATTTTAATTTCCAAAAGGTCGTGTTGAATTTTAAATAAGGATGTGGACTCGCGTTATCACTTAAAAGCAGCGAGCGGTATCCATCTCCTATAAAATTGTTGCCGTGGCCAAATTGAATGTCAAAAAATTCTGAAGGTTTATAAGAAATGTATCCTTCGGCCACAGGATAATCAAACCCATTATCCTTAAATTCCTTTGCAACTCCCCTGCCGGGAATTATGGCCGGGTTTCCCCCATAAGGCTTTATACTTTCGGCATACCGGTTAAAATAATCGGCAAACCTTCCCTGGCTTTCAAAAACAACCGTATAAAAATTCAAATTCTTGCCCAGGCCGCCCTGAAAAATTGCTCCGCGGGTATTGTTGTAGGTGAAATCAAAGTCGCTTTGAAAATCCTTTCCAAGTTGCAAATCCAAAACAACATCGCCCGTAAACCAGTAATTTTCGCCCTGGAATGTCACCAGGTGTTCATTCCATATTTTTTTTCCCAACCAGGAAGATGTGTTTTTTAACATTTGCTCCCGTTCGAGATCAAAATCGTAATATTTTGAAGCCTCACTATATAAATACGGTTTTGATGCGGTATGGCTATTTGTCCCTATCCTATTCATTTCAGCATCAAACCGGCTATATCTTTCATGAGAAAGCGGAATATTCAAATTACTGGTGGTTTCCCGTATTTTGAATGGTTTGGAAACGATTTTATCATATTCCTCAAGCACATTCGGGGTCTCCTGAATTGTATCTTTTACAGCAATTGTTTCAATTTCAGCAGGAATTGAGACACTATTATCCATTGGGATCTTTAATGGCATCCTAAACTGAACATAGGTTGGTTTTCCGTTAAAAGTTGCGGGCCTTATCCGGGGCAATTCATTAAAAACGCGGTTGATCTCGTCTTTTAATTCAGAATAAATGGCATCTGTGTACAACACTTTAAAATCGCCTTCACGGGTGACCTCAAAAAGCACCAACATTTCCCCGGTATATTTTTCTTCTGATACTTTTTGAGGTAAGATGAAATTATCGGTTACAAACTGTTTCAGGGTGTTTTTAAAACAAGCTTCTTCCTGTCTATGAACCGAATTTTGACATTCGGAAAAAACAGGATACGTCTCAAGATCCGAAAAATTATCCTGCGCCAAAACGGTTAAGGAAAAGGAAAAGCAAAGCAGGAATCCAAAATACTTCATAAAGGGGGGAAAAGTGATTGGTTGCAACACCCGAAAGATACCAATTTTTTTGTTGTTCCAAAATAAAGGCAATAAAAGAAAAATTCCCAAATTGCAGTGCAATTTGGGAATTTAAATTATAATCTAAACAGGTTCTTTAATCTTGTACCTGGAATACAATTGGCAAGGAATACATAACCCCTACCGGTTTTCCACGTTGTTTCCCCGGTTGCATTTTAGGAAGGGAATTAATAACTCTTGCTGCTTCTTCTTCCAATCTTGGATGCGGCGCACGGGAACGAACATCGGTAACATTTCCGTTTTTATCGATCTTAAACTGGACAATTACCCTATTTATTCCTGTTAAGCCCAGTTGGCTTCCCAAATCTGCATTAAATTTCCTTCTTACAAATTCATCTATTTTTTCACTCATGCATTTTTTGCGCTGATCGTTGTTTTTCATGCTCTCACAACCTGGATAAATTGGCACATTTTCAATAACAGCAAAAGGCACATCGGCAATCACTTCTTCTTTAGGAGCCTCTACAATTTCCCGTACTTCAACAATTTCCTCCTGATTTGTTTCTGTAGACTGAATAATTGTTTCTTCCACTTCCTCTTCATCCTCAACAATTTCAATGATTTCTGGTGCCGGTGGTGGTGGTGGCGGCGGCGGCGGCGTATTTAATATTTCTGTAATTGGTATTTCTTCTTCTTCAAGTTCACCTAAATTTAGCTGTCCGGCATCATACGCGGTTCTCTCATAAGTCTTCCATTCAATGGCCACGTAGGAAATTAAGAGGACTAGGATTAGACCCATCTGGAGAAAGAGGACACTTCTTTTGGTTAAATCTGCTTTTGGATTTTTCTTGGGTTCCATAATTCGTTACTGATTAATAAGGGTGGCTAATGTAAAAAAAAAAATCATAAAAATAAATTAAACTTTTGTTTTATGCGTTTTAGGAAATTTAAAAAAACAATACAAAAGAGAAAAGCAATAAGAACTCCAATGCTATTGGCCAGAATATCAGCCCAATCCGGCTGACGATAACTGGTCAGGACTCCTTGCAAAACCTCAATTAACATACCAAAAACAATTACAAGGGCTGAAATATTAAAAAACTTCCATTTATAATTATGAATTCCGGACTTTTTCATCAAATAATAAAAAAGCCATAACAAAGTCAAAATAAAATACGCAAATCCATGTAACATTTTATCGGTAGGGTTAAATCCCCCTACCGATATTTTCCCGAGTGGAATAAGGGATAATGTTGATATAATAAGCGTATAAACAACTGCTATTATAAAAAAGAATCTAACCGCCAATTAAATCTTTGTATTCTTCTGGGCTTAATAAATCCGAAACCTGGGATTGGTCAGAAATTTTAAGTTTTATCATCCAGCCTTCTCCATAAGGATCTGAATTTACTTTTTCCGGGGTATTTTCCAGGCTTTCATTGAATTCCAGAATCTCTCCGGCAAGCGGCAAAAATAAATCTGAAACGGTTTTTACGGCTTCTACTGTACCAAAAACCTCTTCGCGCTCTAAAGTTTCTCCTAAGGTTTCTACCTCAACATAAACTATATCGCCAAGTTCTCCTTGTGCAAAATCTGTGACTCCAACGGTAGCCACGTCACCTTCTATTTTCACCCATTCGTGATCTTTGGTGTATTTTAATTCTTGTGGAATATTCATAAAATTTGTTTTATATAAGCACAAAGTTAATTTTTTATTCGTTTTGGTCGCCTAACATTTAATTAATTTCCGAAATTATATCTCAATGTAATTCCCGACCTGATAGTTGTTTGCGGAAATGCTGTGGAAACCGCATATTCTGAAAAGGTGTGATCGTAATAAATCAAGGCAGTTAAGTTTTTGGATAGGGCATAATCTGCAGTAAAATTGATTGCCCACAAGTCCTGTCCGGCTATTACCTGGCTATTTTCCAAATCTAAATACCTTATAATATTGATGTTTTTTCGGTAGGCCATATCCAGTTTAAAATTAAGATCACTGCTCAAAACTTTGCTCCTGCCGCCCCATTTGGTGACGACTTTTAAATCCTTAATTCTGTAGCCCAAGCCCAGCACGTATTCATTTCCCTTCACTTCTGTCAGTAAATTATTGTCAAAACTAAGTGACAAAGCCCGGTCCTTTTTTATTTCTGCCAGGATCCTGATAGCATCATTGGTTTCCAGATCGATCCTTATTAACGGGCTAAACATTTCGGTTAAATTGATATTCGCAAACAACAATTTATTTATAAAATTATTTGACTGGTCAACTTTGAGCGGATCTTCAGGATCAAATTCCAGGTTTGTTTGAAATTGATTGATAGTATAGCCCGCACGATATCCATGGTTCAGGGAAAATCTCCTGAAATTCTTTTTAAACCAATCAATTCTCATTAACCCGGTATATTTTATATCCCAGTTGGGCAAAGGCACATCCCGAAAAGCGCCCAATTTAACCGAGGAGGGATCCTGGCCTGTATAGGCGGCTAAAAAGGCAGGCAAAAGAACCGCCTGGTTGCTTTTTCCATAACCTATTGGATAACCTTCTCCATCAACATCATTAGGATCTCTTCCGTTTAAGGCCGCCAGTCTTTGTGCTATATCTAACCTGTTTTCCCTGAAAGTTTCAAAAGTTTCAGAAAATGACTGGTCATTTTTGTCAAAAGCAGTTTTAATTAATATTGTTGAGATATTGAAATTCCCGAAATTATATGGATTTAAGGGCTGATATTGGAGATCAGTTGGGCTCACCCGGTAGTTTTCGGAAAAAGTTTCTGAATAAATCCTTCCCGCACTCAGGTCTATTGTCAAATCAGGGATAAGGCTCAAAGAGGCCTGGAGATCCAGTTGTTTATTATTGACCGAGGTATACTGCTGGTTAAATTCCTGATACAAGGTTAACCAGCCATTTCGGGCGGCGAGGTAGCGCACATCTGCCTGGCTGCCAAGGGTGAATCCGGCAGTAGGCCTTAAGGTTCCCATAAAACCGATGCTGTTGATATATCCGGGCAAAAATATTCCCTGGTTCCTCCTGTAGGTAGCCTGAATTCTTTTTATTCCTGTTACCAAACCAATAAATGTATTGTAAGTTTTATCACCCGACTTCTCCGTTTCAGCTTTTGCAGGCACTTTAGGTTTAGCTGGATCCAGGCTTGGCACTCCTGCACTTCGTTCCTTGATTGTTTCAGGGGTGGATTTTCTTATTTTTAAACCTAAATAATCATAAAGGTTTTGCATATCCATATTGGCATTTAGCTGATGAATACTGGCATTTTGAACGGAATTCCCCAGATCGGGAATCCCTTCCAGATTAGCAAAAATTTCTGAACCACGCTGCCATTGGAAATCCCCGGTATAAGAATAGGTGGCTTTAATGAATTTTAAAATCGGGATTTTACTGAATGGCAATTCATAATTGACTTGTAAGGACTGAGAATGCTGATTTGGGGTGCCAATTTCAAAAAATCCATCCCAGATACCTATACTATTATCGGCAAAATTATCTTCATTTATATAATTTCTAATAATCCTATTATTGGTGGCATTGAAACTAAATTGCAGGGATTTTGTGAGGTTATAATTTACACGATATTGCCAATCATACCTAAAATTCCGCTGATATAGGGTTGGGATCTCTATATCATTCTCGGTCAAACTGGTCTCTCTGAATTGCTGCTCATTGTATTGCCTGATAATATTAGATCCCAGGGTTATATTGCTGGGCAAAGGATTAAAATTAAAATCTCTTACCAAAGAATAATATTCACTGCTGTCCAGGGCTTTCACATTTTTAAATGGCTCTATGGAAAGCGGGGCAAAACTATAATCGTAGGTAGCACCAACCCGGACATTCTGACTTAAGGCGTCCTTAATTTCAAAATCCCGATAATCTACCTGGTTGTAGGAGGTTGAGAGCGCAAAATTTTCGATATCGTAAGGCATAGGTTTTTTCTCGGTAATCCGCTCTTTCCGAAGCCCTATTACATTTACACTTTGTCTTTTTGTATATACCTCAGATTGTTCCTTAACCCGATTCCTTTCTGCAGAATCCGTGATTTCGCTCAATCGGGTTTGAAGTTCCAGATCCAGAAATTCCTGATCGTATTTTGGGGTGATCAATTCTTCTCCCCGGCTGTAATTGAACGGGATTTTAACACCCCATTTTTGGGGCAATAACTGGCCTACGTTCATATTGGTTACCACATCGTATTGCTGAAGATCTTCCCTGCTGCGTTGATTAGGGCCTTGTTCCAAGGTTCCAAAACCTACTGTACTTCTTCTTCCTGTAGCTGAAATGGTTGCAAAATTGGCTAAATTGGCGTCCATATTTAGAATTGCGGCCCATCCACTGTCATTGTCCAGATCAGACATACGCAATTCGTTAAACCAAACCTCTCCACAAATATCAGAAGCACTGGTATTGGGCATTCCGTTTTTAATTCCCAGCATAAACAAACGCACATTTCCAAAACTTGGATTTCCCTTAATACCTATCCGTAATTCCCCAATTTGATATGGATCCTCAGCATTGGTCAAATTCAATTCCTCGTCAAAATAATTTACTTCCGAAGACAACAATGAAGGATCGCCCAATACCCTTGTTTTAACACGTTGCAATAATTCAAGTGACAAGGACAATTTATTGGATTCCGGCCAGATCTCATCCCCTGATACTGCACCAAATGCAGTTGCAGTAAGAGGAATTTCTATTTGATAATAATTTTCGGTAAAATCAGTTCCCATTCTTATAAAAGCCACCAGCTGCCCATCTTTAAGCGGCACTTCATTCACAAAGGATTCTGCATGTAAAAACATTTCCAGGTTTTTATATTGACGCATATCCACCTGGAAATTTTTGTAAACCGCACGGGCATCCTGAGGTTCCAGTCCGCATACTTTCAGGGAAAGGGATTGTTCATTTTGCCTTATACTGGTATTGCTGTTAAACAATTCTTCGCGCACTACCCCCGGAGGGAGCACATAAGGAATAGGTTCTCTTCTCTCATTTTCTTCGATGTTTACCGATGAAACTTCAAAGAAAGTTCCGTTATCCAATGGTTGACCCGGATTTTTTGGATTTAAACTTTGATTGAACCTCCTGTAGTCTCCCCTTACCAAATCCATAGTTCCGAATCTTAGAATGGTGGTTTCTTCAAAATTATTTAAGAATAATCTCATAAACCGGATCGATCTAAAATCGGCTATGCCTCCTTTTGAGCCGGTAGGCTCAAAAATTGGGATCTTAAACTGTACCCATCGTACAGGAATTTGCTGTCCATTTGGCAGCGGAGCCGTAATTTCTTTTACATCGGCTATATAAGGGTTGTTGTCTATATTCATTCCCGGGAAAATACGCACATCATACTCAAAGTAACTATTAATGGTATTCATGGTATTGTCACGGTTCAAATCCTCGGTAGTTGGAAGGGTAGAATTACCCCTGTTATTATTGTCAATTCCAGAGGGGGAATTTCCATTAGTGCCATTATAATTTCTATATCGGTCTACAATGGTCCCGGTAGGTGTTAAAAAATATTCATAATTATCGGCTGAAGGATCCACTAAATTGGCAAAATTGGTGAATTGAACAGCTTCCTCCGCATCGCTTAAACCATCAAATCCAACATCCTGATTTGTGCGTTCCTGCCCTTCAGAATCAAAGGCATAAATTAAAGATTGGTTTGCCGGGACCTTTCCAAATGCGGTATTTACATAGTTTTGATCAATACCATCCCGGGGCAGTCCATTTTCATATTGTTTCCTGCCATCTTTTAAAACATCTTCGGAAATATTACCCAAATTGAACGTTAAAGTACCTCCATTGTTATTGGCGTTTTCAGGATAAATAAAAGGATCCATCACCCAGAATTCGATAAATTCCACATTGGATTGTTCAAAATTTGTGGAACTGATGGCTCTGGAAATTCCTCCAAAATTTTCCTTCGGATTATTTAAATTATTTCCTCCGGCAGACGTAGTATTGAAATTATAGGGACCTCTCTCCCCCGGATAATATGCGAGATCCATAGTAAAAATCACCTGTGGCTGACCCTGAATCACGTCGGTATTCGGAAATATTTCATCTAAAAAGACCCTCCTGGAGGCAAAGCTCGAGAGATCGGTATCGGTAATTCCGTTCGGCCTCAGACTACTGTAAAATATTGGATCTACGGTGTACCAGGCCAATTTAGCCCGTTTATAACCGGTTGCAAGATCCCCATTGGCAAGTTCCCCGCCATATCCCAAAGGAGCGCTGGAAAGTTCCCAACTCAACGGATTGCTAATTGAAATAGAGGTTTGTGAAGCTTCAAAATCGTCTATATAAACGGTGGCTTTTTGATTGAAATCACTCACCCTAGGTGCTCCGGGTTGCAAATAAGCAAATTCACCCCTTATAGAAATATTGGAAGCAATATCGGTATCAATATTGGGCAATTTATTTACAAGTCGGGTTAAAAATGGCACCTCAGTGCTATAAATTGCATTAAGGCCATAAATGGAATTACTCACCGGTTCAAAGCTGTAATTTGCTTTTTGGGTCAATGGGCGTTCGCTCAAATTTAAATAAGTACCGCCAATCAATAATTTCTCATTGAATTGATGTTCAATATTTATCCCGGTGAACCTCTTGGATTGTTGTCCAAAAAGCGCATTGTTTTCTGTTGAAATTTGAATGGGAATGTTGGAAGCCAATAAAGCATCATCTATAATTTGAACCCGTCCAAGTTGGTAATTCACTACATAATCCACACCTTCCTGTAAAACCCTGCCACCTGCTGTTACCGTGACCGAACCCTGCGGCAAGTTGAACCCAATAGGAATTCCCTCTACCTGTGATGATTTATACCGGCCTTTGAGCTGAAATTTATTTTTATCGGCTTGCTCCTGCTCGGCTTGTATTTTTGTGGTTTTGTAAAGGGCGCGGAAAACATATTTTTCCTGGTTGGCATTATAGGTTTGGGGAAAATTATAATCTTCACCGCCACCATTTGGAGTATTGTCAAGTTTTTCGAATAAATACTCTCCAAAAGGTTCCACTGTTGTAAAAATAACCAGCCCATTTTGCGGCTCTATGGTAAGACCAGGAACATAATCAAAAAACCCGTCTCCTCCTCCTACAGGATCATTATTTGAATCTAATTTATCCAGGTTGAACACCCGGAGCAAGGTGGTTTCTGCCACACCCTCAGGTAAGGGAAGATTACCACCCCCGGCGGGAGAAATAAAATTTTGGGGTTGTGGATTGGTATATAAAATATTTAATCTGAAATCATCTCTTTCCAGCTGAAAAGCCCCAAGGCTGTAAATATTCTTCATCATCAAATCCCAAATAGGCTCGTTGACATTTGTTACCGTGCTTTTAAGTAATTTCACAACCAGGTTTTGATTGACCCTTAAACCATCGTTTTCATTCTGCACATTCGCATCTACACCGTCATTGGCAAATTCACCCACCTGATACACCTGTCCGTTCAGAGTGTACTGGAATGCCACCGCTAAAATCTCGTCATTGCTCAAACGTTGATTTAGGGTGATATATCCTAAACTCATGTTCAGTGTATATTCTTTGGGTTGCAACTGCCGGGCATTCTCCAGTTTGTCAAAATCTGTACCCTGGGATACCGGTAATCCTCCAAATCCACTTTGCACGGTAGCAATATCGCGAATAGCGGGGGTTAAGATAGATTCCTGGGAACCTGTTATTCCAAAAGGGTTGAAATCGTTGTTGGAGTTATCAGGAAAAGCACCGGGTGGCTGGTTAAAAAATCCTGCCGGCGGGTTTTCCAAACCTATATTTCCGGGAATGTTGGATTCTCCCAAATCCTGGATTCCAACAATATTTCGTGTATCGTTTAAATTCTGAATATTATTTACCCGGTTGGTAACCCAAACCTGGATACGCTGGATTTGTACATTGCTGTTTATAAAAGGGTAGTTCTGAAGAGATTCATTATAGTGATCCCTGAAATAATGCGCTAAAAAGAAATGCCTGTCCTGATCGTAATCTATCGCAAAACGTTCAAACTCTTCAATTGTGGCGCCACCTTCAACATTTACCGTTCTTCTTTCCGATTTTTGTTCTGAAAAAACCCCGGTGATGCGCGTTTTCCCGAATTGCAATTCGGTTTTAACCCCAAATAAGCTTTGTGCGCCCTGAATAAGGGCACTGTTCAACGGCATACTCACATTTCCTACTTCAATTTTTTGCACAATATCATCCTCGGTAGGAGTGTATTCCATTCGGAGTTGATTTTGAAAATCGAAAGTTGATTCGGTATCATAATTGGCAATCACTTTTAATCGGGTTCCTACCTGGCCCAATAAGCTAAGTTGAATGCGCTGATCAAAATCGAAGGTTAAGTTGCTCCGGTTTCTTGGGGAGAAAGCCGGATTATCCTGTTTTGTATAGAGCAGCCCCAAATCCATGGCAACGCTACCCTGGGGAACTACTTCTATTTCCTTCCCGCCGAATACACTCTCAAAAAAGCCGGAATTTACGTAATAACCCGGCAATAGATCTTGTTGCGCTTCAGGATCTCCTTCCCTGTTTTGAGCAATGGCATTGTTCTTTTGCTTAAAATAATTTCTAATTTCTTCCTGAATGACAAGCTGTTGGTATTCCTCGGGGGTTAAAATAAGTGGGACGGAAAGATTATAAGTCCCCAGTTTTTCAGTATAAATATACCTGTTCAAAATAGGGTCATATTCATAACCCATTATTATATTATTTGGATTTGGGAATGAAAGTTTCCCAACAACATGACCTGTGCGGGTAGAATCCTGGGCTGCGGGCGGTTCCTGAGCAAATAAATTGTTGGGAAAAGCAATCAACCAAAAGATACCAACCAAAAATAATCGACCCAGTTTATAGTTAATATTTCTCAAAAGATGATGATAATGAAATTACAAATTCTTTAAAGCCAGCTTAATAATAGTTTCTACTGTGGGGTCGGTGGTTTCCTTCATAATTCGGTCAACAACTTTTTCGGCCGGTTTACGTAAAAATCCTAGGGTTTCTAGTGCAGATAACGCTTCTTCCCGGTTTGTATTGTTTTGGGATATAAAAATTTCATCAACACCGAACACTTTTAAAATTTTATCTTTTAAATCCAAAATCACCCTTTGAGCAGTTTTGGTTCCAATCCCTTTAATTTTTTGAACAGTGGCAGCATCACCAGAGGCGATCGCCTCCATAATTTGTTTGGGTTCCAGGGAAGACAGCATAGTACGCGCGGTACTGGAGCCAACTCCCGAAACAGAAATTAATAATCGGAACAATTCCCGTTCCGATTTTTCCTTAAAGCCATATAAGGTATGGGAATCTTCCTTCACTTGCAAATGGGTATATAAGTGTATGGCTTCTGAATTGTTGTTCAAAAGCGAAAATGTATGTAGGGATATATGAACAATATATCCTACCCCGTTGCAATCAATTACAACATGAGTAGGATTTTTTTCTATTAATTGCCCCTTTAAATGATAGATCATAGATAAAACCGAAGTTAGTAACCAAATGTACTAAAATAAAAGAGAGCCTCAAACGATAAACAAACTTCCTGTAAAAGGCTATTTTTCCTTCTTGCCCAATCTTTCCTTTTCCTGTGCATCTACTACGGCGATGGCTGCCATATTCACTATTTCATTCACGCTTGCTCCCAATTGCAAAATATGCACAGGTTTGCTCATTCCCATCAAAATTGGGCCTATGGAATCGCTTTTATTGAGTTCCTTGATAAGTTTATAAGTGCTGTTGGCCGATTCCAAATTTGGATAGATCAGGGTATTGACCTTTTTACCCACTAATTTTGAGAATGGGAATTTGCTTTTCAGCATTTCCTGATTCAACGCAAAATCAATCTGCAAAGCGCCATCAACACATAAGTCAGGGTGGTATCTATGCAAATATGCAACCGCCTCTTTCACTTTAAGTGCATGTTCGTGTTTTGAAGAACCAAAATTTGCGTAGGAGATCATGGCTATTACCGGTTCCATCCCAAAAAGCCTAACGGTTTTTGCTGTCATAAGGGCGATTTTGGCCAGATCCTTGGCCGAAGGATCAATATTTATGGAAGTATCGCTAATAAACAAAGGGCCACGTGAGGTATTCATCAAATTTGTAGCCGCAACACGATCTATTCCTTTTCCCATTCCAACAAGTTCCAACATTGGCTTAACCACTGTAGGATAGGCCCTGGAATATCCGGACAACAAGGCATCGGCATCACCCACGTTTACCATCATGGCTCCAAAGTAATTCCGTTCCCTCATCAGGTTTTGAGCATCGTATTTGGTAACTCCATTGCGATAGCGCGCCCGCCAATACACTTCGGCATAGGCATTTCGGGGTTCCTCCTGCTCATCAGATTTTGAATCGATGATGGTAATTTTATTGTTATAGTGATCGAAATCAATTTCATTCATCAGTTCTTTAATGATATCTTCCCTTCCCAGTAAAATAGGGATCGCAATACCTTCTTCATATACAATCTGCGCAGCTTTCAACACATCTAAATGATCTGCTTCCGCAAACACAATTCGTTTCGGATTAGTTTTGGCGCGGTTCATTAAAAGACGGGAAACTTTATTGTCGTTCCCCATTCTTTCCATCAATTCGTCTTCATACGCCTGCCAATCGGTAATTGGTTTTCTTGCAACCCCGCTTTCCATGGCGGCTTTTGCCACAGCCGGTGGCACCTTAGCGATCAACCTTGGGTCAAAGGGTTTGGGAAGGATATATTCAGGTCCAAAATTCAATTTTGTTTCCCCATAAGCGATATTCACCTGTTCGGGTACCGGTTCTTTGGCGAGTTGTGCCAAAGCCAATACCGCAGCCATTTTCATTTCTTCATTTATTTTTGTGGCACGAACATCTAAAGCTCCACGGAAAATAAACGGAAATCCCAATAAATTATTTACCTGGTTAGGATGATCGCTTCTTCCTGTGGCCATGATCAGATCTTTCCTGGTTGAAACGGCAAGGTTGTATTCTATCTCCGGATCCGGATTGGCCATCGCAAAAACAATGGGCCTTTTGGCCATGCTAAGCAACATTTCCGGGCTTACGATATCGGCAATTGAAAGACCCAAAAATACATCGGCGTCTTTCATGGCTTCGGCAAGGGTATCTATTTTTCTTTTGGAAGCGAATTCCCTTTTTTCTTCAGAAAGGTTTGGCCTGTCAGCCCTTATTACTCCCTTACTATCGATCATGATTATATTTTCCGCTTTCGCGCCACAAGCTTTATACAGCCTGGCACAGGAAACTGCTGCAGCTCCGGCTCCACTGACCACAATTTTTACCTTTCCAATTTTTTTATTTGCGACTTCCAGTGCATTGAGCAAGGCTGCCGAGGAAATAATGGCGGTACCATGCTGGTCATCGTGCATTACCGGAATATCCAGTTCTTCCTTTAGCCTGCGTTCAATTTCAAAAGCTTCGGGAGCTTTGATGTCTTCAAGGTTGATCCCACCAAAAGTAGGGGCGATATTTTTTACCGTGGCAATAAAAGCCTCTACATCCTTGGTATCTACTTCAATATCAAAAACATCGATATCTGCAAATATTTTAAACAAAAGGCCTTTTCCTTCCATCACCGGTTTGGAAGCCTCGGGACCTATGTCCCCCAAACCTAAAACCGCTGTTCCATTTGATATTACCGCAACCAAATTTCCTTTGGCTGTATATTTGTAGGCATTTTCCTTGTCCTTTTCAATTTCCAGGCAAGGAATTGCAACTCCCGGGGAATATGCAAGGGACAGATCCCTTTGAGTTGAATATTTTTTAGTTGGGATAACTTCTATTTTACCCGGTTTTGGTTTTTCGTGATATTCTAAAGCTTCTCTTCTTTCGCTTTCTGTGCTCATGTGTTATTTTTTTTAACTGAATACCAAAGATAACAAGATGCAGTGCATGAAGGTGCTTAATCCATCAAAAAGAAGGGAAAAAACGGATGGTTTGTTGAGAGAAAATAAAATAATAGCTCAATTTAAAATCATTCTATAAGAAATAAGGTCTCCTCAGGGAATAAGATTAAATTTTATTTTGATATTAATTGATCTTTTTAATAATATTAAGAGATTTGTTGTGAACTGAAGATAAAAATTAGGGATGAAATTACCCAAACTTCAAAAACACTGGACATTGAAAAACCCGCGATGGATGAAAACAATAATGCAATTTCAAGTTATTATCAGGACAGTTTATTCTTTTAAAAACCTGATATTTCGCTTTAATCCTTCAAATTTTGTTCTTTTTACCGCCGTTCTTTTAAAAATCTCATCAAAGGTTTCCTTTGTAAGCTCTTCCCATTCTTTTTTATCCATTGCCAGCAATTCCGGATGTGGATTGAACAACGGCTCGTTATGGGGTTTGGAAAATTTGTTCCAGGGACACACATCCTGACAGATATCGCAGCCAAACATCCAGTCCTCAAATTGGCCTTTTACAGAGGTTGGCAATGCATCTTTCAATTCAATTGTGAAATAGGAAATACATTTGCTGCCATCAACTTTATAGGGCTCTGCAATTGCCTGAGTAGGACAGGCATCAATACAGGCAGTACAACTTCCGCAGTGATCTGTCACCGGAGAATCAGTTTCAAGTTCAAGATCCACGATCAATTCAGCAATAAAATAAAAGGAACCAGCTTGTTTAGTCAGCAAATTGGAATTCTTGCCAATCCAGCCCAGGCCGCTTTTTGCCGCCCAGGCTTTGTCCAACACCGGCGCAGAATCGACAAATGCACGCCCGTCAATTTCCCCTATTTCATCCTGCATAAATTGAAGAAGTCGCTTCAACTTGTCCTTGATCACAAAATGATAATCGGTGCCATACGCATATTTACTTATTCTATAGGAATCTTCTCTTTGAGTTTCGTGGGGGTAATAATTCAGCAGAAGGGAAATCACGCTTTTTGAACCCACTACCAGTTTTGTGGGATCCAGGCGTTTATCGAAATGATTCTCCATATACCGCATTTCGCCGTGCATATTTTTATTCAGCCAATTCTCCAGCCTGGGAGCTTCTTTTTCAAGAAATCCGGCCCTGGAGATTCCACAGGACATAAAACCCAGGCGTTTGGCTTCGGTTTTTATGAGTTGGGTATATTTTGATGGATTATTCAACAAGATCTATCTAATTTCAAATTTCAGAATGGCATTCTTAGGTTTTAAGGTGATCAATGGATGGATCGCGATTTTTTCTGATTCAGCCGAAATCCTGTATTTTTTGATCAATGCCGTAATTGCCAGGATCATCTCGTACATTGCAAAATTATTCCCGATGCACATCCGTGGTCCGGCACCAAAGGGAAAATAGTGCGAGGAATGTTTTTGAGCATTTCCTTCGGCGAAACGCTCCGGCATAAAACGCTCCGGCTCTTCCCACAAATCCGGATGCCGGTGAATTTCGTACATGGAAAACAACAAATTGGAATTCTTCGGGATAAACATCCCATTAAATTCATCGTCTTCTATATTCACCCTGTCTATAAAATAAGCCGGGGGATACAGCCGCATCGCCTCTTCAATCACATTCTTTGTGAACGGACAAGCCTGGATAAATTCGAATAATCCGTTGGTGTTCTGAGTAGCTTTTTCAACTTCCTCAGCAATTTTATCCTGGGAATTGGGATCTCTTGCCAGAAGTTCTGCAGTAAAAGTGAGGGCGTTGGAGGTGGTTTCATGTCCTGCGGTAAAAAGGATCAGGATCTCATCTATAAGTTGCTCTTCTTCCATCGCACTTCCATCCTCATACCTGGCATCCAAAAGCAGCTCCAGAAGATCGCCTTCCCGAATCCCACTTTTTTTTCGTTTGGTGACAAGTGCCTTCAAAATCTCCCTGGCTTCCCGGGTCAATCCTACATGATATTTTATGCTTCCGCTAAGATGAAACCACCAACCTAAATAAGGTTGTCGCAATTCCCTGACTAGCATTTTTTGTGTAGCTTCGGTTATATATTGAAGTCGGGAGATCTCTTTTTCTCCAACAGCGCTGCTAAACAGGGATTTCACAACAGTTTGAAAAGCAAGATCGTTAAAAACGGGAAATATATCCATTGCGCTCCCGATCTCAATTTTATTCAATTCGGTTAAAATAGCGGCCTGAATGGTGTCAAGCAATTGAACAAGTTGCTTCTTATGAAAAGCCGGCTGTATAAGTTTGCGTTGTTTTCGCCAATGTTCCCCTTCTGAAGTCAACAAACCTTTCCCGACATATTTCACAAGGTCGACGGTTTGAATGGTGGACTTTTTATAATTCTTTTGATTTTTCTGAAGCGCATATTGAGCAAATCCGGCATCGCGTGAAAATATAACCGATTTTCCAAATCCTATTTTAAGCCGAAAGCTATCGCCAAGTTTCTCAAAATTCTCATGATGAAATGGCAGTGGGTTTTTTAGGATGCCACCTGAATTTGCATAAAATTGAAACATGGAAACTGTGGGAAAATTCATCTTAGAAATAATTGATTATGATTTATTCAACGAAAATCCGTGCTTTAATAAAAGCTGTGTAATTTTTTAATAGCTTTTTGAATAACTTTCCATTCTTTTAAATCCTAAAAAATCGATTGTTTTTTATCCAAAATATCTTCTTTATTCCTAAACAGTCTCTTTTCCAGCAGAGTTTCGCAGGTCTTTGTGTTCGTTATCCTGAAAATACATATTTCAATTTAATGATTTTTCTAACCTTTGCGCAGATTTCCTCTGATTTAAATGAACTTTTTCAGCGAAAATCTGCGGGTTTTTAAATCTGCGAAATTCTGCGGGAATCCTTTTTACACGTAAACTTTCTGACAACGTTCCGCAATAGGATAATTTAAAACAAGCCTCCCTGAAGATTTCCCCTGATCCTGCCCAAATGTTTATAGGCGGCATCGGTCACTTCACGTCCGCGGGGAGTTCTGTAAATAAATCCCTGTTGAATTAAAAAAGGTTCATAAACCTCCTCGATAGTTTCGGCGCTTTCACTCACCGCGGTAGCAAGGGTAGAAATCCCTACGGGACCACCCTTAAATTTATCGATAATGGTGGTGAGGATCTTATTGTCCATTTCGTCCAACCCATGAGCATCTACATTCAGTGCCTGAAGACTGAATTTAGCAATTTCCATATCAATTTTTCCGTTCCCTTTAATTTGGGCAAAATCGCGCACACGCCTAAGCAGCGCATTGGCAATACGAGGAGTTCCCCTGCTCCTGCCGGCAATTTCTATGGCGGCATCAAGAGAAATTGGAACCCTCAAAATTTCGGAACTGCGCTGGACGATGGTTGAAAGCAATTCTGTAGAATAATATTGAAGTCGGCTGGAAATGCCAAATCTGGCTCTCATTGGCGCGGTTAGTAAGCCGGAACGGGTAGTCGCTCCAATAAGTGTGAACGGATTCAGATTGATTTGAACGGTACGCGCGTTGGGACCGGATTCAATCATGATATCAATTTTATAATCCTCCATCGCCGAATACAAATACTCTTCAACTATTGGGCTCAACCTATGAATTTCATCTATAAAAAGAACATCGCGCTCTTCCAGATTGGTAAGCAATCCTGCCAAATCTCCCGGTTTGTCCACAACGGGACCGGAGGTGACTTTTATGCCCACATTCAACTCATTTGCCAGAATATAGGCAAGCGTGGTTTTTCCAAGTCCGGGAGGGCCATGAAAGAGGGTGTGATCCAGGGCTTCTCCACGCTGGTTAGCTGCTTTTACAAACACCTTTAAATTTTCCAGGATTTGATCCTGTCCGGCAAAATCGTCAAAAGAGAGAGGGCGTAAAGCTTTATCCACATCCAATTCTTCTGAAGAAAAATTATCGCCGGTTGGATCCAGGTGCTCGTTCATATTAGGTGTATTTATGAAAACAAAGATAAAATAAAAAAGCCTTTTCATTCCGAATGATCCGGAAGAAAAGGCTATTTTATTAAAATGACATTTATTCTTTAATGACTCATTTCTTCTTCATTTTCCTGAAGAGGAACATTTTGAGGTATAAAATCCTGTCCTTTTATAACATATTCGCCATCTTCATCAGTTTTACTGTAATCGTAAGGCCAACGGTAAACCGAAGGAATTTCGCCAGGCCAGTTTCCGTGAAGATGTTCTACGGGAGTGGTCCATTCCAAAGAATTCGCACTCCAGGGATTTTGAACCGCTTTTTTTCCGAAGAAAATAGAATGAAAGAAGTTATACAAAAATACCAACTGAATTCCAGCGGTAATCAATGCAAAAACTGTAATTATCACGTTTACATTGGCTAAATCATCAAAATACGGGAAAGCCGTGTTGGTATAATAACGTCTTGGAAGACCTGCCATACCAATAAAATGCATTGGGAAAAACACTCCATACGCTCCAATGGCGGTTACCCAAAAGTGGACAAATCCCAGATTCTTGTTCATCATTCTTCCAAACATTTTTGGGAACCAATGATAGATCCCTGCCAATAGCCCATAAAGTGCAGAAATACCCATCACAAGATGGAAGTGAGCAATTACAAAATAGGTATCGTGAACGTTGATGTCCAAGGTGCTGTCTCCCAGAATAATTCCGGTTAACCCACCAGTAATAAAGGTAGAAACAAAACCTATTGAGAATAACATTGCCGGATTCATTTGAAGATTTCCTTTCCATAGGGTAGTGATCCAGTTAAAAGCCTTTACCGCAGAAGGAATTGCGATTAAAAGTGTCGTAAAAGTAAAGACCGAACCTAAAAATGGATTCATCCCTGAAACGAACATATGGTGTCCCCAAACTATGGTTGAAAGAAAAGCGATCGCCAAAATAGATGCTATCATCGCCCTGTAACCAAAAATTGGTTTCCTGGCATTGGTGGCCATAACTTCGGAAACTATTCCCATTGCAGGAAGAATAACTATATATACTTCGGGATGTCCCAGAAACCAGAACAGGTGTTCAAAAAGCACGGGAGATCCTCCCTGATGACTTAAGACTTCACCCTGAATAAAAATATCGCTCAGGAAGAAAGAGGTGCCAAAACTTCTGTCCATAATAAGCAGTAAAGCCGCAGAAAGCAATACCGGAAAAGTTACAACTCCAATAATGGCAGTCACAAAAAATGCCCAGATGGTTAAGGGAAGCCTTGTCATGGACATTCCTTTGGTCCGTAAATTTATAACTGTTACAATGTAATTAAGGGATCCCATCAGGGAAGAAGCGATAAAGATAGCCATAGCGGTTAACCAAAGCGTCATTCCCAATCCTGAACCTCCTATAGCCTGTGGCAAGGCACTTAACGGAGGATAAATAGTCCATCCGGCAGAGGCGGGGCCTGATTCTATAAATAAAGAGCTCAACATAATCACGCAGGAGAGAAAGAACAACCAGTAGGAAATCATGTTCAAAAATCCTGATGCCATATCCCTGGCTCCAATTTGCAATGGAATTAACAGGTTAC
>Ga0307487_1001143_pt1 | contig 19309 bp, 9 predicted proteins | sample CBIW12metaG_FD_203665 | JGI IMG/M metagenome (GOLD analysis project Ga0307487, IMG submission 203665) | Sea-ice brine microbial communities from Beaufort Sea near Barrow, Alaska, United States - CBIW 1.2 | ecosystem: Environmental > Aquatic > Marine > Coastal | place: USA: Alaska | collected... | reverse complement strand
CGGCAAAACCGGAAATCCCGGTATGCATTTTTCCTCCCATTATGATTCCTAAACCAATTCCCCAATCCAGGGAAATCACCAGTACATTGCTTTTATTCTTCGCAAGTCCAAACCTGAATTCTGCCAGACAGGAACTTTTTGCATCGTTAAAAATGACCACAGGTTTGTCAAATCTTTTTTCAAAAGCGCTTTTTAAGGATTCCGATTCCTGGTCTTGTAAGAAATAAGTGTAGTTTTTGCCTTCTTGAGATGAAACCAGGCCTGGCATGCTAATTCCCACCCCCATTAATTTATCAGAATTTATTTTTGAAGCCGTTATCAATTCTGAAGCGTATTTGTGAATAAATTCTACAATCCGGAAATCTTTGGATATTATGGTAGGAATGGTTTTTTCAAACAGGATCTGATGCGTATTATCCAAAATGGCAAGTTTGATCTTGAAGCGCTCTATTTGAATGCTCAACACAAAAAAGCTGTGTTTCTTTAAGCCAAACAAATCTGGCTTTCGCCCCCCGACCGAATCGCCTTGACCTTGTTTTTCGACTATTCCGGCAGCTATCAATTGGTTGAGCTGCGCCATGGAAGTAGGCAAGCTCAATTTGAAGGTATTGCAGATATCTGCATTTGTATTGGTGCCGTTAATATAAAGGTATTTTATTATCTGGATCTTTTGCAAATATTTTTTCCTTTCAACATTAGTTAGCCCCAATGGAAGAAAACTGTTTGTAAAAAAATCCTGTAAAACTTGAGACATGGTTATAATTTAAATTGAAGGAATTACTTTTATAAATTTATCAGATTGGGGTTTATCCAGACAGATAACAATAATTAATTTTTTCTAAAAATATATAAATATATATATTTCTCAAAATACTTTGCTTAAAATTTAATAAAAGTTTGATTATTTATTTAAAATTTATATTTTTAGCCTTTGGTTATTTAAAATAATTCGGACTTTTTTTTTAAAAACTTATGAGGAAAGATGAAAGAGTAGGAAAAAAGATAGAAGAGTTATTCGTGTGAGCGGGAAGAGTGCATGAATGGCGAATAAGCGGGTAATTTTGGTACGACCGGGTAAAGTTGCTTTTATTATGATTTGTCCAATGAATACGAGGGATTCTTCATTAGCGTTCAGAATGACATGGCCAGGCTGTTAAATGAAAGAAAAAAAGTTGGAAATCTGAAGAGCGAGGTAAAAAACAAGATTATATTATAGAGAGAAAAAATTTTATTTCTGAAATTAATTCAAAACAACTCAACAATAAATACCGAAGTCATTATGTTAAAAACTCAACAACGTTATCTCGCCCTGGACGTGCTCCGGGGACTCACCATCGCCCTGATGATTTTAGTAAATACACCCGGAAGTTGGTCCACTGTTTATGCGCCATTCATGCACTCCGCCTGGCACGGTTTTACCATTACCGATCTGGTATTCCCCACATTCCTTTTTGTAGTTGGGAACGCTATGAGTTTTAGTCTTAGGAAATACGAGGGGAAAGATGAAAGCCTTTTCCTAAAAAAAATATTTAAGCGCAGCATATTGATTTTTATTATCGGCTTGTTTTTGAATGCTTTTCCATTTTTTTACAGAAATGAGGCGGGCGATCTGGCATTTAATAACCTGGCTAATATTAGAATTATGGGAGTTTTACAGCGAATCGCGTTGTGTTATTTAATAGCTTCCCTGTTAATTCATTATTTAAAATTAAAAATCGCAGTGGTCGCAAGTATCCTGATCTTATTCGGATACTGGCTTGTGATGTACATCTTCGGAAATCAACCTGATCCATATGCCTTAACCGGAAATGCCGCATTAAAATTCGATTTAATATTGTTCCGCCCTGAAAACCTTTATCGGGGTTTTGGCTTGGCATTCGATCCTGAAGGTTTGCTGAGCACTTTTCCTGCTGTAGTTAATGTAGTGGCAGGATACATGGCGGGAATTTTTATTCAAAAGTCGGGGAATACGTATTCAACGGTTTGGAAACTTGTATTGGCAGGGATTATTGCTATTATTTTGGCCCAAATCTGGAATCCGTTTTTTCCTATTAATAAAGCGATCTGGACCAGTTCATACGTATTGTTGAGTATTGGATGGGCCCTTATTATTATCGCGTTGCTTATTTTAATAATCGAATTGTGGAAGTTAAAAGGCTGGACCTATTTTTTCGAGGTTTTCGGGAAAAATCCTTTGTTTATTTATGTGCTTTCAGGTTTGGTGGTGGGGATAATGGGTATCATCCTGGTAAATTCCGAAGGCTTACAAACATGGATCTATAAAAACGGGTTTTTGAGCTGGCTCACAGATTATAATGCCTCGCTGGTTTTTGCCATTTGTTATGTGCTATTAATGTGGATCGTGGGTTATATTATGGATAAACGAAAAATATATATCAAGGTTTAATCGTTCATAAATCTGAAATCCTTCATCAATAAAAATCAATTTTTACCTATGAAATTTTTACGTGCTGTTTGTTTTGTTTTAATTATCCTTTGTTCCGGTATTTCTTTGAAAGCGCAGGAAAACCATCCAAAAACCCCGGAATTCTTACAATATACCAATAGTACCTGGGTAGATTCCGTGATGAAGGGTTTAACCCCAAATGAACGTATTGCGCAGCTTATTATGGTTGCGGCATATTCAAACAGGGGAGAAGAACATCGCGAGGAAATCCTTGAATTGATCAAAAATCAAAAAATAGGTGGGTTGATCTTTTTCCAGGGAGGACCCGTAAGACAGGTCAACCAAATGAACGAGTATCAGGCAGCTTCAAAGGTCCCGTTATTGGGGGCAATCGATGCCGAATGGGGATTGGGAATGCGCCTGGACAGTACCATGAGTTACCCTTTTCAAATGGCCCTGGGAGCGATCCAAAATGATTCTTTGATCTATAAAATGGGAACGGAAGTAGCCCGGCAAATAAAGCAGGTTGGATTGCATCTCAATTTTGCTCCTGTGGTAGATGTAAATAACAACGCCAACAATCCGGTGATCAATTTCCGATCTTTTGGAGAGAACAAGTACAATGTAGCTGAAAAAGGGATTGAATATATGAGCGGCTTACAGGATGGCGGAGTGTTGCCAACCGCAAAACATTTTCCCGGCCACGGTGATACAGCTACCGATTCACATTTTGCGCTGCCGCAAATAAACCATTCCCTGGCAAGGCTGGATTCGCTGGAGCTTTATCCGTTCAGGGAAATAATAAAAGCCGGAATTGGAGGGGTGATGGTTGCCCATCTGGATATCCCGGCCCTGGATTCTACCGGAGTTCCTTCAACTTTATCAAAACCCATAATCACCGGTTTGTTAAAAAACGAATTGAATTTCAAAGGTTTAATAGTTACCGATGCGATGAATATGAAAGGGGTAACAAAGGGTCATTCCCCCGGAATTGTAGATAAGGATGCCATTCTTGCCGGGAACGATTTGTTGGAATTTACCGTAGATGTACCGCTCGCCATTGCCGAGATACGCAAAGCCATCAACCAGGGTCTTGTCTCACAGACTGAAATCGATAAACGCTGCCGAAAGCTTTTGGCACTTAAACAATGGGCGGGATTAAATGAATATCAACCTACTTCCTCACTAGATCTGTTGGAAGAACTGAATACTTCAGACGCCGAATTATTCAGCAGAAAACTTACCGAAGCTTCGCTTACCGTGCTCAAAAACAAGAATGATCTCTTGCCATTAAAGGATTTGGAAAACCTCCAAATCGCCTCGGTTTCTTTTGGAAGTGATAACACCACTTTTGAGGAAGCTATAAGTTTATACACAAAGATTGCTCAATTTCATCTTCCCAATGATGCAACCGAGGAGCAGGTAAGTAAAATTAAAAGTGCCCTCGAAAATTATAACCTGGTAATTGCGGCTGTTTATGACGAAAGTAAATTCCCAAGGAACAACTTGGAACTTTCAACCGAAGGTCAAGTATTCCTGAGCGAATTGGCGGGCAAAAAAAATACGGTAGTCACATTTTTTAAAAATCCTTATGTGTTAGATCAATTGGAGGGAATAGAAAACTCCCCGGCTTTAATACTTACATATCAGGACAGTAAAAATGCCCAGGATCTTGCGGCACAGCTTATTTTTGGCGGAATTGGAGCAAGTGGAAAACTCCCGGTGAGCATAGGTGAAAAATTCAAAGAGGGAGACGGACTTGATGTTGAGGGCGGAATCAGGTTTAAATATACCCTGCCGGAAGAAGTGGGAATGGATTCAGAAATCCTCAATAATCAAATTGATTCCCTGATGCAGGAAGCTATGGAGGCGAAGGCAATTCCCGGGGGACAGATTTTGGTGGCAAGAAATCAAAAAGTGATTTTTCATAAGGCTTATGGAGAACATATTTACAGCGATACCACAAAAGTAAAACTCACTGATATTTACGATTTGGCTTCGGTAACCAAGGTTTCTTCAGCATTACCGGCCTTGATGAAATTATATGATGAGGGGAAATTCGATTTGGAAGCAGGGATAGAAACCTATCTGCCGTATTTCAAAAATTCAAATAAAGCAGGTATTCCATTCAGGGAAATCCTAGCACATCAGGCGGGTTTTAAACCCTGGATCGCTTACTGGAAAAACACCCTTCGTAAAAATGGCAGCTATAAATGGAACACCATCAAGAAGGATTCTTCGGCCAGATTTCCAATAAAAATTACCTCAACTATGTGGTTGCACAAAAGGTATAAATCAAAAATATTTAAAGCCATAAAAAAATCGCCATTGGAACCTGAACGAAAATATTTGTATTCCGGTCTTGCTTTTTATTTGCTTCCTACCATTGTTGAAGAAATAACAGATGAAGATTTTATAGCTTATACAGATAAAAACTTTTACAACTCATTAGGAGCCACGACCCTTACTTACAAACCGATGGAAAAGTTTCCGCTGAGCCGGATCGTTCCCACTGAAAACGATTATTTATTCAGAAAAATGCCAATACACGGAACGGTGCATGATGAAGGAGCAATTATGATGAACGGAGTTTCGGCCAATGCGGGTTTATTTGCCAATGCCAACGATCTGGCAAAATTGATGCAAATGTACCTCAACAAAGGAAATTATGGGGGAAGGCAATATATTTCGGCAAAAACAATAGAGGAATTCACCAAATATCAATTTCCCGAAAACGATAATCGTCGCGCATTGGGATTTGATAAACCCTCTTTAGGTGAGCGAAAAGCAGATGGAAATACTGCCCGGGACGCAAGCGATTTAAGTTTTGGACATACAGGCTTTACCGGGATAATGGTATGGATGGATCCGGCAGAAGATCTTCTATACATTTATATGTCAAACCGGGTTCATCCCACAAGGGATAATACGCGTTTATATCAGTTAAATACCCGAACAAAAATTCAGCAGGTTTTATACGATGCGATAAAAAAGGAATAATTTTAATAAAATGAAGTTTTATTTTAGAGTTCCTGGATATTTCCCGGAGAATATAGCGATGGCATATTTTGAAATTAATAGTGAAATGTTAAGAGGTTCTTAAAGAAACTGTATATTTGTTTGTTCAGTTCTTAATAAAACCTACTAATTTTTGTTATTTAGAATGAAGAGACACTTTTTTTTACCCATAATCTGTTTAGTTTTTCTTATTTGTTTTCAGGCTTTTTCTCAAAATTCCATAAAGGGATCTTTAATTGACAAAAACCAAAATCCAGTTGCATATGCTAACATCATATTGCTCCAAGCCTCCGATTCCATTACTGTCTACAAAGGAGCAGTTTCTGATGAAGCCGGTGTTTATTCCTTCGAGAACATCGCCAATAATCCATATATACTTCATGTAAGTTTTGTGGGTTATGAAAATTTTTTAAAGCGAATTGAGGTCGATAAAAATAATAATATAGAAACCATAACCTTAACCGAAGCTCCCGCAGGATTAAATGAGATAACAATTTCGGTCAAAAACCCTACTATTACACGAGACATAGACAGGCTTATCTTTAATGTTGAAAAATCTACACTTTCCTCTGGAAATTCCTGGGATATTTTAAAGAAAACCCCGGGAGTGATCTTAAATCAGGGGCAACTTCAGGTAAGGAATAGCGCCGTTACGGTTTATATCAACGACAAAAAGGTGCAGCTTTCGGCTTCAGAATTACAGTCTTTGCTGGAAAGCTATTCCGCAGAAAATATTAAATCTGTTGAGGTGATCACCAATCCCCCGGCGAAGTATGATGCTGAAGGCGGAGCAATTTTAAACATCATTACATCAAAAGCATTGACTCCCGGATATAAAGGAAGCCTTGAAAGTTCTTATACCCAGGCAACTTTTCCGAAATATACTTTTGGGACCAGCCATTATTTCAAATCTGAAAAATTTAACCTTTTCGCCAATTACAGTTTTAGCCCCCGAAAAGATTTAAAAAAGGACGATAGTCATATTAATTTTATGGATGATAACGGGAATATTTTCTCGCGCTGGAACACCGATTTTCAACGTATCACCCGTTCCAGGGCTCATAATGCCAATGTTATCCTGGATTATAATATAGATAAACAAAATTCTTTGAGTTTTTCTTCAAATATTAATATTTCGCCCAATCGCACTTTTAACAATAAAGTGCATACTGATATTGCCGATGGACAAAATCAAATTGACTCAACTTTGATTACCAATAGCCGACTGGAAAATGACGAAAACAACCTCGCTTTTGATCTAAAGTATACCCATAAGTTTGAGAACGGAAATGAAGTTACAACTGCGGCACATTTCACCAAATTTGATCAGGAACGTGAGCAGGATGTTGCTTCAAATTATTTTGGAGCAACGGGACAAGCTTTGAACAATATCAGTTTTAATACAAAAGCCAAACAGGATATAAATATTTTTACGGCGCAAATAGATTATACAGGAACCCTGGGAACTACAAACTTTGAGACCGGCGCAAAACTTTCAAACATAGATTCTGAAAGCGGGATCGATTTTTTTAATGCCGAAAGTCTTGAGAATTTATACGATAACCTGGCCGATAATTTTCTGTATGATGAAAAGGTGGTTGCTTTATATGCCAGTTTCGCGAAGGACTGGGAAAAGTGGAGTGTTAAAGGGGGTTTACGTGGGGAGTTTACAGATCTGCAAGGAATTTCAATGTCTATGAATGAAGTGAATTCACAGGAATATTTTGAGTTGTTCCCAACGGCATATTTACAGCATACGATTTCAGAAAATCATATTTTAACTTTGGATTACAGCCGAAGGATTGACAGGCCAAGGTACGAGAGTCTGAACCCTTTCAGGTATTTTCTGAATGAAAATAATTTCAATGCCGGAAACCCCAATTTAAGTGCGGCTATCAGCAATAATTTTAATTTAAATTACACGCTTCAGAATCAGTATTTTTTCGATGTTTATTATCGGGATCACGGAAATTCTCCGGCAGTATTGGGATTTCAGGATAATCAAAATTCAACTATCCGAAATGTGAGCACCAATCTGCTAAGCGACAAATCCTATGGATTGGATATTTTACACGGCAGGTCAATCACCAAATTTTGGTACTCGCAGGTTTATATGTCGGTATTTCATGACGAAAACACCTTTCTGGCGGTAGAAAGCAATGATCAGGAGGTTACCAACGAGGTGGATGCATTTTTCGGACAATTTTATAACAGTCTGACACTATCTAAAGATGGGACTTTTTCGGGGAATTTGACTCTAACCTATGTTTCCGATTATATTTCAGGGTCCTATAAATTTGATCCTATGACTACTCTTTCCATAGGTTTCCGAAAAACCTTTTGGAACAATAGGGCTGAATTATCATTGAATTTTGAAGATATTTTAGATAAAACCAACACGAGATTGACATCCGAATATTTGAACCAGGATAATTCGTTTTTTGCCAGGGAAGAATTGCGATATGTTAGAATAGGCTTTAAATATAACTTCGGAAATTTCAGGCTTCAGGATAATAAACGAAGTATAGATGCGGCAGAAAGGGATAGGATATAAAAGTCCCCCTAACCCCCAAAGGGGGAATTAAATTTGTTTTCGCAAAATTTAATAGTAAGTTTTGACTTCAGAAATCTCAAATCGTTCGTCCTTGTACTTAGATTATTTCCCTCCTGTTTTGTTACCAAAAACCCATGTTTCTCATTCACAAATTATTCATCCATAAACGTTTATCCGGAAATCTGTTTTTTCGAATAATGATTAACCTTTAGCGCTTTTACTTCTTATAAGAATGAAAAATCAAAAATCGTTAATCCTTGTTCTTAAATCCCTGTATTACAATCAAAAACATGTTGGATTGAAAACCCTTTCAGAGTTTTAACCCTGAAAGGATTAAAAGATTTATCCATTGCTCCTGACTTCCGTTAGGGGATAAATGGGTTTTCTATTTTTTTTCGTAATTTTGCAAACTTAATTTTATTGATTTGGCCAAAATAGGTAACATAGATGTAGGAGAATTTCCATTGCTTTTAGCACCGATGGAAGATGTGAGTGACCCACCGTTTCGCGCTTTGTGCAAGGAACAGGGAGCAGACGTGGTGTTTACCGAATTTATTTCTTCGGAAGGTTTGATACGCGATGCCGCCAAAAGCATGATGAAACTGGATATTTACGAAAAGGAGCGACCAGTCGGCATTCAGATCTTTGGTGCCGTTTTAGAATCCATGCTGCAAACCGTTGAAATAGTTGAGAGATCCAAACCGGATATAATCGACATCAATTTTGGTTGCCCGGTTAAAAAGGTGGTTTCCAAAGGAGCCGGAGCAGGGATTTTGAAAGATATAGATTTGATGGTTTCCTTAACCGCTGCCATGGTGAAACACACCAATTTACCGATCACCGTAAAAACCCGACTGGGCTGGGACCAGGATTCCATACGAATTGTTGAGGTTGCCGAACGTTTGCAGGATGTGGGAGCAAAAGCTATTTCCATTCACGGGAGAACCCGCGCGCAGATGTACAAAGGCGAAGCCGATTGGGCGCCAATTGCCGATGTTAAAAACAATTCCAGGATGCATATACCTGTTTTTGGGAACGGGGATGTAAACACTCCCGAGAAAGCGATGGAAATGCGTGATAAATACGGTTTGGATGGCGCGATGATAGGCCGTGCAAGCATCGGATATCCGTGGTTTTTCAGGGAAGTGAAACACTATTTTAAAACAGGGGAACATATGGCCCCACCAACTTTGGAAGAACGGATAGAAGCAGCCAGGAAGCATCTTCAAATGTCCATCGACTGGAAGGGTGAAAAATTAGGCGTTTTTGAAACCCGTAGGCATTACACCAATTATTTTAAAGGAATCCCGCATTTTAAAGAATATCGGTCAAAATTGGTGACCAGTGATTATTCTGTCGATGTTTTTGCCGTATTAGACGAAGTCGAAAGGGAATTTTCGGGCTACGAATTCATTTAAATCTCCAAAGCTTTTTTGCTTCGACTTGCCGCAATATAAGAAGCCGCGAGTCCTAAGATCCCAATTGTAAGAAACACCAATAATATATTGGTGGCCTTTATCTTCACAGGATAAGGAAGGCTGGGAGTGATCATTACCAAATCAAATTGAAGTTGCAGATATACCAGGCCAATTCCGCATACCAGGCCAATTGCACCGCCCGCTATGGTCATTAAAGCACCCTGCAGGAAAAAAATGTTTTTAATACTGTTGGGTGTAGCTCCCAGGTTATAAAGTGTCCTGATATTTTCCCTTTTATCCAGGATTACCATAATTATGGAACCTATAACGTTGAATAAGGCAATGATCAACACCAAAGTAAAGATGAGATAAACTGCCAGGTTTTCGGTATTCAGCATTTTATAGAGCGTTTCATTGAGTTGCTCGCGGTTTTTAATCACTATTTCCTCATCAAAAACTTTTCTGATTTGCGAGGTCACAGTTTCCTGATCTACTCCGGGATTCAATTTCAGTTCGATTGAAGAAATCTGATTTTCATCTAATTCAAGCAATTTCCGAACAAAATTGATGTTGGCAAATACGTATTTGCTGTCCAGCTCTTCATTTACGCTGTATATTCCCGTAACAATAACACTTTCTTTATTGAATGCATCGGCAGGATTTGTGATCTGGCCTTTTCCGGCCCGGGGAACCATGATATCGAGTAAATTGGTATAATCAAAAGCGCTTAAAGTGAGCAATCTTGAAATCCCGTTTCCCACCACCACCTGAAAGTCACTTTCGGTAAGCCAGTTCCCATATACCAGGGAGCTGTCTATATTGTTCACTTTTTGATAATTGGCATCTACGCCTTTTATAAAAGCGGTGTGGTTTTTGGATTTATAATTCAGGAAAACGCGTTCTTCAATTATTTCCGAATGGGCATTGATTCCTTCTATTTTTAAAAGTTTTCCCCTTTCTTCATCTGAAAAAGTTATTGTTTTTCCGCTTGACGGCAATACTTTGAGATCGGGATCAAATTCATTTGAAAAGGAAAGACTGAAATCTTTTAGGCCCGAAAAGCCCGAGAGTACGATAATTAAAGAGAAAGCCCCTGCAAATACGCCAATGGCAGCAATAATGGTAATAATATTGATCGCATTGTTGCTGCTTTTGGTAAAAAGATACCGCCTGGCAATGTAGAGGGAAAAATTCACTTTATGATTTTTTCCGACGCCCCAATAAATCGGGTTGGTTGATAGGGTTATCTTCCCCTTTCATGGATTTTTCTATTTTTTCTATATAATCCAGAGAATCGTCCACAAAAAAGTCCAGATCGGGCATGCGGCGCAATTGATGTTTGGTACGCTGCGACAATTCGTGTTTGATCTTAAATTTTATCAGGTTTATTTGGTCTAATATTTCTTGGGCATTTTTAGAAGGAAAAACGCTCAGATATGCTTTTGCTATAGAAAGATCGGTAGTAACCTTAACTTTAGAAACAGAAATCAAAATTCCCGTAATCCCGGAATCCCTCAAATGGTTTGAAAGGATTTCTGCCAAATCCTTTTGTAAAACCCCGCCTATTTTTTTTTGTCTATTTGTTTCCATAGTGCAAAAGTAACATAATTAAATATTATAGTATTTTTATAATCGGAAATTAGCTAATTTATCTGAAAGCATTTGCAACTAAGACTTCCTTAAAACTGAAGTTTGAAATACCAATTTCAGGAAACGAAGAAGAAAATTAATAATTTATTATTCGAAATCTGCCAGCTGCTAGGCAGGTTTCGAAGCTATTTTTGCGATATTACGTTTTTTAAACAAAGCTGCGAAGATAAAGGTCACTATCTTTATAATCCAATAAATAAAAAAGATGAAGAGCATTGAGCATATAGGAATTGCCGTAAGAGACCTGGAAGCGGCCAATAAAATTTATGAAACCTTGCTGGGGGTAGCGCCTTATAAGAGGGAAGAAGTGGAAAGAGAAGGGGTGATCACCTCGTTTTTTAAAATTGGAGACAGTAAGATCGAATTGTTAACAGCCACGAATGATGACAGTCCTATAGCTAAATTCATTGAAAAAAGGGGAGAAGGGATACATCACATAGCCTTTTTGGTGACTGATATAGATTCGGAAATAAGTCGTTTGGAAAATGAAGGCTTTGTTTTGATCAGCAAAGAAGCCAAGAAAGGAGCTGATAATAAGTTAGTTGCCTTTTTGCACCCAAAATCGGTGAATGGGGTCCTGGTGGAGTTGTGCCAGGAAAGGCCCCTCACATCCCGATAATTATCGGGATCCCCAATAAAGAGGGCTTTTAGAGAAATCTATACTTAAGTTGTTTGAACGAAATAAAAATATAAAAAAATGCTTGTCAGGTTAAAGCAATTATTTAAATTTGCGCTCCCGATTGCGATCGGGATCCGGTCCCATAGCTCAGCTGGTTAGAGCACCTGACTCATAATCAGGTGGTCGATGGTTCGAGCCCATCTGGGACCACAGCCGAAAAGCCCCGTTAATACGGGGCTTTCGCGTTTTTAATACTTTCCTAATTAAATTAATTAGCTGATAAATAGTGTATTTTGGGGTAATTTACTGATATTTGTTTACGTAAAGTTTCCGAAACTATGAAAGCAAAGATACTGTTATACCAAAATGATGGAGAGAGTTTTTTAAATGGGTATCCTATTAAATTAATTTTATCTCATGAAAGGAAAACCCGTAGAAAAACAATAAGCTATTCAAATTTGAATGAATGGGATGCGTTAAGGAATTTACCTTTAAAAACACATCCCGATTTTGAAGAGCTTTATTCTAGGATTTTAAATATGAAGGCAAAATCTATAAAGTTTGATTTTAGAGAATTAACAGATTTTGAAGATGCTTTTGAATTACTATTAGATAAGAGAAAGAAAAAAGTTGATTTATTTTCTGAATGGGCGGATCAAAGAATTTCTTTTATGGAAAAAAATAACCGGCCAGGAAATGCGGATGCTTATAGGACTGCAAAAAATCAACTTGATAAATTTGCACCTTCTTTAAAATTATCAGAAATAACGCCAAGATTATTAGATAATTTCAAAGTTTTTAAAAAATCTGAAGGATTAAAAAACACCTCAATAAAAAATTATTTAGTAGAAATTAGAGCTATATATAATGCAGCGGTTAAAGCTGGTATTGTAGAAGATTCTAAACCCTTTACAGGGGTTTTGAATAATTTATCTATTCAAAAAAGAAGGCAAAGAAATAGATATTTAGCACCCGAAGAAATTAAAAGATTAGAAAATTTAAATTTAGAACAAGATAGTTTTCAAAGGGCGTTAGATTTTTCCTTGCTTCAATTTTATTTATGTGGAGTTGATTTAATTGATATTTATTATTTAAAAAAGGAAGATTTATTAAATGATAGGGTTATTCTTACCCGTAGAAAATTAGGTGATAAGGCTTATGAATTTGATGTTTATCTTCCTAGTAAGGCAAAAAAAATAATTAATAAATATAAAGTTTTGGAAGGGGAAAATGTTTTTCCGTGGAAAAAAGAATATATATCTTATAAAACTTTTAGGAATAATCATAATAGGAGTTTAAAGAAAATTCAAGATCAATTTGAAATTAAGTTATTACCTAAAAATGATAGTTTTACTACTAAAGTTATGCGCCATACATTTGCGACTTTAGGAAAATTTGAAAGGATAGAAGAAGATTTGTTAAGGGAATTAATGGGACATGAAAGAAATGATATTGATACAGTTTATAAAGATAAATATCCACAATCTGAAAGAGATACAGCGCAACTTAAAATAATAGGCGAAAATATACCTAGTAAGATTAAGCATAAAAATAAAATTAAAGATTAAAAACATAAAATAATTAATTACTGTAATAGCGGCTTGAATTGACCTCAGGGAAATCCTACCATTTTGAGAATTACAATATCTGTAATAGCGGCCTGAATTGACCTGGTTAAATCCTTCCATTTTGAGAATTACCATAACCTGAGACAGCGGCTTCCATTCCTACCAGCTAAATCCTTCCAATTTGAGAATTACAATATCTGGATTAGCGGCCTGAATTGACTTCAGGGAAATCCTTCCAATTCCGGAATAACATTTACTGGATTAGCGGCCTGAATTGACTTGGTTAAATCCTTCCAATTTGAGAATTACCATAACCTGAGACAGCCGCTTCCATTCCTACCGGTCAAATCCTTCCATTTTGGGAATTACCGGAACCTGAGACAGCCGTTTCTATTCCTACCGGTTAAATCCTTCCAATTCCGGAATAACATTTACTGTAATAGCAGCCTGAATTGGTCTCAGCTAAATCCTTCCAATCTAAGAATTACAATATCTGGATTACCGGCTTGAATTGACTTCAGGGAAATACTTCTATTTTGGGAATTACCGGAACCTGAGACAGCGGCTTCCATTCCTACCGGTTAAATCCTTCCATTTTCTGGATAACATTTACTGTAATAGCTGCCTGAATTGACTTCAGCTAAATCCTTCCAATCTAAGAATTACAATATCTGGATTAGTGATCTGAATTGACTTCAGCGAAATCCTTCTATTTTCTGGATAACATTTACTGGATTAGTGATCTGGATTGGTCTCAGGGAAATCCTTCCAATCTAAGAATTACAATATCTGGATTAGTGATCTGAATTGACTTCAGCGAAATCCTTCTATTTTTAGGATTACCGGAACCTGAGACAGCGGCTTCCATTCCTACCAGCTAAATCCTTCCAATTTGAGAATTACAATATCTGGATTAGCGGCTTGAATTGACCTGGTTAAATCCTTCCATTTTGGGAATTACAATATCTGGATTAGCGGCTTGAATTGACTTCAGGGAAATCCTTCCAATCTAAGAATTACAATATCTGGATTAGTGATCAGGATTGACCTCAGGGAAATCCTTCCAATTTCTGGATAACATTTACTGTAATAGCGGCTTGAATTGACTTCAGGGAAATCCTTCCAATTTGAGAATTACCGGAACCTGAGACAGCCGTTTCCATTCCTACCGGTTAAATCCTTCCAATTTGGGAATTACAATATCTGTAATAGCGGCTTGAATTGACTTCAGGGAAATCCTTCCATTTTGAGAATAACATTTACTGGATTAGCGGCTTGAATTGACTTCAGGGAAATACTTCCATTTTGGGAATTACCGGAACCTGAGACAGCCGTTTCCATTCCTACCGGTTAAATCCTTCCAATTTGGGAATTACAATATCTGTAATAGCGGCTTGAATTGACTTCAGCTAAATCCTTCCAATTCCGGAATAACATTTACTGTAATAGCAGCCTGAATTGGTCTCAGCTAAATCCTTCCATTTTTAGGAATTACCGGAACCTGAGACAGCCGGTTCCATTCCTACCAGCTAAATCCTTCCAATTTGAGAATTACAATATCTGTAATAGCAGCCTGAATTGGTCTCAGGGAAATCCTTCCATTTTGAGAATAACATTTACTGGATTAGCAGCTTGAATTGACCTCAGGGAAATCCTTCCATTTTTAGGATTACCGGAACCTGAGACAGCCGGTTCCATTCCTACCAGCTAAATCCTTCCAATTCCGGAATAACATTTACTGGATTAGCGACCTGAATTGACTTCAGGGAAATCCTTCCAATTCCGGAATAACATTTACTGGATTAGCGGCCTGAATTGACTTGGTTAAATCCTTCCAATTTGAGAATTACCATAACCTGAGACAGCCGCTTCCATTCCTACCGGTCAAATCCTTCCATTTTGAGAATTACAATATCTGGATTAGCGGCTTGAATTGACTTCAGGGAAATACTTCCATTTTGAGAATTACCGGAACCTGAGACAGCCGCTTCCATTCCTACCAGTTAAATCCTTCCAATTTGAGAATTACAATATCTGGATTAGCAGCTTGAATTGACCTCAGTTAAATCCTTCCATTTTCTGGATAACATTTACTGGATTAGCAGCCTGAATTGACCTCAGGGAAATCCTTCCAATTCCGGAATAACATTTACTGGATTAGTGATCTGGATTGGCCACAGGGAAATCCTTCCAATCTAAGAATTACAATATCTGGATTAGTGATCTGAATTGACTTCAGCGAAATCCTTCTATTTTCTGGATAACATTTACTGGATTAGTGATCTGGATTGGTCTCAGGGAAATCCTTCCAATTTGAGAATTACAATATCTGGATTAGTGATCAGGATTGACCTGGTTAAATCCTTCCATTTTTAGGATTACCGGAACCTGAGACAGCGGCTTCCATTCCTACCGGTTAAATCCTTCCATTTTGGGAATAACATTTACTGTAATAGCGGCTTGAATTGACCTCAGGGAAATCCTTCCATTTTTAGGATTACCGGAACCTGAGACAGCGGCTTCCATTCCTACCAGCTAAATCCTTCCAATTCCGGAATAACATTTACTGGATTAGCAGCTTGAATTGACCTGGTTAAATCCTTCCATTTTGGGAATTACAATATCTGGATTAGCAGCTTGAATTGGTCTCAGGGAAATCCTTCTATTTTGAAAATAACATTTACTGGATTAGCGGCTTGAATTGACTTCAGGGAAATACTTCCAATTTGAGAATTACCGGAACCTGAGACAGCCGTTTCCATTCCTACCGGTTAAATCCTTCCAATTTGGGAATTACAATATCTGTAATAGCAGCCTGAATTGGTCTCAGGGAAATCCTTCCAATTTGAGAATAACATTTACTGTAATAGCAGCCTGAATTGGTCTCAGGGAAATCCTTCCATTTTGAGAATAACATTTACTGGATTAGCAGCTTGAATTGACCTCAGGGAAATCCTTCCATTTTTAGGATTACCGGAACCTGAGACAGCCGGTTCCATTCCTACCAGCTAAATCCTTCCAATTCCGGAATAACATTTACTGGATTAGCGACCTGAATTGACTTCAGCTAAATCCTTCCAATTTGAAAATAACATTTACTGGATTAGTGATCTGGATTGGTCTCAGGGAAATCCTTCCAATCTAAGAATTACAATATCTGTAATAGCGGCCTGAATTGACCTGGTTAAATCCTTCCAATCTAAGAATTACAATATCTGGATTAGCGGCCTGAATTGACTTCAGCGAAATCCTTCCATTTTTAGGATTACCGGAACCTGAGACAGCCGCTTCCATTCCTACCGGTTAAATCCTTCCATTTTGGGAATTACCGGAACCTGAGACAGCGGCTTCCATTCCTACCAGCTAAATCCTTCCATTTTCTGGATAACATTTACTGGATTAGTGATCTGGATTGGTCTCAGGGAAATCCTTCCAATCTAAGAATTACAATATCTGGATTAGCGGCTTGAATTGACCTCAGGGAAATCCTTCCAATTTCTGGATAACATTTACTGGATTAGCTGCCTGAATTGACCTGGTTAAATCCTTCCAATTTGAGAATTACAATATCTGGATTACCGGCTTGAATTGACTTCAGCTAAATCCTTCCATTTTTAGGATTACCGGAACCTGAGACAGCCGCTTCCATTCCTACCAGTTAAATCCTTCCAATTTGAGAATTACAATATCTGGATTAGCAGCTTGAATTGACCTCAGTTAAATCCTTCCATTTTCTGGATAACATTTACTGGATTAGCAGCCTGAATTGACCTCAGGGAAATCCTTCCAATTCCGGAATAACATTTACTGGATTAGTGATCTGGATTGGCCACAGGGAAATCCTTCCAATCTAAGAATTACAATATCTGGATTAGTGATCTGAATTGACTTCAGCGAAATCCTTCTATTTTCTGGATAACATTTACTGGATTAGTGATCTGGATTGGTCTCAGGGAAATCCTTCCAATTTGAGAATTACAATATCTGGATTAGTGATCAGGATTGACCTGGTTAAATCCTTCCATTTTTAGGATTACCGGAACCTGAGACAGCGGCTTCCATTCCTACCGGTTAAATCCTTCCATTTTGGGAATTACCGGAACCTGAGACAGCGGCTTCCATTCCTACCAGCTAAATCCTTCCATTTTCTGGATAACATTTACTGGATTAGTGATCTGGATTGGTCTCAGGGAAATCCTTCCAATCTAAGAATTACAATATCTGGATTAGCGGCTTGAATTGACCTCAGGGAAATCCTTCCAATTTCTGGATAACATTTACTGGATTAGCTGCCTGAATTGACCTGGTTAAATCCTTCCAATTTGAGAATTACAATATCTGGATTACCGGCTTGAATTGACTTCAGCTAAATCCTTCCATTTTTAGGATTACCGGAACCTGAGACAGCCGCTTCCATTCCTACCAGTTAAATCCTTCCAATTTGAGAATTACAATATCTGGATTAGCAGCTTGAATTGACCTCAGTTAAATCCTTCCATTTTCTGGATAACATTTACTGGATTAGCAGCCTGAATTGACCTCAGGGAAATCCTTCCAATTCCGGAATAACATTTACTGGATTAGTGATCTGGATTGGCCACAGGGAAATCCTTCCAATTTCTGAATAACATTTACTGTAATAGCAGCCTGAATTGACTTCAGCTAAATCCTTCTATTTTCTGGATAACATTTACTGGATTAGTAATCTGGATTGGTCTCAGCTAAATCCTTCCAATTCCGGAATAACATTTACTGGATTAGCGGCCTGAATTGACTTGGTTAAATCCTTCCAATTTGAGAATTACCATAACCTGAGACAGCCGCTTCCATTCCTACCGGTCAAATCCTTCCATTTTGGGAATTACCGGAACCTGAGACAGCCGTTTCTATTCCTACCGGTTAAATCCTTCCAATTCCGGAATAACATTTACTGTAATAGCAGCCTGAATTGGTCTCAGCTAAATCCTTCCAATCTAAGAATTACAATATCTGGATTACCGGCTTGAATTGACTTCAGGGAAATACTTCTATTTTGGGAATTACCGGAACCTGAGACAGCGGCTTCCATTCCTACCGGTTAAATCCTTCCATTTTCTGGATAACATTTACTGTAATAGCTGCCTGAATTGACTTCAGCTAAATCCTTCCAATCTAAGAATTACAATATCTGGATTAGTGATCTGAATTGACTTCAGCGAAATCCTTCTATTTTCTGGATAACATTTACTGGATTAGTGATCTGGATTGGTCTCAGGGAAATCCTTCCAATCTAAGAATTACAATATCTGGATTAGTGATCTGAATTGACTTCAGCGAAATCCTTCTATTTTCTGGATAACATTTACTGGATTAGTGATCTGGATTGGTCTCAGGGAAATCCTTCCAATCTAAGAATTACAATATCTGGATTAGTGATCTGAATTGACTTCAGCGAAATCCTTCTATTTTTAGGATTACCGGAACCTGAGACAGCGGCTCCCATTCCTACCAGCTAAATCCTTCCAATTTGAGAATTACAATATCTGGATTAGCGGCTTGAATTGACTTCAGGGAAATCCTTCCAATCTAAGAATTACAATATCTGGATTAGCGGCTTGAATTGACCTCAGGGAAATCCTTCCAATTTGAGAATTACAATATCTGGATTAGCAGCTTGAATTGACTTCAGGGAAATCCTTCCATTTTTAGGATTACCGGAACCTGAGACAGCGGCTTCCATTCCTACCGGTTAAATCCTTCCATTTTGGGAATTACCGGAACCTGAGACAGCGGCTTCCATTCCTACCAGCTAAATCCTTCCATTTTCTGGATAACATTTACTGGATTAGTGATCTGGATTGGTCTCAGGGAAATCCTTCCAATTTGAGAATTACAATATCTGGATTAGCAGCTTGAATTGACCTGGTTAAATCCTTCCATTTTTAGGATTACCGGAACCTGAGACAGCCGCTTCCATTCCTACCGGTTAAATCCTTCCATTTTGGGAATTACCGGAACCTGAGACAGCGGCTTCCATTCCTACCAGCTAAATCCTTCCATTTTCTGGATAACATTTACTGGATTAGTGATCTGGAT